>SMVA01015072.1_pt1 | contig 38817 bp, 33 predicted proteins | sample 2456451 | NCBI WGS metagenome assembly SMVA01 (sample SAMN11095933, study PRJNA526329) | marine sediment metagenome | biome: Marine sediment; feature: Surficial sediment; material: Deep marine sediment; isolation source: Hadal surficial sediment | place: Pacific Ocean | collected 2014-05 | depth...
ATGCTGAAATCGCTGCCATCTTTAATCCTCTCACTAAACTTACCGGAGGCATCTCCCTGGGAGAAATCTCCAGCTAATGTAAACGGGACGCTGCTTTTAGGCGTCCTTCTTTTCAGCTGTTTCCGTCGCTTCTTCCTGTACTGTTGGCGCTGCCTCAACAGCTGCTTCGGTCACATCAGGGGTTGCAGATTCAGTACTTTCTGTTTCTTCTGTTGTTTCTGTTGTTTCTGTTGTTCCTGTTGTTTCTGTTGTTTCTGTAGCTTCTGTGCTTTCAGTCGCTTTCACTTCCTCTTCGGCCACTGCAACTGCTTCTGCCACTTGCGGTGTTGCCGTCGCTTCCGCTGCCTCTTCGACTACTGTAACTGCCTCTGCCACTTGCGGGGTTGCCGTCGCGGGCGCTGCCTCCTCAATGACTTCAACAAAGTCACTTTCACTGACTTCGCCTTGATACTCTGCTTTACCTGCGATCGCGGCATCAGCTATCGCCTCGACAAACAACTTGATGGAACGAATTGCATCGTCATTACCAGGAATAACAAAATCGACACCATCAGGGTTACTGTTGGTATCAACGATTCCAACGACAGGTATTCCCAGCTTTTGAGCTTCAGTAATGGCGATACGCTCATGGTCCACATCGACGACGAATAGAACATCAGGAAGACCGCCCATATCCTTGATTCCACCAAGGCTTCTCTCCAGCTTTTCAAGAGTTCGCTGTCGTGAAAGTGCTTCCTTCTTTGTCAATTTTTCAAAAGTGCCGTTAGCAGCCTGAGACTCGAGATCTCGAAGCCGACGAATGGACTGACGGATAGTCTTATAGTTGGTCAACATCCCACCCAGCCAACGCTTGTCAACGTAAGGCATGCCGCTTCTTAAGGCATGCTCCTTAATCAGCTTACCTGCACTTCTTTTTGTGCCAACAAAAAGTACCTTGTTACGCTTTGCAGCGACCCCATGGACATATGCCAGCGCTTCATCAAGGGCTGGTACCGTCTTCTCAAGGTTGATAATGTGGATGTTGTTTCTGGCTCCAAAGATGAACTCATCCATCTTGGGGTTCCAGTATCTGGTCTGATGACCGAAATGTGCACCTGCTTCCAGCAGATCACGCATGGATACGCTAGTCATATCTACTCCAATGTTTGGGTTAGGCCTCCACATATCCCATAATCCAACCCGGTGGTTCAATTTGAACCAATAGGCACCCGGATAATGTGTCGATACGTGTGAGAAATTTTTATCTTTATCCCGTGAATATGACCAAAAACCCGTTTTTTTAAGGCTCTCGGATCACAATTCGACCACATTTGGATAAGGACAAGTTAGTTTTCACCTGCCAGCATGACTGTCAGGCGGCGCTTTATACCATATTTAGGGTACTAATCCAAACAATCACGGGTCCTGGTTAGCAGGAGCCTGCCATCAATTCTGGTATAGTTGCCTCCCCTGAATATGCGGCACAAGAACACGAACGATTATGGCGATCAACATTAAGACCCCGGAAGAGATCGAGAAGATGCGAGTGGTCGGTGCATTGGCGGCGGCACAGCTGGAGATGATTGAGGAATTCATCAAACCGGGCATCAGCACCGGGGAGCTTGATCGTATTTGCCATGAATTTACCATCAACGAGCAGGATGCAATCCCTGCACCCCTGAATTACAGAGGTTTCCCTAAGTCAATCTGTACATCGGTGAATCACGTGGTGTGTCATGGCATTCCATCTGATGACAAGATCCTGAAGCATGGCGACATCATTAATGTCGATGTGACGCTGATTAAGGACGAATATCACGGAGATACCAGCAAGACCTTTATTGTCGGAAAACCCAACGTGCTCGGTGGCAGACTGACAAAAATCTGTCAGGAATGCCTGTACCTGGGAATACGGGCTGTGAAACCAGGTGCCCACCTTGGTGATATTGGCCATGCGATACAGATCTATGCCGAGAAGAATCGTTTTTCGGTGGTTCGGGAATACTGCGGACATGGAATTGGCAAAATTTTTCACGATGAGCCCCAGATTCTGCACTATGGCAAACCTGGTATCGGACCGGAACTCCAACCCGGTATGACCTTCACTATTGAACCAATGATCAATGCTGGAAAAGCCACTGTGAAATTGCTGCCAGATGACTGGACAGTGGTGACCAAGGATCACAAACTCACGGCTCAGTGGGAGCATACAATTCTTGTGACTGATACCGGTTATGAAATACTGACCCTCCGGACCGATGATGAGATCGACCGCACTGGCTAGTTTTCACTCGAGACCAGGGCGCCGTGACGCTGGTTTCTTGCTAACCTAATGATAAGTAAACTAATATTTGTTGGCCATCTTGCCAATTTAATCTAAAACATGAACTTAATGACAGAAACCAGTTAATGCCTCGTTCATCGATGGAACAACTTGCACCCAGACTCGCAAAAACAAAACAGGCAATTCCGCTGTTCAAGGAAGCAATCCAGGAAGCGCTAGAGGATCACCAAACCCGGTTCACTAAAGGAGAGGATGCTGAAAAACTTGTCCGGGAACGAGCAGCTTTTATGGACGAGATCATGCGACTCGCATGGGACCGGTTTGACTGGAACGAAAACGCTTCTCGCTGGTGGAAAACCAGAATTTCCCTTCTCGCTGTCGGCGGATACGGTCGAGGCGAACTGCATCCCCATTCAGATATAGATTTACTAATCCTGCTTGAAAGAAACAGCTACAACCTGCATGCCGCCAATATCCAATCCTTCCTGGCACTACTCTGGGATATAGGTCTTGATGTAGGCCACAGCGTGCGCTCCGTATCGGAATGTAAGGTGCAAGCCAAGGCGGACGTGACGATACTGACAGCGATGATGGAATCCCGAACAATATGCGGTGACGATGAACTGCAGCAACGGATGTCACGAAAAATAGCACCAGAGAAAATCTGGTCCCCCAAAGCTTATTATAAAGCTAAACGAGCTGAACAAATCGAGCGACACAAAAAGTCAGAGCATACTGAGTTTAGCCTAGAACCCAATGTAAAAACTTCGCCCGGAGGATTGCGGGACATCCAGACAGTCATGTGGATAGCACGCAGGAAATATGGATCTGTAGATTTCGAAGACCTTGTTGAACATGAATTCCTCACGGGTGCAGAAAGTGAACTGCTAACCCAGGGTCGCAAGTTTCTCTGGAAAATACGGTTCGGATTACACCTTATTTCTGGCCGTGAGGACGACCGGCTGCTGTTCGAACATCAGCAGGAATTAGCCGCGATGTTTGGTTACAAAGACGGCGACCAATTAGCAGTTGAGCAATTCATGCAGGATTACTATAGAACGGCACACGATCTCAGTGCTGCCAATGAGCTACTGCTACAGCATTTTGATGAAGCCATCATCCGTTCAACTGAAAAAGCAAAAATACAGCCAATTAACGAACGATTCCGGGTTCACAATAACTACCTCGAAGTGACTTCAGAAGAAGTATTTCAGAACCACCCTCCTGCTCTACTCGAAATGTTTGTGATATTGGGTGCCAATGAGGAGATTGAAGGGGTTCGGGCAGAAACTATCCGATTGGTACGGCGGCAGGTTAATCTCATTGACGATGACTTTCGAAATAATTCTGATGCAACAAGGCATTTTATGGAATTGCTGGGAACAGCGAATCATCTTTTTACGCAACTCCAGAGAATGGCCAGATACGGCATCCTCGGTGCCTATCTGCCTGAATTTGAAAAAATCATCGGACAAATGCAGTTTGACCTCTTCCACGTCTATACAGTTGATGCCCACACGCTCCAGGTTGTGCGAAACATGAGGCGTTTCAGATACAAAAGCGAAGAGCAAAAGTTTCCAATTGCCGCGCACATTCATCACCGCCTGCCAAAAGTTGAACTGCTTTATGTGGCTGGGCTGTACCACGATATTGCGAAGGGGCAAGGCGGCGATCATTCCAAACTCGGCGTTGCATACGCCAGAAGTTTCTGCGAACGTCATGGTCTGGGAAAATGGGACACTAACCTCGTCGGCTGGCTTGTAGAAAACCATCTGGTCATGTCCACCACAGCCCAGCGAAAAGATATCCAGGATCCGCTGGTAATTCACGAATTCGCCCTGCTGGTAGGCGATCAAGTCAGGCTGGATTATCTTTATGCCCTCACTGTCGCTGACATCAACGCAACCAACCCAACCTTGTGGAATAGTTGGCGCGCTTCACTTATGAGGCACCTCTATCTCGATACCAAGAGGGCTCTTCGCCACGGTCTCGAAGCTTATGTGGATCGCCCATTCTATATAACAGAAACAAAAAACCATGCCATCGAAAGGCTGGAAGAGAAACTAATCGCAAAGGAAACGATTTTAGCAATCTGGAAGGATGTCGACGACGATTATTTTGCACGCGAATCGGTCAACGATATTGTCTGGCATACTGAAGCCATAAGCCAGCACCATCTTTCGGAAGGACCACTCATTCTGATTCGTGATGACATTTCAAAAAGAAGGGCCGATGAAGGAGCAACACATATCTTCATCCACAAAAAAACGTCGAAAGAATTGTTTGTTTCCATCGTCAACGCACTAGACAAGCTCAGCCTTGATATTGTGGACGCCAGAATTCCGGCTTCCGGAAACAATCAATCTTTCTACACATTCGTCGTGCTGGAATCTGACGGCCAACCGGTCGGGGACAAACCAGCCAGAGTTGAGCGGATTCGATCTACCTTGATGAAGTACCTGGCCCCGGGTGGGATCGCACCTAATCCAAATCAGAAACGGGTATCAAGATCGCTTAAACAATTCAAACTCAAAACCGAGGTCATCATGCAGCTTGATAAAAACGGTGAACACTCAATACTGGAAGTCATCTCCCCCGATCGACCAGGTTTGCTTTCAATTATCGCAAACATTTTTGTCGACCTCGATATCACGTTACTCAACGCCCGAATAACTACCCTCGGGGAGCGGGTAGAGGACGTCTTCCACATTACAGGTGGTGATGGCAAGCCTATCACTGATGATAACCACCAGTTAATACTTCAACAGCGTATTAAAGATGAACTCGACTACCATGTTGAGAAGATAGCGAGTTAACGAGCATTGCTTTTGGCAAGAGAATGAACAAACACCTTTCATTGTTACACCCCTACCCTTTTGAGAAGCTATCAACCCTGCTTGAAGGCGTGCAGGGTCCGGATAAATCTCTGATTGCGCTGTCCCTGGGGGAACCCAGGCACCCTGCACCTGATTTCATCATCGATTTGGCTAACGACTACCATGCTATCCGGTCAAGTTTCGGAACCTACCCGCCAACTAAAGGGATACAGGAACTAAGGCAAGCTATCGCGGACTTTGTCACACGACGATTCAATATCGAGAAAAACCTTGAGAGAAACATAGATCCGGAAACAGAGGTGTTACCGGTTACCGGGACAAGGGAAGCCTTGTTTGCATTCGCCCAGTGCGTCGTCGACGGGTCAGTATCCGCTATTACCATGATGCCTAATCCATTCTATCAGATATACGAAGGGGCAGCCCTGCTGGCTGGCAGCACGCCTAAATACATCCCCTGCCTCGCTGGCACTGGATTCAAACCGGACTTCTCAGTTGTAACCGAGGAGGAATGGCAGCGATGTCAACTTGTCTATATATGCACTCCCGGCAATCCAGGCGGCGCGACCATGTCGCTGGTTGAACTACAGGAACTGATAACCCGATCAGACAAGTACAACTTCATCATTGCTTCGGATGAATGTTATTCAGAAATATATGAGGACGAAAACAACCCGCCAACCGGGATACTTGAAGCAGCCGCAAAAATGGGCAGGGATACCCTCAGGAACTGCATCGCATTCAACAGCCTTTCCAAACGGTCAAACCTACCTGGATTGCGCTCCGGTTACATATGTGGAGACAGGGCAATTATCGAGAAGTTCCTATTGTATCGAACCTACCACGGCTCAGCGATGCCAGTTCTAAACCAGTTGATAAGTACGGCAGCATGGAACGACGAGCGACACGTCATTGAGAATCGCAAAACGTATCGGGAAAAATTCACATCGGTGCTGGATATACTGGAAAATGTCTGGCCCATGGAGAAGCCAGGTGCCGGTTTCTATTTATGGCCAAAAACACCCATTGGGGATGAAGAATTCACTCGTAAACTGATGCATGAATCCAATGTCAAGGTGCTTCCAGGGAGCTTTCTTTCAAGGAGTGTTCTGGGAATCAACCCTGGTTCAAACCGGGTGCGGATGGCGCTGGTCGCGACGATTGATGAGTGCGTGGAAGCGGCGAAACGCATTAAATCTGCATGGCATAGATTGAAATAGCTAAAGTCGTCATAATGTGGAGAAGTTCGCTGCTTCATTGATCAGAACAACTTCCAACCAAACCATTATTTACTTTATGGAAAAATAATATGTACAGCTTCGCATTTGGCATCGGAACTAAAAACCTTAATGGAGACTGGCTGGAAGTTTATTACCCTGCGCCACTATTCAAGCCAGAACGGGAACTCATGTCACAGGTATCCTCAGTGCTTAGTTATCAGGGTGGCAATATGAACATCAATCTTGAACCAGATGCGATAATAAATCTCGCCGCAACGCTCAACAATCCAGAACAAAAAGCGTTACTCGAAAAGATGAAGGATTCCGTTAGCCCTTGCATTGCAACCTTCATTGAATCTGATTCTGAACTGACATCCACACCGGAAACCTACCTCAAACTTCACCTGCTTTCGTATCGATATGTGAGGCCAAACGAACAAAATCTTGATGGCATCTATGCAATGTTACCCAATGTCGCCTGGACTGATATCGGTGCTATTGATCTCGATGAACTTAGTGCACACCAGCTAAAAGCACGGTTGGAAGGGCGAATCATGGAAGTGGCATCTATCGATAAGTTTCCAAAGATGACCAATTATGTCGTCCCTTCAGGTGTACGCATCGCGCATTCTGCGCGGGTAAGGCTTGGGGCATATATTGGCGAGGGCACCACCGTGATGCATGAGGGTCTGGTGAACTTCAATGCCGGTACCGTTGGACCCAATATGATTGAAGGCAGGGTTTCCCAGGGTGTCTTGATAGATTCAGGAAGTGATCTTGGTGGCAGCGGGTCTACCATGGGCACACTCTCAGGTGGTGGCAAGCATGTCGTTACGATAGGCAAAGACTGCCTGATTGGTGCCAATGCTGGCTGCGGAATTTCGCTTGGAGACCGATGCACAATCGAAGCCGGACTCTACATTACCGCCGGAACCATTGTGCAGCTTCTAGATGAGGACAAAAATTTCGTTAAGCTGGCCAAGGCCAGGCAACTATCAGGCCAGGCAGACATGTTGTTCATCAGGAACTCTCAAACGGGTCAGGTTGAGTGCCGCACCAACAAGAAAGCAATCTCATTAAACGATTCTTTGCACGCTCATAACTGAGACCATGCAATGGATGCTTTAGATTCACTCACTCTTGAACTAACAAGCCAGCTCGTTCGCGCAAAGTCAATTTCGCCTGATGATGGTGGATGTCAGCAATTGATAGCAAGTTATCTAGAAGACCTTGGTTTTAACATCGAACACATGCCATTTGCAGATGTTGATAATTTGTGGGCGACCAGATCCGGTACAGGTGCCGATGCACCCATCATTGTCTTCGCGGGCCATACAGATGTCGTACCGCCGGGGTCATTATCAGACTGGCAGACCCCACCATTTGAACCTACCGTTAAAGATGGCATGCTGTTTGGGCGTGGCGCTGCAGATATGAAGGGCTCTATTGCTGCCATGCTGACGGCAGTAAAACGATTCCTGAACGAAACCGAAGATTACAACGGCTCTATTGGCTTCCTGATTACCAGTGATGAGGAAGCTGATGCAATTAATGGCACCGTTAAAGTCATCAACGAGCTCAACAATCGGGGCGAATTAATCAGCTGGTGTATTGTTGGCGAACCATCAAGCAGCAAACGTCTTGGAGATGTTATTCGCGTTGGGCGGCGTGGTTCACTGAATGGAAAACTCAAGGTAATAGGTCATCAGGGTCACGTAGCTTATCCCCTGGAGGCAATCAATCCAATCCACATTGCATTGCAAGCCCTGTCAGATTTCACCAGTGCAACATGGGATGAAGGGAACGAATTTTTCCCTCCAACCTCCATGCAGATATCAAATATTCACGGTGGAGCCGGAGTCAATAACATCATTCCAGGTGAAATGCTGATAGATTTCAATTTTCGATTCTCTACTGAATCAACAATGGAATCATTAAAGCGTCGAACAATTCAGATTTTTGGGAAGTACGACTTCGACTACGAACTCGAATGGTCTCTGTCCGGAAATCCATTTAAGACTGAAGGCGGGAAGCTCATCCCCGCAGTAGAGGCTTGCATTTCAGATGTCCTTGGCATCAAGACCTCACTTTCCACTTCAGGTGGCACCTCTGATGGTCGATTTATTGCACCTTATGGTATCGAAGTTGTCGAATTGGGTCCCTGCAACAAGACAATACACCAGGTGAACGAATGTGTGTCCATCACGGAATTACTTCAATTATCGCGTGTCTATACCAGTATCCTGAAAAAAATGCTCCTCTAGAATTCAAGCCTGCTAGCTAACACGCGAAATTAATGACCCAAACATTCCCAGACATTGAGATTTACATCAAGGACCCGGATTTCGCTTCAGTGGTGGCATGGCTGAAGCTGGTGTTCGAATCAGTTGACCCATATATAGAGGGCAAAAGAACCCTGATGACACTGAATTCTTCCAGCGGGTCTGTCAGCTGCGTTTATCTCCCCCATGCCGTGCGGGGCAACTTTGCTTCTCTCTGGTTTAAATCCGGTAATACTCCCTGGAATACTGACCGGGATTGTGCCCTGGCCGCGTTCGCCTACCTTAATCGAGAAGTTCGCTGTAGCACCGGTGGTTGGCAGACAAACGATAAGAATAATGATGAATCATGGCTACGTGTCAACGGCAATGGTGAATCAATGGTGTCCTGGCAATCATGAAGGCAACCAGTTACATACTTGTGGCTGCATTGACTTTTATCGGATTCCTGATTGTCTTTGCCCCCGTATCTCCCGTGTGGTCCATGGTTCGAGATGATGTCAGCAAAGCGGTTCCAGAGCTAAATGTACTGAGCTTAAGTGGATCTATCTGGAGTGGTAAAGGTGAAGTTCAGTTTCGTCAATTTCCACCATCCCAGGTCACCTGGACAATCTCCCCGTTCGACCTCTTCGGCAGAACCGGGAGAATCAACATTACCGGCGTTGGCGAGGGACATTCCCTGAACGCTGAAGCCGTCATTACGTTTACTGAAGGCCACATCGAAATCTTCGAAGGCAAATTCAACAATATCTATATCAGTAGCATATCCGAACCTTACGGTTTAACTTTCTCAGGCGATCTTTCCATCAATGATATTTCTCTTACTGCCAAAAAAGATGGGATCACGGATGCCCATGGCACAGCTCGCTGGTCCGGAGGAAGGATTTTCGTCGCAGGTAAAACCCAGCCACTTGATCTGCCGCCCCTGGATGGAAAGCTATCTTTCGAAAAACAGTTCCTGATTCTTGATGTCACATTTCAACAGCTCTCCGTACTTAGAATCTCATTGAATAAGCATGGCTGGGCAGCCATTGCGATCAAAGGCAGGTTTTTCGATATCGCTAACCTGGCCCGGCCTGATGGCACGGATCCTGACGAAACTATCCTGCTATTGGAAGAGAAAATATTGTAAGGTACTTTGGTTAAGCCAGACTTCAGGAGGAAGTTCAACTGGACAGGTTTTTCCCATTATTTCAACAACATAGCCAGAAGCTGGCAGCACTCACGAGCCTGATTTTCGTTATTTTGTTAAGCCTGTCAGTCGCCAATGGTGTGTTGTTTTTCATCGAGAATATGAGTGAAGTCGCTTTGTATACGCAAGACACGCCGGGTACTGCATCTGCACCCAGAAAAGTTAAATCTGTAGACCTGGCATCACTCAAACTCTTCGGCCAGGTCCGGGCTACCCAGGCACCTGCAGTTGTTGATGCACCTGAAACAAAGCTAAATCTTGAACTGCAGGGAGTGTTCCTTGCCGAGGATGAAAAGTCATCCACTGCAATTGTTGCCGAAAAAAATAAGACCGGCGAACTTTTTCACATCGGCGATAAACTACCAGGCAACGCCATTCTTTCCGAGATATTTCAGAACCACATTCTCCTCCGTCGAGGCACTCGGGTGGAAAAACTGATGTTCCCGGCAAGTAACCTCAAGGCTTCAATTTTTCGACCTTCGAATTCAACCACACCTGCAAGGCTAAATACTTCGAGCAGGAAACTACAGCAGGTCCGGGAGAGAATTGCTCAACGGAAACAAAACCTGAGCGAAGGACCTCAGGTCCAGCCCATTGCACCAGGCTCATCGCTGCGAAAATACATTAGCACCAATGCAGAGAAAATTCGCCAGAATCCAGAAGCATTACTTGCGGAACTTGGCATCTCACCCATCGCTTCAGGTGAGGCCAGGGGATACAAGGTCGGTGGAAGCATTCCTCAATCGACATTAATGCAGGCAGGCCTGCAGCCTGGTGACGTCATATTATCAGTCAATGGAAAGCCGGTCGGTAATGCTATGAATGATTCAGCACTAGTTCAACAGGCTATGGCAAGTAAACGCGTTCGTGTTGAAGTTCAGCGTGATACCCGTAGATTTTTTCTTACCGTGCCTATTCCATAAGAGGCTGGTCTCTGAAAAAGAGCTACATGGGGTTCCTATGTTTAAAGTAATATTGATTGTTCCATTTTCCGAACTAACAAAGGCAATGAAATAGATGATGTTGCCACGTCACCTGCTACCGATCTGCACCTTTTTGTTCACGCTCTTGTGCACAATCATGTTTGCCTCGACGCTCTCAGCAGAAGAGAACAACTGGAAGATTAACCTCAAGAACGCTGACATAAGGGAGTTCATTACCCAGGTTTCGGCGATGACCGGCAAGAGTTTCATTGTCGACCCACGAATCAAAGGAAATGTCACCGTAATCTCGAACACGTCCATGGGTACAGAAGGGATATACCAACTATTCCTCAGCGTGCTTCGAGTACATGGTTATGCTGCCGTACCGGCGGGTAACGTGACAAAAATCGTCCAGCAGGTTCTTGCAAAACAAAGTGCCAACCCCGCGGATTTCGATAACCAAAATGAAACTGAAGAACTGGTAACCCGGGTTATACCAATCAGAAACGCACCCTCTATCGAAATGGTGAAGATTCTTCGCCCCCTGATACCGCAATATGGACACATAGCCGGATTGGAAAAACCTAACGTGCTGATCATCAGCGATCATGCATCGAACATCAATCGATTAATCGGAATCATCAATAAGGTTGATGTTGCTGAACATCTTGATGTGGTGGTGGTTGATCTGAAGGAAGCCTGGGTGGATGACATGGTGGCGCTACTGGAAGCACTGGCACCGGATCAGATCGGAAGGAGCGCCAAAGGACCTAACAAAATTACAATTGTTGCAAGCGAGAGAACCAATAGCCTGGTACTCAAGGGGGAAAGGGAAACAGTCTCAAGAGTCAAGAACCTGATTATTAAACTTGATGTTCCTGCCAACCGATCCGGGAGCATCCAAATCGTGCGACTGGCTCATGCAGATGCAAAGGCAATGGCTGACATTCTGACTAGCCTGATTTCGACTAAAACCAGTCAGGAGAAAGGCGGGCAGAATGTTGAAGTCAAAATCCAGGCAGATGAGGCATTGAATGCGCTGGTTATCAGAGCTGACCCGTCGACCATGATAGATTTGCGGGAGATCATTGCTGGACTGGATGTGCGGAGGTTACAGGTTCTCATTGAAGCCGCAATCGTTGAAGTTTCGGCAGACTTCACTCGTCAGTTAGGTACAGAGCTTTTTGTTGGTGATGCCAGCGGAAGCAACACCCCCTTTGGCATTACCGCTCCATCGGGTACCCTTGCCCAATTACTCCAGAACCTCGCTCTTGGCGGCGCAACTGCGCCAGTTGACCTGGGTACTTCGCCACTGCTGGCTGCTGGAAGAATCAGTGATTCGGGAACAAGTTTCGCATTCATCATCAGGGCCCTCGCATCTAATTCGGACGTCAACCTGCTTTCAACTCCCAGCATAACGACTATGGACAACGAAGAGGCCAAGATTGTCGTTGGTCAGAATGTACCATTCAGAACCGGATCTACGACGACGGGTAGCGGCGGTGCGATAAATCCATTTACAACTATTGAGCGTCAGGATGTTGGATTGACGCTGGAAGTAACTCCACATATCAATGAAGGCAACCTGGTTCGACTAAAAATTCACCAGGAAGTATCAGAAGTTGATCCTGCCAGTCTGACTGCCATTGGTTCCGACGCAGTGGCGGATTTGATCACCAACAAACGTACTATCGACACAACTGTTCTCGTCGAAGATGGAGAAGTCATCATCCTCGGCGGTCTCATGAGGGATAAAGCAACGATTACTACCTCACGAGTGCCTCTACTTGGCAGTATTCCTGTACTGGGATACCTTTTTAAATCTGAGACAAAGACGTTCGAAAAAACCAATCTGCTTGTGTTTATTCGCCCAACAGTCTTAAAAAACAAGGAAGATATAAAAACACAAACACGGCGAAAGTACTCGACTATCTATGAAGTCGAAATAACAGGCACAGATCCTATCGAAAGACTGTCTGAATTATTCAATGGCAGTAATTGATCAGGTTAAATCCGCGTCGTTTCACTTATTCCGGGGTCTCCTCTCAACCTGGATAAAACCGACTGTACTCGGATGTAATGCCCGTGAACTCGGCCTGGACCCATCCGACCTGGTTTGCTATGTACTGCCTTCACGTTCAATTGCTGACCTTATGGTTATTGATGGAGCATGCGAACTTAACGGTTTGCCAAGACCGAGAAATGGCATCGACGAATTAGAAGAAGCCCGAGCCATTTTTTTCCTGGGTCACCCGGAAGGTCGTTTTGGTCGAAAAACCCAGCGGCACCAGTCAGCCAGAATGTTGCGGCTGTTTGAGCACCAACACCATTCTGAGAGTGATATTAAGGTAGTCCCTGTATCACTATTCTGGGGCCACCAGCCGGACCAGGAAAAATCGCTACTGAAACTCATTCTCTCTGAGAACTGGACAGTAACCAGCCGATTTAAAAAATTATTAGCTATCATCTTTCACCCTAACCATATCCTTGTTCAGTTCAGCGCCCCAATTTGTATTCGCACCTTGATCGATGGTGAAGAAATTAGGGAAAAACAGGTACGCAAGTTGCTGCGTGTACTACGAGTTCACTTCAACAATCAGAAGCAGGCCATCATCGGTCCCGACCTGTCTCATCGAAGAACATTGATTAACACCGTGATCCAAAGCCAGGACGTTCGTATGGCTATCGATCGCGAGAGCGAGAAAAAGGAGCAGACTTTCGAGACAATCGAGAGAACAGCGATTAAATATGCCAATGAAATTGCCTCCCACCAATCCTACCGGGTCATACGATTCTTTCATGTGCTGCTTCGCTGGCTGTGGAACAACCTGTATGACGGCATAGAACTCAATCACATCGATCGTGTAAAACACCTCGCACAATCCCATGAAATCATCTACACACCCAGTCACAGGAGCCATATTGACTACCTGCTCTTATCCTACGTGCTATACCAAAATGGCCTCACGCCACCCCACATAGCAGCAGGACAAAACCTCGATCTTCCTATCCTTGGCTCTCTATTACGACGTGCCGGGGCTTTCTATATGCGGCGATCGTTTCAGGGTGACTTGCTCTATAAAGCTGTGTTTGACGAATACCTTCACCAGATGTTTATCAAGGGCTATTCAGTGGAATATTTCATCGAAGGAAGCAGAAGCAGGACCGGAAGAACACTTAACCCTCGAACCGGCATGTTGAGTATGACAGTACACAGCTTTCAAAAGGATTCTTCCAAACCCATCTGCCTGATGCCGGTTTATTTTGGCTACGAACGGGTTCTGGAGTCTTCGACATATATTGGAGAATTATCCGGCAAAGACAAGAAAACTGAGTCTGTCTTCGACATATTCAATATATTTCGTTCCTTCAAATACTCGTTTGGCAGGGTAACTGTTAACTTTGGTGAACCATTACTGCTGGCTGAGTTTCTTGACCTGGAAGCGCCAGGTTGGAATGTCGAGGGTAACAATCCAGATTTGTCACAGGCCTGTTCTAAACTGGCGATAGAACTCGTCACTCGAATCAACAGCGCGACGGCGGTCAATGTTGTTTCGCTGGTGGCGACCGCCCTGCTTTGCACTCCCAGACAAACGATTGAGGAGAAGCACCTGCTAAATCAATTGACACTCCTTATCCGAATCGCTCACGATCTCAAATACAGTGACGACTATTCAATAACCACGTTACCCGTAAACGAAATCCTCGAATCAGCAATATCGATTACAGGCCTCCTCCGTGAAGAACACCCTTTTGGAGTCACGATTTGCGCACCGACCGATCTCGCCGTGCTCTTAACTTACTACAGCAACAATATAAGCCAGTTATATATTCTCCCTTCACTCATCGCCCGTTTCCTGAAAGACGAACATACCAGCAGCATCCCTGGAGTCTTGAATTTTTGTGAAACACTCTATCCGTTCCTTCAAACTGAATTTTTCCTGCGCTGGTCCAGGGAAGATATCGCAGAGAAATGCCTGGCGATGATTCACTCCTTCGAGTCAAACGGGTTAATCGCACTCGATCATGACACAATCGTCACTGCATCTTACGGCAGTGACAAGTATGCTTCTCTGCATGAACTGGCAGAAATCGTCGAGCCAACTTTAGAGCGGTTTCATATCGTAATAACAATGTTGATGGCCGAAGAGAAGCGTTCTGTCAGGGAACTAGAGTCAGACGCCGCCGCCATTGCAGAACAACTATCCGCTATTTATGGAATCAATTCACCAGACTTTTTTGAACGATCACTATTCAGTCGTTTCATCCGTACACTACATATCAATGATCTCGTATCTACCACCAACAATGTTGTAACGAAAAGGGAAGGGCTATTCGAACTGGCGACACTAACTTCAAAAACACTGGATGCGGATGTCCAATACAACGTTCTTCAAGCGATGCCCATTCGATCTTAAGCAATTTACTACTGAAGGTAGATATCAAAACGGCTGGACTTGCCTTTCACGGAATGTGATGGTCTCTGATTCCCTGATTCATCCGCGGATAAGGGTCGTTTCAGGACAACCCTCTTCACTCCCGTGCCCAACGCACATTGCAGCAGACTGGCCGCATCTTCATCCTTGCCAAGAAACCGCTGTAGAAACTGCATCTCACCCTTCACCATGGCTGATTTTTTTCGTTCCGGGAACATGGGATCAATAAGTATCACATCCGGAATGTCTTGTAAGCAGGTAAGCAATTCCGTCGCTTCTCCGCAAAAGAGTCTGACCCTGGTGGCAATTTCTTTTGTTCTGTCATCATCCAAAGCATTGTCCAACGCATCCTGCAAGAGAAGGCTCAAGACCCGGGATCGTTCGAACATCGTCACCTTACAGCCCAGTGCGGCCAATAGAAAGGAATCCCGCCCCAGCCCGGCAGTACAATCAATGACCCGCAGATCAGGCTTCGCCCCAACGGCCTTTGCAATCAGTTCTTTTTTACTACTGCCTTTTTTTAAGCGTTCGCCAAAACGGCCGCCGGAAAATTTTATCTGAAGAGGATGCTGGTGACTGAATCGGTCCACTAGCCTCAAGCCACTGCTCGACTTCTGCAATAAATATCTACTCATGAGGTCGGGTTCGACTTAGCGGCTGGTACATCTGCAACCTGCTCCCTGAGGTATTCTGGTCGCGCAAGTAGCGCTTCAATACCCCCACCTCTTTCCATTTCCATGATGCCAATATCCAGTAAGTCTTGCGGTTGGGGGAGTACATCGAGAATGATGTTATCTACACTTACGCCACTTGCTGCTTCAAGTTGGTCCTGCAGGCACCAGCCATCACCGACTCCCACCCAGGAACCCGGTTTCTGCCTGGGGACCCTGGAGGCTTCGAGTACGTCTTCCTTACCAAGGAGTTCCGGTAATTCTCCCTTTACTTCGTATGCACCAAAGTAAACTTCTTCTTTTCTTGCTGTCAGCGCCACCATAATATTTGTAGCTCCTGACCTGCGGTACTCACCCTGTGCCAAGATGGCTAACGATGACACGGGAACAACCGGTATCTGCAGGCCAAAGCCAAGTCCCTGTACCACGCCGACCGTGATTCGTACGCCCGTGAAAGAACCAGGACCCTGGCCGAATACAATCGCATCGAGTTCCTCTAACGAAACCCCTGCCTGTTCCAGAAGATCAGATATATTTGGCAAAATATCCCGACTGTGCGATTTTTCCGACCGCGTTATATTTTCCAATCTCACGCCTTTGATCTGAAGTCCAATGACACTCGATTTTGACGAAGTATCAATTGCCAACAGATTCATCCTGTTTTCCTCAACAATTCTCTCCGCCTATTTCCTGTGAATTTCGAACAATTTTAAGAAGAAAACTCATCGCTTTATCATCATCTGTTGTCCAATTCATTGTCGGCAAGCTTGCCATGACCAACTTGCCATATGCTTTCGACATCACCCTGTTGTCGCCAAGAACAAATAAACCCTGATCATCTTCCTGCCTGATTAACCTGCCAAAACCCTGTTTTAACGAAATAATTGCCTGGGGTAACAGGTATTCCATAAATCCATTGCCGCCCAGGGAATCAATGGCTCCCATCAATGCCCGCGAAAGCGGATCATCAGGACTGGAGAAGGGCAGCTTGTCGATAACCAGACATTTCAAACCAGCCCCACGCAGATCGACTCCTTCCCAGAAACTCTGGGTCGCCAGTAAAATGCTACCGGGAGTGTGCCTGAATCGCTGCAACAATTCAGATTTTGGCAGTTGTCCCTGGGAAAAAACAACAAATTCGTTGTCTATCCTGAGCAGTTCACCTGCTAACTTTAACGCCCTGTGACTTGTGAACAAAAAGAGAACCTTGCCTTTAACTGTTTGCTGATCGACACCAAGACCTAGCCGAAGAAAAGGCACCAACGTTTCAACCAGATATTGCGTGTGCTCATCTGTTCCTGGTGACGGTAGCCGGGACGGAACGTAGGCCAAAACCTGAGTCTGGTAATCAAATGGGCTTTCAAATTTTTCTTCTGTAGCATCAATGAGTCCAAGGGCATGGCGAAAATGATCGAACTTTCCATTCACATTTAGTGTCGCCGAGGTAAAAATCCAGGCAGGCCTTTTATGATTGCCATGATCTGGATTGTTATGATTGAAGTGTGCACCCAGTTCATCGGATATCGAAAGGGATGACAGATGCACCACAAATCCGCGTGGTTGGAGTTGAACCCAGTGCACATAATCATCTTCGGGTACCCCGGGTTCCGTCAACATCGCAAACTGATCCATCAATCGATTCGCCCTCAGGAAATTATGCTGTAACCCACGGCTCCGCCCTTCAGAAATGGCCAGCCCTTCCAGAACATCGCCAAGCGCTATATCCACAGCCTCGACGAATTCAGCCCCCTCTGTTACAAGCCAGTTTGACAAATTCTGCTTTTCACCTGCAGATTTGAGAGAGGAAACCATTCTGCCTAGCGCAAGCTCCATGAGCTCCGTCCTTCTCAATAATTCCTGGTCGTCATTCCCGAGCAGAGTCAACTCCTGTTTTATATCCCTGGCCAGTTCAAAAAGTTGTCCACTGCTAATTCGACTACCAAAAAACTGGCGGGCAACTTCCGGAACCTGATGGGCCTCATCAACAATGATGATTTCTACGTCAGGCAATAGTTGAACGAGGCTGTCTTCCCTCAATGCCAGGTCCGCAAACAGCAAATGGTGATTTATTACAACAAGGTCCACCTCATTTGCTCTGCTGCGCGCCAGATACAGTGGACACTCGTTGTACTTCGGACACTTTGAACCCAGGCAGTTATCCCTTGTACTCGTTACCATCGAAACAAGTTCAGGGTTATCAGTAAAGTCAGAATATTCGGTGAGATCACCTGTTCTTGAAACTGTTGCCCATTCCCTCACCTTCACCAGTGATGTCAGAACATCTCGCGTTCCATTGGCCGTTAATACTTTGATGTGCTTTTCCAATCTCTCGGGACAAACATAATTCACTCGCCCTTTTAGCAGAGATATTTTGTACTGTTTCTTGAACATTCGTAATATTGTTGGCAGGTCTTTTCGGAATAGTTGATCTTGAAGTGTTTTAGTTCCGGTAGAAATTATTGCCTTCTTGCCAGACAAGATAAGCGGCAAAAGGTAGGCAAATGTCTTGCCTGTCCCTGTACCAGCTTCAAGCAATGCGTTCTTACCCTCTGCAATTGCTTCGCCAATTCTTTCCGCCAGCCGTACCTGTACCTCGCGATATACAAAATTCGGAACAATCCCGGAAAGTGGCCCCGCCGGGCCCAGGAGATCACCCATGTTTTGCACTGTCTCTTCCTGAATCATGCTGGTTAACCTGCCTATAGTTGCCTTGCCTTTGGACTTTATCTCTTGCCGTGCAGCATCTGTTGCTACAGCATTGATTGCCACAAAAAGTCTAGCCGACTATGCTGCAAAGATGAGTGTACCCACAATAACTGCAATTATCCTCGCCGGTGGACGGGGCAGGCGAATGGGCAATGCGGACAAAGGTCTTGTTAATTACCAGGGCAAACCGCTAATTCGGCACGCCATCGAAAAAATAGAACCACAAGTTCAAAATATTGTCATCAGTTACAATCGAAACGAAGCCGAATACAAGAAGCTGCCACATCTCTCCGCAATAGATCTCCTTCCGGGCTATTATGGACCGCTTATGGGTATATTGAGTTGCAAGCCCCTGATCAAGTCAGAATTTTTTTTTGTGATGCCCTGTGATATGCCGTGGCTCCCTTCGAATATTGTTTCGGTATTACTCGAAGGAGTAGACAACACCCAACTGACTGTCGCTCATGACGGCCTGCGGATCCAGCCGCTGCTATTTGCAGGAGGAACCCAACTCATTGAATCTATTGATGAATATCTAAAGGAAGGAGGTCGTTCGGTAAAGAAATGGATTAGTTCGATAGATCACGTGGTCGTGAATTTCTCCAGTCAGCAATCCGCTTTCTGGAATCTTAATGAGGTCTCGCAACTGGATGAAAAGCCGTTGCCGGAATAATCGCCGTAACCAGCTACATTGCGAAAACATGAGTTCGCAGGAACAGCACCGCTATTCCGATAAGCCGAAATAGCCGAACCAGTACGTAGAGAAAAGCCCTCTCCAGACGGGAGGGCTTTTCTTTATCCTAGGAGCTATCTCTTCCTTTTAGCAGCCTTTCTCTTAGCTGGCTTTCTCTTTGCAGCTTTTTTCTTAGCCGGCTTCTTCTTAGCTACCTTTTTCTTTACAGCTTTTTTCTTAGCAGCCTTCTTCTTAGCTGGCTTTCTCTTCGCAGCCTTTCTCTTAGCCGGCTTCTTCTTAGCTACCTTTTTCTTTGCAGCTTTTTTCTTTGCAGCTGGTTTTTTCCTGGCAACTGTCTTGCGCTTTGCTACCGGTTTCTTTTTCTTTGCAGCTTTTTTCTTTTTCGCAACCACTTTCATCGCTCCTATTTTACGTTGAAAAGTTTGTTAACACTTTTTGTATAAACAACTATCTGCATCGGAAATGCGAAATTAATGCACATACAATTGTCAACACGTGCAAAGTTTAGAAAAAAAAACTGCGTTTGCACACCTTTATTTTAAAAAATTCAAATTATTCAATATTTTATCCGTATCATCTAAAAATTTTCTAACCAATTCACTGCATCGAATTGATTTATATTTCGATCAATTTTTTCATTTGAACTATTTCTCGCCCAGGTTAAGTGCATGTTGTGTTAATTAATTAGCGAAAATATTTTGTCCCGTATTAAAGTTGTTTCGCCCAAACCGTCAACAGAATAATACGACAGCGTCGCACCCTCTGTTTCTGAAATTGCACGATAGAACGTGACAAGTGGTTCCGTTTGATTTTTGTATACATTAAGCCGTTCGAGAATAGTTTCTTCTCTGTCATCTTCTCTTTGCTTCAGGTCATCACCGGTTTCATCATCTTTACCTTCAACCTTCGGTGGGTTATATACAATATGGTAGACCCTACCTGAATCTCCATGCACCCGCCTGCCACTCAGCCTGTTTACGATCTCTTCATCCGGTACAGTTATTTCGAGGACGCATTCAATCTCAATCCCCTGCTCGAGCAAAGCTTCCGCCTGGGGAATAGTTCTTGGAAACCCATCAAACAAAAATCCATTTCTACAATCCTCATGAGTAATCCTTTCCTTTACCAGGTCAATGATAATTTCGTCTGTCACCAGAGCCCCACTATCCATCACAACCTTAACCTTTAGTCCTAGTTCTGAGCCTGCAGCCACGGCTTCCCGCAACATATCCCCGGTTGAAATCTGCGGGATTCCATATTTCTCAGCAATAAACTGCGCCTGGGTGCCCTTGCCCACACCGGGGGCACCCAAAAGAATCATTTTCACTACTTGTCTCCTAAATTTTGTTCATCGCCTTGTAAAGTCTTCTTTTACACATGACTTTAAGGCGAAAGGGATCTTCTCGCCGTCATAACATTCGGTAACTGCTCTATCATTTCCAGGATCCGAAGCAGTTGCGTGAGCTTATCTACTTCTATCTGCATCTTTAATGTCACCTGGTTTCTCGATTCTCCAGATACCGTGTGAATCGACACAACATTAGTCGATTCATTCATAAATATGCCCGTAATATCATATAGCAAGCCTGAGCGATCATATGCCCTGACTTCTATACTCACCGGGAATGTTGCGTTGACTTCCTTTTTCCAGTCCAGGCGCATGATGCGCCCATAAACATCAGCTTTGAGGGCCTGTAAACAATCCTGGAGGTGTACATGGACCATATTGTCATCATCAATGACGCCAACAATCGAATCACCCGGAACCGGGCGGCAACAGTCTGATATGACATAGTCAAGGCCTCCCAGGCCAGCGACCATTAGCTCTTTTGACGCTGCGTTACTGTCTTCAAGTCCTAATTTAAATTGCGAGCCCTGGACGTCAAATTCCACAATCTCAGCAGCAATTTCGGCAAGGTCAACCACATTAACCTCGCCAAGGGCCACTGCATAAAACAAGTCGTTGGTCGTTTCGAACTCAACTTTTTCTATTAGCTCGATAAAGTCGAGCTTTTCGATACCCAGGTGTGAAAGTTCATCGAGCAGGACCTTTTTGCCTTCATCAATATTTTTTTGCTTCTCACGATGGCCAAACCAGGAGTGTATTTTCGCTTTCGCCCTGGCGGTCGTTACATAACCTAAATGTTCGTGCAGCCATTCACGCCGGGGTTCCACCTCATCACCAACGATTATTTCAACCTGATCACCCGATTTCAAAACAGTATTCAATGGAACAACCCGGCTGTTGACCTTTGCCCCACGACACTTGTGACCAACTTCTGTATGCACCCTGTAGGCAAAATCAACAGGAGTCGCACCGGGATTCATGTCAATCACGTGCCCTTCCGGTGTGAACATATACACTCGATCAAGGTTCACATCAGTGAGTAATTCCCTAGCAAGATGGGGTACATCGACAAGCTCATCCTGCCATTCTAGGATCTGTCTCAGCCATTCAATCCGCTCTTCATAAGACTTTGATTCGACAGATGAATCCGGCGCTTTATATTGCCAATGTGAACATACTCCGAATTCCGCCTCGTTGTGCATATCCTCGGTACGAATCTGTACTTCGAGAACTTTTCCTTCCGGTCCAATCACTGCCGTGTGCAGTGATTTGTAACCGTTCTCCTTTGGATTGGCAATGTAGTCATCAAATTCATGAGGTATATTGCGCCAGAGATTGTGCACGACTCCCAGAGCCCGATAGCAGTCATCAACTTCACTAACCAGCAACCTCACTGCACGAACGTCAGATACCTCGGAAAAGGCGATCCCCTTCTTACGCATCTTTCTGAATATACTGTAGATGTGTTTTGCGCGACCCTCCAGCTTTGCCTCAATACCGACATGACGAAGCTTCTTGTCCAGCCCGACAATCACGTCATCAATGTATGATTCTCTGATTATTCGCTTCTCATCTAGTTGCGCAGCAATTCGCTTGTATGAAATGGGTTCAAGGTATCGAAGTGACAAATCTTCCAGCTCCCACTTGAGATGGCCAATTCCCAATCGGTGCGCGAGGGGAGCATAGATCTCAAAAACTTCCCTCGCCAGGCTGATTCTCTTTTCCGGCGTACTGGTTGCAATAGCCCTTATGGAACAAGTTCGTTCTGCCAGTTTTATCAGCGCAACACGAATGTCGTCGACTAACGCAACAAGCATGTGTCTGGCCTGTTCAAGTTGGTCGGATTTTTCTCCGAGGATTAGTTTTCTGCTGCCAAATTGAATATTGCTAATGGCTGCCATTTTGAGGACACCTTCAACGAGGTTTGCCACTTCATCGCCAAACTGTTTACGGACATGATTCAAGGTGATTTGATTTTCACGAACAGCCCGGTAAATTATCGCAGCGACTAATCCATCCTCATCCACCCGAAGTTCGGTCAAAATATCAGCCATCTCGAGCCCAATGCGATAACTGCTTCGTCCTTCAGTCCACACAATCGCTTTTTCTTCAGCTTGTTCAGATAACTCGCACACATCACGAATTCGCCCCAGATTTATGCCTGAAGTACTCTGCTCAAGGTTGCGCAGCCAGAGTTCAAGATCGACTCTACCGTCAACAAATAGGGGTTCTCTAACCTTAACCATGTCTGCTACTAGAATTTAGCTCGTATTGTTGTTAAAAATCATCAGATACCGGTTATTTCGTGTGAATTGTTAACCGCCAACTACCAGCGGGACGAAATATTATCGAGTGAATAAAGCGATGGATTCAACATGTGTGGTATGAGGAAACATATCGATTATGCCCAACTGCTTTAATTGTAGCCCACCCCTGACCAGTATTTGAGCATCCCTCGCAAGCGTCTTTGGATTGCAGGAAACGTACACTACCCTTTCAATATCGGTTGTTGCAAGTTTTTCGCAAAGCTCTAGAGCCCCTGTTCTAGGTGGGTCTACGAGGACCTTGTTGACAATATTGTTACCAGGGAGCTGATTTAGCTCGACAAAGAGATCAACCACTTCAAACTGTGAATTTGTAATTCCATTGGCCCGTGCATTTTCTCTTGCTCTTTGGATACTTGTTTTCGAATTTTCAAGCCCGAATACACATTTTGCGGTGCGAGCCATTGCCAGGCTGAAGTTTCCAATGCCGCAAAATGCATCGAGAACACAATCAGTTTCATTCAGCTCAAGCAGATAAAGTGCCTGGTCCACCATCTTTCGATTAATGACAGGATTAACCTGCGTAAAGTCGAGCGGATGAAAACTGAAATTCAATCCATATTCCGGCAAACTATAATGGAGCCTGTCCAGTCCCTTCTCTGGATAGAATTTGAAAGTTGATTCCGGATTGCCGGGCTGGAGATAGATCTGAATGCCTTCGTCTTCACCAAAATTCCTTAACAATTTCTCGTCCTCGACGTTAAACTCCTCGAGATGACGAAATACCAGCGCGGTTTCTGTGTCGCCAATGGCTACTTCTATCTGTGGTACAGATCTCACGATACTCAATTTCTCTATCATTCGCGACAAGGGTTGAAGCATTGTCGAAACTGGTTCACGAAGTACATGACAGTGATCAATTTCGGCGATGTATGGCTTTTTCTTTTCTCGAAAACCCACCAGAACTCGCCCTTTCTTGTCGACGAACTTAACACCCAGCCGGGCCTTACTTCGATAATGGAATGAATCCCCGCTTAAAGGCTCAAGCCAATTTTCAGGCGGACATGGTTCAAATTCTCTTCGAAGTTGATCTTGTTTAAAGCTGATCTGACAATCATGTGACACATGCTGATAACTACATCCTCCACAGTAACCAGCCGCACTGCACTCAGGTTCAACTCTAAATTCAGAAGGCTGGCTAATCGATTCAACCCTTGAAAAGAGTATTTTCCTTTTCCGGGCAAATGGTTTCGCCATGACAGATTCACCGGGCAGTGATCCGTACACGGCATGTTTACCGTCAACCGATAGCCCATAGCCATCCTCATGCATCGATACAATATCGAGCTCTATCAATTCACTCTTCTTTATGGGTTTATTCAGGAAAAGACACCCGTGGACAAGTATCGATCACCACGATCACAGATGATCACAACGATTGTGGCGTCTTCGACTTCCTGATTAATTTGTAACGCAACAGCAACCGCACCACCCGATGACACACCGGCAAATATTCCTTCTTCGCGAGCCAGCCGTCGCATGGTTTCTTCGGCAAGAGATTGCTCAATGTCCACTGTGCGGTCAACCAGGGAGGGATCAAATATCTTTGGCAGATATGCTTCAGGCCAGCGGCGTATGCCCGGGATAGCAGACCCTTCAACTGGCTGCAAGCCAATTATTTCCACATCTGGTTTTACTTCACGAAAATAACGGGAAGCACCCATTATTGTTCCGGTGGTTCCCATAGAACTCACAAAGTGCGTGATATTACCATTGGTTTGTTGCATCAGTTCCGGCCCGGTTCCGGAGTAGTGTGACCCAGGATTATCCGGATTCGCAAACTGATCCAACACCTTACCTTTACCATCGGATTGCATGCTCATTGCCAGATCGCGGGCCCCTTCCATCCCTTCTTCTTTCGTGACCATGATTAACTCAGCGCCATAGGCACTCATGGCGCTTTTTCTTTCCTCGCTCATGTGCGATGGCATGATGAGCAGCATTTTATAACCCTTAATCGCCGCTGCCATTGCCAGTGCGATTCCCGTGTTACCACTGGTCGCTTCTATAAGCGTATCTCCCGGGGCGATCTCTCCCCTGGCTTCTGCCCGATTTATCATGTTCATGGCAGGCCTGTCTTTTACCGAACCTGCAGGATTGTTACCTTCAAGTTTAACCAATACATTGTTCGAAGTTTCACCGGGAAGCCTTTGCAGTTTGACCAGCGGCGTATTCCCCACCAGGGTCTCAATGGTTGGATATTCATTTTTCATGCTTTGCTCAGAGTTATCAGGCATTTCACTGTCAGATGTCGAATTTGGCCAATGATAGGAGATCATATAGGTTTCCTATAATATCAGGTTCATCTATTGAAATTCCCCAATGTAATAAGGATGGAAAATAAGGTTTTCAAACAACTTATCTTTGTCGCTCTTCTGCCAACGGGAGCCCTGGTTTTGTATGGTGCAATCAATTTGGCGCTCAATGGCGCCGACCCGGGTTTAACCCTCTCTGTAATTGGTGGTTCTTTACTGGCAACATCCTTACTGATTTTTCTCATTCATTCCAGAATCATTCAGCCTCTGGAGTCAATCATTTCGACCCTCCACAGCGAACACCCAAAGATCCATGTCCCATACCTGCCAGAACTATCGGATGCTATTAATTCTTCTCTGTCGAAGATTGACCTTAACCATAGGACAAAAATCACTGAGCTCAGGGAAGAATCAAGATCCCTAATCACCCAGATAACAAAGCTCAAGGAGACCAGGACAGCACTGGAACAGGAAAATGAAAAACTGAACGATAAATCTGAACTTGATTGTAAAATAGATGACTCCCTGGTTCGCCTATTGACACATCACCTTAAAACAATTGTTGGTTCGACCAACAAACTCGAATCAGGAACAGACACCGACAAGAACTCATATGTCAGTGAAATTAAATACGCCGCAGAATCCCTGCTATTCATCAATATGGAGATTAAAGACCAGGCGCCAGACCGGTCACTTGAGAACATTGAAACATGGCAGCTAGTGGATGATGTCCTGGAACTATTAGCTCCGATTTCCAACGGAGTCCATCATACTACCAGTGTGAGAATCAACGATTCCTGCCCCGGAAGACTGATTTTAGCAGGAGACGAAGTCAGGGCTTTTATTTTTCAATACCTTCTGTATTATTTTTCTTCCTCCTCATACAGCAAGATTCCTGTTCATACTATCGTGGATGTGGACTTTCAAAAATCAAAACTCGTTATCAGTGTAGATGGCTTTTCGTATCCTGATATCTCGGTCCGCCGAGCACAATTGTTGAACAAACCGGAAAACTCGATTGAGAATAGTCTCGCGGTCCCCGCTGAAGCCGTTGCTTCCTGGGAAGAACCAGGTATAGGACTAACCGGTATCGTCGTGTGTGAAAATCATGAACAACGTGATTGTATGATTCATCGGCTCCAGACCTACGGCGTCACCATCACCAGTGATTTCAGGTCACGAGAGCTTCACTTTTGCATGGTCGATGATGAATCAAGCCAGGCATTCAAAGGTATCCGGCCCTACCTGAGTCCTGCGACCCAACTATATATTCTCAACAGCACCAAACTCTACCAGCGCAAGAACATTCACCATATTAAAAACCCCCTCAATCACAGACAGCTGAAGCAACTGCTGGCGCAGTTAAAGACAACAATGCCGATTCTAAGCCGATACAGCGTTCTTGCAGTTGACGACAATGAAAGCAACCTCCATCTGCTGGAACTCCAGATAAAGGAGCTGGGACATCATGTAACAACAGCCAGAAACGGGGCAGATGCAATTAAACTCTGTGAAGGCAATCACTTCGACCTGATATTTCTGGACATTCAAATGCCAGGTGTTGACGGGCTGGAGGCAACAAGGCGGATTCGACTGATTCCCGGGAACACGCCTCCGATTATCGGTCTGACAGCCCATGTCACCAACGAGGAAAAGCAGGCCTATCTTAATGCCGGAATGGACCAGGTGCTAATGAAACCGCTCAGGATCAACAGTCTAAGATCAATCCTTGATCATCACATTGAAAATCGTGGACTCGAACCAATTCAACCAACACCTGGTATATCATTGGTTACATTCGATTGTGACCTGGCCATTTCAAAAGCTAACAATCGTGCCGAAATCGCAGACGAACTATTTCAGCTTCTAATCACAACGCTTCCTGATGATCTTGGCAAGATCAATCAAGCGGCTAGCAGTGGCGTCGATGATGAGTTCAGAAGTTCTGTACACCGGTTGAATGGCGCTATTCGATATTGCGGAGTTCCGAGGCTGGCCAATGCTATAGATCGACTTGAGTCCAGGATTAAGATCTCTATAGATGAAGCCTCCATGGAGGCGCTTGAATTGGTCAACCGGGAAGTGACTTCATTGCTTTCGTGGCATCAGGAAAATCCCAACCCATTCAAGATTGAAATGAGTGTCAGATCCAGTTGAATTTTGCTTCATCATACGATCTGACCTGACCAATCAAACCGGTATCATTTTTCAGCAATAGAGAAAGCGACGACAAATTCTTTTTCATCAGAAATTGAAACATGCCAGTGGAGAACCTTTAGATACTCACTTCGCTCAAACGCTTTCCCCTGAAGACGAACCAGTGGCGCACCTGATGGCTTTCGATCGATTTCTATCTGGGAGAAATGAATTCCAGCCCCCATTCCTGTTCCCAGTGCTTTGGAAACAGCCTCTTTCGCCGCAAATTGCCGTGCAAGGTATCCGGCCCGACCAGATTTCCTGCCGGTGTACCGCTTGAATTCATCTGCAGTTAATATTTTGGCCGCAAATTTGTCTCCCCAGCGAGTGAGCGAACTTTTGATCCTGTCAACCCGCACGATATCAATACCCGTGCCAACAACCATTAAACCCTACCCTCAAACAGGCTTCTCGACTTGAGCGGTTTACCGCCAAGCAGTGGTTGCAAAGATATCCTGACAACCCGTTTTAGAATCTCACCTCTGGCGTCAGAAAGATTACCGCTCGCTATCATCAGGAGCTGTTTCCCATCGTAGATCTCCATTGAATCAGTTGAGGCGGTATTTTCCGGCAGCGAATAAAAACCTTCTTCTGCAACAAACCGGTATTGTGTATCTGGGCGCACACTCGTACGCGTTCTTACGTCATAATCAAAGGTAATGCCGTAACCCAGATTAGCCAGCAAAGATAATTCAAATTCCCGTAGCAGGTAGATCTGAAAATCCTCGCTTTCCAGGTCTTCTAACAACTTTTCGTAACGCCTCCATAATGCAGGAAGCGAATCAAACCTGCCTAACAATCGATAGAGCAATTCATTCACATACATTCCAATAAACAGGTTCTCGCCCTTCAATCTCCATGATCGACCGATAAAATCAATGGCGCCTGCAGTTCTCATCTCGCCTTGACCATAAGCGGTGACCAGCAGCGGCGCAAATGGTTGCAGAAGGTTATACCGGCGATTTTTTTTGTTTCGTGCACCGCGGATGACGAGAGAATATCGACCTTCTTCCTGTGAAAAAATGTCCGCAATCAGGCTGGTGTTACGATATTTCCTGGTATGTAGAATATAGACATGCTGCGCATCCCTGTCAGACATCATCGTAGCCAAGGCTCTTCAATGCGCGATCATCATTCGACCAGCCTTTCTTAATTTTGACCCAGGTTGTCAGCATAACTTTACTATCCAGTAACCTCTCCATATCCAGTCTGGCGTCAATCCCAACCCGCTTTAACTTATCACCACCACTGCCTATCAGAATAATTTTCTGTCCTTCGCGTTCGACAAAGATAGTGGCATCAATATGGATTGTCCTGCCCTTTCGAGCGAATCTCTCGATCTGAATGGTGACAGAATAAGGAATCTCATCCCCGAGCTGTCGCATCAATTTTTCCCGAATGATTTCAGAAACCAGGAATCGCTCACTGCGGTCAGTCACCTGATCTTCAGGGAAGTAATAAGGGCTTCTCGGAAGCGCTTTCTCCACCAACGATTGTAAACTGTCAATGTTCTCACCCCTGGTAGCGGACAAAGGCACTATCTCCACATCTTTAGCGTCCGCCATGATTCCTTGGATTTTTGACAACTGGGGAAGCAGATTATTTTTATTTTTGAGCAGGTCGATTTTGTTTACCGCAACAATTATTGATGTACCCGGTTTGGCTGATTTGAGTATAGATTCAGCGACTAACTGGTCATCAGCGTTCCACTCGGTTCGGTCAACAACAAAAACGATCACATCAACATCCCGGATTACGCTCTTTGCATTGCGATTCATGTAGCGATTAATCGCTTTGGGTTCGTCAACATGAATACCGGGAGTATCAACATATAGAATTTGAGACGACTTTGTCGTTTTTATACCCAGGAGTTTGTGCCGGGTTGTTTGTGGCTTACGCGACGTGATACTGACTTTTTGGCCCAGTAAAACATTGAGCAAGGTAGACTTGCCAACATTCGGGCGACCAAGAATCGCAACATAGCCACACCGTTTCAAGCTATCCACTCCCTGCCTCTGATCATAATCCCATCATCTTAAGCGCACGAGTAGCGGCCATCTGTTCTGCGATCCGCCGGTTCCCACCTTCTCCTCTTGCCACACCTTCAAGAAGATCAGAGCGACACTCAACTACAAATATTTCGTCCGGGGCTTTACCGGTAATTTGTACAACCTTGTAATCAGGCAGGGCTGCTTTTCTAGCTTGCATAAATTCCTGAAGAAGGGTTTTTGAGTCTTTGTGCGTGTTTTCAAGGGACAGGCTGTTGAGCCTTTCATCAAACCACTCCAGCATGGTCATCCTGACGGTTTCAAGATTACTATCCAGATAGATGGCACCCATTATGGCTTCCAGCGCATCCGACAAAATCGAATCACGTGCGAACCCAGCAGATTTTAATTCTCCGGACCCCATGATGAGAAAATCTCCCAGAGACTTTTCCCTGGCGATTTCAGCAAGTGTCTTTCCGCGAACCATGAGCGCGCGGAGTCGACTTAGTTGCCCCTCGTTGGCAGTTGGGAATTGCTCAAACAGCGCATCAGCGATAACAAAAGTGAGAATTGCGTCGCCGAGAAATTCAAGGCGTTCGTTGTTACTGGCTCCAAAGCTACGATGGGTGAGGGCCTGTTTTAGAAAATCATGTTGCTGGAATTGATAGCCTAGTGACTTCTCCAGAATCTGCAGCGAACCGGACTGTCTGGTCACCCCACCTCCTTTCCTGATCACAGCAATTCGATGGCTAGTTTCTTAACTCAATTATTTTGTCAAAAGACGCGATCATATCCATATTTTTTACCAGGGGCATCCGTACCTCGTAATCCAAGACTATTTCTACACCATTACTTGTCCGATTAATGACAAGATTTTCCTTAATGTCAAAGTCGCGGATATTGTTCATCTTGAAACGCGATTTAATAAGCTTGTAAAGCGCATCATCACTTTTTTGGCCCAGGCCATTCTCAGCGGCCATGCCATCTAAAATACCGGACATCGTACTGTGGTCGGCGTAAACAGGAACAATCTGTGACGCCAGTGTCATCGCAAAACCCAGCATCACAAGGACCATCAACCAGCCCCCGACACTCATGCCTGCCTGTCGTTTTGGAAAGTGCAGTTTCATATCTTTCTCCTGACCATCTTGTTTCGGTTATTGAATCCATCTATTTCTGGAAACTTCCGGCAACCGGAAACCTGGCTCCTTATGCAACCAGACTGCTATCGCCTTCCCTACTATATTCTCTTCCGATGCCATTCCCCAGTACCGACTATCGCTGCTCTGGTCTCGATTATCACCCATCATAAAATAGTAACCCTCAGGAATCACCCATTCCAGTGATCTTGTATCTCTATAAGGGTTTCGATGAATCAGGTGCTCTACACCCCCAAGCATTTCCTTATAAACCAGATACCGTGGTTTATCCGGCGGTATCTGCGCAACAAATTCCTGAGACTGCTTTTCATCATTTATGTAGAGCGTTTTGTCCTGGTATCTTACCCGATCTCCCGGAATTCCAATTACACGTTTGATAAAGTATTCATCCTCATGTGGCGGGATGAAGACCATGACATCGCCATTTTTTGGCTCATCCACTTCAAATACCTTGGTGCCGATCACCGGGAGCCTGATTCCATAGGCGAATTTATTGACCAAAATAAAATCCCCGACCAGAAGGGTGGGTATCATTGACCCCGTGGGAATCTGAAACGGTTCAAACAGGAAAGATCTCAATACGAGAACGATGGCAAGAACCGGGAAAAACGAAATTGCATATTCCACTATCACCGGTTCGCGCATGATATCTTCAACTGCACTTTCGCCGGACTTTCCTGCCTCCAGCTTCTCCCTGGCTTTGTCGCTGGCAATTTTTCTTCGGGGTTTTAGAGCAAAAACATCAACCAGCCAGATCAAGCCGGTGACGAAGGTTCCTAACACAAGAATCAAGGGGAAGTTAATGCTCACCTTTGCGGCACCTTTTACTATTTCTCTACTTTGAGTACTGCGAGGAAGGCTTCCTGCGGGATTTGAACACTGCCCAACTGTTTCATGCGCTTCTTGCCAGCCTTCTGCTTTTCAAGCAATTTCTTCTTGCGAGTAATGTCACCTCCATAACACTTTGCAGTGACATTCTTGCGCAGCGCTTTTACTGTTTGTCTGGCAATTATCTGACCGCCGATGGCTGCCTGAATTGCCACATCAAACATCTGTCTCGGTATGAGTTCCTTCATTTTTTTAGTGAGGGAGAATCCCTTACTCCTTGCATCATGACTATGGACAATGATCGCAAGTGCATCAACACGATCTCCATTAATTAACACATCAAGCCGAACCAGGTTAGCCGCCTGAAATCTCACAAAGCTGTAGTCGAGTGATGCATAACCACGGGATACTGATTTCAATCTGTCAAAAAAATCCAGGACAACTTCACTCATTGGTAATTCATAGGTAACCGAAACCTGTTTTCCGACAAACTGCATGTCTTTTTGTACCCCCCTGCGCTCTACACAAAGTGAGATGACGTTGCCAAGATGTTCTGATGGCACCAGTATACTTGCCTGGACAATGGGTTCGCGCATTTCAGCGATATTTGATACATCCGGCAACTGAGATGGATTATCTACCTTGAAAACTTCTCCTTTTTTATTCATTACCTCATAAACCACAGTCGGCGCTGAGGTGATCAAATCCAGGTTATATTCCCGCTCCAGCCTCTCCTGCACGATTTCCATATGCAGCATACCCAGGAACCCGCACCTGAAACCTGAACCCAATGCATTCGAGCTTTCAGGTTCATATACCAGGGAGGCATCATTCAGCGTGAGCTTCTCCAGAGCATCCCGAAAATTATTGAAATCATCGGATGACACCGTAAACATCCCGGCATATACCTGGGGATTTACTTTTTCAAAACCTGGTAGTGCGTTCACAGACTCTGCACTCGCCAGGGTAATTGTGTCGCCAACCGGTGCGCCTTTTACATCCTTGATTCCAGCTACCACAAAGCCAACTTCACCAGATCGAAGCACTTCAGTTTCCTTCCGGTGTGGTGTAAAAATACCCACAGAATCCACCTGGTGTGACTTGCCAATGGATTTGGCAACAATCTTGTCCTTGACTGAAATCTCGCCTTTCACAACGCGTACAAGGGATACCACACCCAGGTAATTATCGAACCATGAATCAATGATCAGGGCTTGCAGGTCTTCATCCCGATGGTTACCCGGCGGTGGAATTTTTCTGACTAGCTCTTCCAGTAATTCATTGATGCCAACTCCGGTTTTAGCACTAACACGCAGGGCATCCGTGGCATCAATACCAATGATTTCCTCTATTTCCTGGCATACACGTTCCGGTTCGGCCTGGGGCAAGTCAATTTTGTTCAGTACTGGCAATACTTCAAGGCCTTGTTCTATGGCGGTATAACAATTTGCTACTGACTGAGCCTCAACCCCCTGGGCAGCATCCACCACAAGCAACGCTCCTTCACAGGCCGCCATTGAGCGAGACACCTCATAGGCGAAATCCACATGTCCTGGTGTATCAATAATATTGAGCTGGTAGGTATTTCCATCTTCAGAGTCATAGTGCAGAGTGACACTCTGGGCTTTGATGGTAATTCCGCGTTCGCGCTCTATATCCATGGAATCCAGGACTTGCTCAGCCATCTCTCGCTCGGTTAACCCCCCACACAACTGGATAAATCGATCAGCCAGAGTCGACTTCCCATGATCAATATGGGCAATAATCGAAAAATTCCTGATGTATTCTGGACTGAATATCACGGAGCCTTGTCGCTTATAGTGGAAGCGCCTCTAAGTGAAGTATTATCATTTTCTGTAGCGGGCGGAGAAAAGCGGTGAAGTCTAAAGGAATGAGCCACTCTATGCCATCAGAAACATAGCAGCACGCTATTCCACAATCTTCACGACTAAGAATTGAGGACGCTGATTTCTGACTATTCGAAGTGGGACCGCAATGTTTACTTCCAGCTTCAGGACCGCCGAGTCGAATGCTTTCTCACTATCGATCCATTGGCTGTTGAGAGTGGTGATGACATCACCCTTCTGTATTCCAGCGCGGCTTCCCGGACCCTGTCGAGAAACCCGCTGAACCAACACACCTTTGTCAATTCCCAATCGTTCTTTGTCTTCATCACTTAATTCTTCGACATCAATGCCTAGCCGATTGCCTGGTAACGGTGCTGCACTACTACTGATTTCCCTGATTGTGCTATCCTCCAGCATACCGACTTTCACGTTCAGGGTCCTGGACTTCCCATCACGCATCACTCGAACTTCCACCTCAGTTTCTGGCCGGGTCCTGCCGACAACATGCGGCAAATCTGAAGATAAATCGATTTGTTTACCATTGAACTCGAGGATAATATCCCCTTCCCTGAGGCCAGCTTCCTCGGCAGGGCTCTCTGCAAATACCTGGGTGACAAGGGCACCGGAAGGTCTATCCAGACCGAACGATTCTGCGAGATCACGGTCAACTCTTTGCAGCCCCACTCCAAGCCAACCACGTGAAACAGAGCCCTTTTCTTTGAGTTGTTCAATAACTTCAACGGCGACATCTATTGGGATGGCGAATGATAAACCCATGTATCCACCAGAGCGGGTCAGTATCTGGGAATTAATGCCTACCACTTTTCCTTCGAGGTTTAGAAGCGGTCCACCAGAATTCCCTGGATTAATAGCGACATCTGTCTGAATGAATGGCACATAACTTCCACCACCCTCGCGCAAACTCCTCCCCTTGGCACTGACAATTCCCTGGGTAACTGAATGTTGGAATCCGAATGGAGAGCCAATGGCAATAACCCACTCGCCCACTTCGAGAGATTCGGAACTACCAAACTCGATGGTCGGCAAATGATCTTCATCTATTTTTAATAGCGCCAGATCAGATAGCGGGTCCGTCCCGATAATTTTCGCCTCGCGCTCCCTGCGGTCGCTGAGAGAAACAATTATTTTGTCTGCACCCTCAACGACATGATTGTTTGTAAGGATATAACCATCAGCGCTGATGATGAAACCGGAGCCCATTGCCGGACCAGACCTGGGCGTCTGTCCACGCGGGATAAATCGTCTCAAAAAATCGGGAATCTCACCGAGGTCAAATTGGTTTCCCCTGGTCCTGCTGTCCCTTGTGGTCGTGATGTTGACTACAGCGGGTGAGACTCGTTTTACCAGTTCTATGAATTCAGGCAATCTGGCACTTGCGCTGGTGACACTCAAACTCGTCAAAGCCAAAATGAGCAACAAAATAGGTCCCGGCTGCAATATTCTATTTTTCACCACTAACTCACTCATCTTCAATTTCATTTATATTTAGCCTATCCGAGGATTGCTGTTTACAAAGTTTTGTACCGACAAACAACCCAACCAATGCACAACTTGCTACCACAAGGTCACCAGCGCCAATCCATTCGCCTAGGCTGCCACCAATGACAAACCCCATAAGCGGGAAGAGTATCGAATGTAGCAGCAGGAACAGCTGGTCATGAAGTGACAACGACAGTTCAAAACTCGATGGATAGTTTCCGGGCAGTGTGGCTGTCACTCTCTTGGCTACTCCACAACTCTTGACACAATTGCTGCAACCAATTGGAACAAGCGGTGGTTCAAGCAAGATGAGTGCGGAGTCGCTGGTTTGATCCAGGACCTTAGCAGTTGTCGCTATCACGGGAAATAATCAGGACACTAGTAAATTATAGGTTCTACAGATTCTGCAACTTTTTCTGCAATAGAGAAAGGTACTTCACCGACAACCGTAATTTGACCACTACGCTGCTTCAACCGGCGTGTAATGACAATCGTGCCACCAACTCGAGTTGTTGAATCAGGTAATGCAGATTTACCTGCGGGCTCGACAAACACAGAAAAGGTCGCCAGGCCATCGGTAAAATGAAACCGATTAATCCCGGAAACCGGTACGGGTCTGAAGCCATTGGGTAACCATGCGACTCGCCATCTCGGCTTGGCACGGCTGTCTTTCGAATATGCAACAACTTCTCCAGACAGGCGATGCTGAATTGCATCTTCCGCCATTGATGACTCAAGGCTGGATGAATCAGTTACGGGACCAATATCGATGCTCGAAAACTGGAAAATCTCCCGAACCCGTTTTCTGTCCACATCAATCATATGTGACTGAAGCAACAATCCGGTTTCCTTGTCTAACCAGAGAAGATATCCATACCTGTCATTATTTCTCGGGGAAATCGCCAGTTTCATTGCCGGTCTGCCTGCAATTCGACCCTCACCGTGCAGTTTAACACTGTAAAAGTCCTGATAGGCCACCAGGCTCTCATTGAAGGCACTGCTAAAAGGTCCGATGGAGACGTGATGTTCAAGATCGACATGATCGGTATTTTCATGACGGCAGATGACTTCCTCGTCCACCCGCAGAATTTCCAGTTTCTCATCATTCAGTTGCAGGAGCCGCTCTCTTTCTTCACCATCTCTGAATCTGTGGACAATTTGCATGGTGTTGAAATCGCCGCCACGTGCATAGGTAAAAATGCCTTGATAATCCTGTTCATGGAGCGCGGTAGCCATTTTAATTAACCAGCTACGTGCCTCAGATTCTGACTCTGCAAATGCGACGGGCACAGAATGGAGGAGAAGCATTAACGCTACTGATATTCCGGTTTTGTGCATTCGATTCTGGGTTATTTTCACTTTTTGTCCAGGCTAAGGCTATTTACTGCAACTATCTGTCCCGTGGCTTCGGGTAGTTGACCAATTGCGTATTCTGTCTCATCCGTGCCATTGCATCGTGCTGATTTAAATACGCCCGTAATCGCTTCTGGCCTTCGGCATCGAGTTCTTTTAATTCCAGCTCACTCCCAGGGGCAACCTCTTCCTTTGCAATTTCATTCAACACAGGTTGAACCGTTATCAGGGAGGATTCGCTCAGGGACGATTGGCTCGGGGACGATTGGCCTGGAGAGGATTGAACAGACTGGCTGGGCTCACCCGAAATTTCAACCGGCTGTTGCTGAAAACCAACAAACAATGCCACGACCAAAGACGCTGCAACTGCGAGCCCTGCTGCAGGTCTATACAATGATGACAGGGAAGTTTTATTTTTCGTGGATGACAGCGTGCTATAGGAGTTATCTTCAGCAACTGCAGCACTTATCCTCTGGTGCAATTCGAGATGTTGCCGGTGATTCAGATGTCGACCACTCTTTTGTGAGCCAGCACGGAGCACACGGCGGGTCTCGTGATAAGTCACCCAGACCTCTCTATGTGCGTCATCTTCTTTCATCTGCCTGAGCAATCGATGAATCTCGATTTCACTGGCCTCACCATCCATCAAAACAGAAATCAATTCTTTAACGTGATCTGCCACTTTTACCCTCTAGCCTGAATTCGTTCTGCACACACAGATGCTTAATATTCGTAAATACACATTCATATCAATATAGATCGAGCTAACCAATATCCGCAATCTTTTTCTCAATTGATTCCCTGGCCCTGAAGATCCGGGATCTTACAGTACCAACAGGACATTCCATTACCTCTGCTATTTCCTCATAACTGAGTCCTTCGAACTCCCTTAAAGTCACTGCAACCTTCAGTTCTTCAGGTAAATCCTCAATCGCCTGGTAGATCACCTCCTCAAGCTGTTCTGAGGCAAGCGCGTTCTCTGGATTTTCAATATCCCTTAAGACAGCAGAATTGTCCTGAAATTCCCCTTCCGTTACATCAATATCTGTATCCGGTGGGCGCCTTGACCTCGACACCAGGTAATTCTTGGCGGTATTGATGGCAATTCGGTATAGCCAGGTGTAAAACTGGCTATCTCCACGAAACCGGGGTAATGCCCTGTAAGCCTTTATAAATGCTTCCTGGGTTACATCCTGCACTTCACTTTGATCCCTGAGATAGCGTCCTACCAGGCCAACAATCTTGTGCTGGTATTTCAATACCAACAGGTCAAAAGCATGCTTATCGCCACGCTGAACCCGTTCAACCAGCTGCTGATCTGTTACTTCCTGGGATTTCACCAACACCGCCTATCTGAGTCCTTTACGAGCCGAGTCCAATCTCTCCATCGTGCATCTGAGTTCCAACCCTGAGGATAATTCACTTCAAGACGGTTCCGGAAAAAACGGTTCTCATCCAGACAATTTTTAACTGCGGAACATTTCACTAATGTACTGATCCCAAATTCCTAAAATTGAGTATAAGCTAACCGATCTAATGCCCCTATGTATGATCGAATAATACCAAAGGTCAGGACAGCAAAATATCCCATGACCGGGATAGTTTTCCTGCGGGCTGTTATGTACTCTTGGAAACCCGAATGAAATACAAGACCATCGATTCTTGACCACAACCACTTATATTCATGATGTCCTCGTTATCGGCAGTGGCGCTGCCGGGATGACTCTCGCACTCAGCCTTAGCAAGCAATATAAAATTGCCATGTTGTGCAAAGACGAGCCTACAGAGGGTTCCACCTATTATGCCCAGGGTGGTGTTGCGGCTGTTCTTGATGAATACGACAGTGTTGAATCTCACATTGAGGACACCCTGGTCGCAGGGGCTGGATTATGCCACAAGGATGTTGTCCAGTTCACAGTGGAACAAAGTTCCGGCGTGATCAGCTGGCTTATAGAGCTGGGAGTTAATTTCGACACTGAAACCGGGCCAGATGGTCGCCAGGAGTTTCACCTGACCCAGGAAGGTGGGCATAGTCACAGGCGCGTCATCCATGCTGCCGACGCCACAGGGAGAGAAATTGCCCTGACATTGAGTGGCCGACTGGCATCACATGAAAATGTGGAAATCTTCAAAAAGTATGTCGCGGTGGATCTTATCACCAAAGACAAGGTTGGCCAGAAAGGAAAAACCTGCCTCGGAGCTTACGCTCTTAATCTGGAATCGGGTCAGGTAGAGCTTTTCCGGGCCCAGTTTGTCATCCTGGCAACCGGTGGTGCGAGCAAGGTCTATCTTTACACCAGTAATCCGGATACTGCCTCTGGAGATGGCATCGCAATCGCGTGGCGTGCGGGCTGCAGGGTCGGTAACCTTGAATTCAACCAGTTTCACCCGACCTGCCTCTATCACCCTGACGCCAGGTCATTCCTGATATCAGAGGCACTACGTGGAGAAGGTGCCAAACTCGTGTTGCCGGACGGGTCTTCATTCATGAAAAAGTTTGATCCGCGAGAGGAATTGGCACCAAGGGATATTGTTGCGCGTGCCATTGACCACGAAATGAAGCGCCTCGGCTGTGATTGTGTCTTCCTTGACATCAGTCACAAGGACCCCGACTTCATCAAATCTCACTTCCCCAACATATATAAGAGGTGTATGGACCTTGGCATTGATATCACGCGTTCGCCGATTCCTATCGTGCCGGCAGCTCACTATACCTGCGGCGGCATCGTGACTGATATGAATGGATTAACAGATGTACCCAACCTCTACGCGGTGGGTGAGGCAAGCTTTACCGGGTTGC
>SMVA01061995.1_pt1 | contig 38735 bp, 30 predicted proteins | sample 2456451 | NCBI WGS metagenome assembly SMVA01 (sample SAMN11095933, study PRJNA526329) | marine sediment metagenome | biome: Marine sediment; feature: Surficial sediment; material: Deep marine sediment; isolation source: Hadal surficial sediment | place: Pacific Ocean | collected 2014-05 | depth...
CACCGTCCTCTTTGATCTCGGAGGCGTCGTCCTCGGCTCCCCTCTTCACGCGATCCGCGACTACGAAGAAGAACTCGGCTTCGGCCGGAACGCCATCAATCTCGTGGCCGCGAACACAGCGCCTGATGGAGCCTGGTCGCGGCTGGAACGCGGTGAACTCGAGATGGAAGCCTTCTACGCCGCATTCGAATCCGATTGCAAAGCGGCGGGACTCGAAATCGATGCCCGCCTGATGATGCAACGCATGTCCGACGCCACCGAACCGCGCCCGGCCATGCTCGATGCGATCGCCCGACTCCGCAAAGCCGGCTTGAAGGTCGGCGCACTGACGAATAATTGGGCCCATGCCGAGGACGCGGAACGCGACGATGGAACCCGCGCCCTTCGCGACCGCTTCGATGTCTTCATCGAGTCGAGTGTCGAAGGATTGCGAAAACCCGACCCCGCAATCTATCGACTCGCCTGCGAACGACTCGGCGCAAGGCCCGAAGAGATGATCTTTCTCGACGACATCGGCGGAAACCTGAAACCCGCCCAGGCCATGGGCATGGCCACGATCAAGGTCGACGAACCCGCGCAAGCACTCCGCGAGCTTTCGGAGCTGGTCGGATTCGAACTCTCGAATTCGGCGTAGGCGTCACCGGCGCCTGGCGGATGCAGGGTTGCCTGAAGCCGCGTCGACGCAGCCCTTCGCTGCCTCCGCTTTCAGTCGGGGTACTCAACGCGCGCCCGATCCTTGACGATGCCCTGACAGGTCAGGATCCAACCGTCGTCGATTTGCCGCTGGTCGATTCCACCATCGTTCTCGAGCATCTCGACGTCCCCCTCGACGACCTTCGCCATGCAACAGCCGCAATAGGCCTCCTCACAGGCGAAGGGCGGTTCGAGTCCAGCGCGACGTGCGGCGGCCAGGATCGTCTCGCCCTCACCGACCGGAACTTCGCTTTCCTTGCCGTCGAGTTTGATCATCACGACGCGACCTTGGCTGGTGTCGACCGGCGTCGTCTCGATCGGCGTGTCGGGCGTTTCGAAGCGTTCGATGAAAATCCGATCCGTCTCGATCCCAAGATCGCCGAGTCCCTGTTCGACGACGTCCATGAAGGGGCCGGGGCCGCAGATGTAGAAATCGGCATCGGCTTTCACGCCGACTTCCTGTACGACGACCGCTGCGTCGACGAAGCCATGCACGTCGTCGAGTCGATGGACGATCTCGACACGCTCCGGATTCGCGGAAAGCAACGCCGCCAGCTCGTCCTTGAAGATGATCGAGCGATCGTTTCGATTTGCGTAGACCAACTTGATCAAGCGGGAAGTCGTGCGCAGCGCGGTCTTGAGGATCGAGATGATCGGCGTGATGCCCGACCCACCGCCAAAGAGCACGATCGGCGTCTCTCGCTCCCGCAAACAGAAGAGGCCCGTCGGAGGCATCACTTCGACCTCGTCCCCGGGACGGACGTGGTCATTGATCCAATTCGAGGCGCGACCGTCCACCACCCGCTTCACAGTCACCTTGTGTTGAGTCTCTCGGGGGTCGGCCTCGGGCGCGCTGGCAAGCGAGTAACAGCGAACGATGCGATGGCCGTCGACCTCGACGCGAAGCGTGAGAAATTGTCCCGCTCGATACACGAATCGGTCGCATAGCGCGTCGGGGATCTCGAATACGATCGACTTCGCGTCGTCGGTCTCTTCGATGACCTCCGCTACGCGGAGGCGATGGTAAGGCCCATCCAGCGATGTCATCAGGCGCAGCTCTCCTCGAATTTCCTGGGTCTGAATGCTGTGACGCGGGGGTCGGGTGTCGACCGGGTCGCTGGCGCGGCACCCGGTTCCGAGCGGGCCGGACTGTACCAAATCCGTGCCGAAGTGAAATTCGCAGCTCAGTCAGCGGCGGAAGGACTTTCATCCGCCCAGTTTCGAGGCGGCAAGAAGTCGCGGTAGAGCTCGGCCTCCGGTGTCCCCGCTTCGGGAGACCAATCGTAACGCCAGGTCACCTTCGGCGGCATCGAGGCCAGGATCGACTCCGTCCGTGCACCCGCTTCGAGGCCAAAACGGGTACCCCGATCCTGCAGCAGATTGAACTCGACATAGCGTCCTCGTCGATAGAGCTGGAATTCGCGCTCGCGCTCACCCCAGCTCATCGACTTTCGACGCTTGACGATCGGAACGTAGGCTTCGAGAAAAGCATTGGCCGTGCTGCGCCAGAGTTCGAAGGCCCTGCGAAAGCCGCCCTCATCGAAATCGTCGAAGAAGAGGCCGCCGATGCCGCGCTGTTCGTCCCGATGGGGCAGATAGAAATAGCGATCGCATTGTTCCTTGAAGCGCGGATAGAGATCGCTCGAATGGATTTCGCAGGCGGCTCGGGCGGTCTGATGCCAATGAATCGCATCCTCGGCGAAGCCGTAATAGGGTGTGCAATCGAAGCCCCCCGCGAACCACCAGATCGGTTCCGCCCCTTTGGGATCCGGTGCCAGGAAGAAGCGAAAATTCGCGTGGCAGGTCGGCACGTAGGGATTGCGTGGATGGACGATCAGCGAAACCGAAATCGCTTCGTAGCTTCGCCCGACGAGTTCCGGTCGGCGCTGGGTCGCTGCCGCGGGCATCTCGCGACCCTCGGTATGTGTGAAATGGACCGCCGCCCTTTCGAAGACCGGACCGCCTTCGAGCACGCAGGGCCGTGAGACGCCGCCGCCCGGTCGGGGAAGCGACTCCCGTCGAAACTGGAATTCCCCGTCGAGCGATTCGAGTTCCGCACAGATCCGATCCTGGAGATCGGAAAGAAAAGCGTGGACCGCCGCGAGATCAGGCGAATCGGAGTCGGCTGGGGTCATGGCTCTTGCGCTCCCTCCTGGCCCTGCGGCGGCCGAAGCTACCAGATCGCCCAGCGGATCGAGAGGGCGTGGCCCAGCCCCCCTCTCCTCGATAGAATGCGCCGCCTCTCGCCGACCTTGGCCCGACTCCCTGGCGGCGCCCCCGCCCACCGAGGAACCACGTGACGACCCGCCCGACCCAACGACCCCAGCGACCCCATTTCTCCTCCGGCCCGTGCGCCAAACGGCCCGGCTGGGAAACCGCCGCGCTCGACGCCGCGCTCGTCGGTCGCTCGCATCGCGCCGCACCCGCGAAGGCCCGCATCCAAAAGGTTTCCGATCGCAGTCGCGCGATTCTGGGAATGCCCGAGGACTGGCGCCTGGGGCTCGTTCCGGCTTCGGATACCGGTGCGGTCGAGATGATCTTGTGGTCGCTGCTCGGCGCGTGCGGCGTCGACATGCTGGCGTGGGAGAGTTTCGGATCGGGCTGGGTCAATGACGTCGCTAAACAACTAAAACTCGAGGACCACCGCGTCCTCGAAGCCGGCTATGGCCAACTCCCGGACCTCACAAAGGTGGATTTTCGTCGCGACGTCGTCTTCACCTGGAACGGGACGACCTCCGGTGTGCGCGTCCCGAACGGCGACTGGATTGCCGGCGATCGCGAGGGCCTGACGATCTGCGATGCGACCTCCGCCGCGTTCGCGATGGATCTCGACTGGCCGAAACTCGACGTCGTGACCTGGTCCTGGCAGAAAGGGCTCGGAGGCGAGGCCGCTCATGGCATGCTCGCGCTTTCGCCGCGCGCGGTGGAACGACTCGAGTCGCATACGCCGAGCTGGCCGATGCCCAAGATCTTTCGACTGACCAAGGGCGGCAAGCTGAATCAGGGCCTCTTCGAGGGGGCGACGATCAATACGCCCTCGATGCTCGCCGTCGAAGACGCCCTCGACGGCCTGGCCTGGGCGGAATCGGTCGGTGGCCTGCCCGGCCTGATCGCGCGGTCGAAGGCGAATCTCGCGGTCGTCGACGCCTGGGTCGCCGAATCCGAGTGGGCCGACTTCCTGGCGCTGGATCCGGCCACGCGATCCTCGACTTCGATCTGTCTGCGGATCATCGATCCGTGGGCCAACAATCGCGAGGATAAAGAGATCGCAGCGACGACTAAGGCCGCCGTCCAGCTTCTCGATCGCGAGGGCATCGCCTACGACATCGGCGCCTATCGCGACGCGCCGGCCGGCTTCCGGCTCTGGGGCGGCCCAACGGTCGAGACATCCGATCTCGAGGCGCTCTTGCCTTGGCTCGACTGGGCCTGGTCGGAAGCCAAGGCCAACTCGGGACGCTAGGCGCACGCCAGCAAGCGCCCGGCGCAAAACGTCGGGACTCAATCGATCACGGCGACCTTGAGGGCCTGCAATCGCTGGAGCTGTTCTTCCTGCGTGCGCAATCGGTCCTTCTTGACATCGAGTTCTGCACGTAGCGAGGCATAGAGCTGATCTTGGTTGCTCATGCGTTTGCGAAGTCGCGCCTCGGTCTGTCGCAGGTCGCCCAGCTCCTCTTGGCTTTTCGTGAGCTCGGCGCGGCTCTCCGCGAGTTTCGTTTCGACACCCTCGAGCGCGCTCGGTGTCTCGGCCGCCGCGGGCGCGGTGGACTCCTCGGAGGCCTCCGCCAAGGCACGCGCCGAGGCTTCGAGACGCGCTTCGAGCCGTGCGAGTTCTTGCTTCAAGTCGTCGCGTTCGGATCGCGCGCCGTCACGCTCCCGTTCGGCGCGGACGAGTTGGGCTTCGTGATCGCGAATTCGCGAAGCGGTACCGAGAGGCTGTTCGACGGTCTTCGACTGTCGTCGCTTGGCCTTGTCCGCTTTGTTTCGCAGGGCCGAAAGCTCCTCCGCCAGGCGTTTTCGCGCTCGAACTTGCTTTGCGAGATCTGCGGCGAGCTGCTTCCCGTCGCTCGCCAAAGTGTCGCTCTCCGCCTGCAGCCGGGCCGCGCGGCCTTCGGCCGTGCGCCATAAACGGACCAGAATCAACACCCCGGCCATCGCGACCCCAAGCAGCCCCAATTCTCCACTCGACATGATGGCCCTCTGCGAAACGGATTGATCTCGACCGATGCGGTGAGATGCGACGCTCCAGTCTACACTCCGCGGCCCGACGCAGTCATTCAATCTCGCGAAGCGCCGCTTTTCGAGCCTTGGATCTCGCTCGGAAACCAATGGGAGTGATCAGCCGTGGGCCACGCGGAGCGCTTGATCCGAGCCGCCAGCATTCTTTCGCTTCGACTGGATTCGATTCGATTCAGCGCCCCGGTCAGCCACGTCTACAATCCGCTTCGCCATGCCGGACGGGGCCATCGGCGTTACCTGCGTCGCTTCGTCGACGGCCCGAAGCGCGTGGTCTTCCTGGGCATGAATCCGGGCCCCTATGGCATGACCCAGACCGGAGTGCCCTTCGGCGAGGTCGCGAGCGTCCGCGATTGGCTCGGGATCGAGGAACGGATCGAGCGACCGGTTCCCGAACATCCCAAGCGGCCGGTGGATGGCTTCGGCTGTACGCGAAGCGAGGTGAGTGGCGCACGACTCTGGGGGGCGATCGCGGCGCATTGGGGCAAGCCGGAGGCGTTCTTCCGCGACCATTTCATCGCGAATTATTGCCCGCTCGTTTTCATGGAGGAGAGCGGCCGCAATCGCACACCCGACAAACTCCCCGTCGCAGAACGCGAATTGCTCTACGCCGCTTGTGACGATCATCTGCGTCGAATCATTCGCATCCTCGAGCCGGATTGGATCGTCGGGATCGGTGCCTTCGCCGAAAGCCGGGCGCAGAAGGCACTGCGGGACCACGATCTGAAATTCGGACGCGTACTCCATCCAAGTCCGGCCAGCCCGAAGGCCAATCGCGGCTGGGCCACGGCCGCGGGCCAGGAACTCCGCGCGATGGGACTCTGCGGGAAAACCTAGGCCACCGCTGCGTGTCGACGGCTACCCAAAATCTCGCGGGAACAGTACGCTCATTCGCCCATTCAAGAAGGAGTTTCGCCCTCGATGTCACGCAACGTTCCGGCGCTTTCACTTCGCGTTCTTTTCCGACCTCCGACCCGGCTGCTGAGCCTCGCTGGGTTGCTGGTGTGCGTCCTCGTGCTGGGCCACGCCGGGCCGACCGTCGCGGCCGACGCGCCGCCCGCTGTCGCAAAGGATCCGGCGATCGCCGAAATCGACGCGTTCATCCTTGCCCACCCCGTCGACAAATCCTCGAGCCGATGGCGAACCAAACTCGCGAAACCGCCGCGCATCAAATTCGATCCCAAGAAAACCTACACCTGGAAGCTCGACACGAATGTGGGCGTGATTTCCTTTCGACTCTTCCATGACATCGCGCCAATGCACGTCAGCAGCACGATCTATCTCACTCGTCTGGGCTACTACGACACACTCAAATTCCATCGCGTGATTTCGGGATTCATGGCCCAGGGTGGCGACCCCCTTGGCAATGGCCGAGGCGGCCCCGGCTATCGCTTTCGCGGCGAGTTCGATCCGAAGGTCGTCCACGACAGCGCCGGATTGCTATCGATGGCCAACTCGGGACCGGGAACCGACGGCAGCCAGTTCTTCATCACCTTTCGGGACACGCCAGCGCTCAACAATCGGCACACGATCTACGGGAAAGCCGAATCCAAACAGAGCCTGAAGACGATGGCGGCGATGGAGGCCCTTGGACAGCCCCGGGACCCGGCCCCGCCCACCAAGCCACTCTTCATCAAGAGCGCGACGATTCTGGTCGAGTAGCGTCCACTTCGGTCGGGATCGGGATCGGGATCTCCTCGAGACGGCCGTGGCGCGCGATCGAGAAGCGGTCCCGTTTCGCCTCTCCCTTTGCTTCTCCCTTTGCCTCTCTCTCCGGGCCGAGGTCGGCGTCTGCGCCGCGCTCCGGAGCGCCGCCGTAGAGACGGCTGCGCAGGATCGGCAAGACCGTCTCGGTCGATCGACCCGATAGGACGAGGCCGCGCACCACCAGTGTCGGATGATAGGCCTCGGCATCCTCGATCCCCGCTTGCTTCGCCGAGAGTTCGATCCGTTCGACCGCGCCCGTCGCGCGTAAGGCCTGCTCGACTCCGGCCGCCTTGGAGCGGGAGGCATCGCTCGCGAGATCAACGACGAAGATGAAGCGACTGCCCCGTTGGGCGGTCTGTCGCGCGTCGAAACTCGGCGAGGTCTCAGCGAGCCGCTGTTGGAGTTCGCGCGCCGAACGGGGCATCGCCGGCTCCTCGCGTTCCGGATCGAGCCAGGCCTCGTCCCCGTGGAAGAGCGCCGTCGCCAATTTGCCCTGGGTCAAGACCCGGGTCTCGGTTCGACCGCGGGCCAGATCGACCAGCTCGACCGTCACCTCACTCTGCCAACTCGATAGCCGGCGATCCCCGTCGAAATCGACCGGGGTCGCGCGGGCACTGCGTTTGGGGAGCATCACCTGGATCGCGCTGAGGCCCTTCGGTAGCTGGTCCTCCAAGACGCCGTAGGCGCGCGGATCGCGATAAAGGACGTCGCCCTGTTCGAATCGCATGGCCGCGATGGCCCCGGCGAAGGCGGTTGGAACCGGCCACACAATGCCCTCGAAAAAGGTCGGTACCTCGGGGGAAGTCAGCTTTGCGACGGGTCGTCCCTTAGGCTTGGCCAAGCCCGAATCCGTCATCCCGCAGGGAACCCAGACGTGAATGCGCAATCAACTTCCCTTTGGGAAAATTGGTACGCTGCAGGGAAGTACTTGATTTCACATCAGAAATCCCCCAAACGCAGATCGGGTATTGAGCTGAATTTGACATAGGTACCGACTTTAGACCATATACAGGCCTGGGTCAGTCCGAGACCCGCAAGGAGGATTCATCTTGACCGCGGAACTCAGCCCTCTCAGCTCGCTTCAGTCCAATACGTCGGCCGCCTCGAGCGGGGATCAGCCCGGGGGGGGACTCGACGCCGCCGGGGAACTTCGAGATTCCTTTCCGAAGCTCTCTCCCCAGGACGCGGTGGATTTCTTGTTGCACCCGGTCGAGGTCGCGAGGGGTCGAACCGCGGCAGAAAACTACCTCGGAGCCTGCCGCAGTGAAGAGAGTCGCCTGTTTGCCGAGGAAGCCCTCGAGACGCTCGCCACCGTGATCAGCGGCGGCCGATGCGGCCGTCTTGGATTCCCCTGGCAGCAGGTCCGCCCTTTTCACGGCGCGGCCGCGCTGACGATCCTCAAGGAAAAGGGCGCGCCCGCCCGCATCGAGGCGCTCCGATGCCGACGCGACACGACCCGCAGCTATCGCGTGGTGCCGGAGGTCTACCCCCCCGGCCAGGTCCAGAAGATCCGCACGACGCTCTCCAAGGTCATCGCCGAATGTTCCGTGCTCGGATTCGTCGAGAGTGTTGACGAGGATTCCTCCGTGCCGGAGTCGAAGGCCAAGAAGACGAAGATGGCTGCGCGTGGACGACTGCTCGGCGACGGAGAACTCCGCGCACTCGCCGCAGCGAGCACGGCTTGCAGCAACGCCGAGGGCCGTCGTGACGCCGTTCTCTTCGCGCTGGTCAATCGCGGCCTAAAAATCGCAGAGATCACGGCATTGACGATCGACAGCGTTCGCTTCAGTAACAAGACGGGCGTCTGCAGCATCGTGCCGCCGACACCCAACGGGGCGGCACGCGGACGACGCGTCGATCTAACGAACGATGAGTTGATCGGGCTCGAGGATTGGCTCGACAAGCGCGGCGATCAGGACGGCCCGCTGCTCTGCACACTCGGCCGAGGCGGAAAAGTCGAGGGCAAGCGGCTCACGATGGCGATTCTCCACGAGGTGTGCGAGCGACGGGCCAAACAGGCCGAGGTCGTCGATTTCGTTCCCAACGATCTGAGTCGAAGCGCAGAAGCGCTGACACAACATCGCAAGGCCATGCGCAAGAAGGCCGCGAAAGATGCACTGACCCGAAGGAGCAGTGCCGAGCGAGCGCTCTTCGACGGTCCCAACGATCTCAACGAGGAAGCGTCCGCAGCGAGCGAGACCATCTGCTTCCCATTTCATGGGCTCGGCCTCTAAGCGCGTTTCCCTTTCTCCCATCCTTCCTTCTTTGGGTCGGGTGTTTTTAGGCCCGACTTTTTCGGTCGGCTCAAGCCCTCCCCTCGACCGCCGATGCGATCGACTGGGGAGTCGAATCCAATGGGACAGTGGCGCCAGGCAAACACGGGACTACAGCGGCATCCGCGAATCGCGACCTCGGTCCCCATTCGCATCTCGACGGTCGATCCCGAGATCGATCCCAATACGGGCAAGGCGTTCTTTCGCAGCGCCGAAGAGACGACCGCCAATCTTTCCTGCGGTGGGGCCTATTTGCGTTCGTGGGAGCCACTCGAGGCGGGTCGGCGCGTCATCGTGGCGATCGATCTGCCAACGGGTGAGGAACTTCAATTGACGGGTCGGGTCGTCTGGACACGCCGCGAACTTCGACCGCCCGGTTCCCGCAGCTTCGAAGCCCCGGGCTATGGCGTCGAGTTTTCCGACAACTCGAAGCAGGACCTCGACCGCCTCGATCGGTTTCTTGGGGGTCTCGATCCCGCCGCCTCGCGACGGGTCACCGGGACCGCGACGGCGTCTCCAACGACGCGACCTTCGCAACCTTCGCAACCGGCATCGCGACTCAAATCGGCTTCGATCTCGACGGCGCCGTCCCCGCACCCGGCACGGAACAGGTCGACCTCACCGGAAACGCCGGCCATACGGCGTTGACCACCGCATGAGAAGGCCCCGACCCGCAGGTCGGGGCTCTCCACACTTCGAGCGATCTACCAGCGGCCGCCACCACCATCGCCGCCACCACCACCGCCGCCGCCGCCACTGCGACGCTTGTCGAGCGCCTCGTTGACGCGCAGCGCGCGATTTCCGTAGTCACGGCCGTCCAGCTCGGCGATCGCCTTGTCGGCATCAGCGGGAGACATCTCGACGAAACCGAATCCGCGGGATCGGCCCGTCTCGCGGTCGTTTACGACAGCTGAGGATTCAACGGTTCCGTAGGTTGCAAAAAGCTCCTTCAGATCGTCGTCCGTCGTGCTCCAAGGAAGGTTGCCAACATAAATCTTCTTCACGAACTCACTCCGTGCCCGACACGAAGACATCGAGTCTCCCATCGGGCGCATATTCGGTCCAATTGTCCGTCGCTGAACGTCGAGGCTGCAGTCCCCGAATCGCCCATCGATTCAACCCTCGTTCTCCGACGCCTTCCGATACCTTCCGATACCTTCCGATACCTTCGGACGTCATCCGACAAGCGATCGAACTCGACAAACAGACCAAGTAATTCTCCGCCCACTCCAGCATGGAACATGGCGAACCTTCGAGCGCAACCTGACCCGACGACCCGTCCGGTTTCCATTCCGGTTTGTCGTTCGACCGTCATCCACTTCCGTCCACGTCCATTCGATGGACGATCGTCGGACGATCGACGAGGGTCCGCCCCCGGCACCGCGAACAAACGCTCGGTTGGCTCGCGGTCGGGTTCGGCTCTCGATTGCCGACAGACTCGAATTCGACTCGAATTGAAAACGGGTAAAAGTCGGAGGGGAAATCGGGCGCAGTGTACGCTTTTAGGCATCCGCAGATTACTCGATCGCCCCAGCGCACGCCAGAAGACCGCAGGCTGAGTACTCGCCTGTACGGGTGATTCGCCCTTCACCCGTATCGGTCGAGAACCCGCGCTTTCCGGCGTGCTTTCGACTAAGACTTTTTCGCCGACTTTGTGGCGGCTGTCTTTTTGGCGGCCTTCTTGGCAGCGGACGGTTTGCGAGCGGCAGCCTTCTTGCGACCGGAACCCTTGCCCTTCGCGGCTTTGCGTTTCCTCGGCTTCGATTCGGGAATCTCCGCGACCCACTTCCCATCTCGATAATAGGCCCGCCAGCCGGTCGCCTTTCGGTCCACCTCGGACATGACGTATTGCTCCTTCGTCTTGCGCAAGAAACGAACGAGCGTGGGCCGACCCTTGTGATCCTTGGCGGGCGCGTCTGCCAGGAAGCGGTATTTGGGATCGAGCTGATCCTTGACCTCGATGATCTCGCTGACGGTCGGCGCGCGCGTCTCTCGATGTTTTGGAAACTGGCTCGCGGCGAGAAATACCCCCGCCGCGCCGTCACGCAAGAGATAGAAGTCATCGCACTTCTCACAGCGCAGATGCGGCATCGGAATCGGATCGACCTTGGGCGGAGCCGGCTCGCCATTTCTCAAGAGTTTGCGGGTGTTTTTACACTCCTCCGCCGTGCAACCGAAATACTTCCCGAAGCGGCCGGATTTCAGCTGCATGTCCTCACCGCATTTATCGCATTCGAGAACCGGCCCGTCGTAGCCCTTGATCTGGAAGGTCCCCTTCTCGACTTCGAATCCCGGACAGTCTGGCCCGTCACCGCAGATATGGAGCCTTCGACCCTCGTCGACGAGGTAGCTGTCCATCGCGGTGCCGCAGATCTTGCAGTGGTGCTTGTTCAGCAGCAGACGCGCCTCGCCCTCGCCGTTCCCAGCGGCTTCGTCGGCGGACTCGACCTCGTCGCCCGAAACGAGGTTGATCGTGCTCTTGCATCTCTCCTTGGGCGGCAACGCATAACCCGAGCAACCGAGAAAAACGCCCGTACTGGCGGTCCGAATCTGCATCACCCGCTCACATTTGGGGCATGCGATATCGGTATCGGTGGGCGAATTCGATCGCATCCCGGTGGTCTGGTGTTCCGCCAGCGTCAGCTTGGATCGGAAATCCTTGTAGAAGTCGCCGAGAACCGTCTTCCATTCCTTCTTGCCGATCGCGACCTCGTCGAGGGCTTCTTCGAGGTTGGCGGTGAATCCGTAGTCCATCAGGTCGCCAAAGTTTTCGACGAGTCGATCGGTGACGATCTCGCCCATTTTCTCCGCGTAGAATCGGCGGCTGTCCAACCGCACATAGCCACGATCCTGGATCGTCGAGATGATCGAGGCGTAGGTCGAGGGGCGACCGATGCCCCGCTTTTCCAATTCCTTGACGAGACTCGCCTCGCCAAAGCGAGGCGGAGGCTTCGTGAAATGCTGGCTCGGGTCGAGCTTTTCGAGATCAACTCGATCCCCGACCTGGATGTCGGGCAGCGTCACATCGGCTTCATTGGCCCGCCCGGCCGGTGGCTGCACCGCGGTGTAGCCGTCAAAGACGAGGATTCGCCCGCGCGTCTTGAGTTCGAAATCGCCGGCCCGAATCGTCAAGCTGGTCGAGAGATATTCCGCACGCGTCATTTGGCACGCCACGAACTGTCGCCAGACGAGATCATAGAGTCGTGCCTGGTCCCGCTCGAGACCCTGGAGATCGCTCGGCTTCAACTCCACGTTCGACGGACGGATCGCCTCGTGCGCTTCTTGGGCGCCGTCTTTGCTCGTGTAGGAGTTGGGCGCTTCGGGCAGGTAGCGTTCCCCATACGCCGAGCCGATCAAGCTACGGCAATGTTCGACGGCCTCCTTGGAAAGATTCGTCGAGTCCGTCCTCATATAAGTGATATGGCCGGCCTCGTAGAGTCGCTGGGCCAGCATCATGGTCTTCTTGACGCTGAATCCCAGCCGGGTGCTGGCCGCCTGCTGAAGCGTCGAGGTGATGAAGGGCGCGCCGGGCCGCGTCTTCGTGGGCTTGTCCTTGCGTTCGGAAACGGCGTAGTCGGCGCCTTCGAGCGATCGCAGGGCGAGGTCGGTTTCCTCTTTGCTCGTCGGTCGGAAATTCTCACCGTTTTGCTTGGCGACCTCGAGCCGCAATGGCTGCTTGGCGCGGGTCCGTGTATCCGCGTGAATCTCCCAGAATTCATCGGGAACGAAGGCGCGGATTTCCTTCTCGCGTTCCGCGATCAGCCGGACGGCCACCGATTGAACTCGACCGGCTGACAATCCGCGAGCCAATTTTGCCCACAGCAGGGGCGAGAGCATGTAGCCAACGACCCGATCAAGGAATCGCCTCGCCTGCTGAGCGTTGACCCGCGCGAGATCGAGTTCGCCCGGAGCCTCGAACGCCTGCCGGATCGCACTCTCGGTGATCTCATTGAAGACGACGCGCTTGAAGCGTTTCTTCGGGCCACCGATCACTTCCTGAAGATGCCAGGCGATCGCCTCTCCCTCACGATCGAGATCCGTGGCCAAATAGATGATGTCGGCATCCTTCGCGAGCCTGCGTAATTCGCTGACGACCTTCTCTTTGCCGGGCAAGATTTCGTAGTTGGCTTCCCAATCCTTCTCCGGATTGATTCCCATGCGCGCGAAGAGCGATCGCTTCGCTTGCTCCTTCTTGTGCTTCTCGCGTTTGGCGGCCGGCATCTTCCGCGTCTTGGCGGCGGCCTTGGCCCGGGCTTTTGGATCGACCTTCTTGCCGGAGCCACTGACCGGCAGATCACGGATATGCCCCACGCTGGACTTCACCACAAAATCTCGGCCGAGATATTTGTTGATGGTCCGCGCCTTGGCGGGCGATTCGACGATGACGAGCGATTTCCCCATGCTGCTTCGAAAGCTCACTTCTCCTGTGAATGGGCTTGCCGGGGGGAGGCGCTTCCATTCCGTTCAAATCAAGTCTTGCGGGAATCGGATCCGGCTTGAGATTTCTTGAGCCGAGAAACGCACCCTGTCCGGCGGCCTATCCGCTTAGCACACTTCCCCCGGTCCGTGGCAAGCCCTCGATCCCGAATAGGCATGGGTCATTGGCGTCGATTTCAGCGAAAAACTCCGAATCGACGCGGGGATACGATTCGTGAAGCCTTTTTTGCCGAAACCCGGCTGGGGCCCTTGGGAGCGAGCATTGGCGGTCGCCTCGATTGGATCCTGGCACCGTCGACCCGAGGGGACGGTGCGGCTGCCGGTCGTCTGGCGGACACGCGGATTTGCGGGTCGAGGCCGAATCGAGCCTCAGCCTCTCGATGGGCGGTCCGTGTGGCGGCTGGGGGCGGCTGGGGGCGGGCGGCCGCGGTCGGGTGGCGAACCGTTATGCTGCGGCGCGATGCCCGCGCCCCCGAAACCTGAGCTGCCTGCGTTCGGCGCGGAACTCGCCGTGATTGCACTCGGCGGCGCGATCGGAGCCAGTCTGCGTTTCGCGATCTCCCTCGCGATTCGTGCCGCCGACTTGCCCGTCACGCTCACGGCCGGCAGCGTCAACCTCATCGGATCGTTTCTGCTCGGCCTGATGATCGGCCACCTCGATTCCGCACGCGCCCACCCGCTCCTGCGGCCCTTTCTGACGCTCGGCGTATTCGGATCCTTTACGACCTTTTCGGCGTTGGCGCTGGACAACCGGACGATCGCCCTCGAAGCCGGCGAAATCTGGGCCGCCAGCCATCTCGCCGGATCGATCGCGATGGGCCTGGCCGCATTCGTCTTGGGCAATTCAATTTCGGAACGCAGCCGCGAGCGAAGCCGAGCATGAGCGACGTCTCGATCTGGCTCTCCGTTTGTGCGGGCGGAGCGACGGGTGCAATCCTGCGTGGCCTGATCTATCGCGGCATAGAGCAATGGAGCCCCGCCGATGGAGCCGGGCGGCTGGCCGAATTCGGGAGCGCTCGATCAACGCTGCTGGTCAACACGCTGGGCTCCTTTCTGCTGGGATTCGTTCTCGGAAGTCTGGCTCCCTCGAGTTCGTCGCTCGGGGACCCGCTGGCCGCCTTCTGGGTGACTGGACTGTGTGGCGCCCTCACGACCTTCTCGGCGCTTTGCGCCGACGCCACCCAATTCGCCCGGCGCGGCCATCGAATCGGGGTGGCCGTCGTCGTGCTGGCCAATACGGTCGTCGCCGTCGCGGCGCTCGCCCTGGGCGTCGCGACCGCAAGTTTCTGAGCCGTCCCCCGCCCGAGCCCCTGCTGTCCCCGCAGGAGGTCGTTCATCGCCGGGCCCATCTCGCTCGGACCGCTTCGAGTCGGTACACTGCGCGCCGGCTGGTCGGATCCGGTCGACCCTGGAGGCCCCATTGGGGTCGTGACGACCGAAACGCAGAGAACGATCACGCCGCATCTCGCCAGATCCACTCGAGGATGCGATTCGAAGACCCCATCGGACCCAATCGGTCCACGAACGTGAGAAACATGCCCGAAATCGAGCACGCCCTGAACAACCCCCTGTCCGTCCAAAAATCGCCGCCGCTCGGCGACCCGGACCAGACGAAGGGCGCGACCCCGCCCCCGGTCGGCGTCTATCAAGCATCGCTTGATATGGCGGACGAACTCCTCGCACGCCCGCTACGAGGCGGCGGTCCGGATCGCGTGCGTGTCCAACATGCGAAGCAACGCATGACGGTCTGGGAGCGAATCCGCGCGTTGACGGATCGTGAGCCGATGATTCTGTGGCGAAATTGGGGCCCGGAACTCGACGGCGCGTCGATCGTCACCGGCATCCTCGACATCGACGGCCGAGACGTCGCGGTCTACGGCCACGACTTCACCGTGCGTGCCGGTTCGATGGACGCGACCAACGGCGCCAAGCTCGCACGCCTGATCTACATGGCGGGCGAGAAGGGCATCCCGCTGATCGGGATGAACGATTCGGCGGGCGCCTTCGTCCCCGCCGGCGTCGGGGGACTCGACGGCTATAGCGAGGCCTTTTCCGCCCTGCGGAAAATCAGCGGGCTGGTCCCCTCGATCAGCCTGATGTTCGGGTACAACGCCGGAGGCGGCGCCTACCTGCCGCGCCAGGGCTCCTTCATGATTCAATGCGAGGACACCTTCATCGGGCTCACGGGACCGGGCGTCGTCAAGAGCGTACTCGGCGAGGATGTCACGGCCGAGGAACTCGGCGGCCCGGGCGTCCACGGCCAGAGTGGCACCTGCGATCTCGTCACGCACGACGAATTGGGATCGCTTCGAACCGCCTTGCGGCTACTCGGCTATCTGCCGGACAACAACCGATCGATCGCGCCCTTCCACGAAACCTCGGACCCCGTCGATCGATACACCGAAGACGAGCACCGGCTCTTCCAACGCACCTTCAATTCGCCCGCCGGCATGAACGCGCCGATGGACATCACTCTTTACCTGCAGCAGATCTGCGATCACGGCGAATTCTTCGAACTCCAACCCCAGCGCGCGCGCAACATAATCACGGCGTTCGGCCGACTCGGGGGCTGGGTCGTCGGATTCGTCGCCAACAATTCGGCCGTCTCGTCGGGACAGATCGACGTCGACGCAGCGCTCAAGGCCACCCGTTTCATCCGCTTCTGCAACCTCTACAACATTCCGTTGATCTTCATCGAGGACACCACCGGCTTTCTGCCCGGCACCGAGCAAGAACGTCGCGGCATCATCCAGGCCGGCCGCAAGCTGCTGGATTCGATCATCGATATCCGAACGCCGCGCATGACGATGATCATTCGCAACGCCTTCGGCGGCGCCTACGCCGCCTACAATTCCCATTTCGTGGGCGCGGATCTGGTTTTCGCGATGCCGATGGCCCGCGTCGCCGTGATGGGGTCCGCGGGCATGGACTTCGTATTCAAGGACGAGATGCGCGCGATCACCGCTAAACACAAGTCGGCGATCGCCGGAGTCGCCAGCGAATCGGAGGCGAATCTCGAACGAGACGAAGCGCTCTCGATTCTCACCACGCGCTACGAAGACAAATTGATGAACCCCAAGGAAGCCCTTTCCTTGGGCAGCGTCAGTCGACTCGTGATGCCGGGCGAAAGCCGCCGCGTCCTCGCACGCAATCTGGATTTCCTGATGCGAAAATATCAACCGTCGCCAATGGGCGGCCTGCAGCGGGAGCACGAATAGCAGCATGCTGAATCGCAATGGCGAAAAAATTCGTGCGATCGACGCCGACTCCGAATGGATCCGCAGCTTCGATGTCTCCGACATCAAATGCCTCGTCGTCTGCCGTGGTCCGATCCGCAAGGAAGCCTTCAACGTCTTTACCGAAATCGGCATCCGCGAATACGGGATGTTGCTTTCCGAAAAGGATTCCGTGGTCTATCCGCGCTGCCTCGCGCCCGAATTGCGCGACCTCGCCCATCCCGGCAACGTCCACCGGGTGCCGGACTACATGGGCTCCGGCCAGGAAGAGAAACTGAGCCGCATCGCCGAGATCATCGAGATCGCCGAACAGAACGGCTACACCCATATCTTCGCCGGCTACGGCTTCATGGCCGAGGATTCGGATTTCGTCGAAGCGATCGAGGCCTCGAAGATTCGCTTCATCGGACCATCCTCCTCGGTCATCCGACGTGCCGGAGCCAAGGACGAGGCCAAGAAGCTGGCGAGATCGCTGGGCAACAGGGTGGTTCCCGGCATCGACAACGTCTCGGCCCTGGCACTGGTCGATCGTGCGGGCGACAAGAAGTCGCTAATGGCCCTCGCCAAGCAACACGGGCTCGACTTTCGTTGGGATGGGAAGATCGAAGTGGTCGAGAACGCGGAAGCGCTGTTGCAGGCCGGCTACGCGAAGTCGATCGAGCTCGTGACGATCGAAGAGCTTCAAAAGACAGCCGAACGAGAGTCGCACACCATCTGGGAGCAATATCCCGGCAAACGGATTCGATACAAATGCATCGCGGGTGGCGGCGGCAAGGGCCAACGGGTCGTCTCCGACGCTTCCGAAACTTCCAGCGCCGTGATGGACATCCTGGTGGAACAGAAAGTCCTGGAGCCCGGTTCGAATCGAAACTTCCTGATCGAACTCAATCTCGAGACGACCCGCCACAACGAGATCCAGCTGGTCGGCAACGGGGATTGGACGATCACGCTCGGCGGGCGCGATTGTTCGATCCAGATGTTCGAACAGAAGCAGCTCGAATTCTCCCTGACCGACGAGCTGCTGGCGGGTGCGGCCGAAGAAACCAAGAACCCCGCCCATCGCGAGAACCTGATCAAAGAGCGCGAGACCCTCGCGGCGATGGAGCGCGACGCCACGCGCTTCGGCGAAGGCGTCGGCCTCGACAACGTATCCACCTTCGAATGCATCGTCGAAGGCTCGGACCATTTCTTCATGGAGATGAATACCCGCATCCAGGTCGAACACGGCTGTAGTGAACTCGCCTACAAGATGCGATTTACGAACCCGGATGACTCGACCGATTTCTTCGAGGTCGAACGACTGATCGAAGTCATGGTCCTGCTCGAATTGCACGGCCCGCGACTTCCCAAACCCGAGCGCATCCTGCGAGCGATTTCCGGCGCGGAGGTGCGCGTCAATGCGGTCAACGCGGCGTTGCAACCCCACGCGGGCGGCGTCGTTCGGGGCTGGTCGAAGCCGCTGCCCTTCGAGCATCGCGATGACCAGGGAATCGGAACGCGCAATCCGGATACCGGCTCGTTCCCCTACTACAATCTCGCGGGGGCCTACGACTCCAATATCGCGCTCGTCTTGTGTGACGGATCGAGCCGACGGGACAACCTGGAACGACTTTCGGAGATCCTCCGGCGCATGGAGTTGCGCGGCGACGACCTCCAGACGAGCGTCCCCCTCCACTACGGGCTGATCAACTGGACCTTGGGTCTCGAGCCGATGATGAAGCCCAACACCCGCTTCATGACGCCCTACCTGGCGGCCGTCGGTGCGCTCCAGACCCTCGCACGCGAGATCGATCTGACGCTCGCTGCGGGCGACCTGACGGCGCGACTCTCGGGCGCCTCCGCGAAGAAGGCCTTCGCCACACAGCAGACGCTGATCCAACGACCACTGGGCCGGCTCTTCGCCGACCCGCACGCGCTCGCCGGATTTCTGGGTCTGCAGGATGGACGACTCTGGAAACGCGACGGGGACGAGATCGTTTTCTGCGAGAATCCCTTCGTCTTCTTGAAGGCGCTCTACCACTACCTGAACATGGAGCCGACCCCGGGCAAGCCCGCCTGCGACATGATCTGGGACCACGATGCGACGTTGCTGGAAGACGGGCTCGACTTCTACGCGAGTGTCGCAGACGCCTTCGGCACCCGGGAATGGGGGCAACTCGCCGCTCGGCTCGAGGCGGGACCGGACGCCGCGTTGGTCGGCGACGACACCGATCTGTGGGCGGCCTGCCAGGCCAGCCATCGCGGTTTCCAGCTCGGCGCATCCCTGCTCCTGATGATTCCGAGGATCGGAATTCAGTCCGAGTTTCTGGACATCCAGATCGACGACAATCTTCAGCCGATCTTTCCCGAAAAGTTTCTCGACGACGACATCGCGACCGCGCTTCGCCGCACACTTGCGCCGCCGCCGAAGGCCAGCGCCAATCAGATCGTCAGCCCATCGGGGGGGAGCTTCTACGCGCGCGAGGCGCCCCATCTTCCCCTGCTCGTCGAGGTGGGCGACCACTTCGACGAGGGCCAACCGCTCTTCATCATCGAAGTCATGAAGATGTTCAACAAGGTTCTCGCGCCCTTCGCAGGCACACTGACCAAGAACCGGATGGCGGACGCGGATGGATCGGTGGTTCAAGCCGGCCAGATCATCTATGAAATCGAGCCTGACGAAGTTCTCGTCGAAGAGTCCGAAGAGGAGATCACGACGCGGCGCGAGCGCGTGACGCGGGCAGCGCTCGGAAACGGACCTGAGGCCTCCTGATCTTCTGGCCTTCGCCTCACGGCGCAACGGACACCGCATCGCCCCGGGCCCCGTCCTCACGGACCGATCGCCTCACTGCACGCTCGCGTGACGGCGCCATGCGGGCCTCACGGACCAGCCCCAGCAGCCCAAGGCGACCGCCGGATCGGGCGCGCCCCTGCCCTGTGCTGGCCGGCCCACCCGACAAGCCGTAGACTGTCCCACGTTCCAGACCGTCCGCGCGGCTCCGACCCGGTGCTGCGCTCGAACGGGGCCCGGTCGCCCGCCTCTTCGTCGCTCTGCCCTCGCGCATGTGCACGTGAAAGGTCGCGAGGCCGACTCCCGGCGAGCCAGACCAACCGGATCCCCCAAACCCCCTTGCGGGCCATGCGCGGCATAGCAAGATGGTTTCGGCCATCCCGAGGCTCCGATGTTTTCCTTGCGTGGTGCTCCCGCCCATTCCGATGCGCGGCGACAGCGGCTACTCGACAGGCTGCAGGAAACGAATCCTTCGCTGCGAGGGCTCGCAAGCGAATTCGTCCTGCTCGTCGATGTCACACGCGATCTCGACGCGGAAGAAAGCCAACGACTCGAAGCGCTGGTCTGCGAAACCGAAACCCACTCGACCGCACGCGATCCAGGCCAGACCTTCCCCAAAGACGCCATCGAACTCTACGTCGTGCCCCGCCTAGGAACCATCTCGCCCTGGTCCTCGAAGGCCACGGAGATCGTCCATCGTTGTGGACTCGACGCCATTCGTCGAATCGAACGCGGAATCGTCTATCGCTTCGATGGCCCGCTCGAGCGCAAGGACGCCCTTGCGTTCGCGCCCGAAATCCATGACCGAATGACCGAGAGTCTGCTGACCGACCTCGAGGCGGCAAGCGCGCTCTTCGAACGTGCGACACCGGCGCCCTTCCGGCGCATCGATGTCCTTGGCCGGGGCCAGGATGCGATCCGCGAGGCCGATCAAGATTTGGGCCTCGCCCTCGCACCCGACGAAGTCGACTACCTCGTCGACAGCTTTCGGGAGCTGGGACGAAATCCGACGGACGTCGAACTCATGATGTTCGCCCAGGCCAACTCGGAACATTGTCGCCACAAGATCTTCAACGCCGCTTGGACGATCGATGGCAAACCGATGGACGTCTCGCTTTTCGAGATGATTCGCAATACGACCCGACGATCCCCCGACGGCGTTTTGTCGGCCTACTCGGATAACGCGGCGGTCGTCTGTGGTGGCGATGGCGGTCGCTTCCAACCCGACCCCCTGACGCGACAATACGTACAGATCGACGAGCCGGCCCAGATCCTGATGAAGGTCGAGACGCATAACCATCCCACCGCGATCTCGCCCTTCCCCGGCGCAGCGACCGGTTCGGGGGGCGAGATCCGTGATGAGGGCGCAACCGGTCGCGGTGGAAAACCGAAGGCGGGCCTGACCGGCTTCTCGGTCTCGAACCTGCTCCTGCCCAACGCGCGGCAGCCCTGGGAACTCGACCCCGGCAAGCCGGGACGAATCGCCTCCGCCCTCGACATCATGCTCGAGGGACCGGTCGGCGGAGCCGCCTTCAACAACGAGTTCGGCCGCCCGAACCTGGCGGGCTATTTCCGGACCTACTGCCAGCAGATCCAGACGGCCTCGGGCCCCGAGATCCGTGGCTATCACAAGCCGATCATGCTGGCGGGCGGTCTCGGCAATGTGCGTCCCATGCACGTCGACAAACTCGAAACACCCGTCGGCGCAAAGATCGTGGTCCTCGGCGGACCGGCCATGCTGATCGGGCTCGGCGGTGGCGCAGCCTCCTCGATGGCCACCGGCACCAGCCACGAAAACCTCGACTTCGCCTCGGTCCAGCGCGGCAACCCGGAGATCGAACGGCGCTGCCAGGAAGTCATCGATCGATGTGTCGCACTCGGCGACGACAACCCGATCGTTTCCATCCACGACGTCGGGGCCGGCGGACTATCGAATGCGATTCCCGAAATTCTCGACCAGAGCGCTCGCGGGGGGCGCATCGATCTGCGCGCGATTCCGAACGACGAACCCGGCATGACCCCTCTCGAGATCTGGAGCAACGAGGCACAGGAGCGTTATGTCATCACGATCTCCGCCGATCGAATCGGCGATTTCGAAGCGATCTGCCAACGCGAACGCTGCCCCTTCGCGATCGTCGGCGAGGCCACCGAGGAACGCCATCTGCGCGTCGAGGATCCAGAGTTTTCGAACGAGATCCGCTCTTCGAAAGCCACGGCCGACGCTTCGGTGTCTCGCCCGATCGACGTGCCCCTCGCGGTGATCCTCGACAAGCCCCCCAAGATGCATCGCGACGTCCAACGAACCGAAAAGCCGCGCGAAATCTTCGAGACCGCTCGAATCGACCTCCGCGAAGCCGCGCGCCGCATCCTTCAGCTGCCGACGGTTGGCGACAAAACCTTCCTGATCTCGATCGGGGATCGCAGCGTGACGGGCCTGGTCGCGCGGGACCAGATGGTGGGCCCGTGGCAGGTCCCGGTCGCCGACGCCGCGATCACCGCGAGCGGTTATGCGACCTTCACGGGCGAGGCGATGGCCCTCGGCGAACGCACACCGATCGCCTTGCTGGACTCCGCCGCATCCGCTCGCATGGCCGTGGGCGAAGCGCTGACGAACCTCGCGTCCGCCCCTGTCCGATCCCTGTCCGACGTCCGTTTGTCGGCCAATTGGATGGCGCCGGCGGGTCATCCTGGCGAAGACGCGCGACTCTATGACGCCGTCGAAGCGGTCGGCCTCGACTTGTGTCCGGCATTGGGCATCGCCATTCCAGTCGGCAAGGATTCGATGTCGATGAAGACCGTCTGGGTCGACGATGGCGAGGAGAAGAGTGTGACCTCGCCCCTCTCGCTAATCGTCACCGCCTTCGGTCTCGTCGACGATATCCGCCTCGGCCTCACCCCCGAGTTGAATTCCTCGCCCGAGAGCCTCCTCTTGCTCATCGATCTGGGCTTCGGTCGCAATCGACTCGGCGCGTCCGCGTTGGCCCAGGTGTTTTCGGCGATTGGCGATGAACCACCGGATGTCGATGATCCGACGACGCTGCGAAGATTTTTCGAAACGATCCAATCCTTGATTCGCAGCCAATCGCTGCTCGCCTATCACGACCGATCGGATGGCGGGCTCTTTGCAACGCTCGTGGAAATGGCCTTCGCAGGCGGAACCGGAATCGAAATCCAGCTCGACGATCTGGCGGGCTCAACGATCGAGAAACTCTTCAACGAGGAACTCGGCGCAGTAATCCAAGTCCGGCCGGAGGAGTTGGACGCCGTTCTCGAAGCCTTCGATCGGGCGGGACTTCGCGATGCGGTGCATCCGATTGGCCGACTGCGAACGGATGATCGAATCGTATTCCAGGAGAAGGATCGAATCGTCCTCGAAGCGGGCCGCGACGAATTCCGACGCGATTGGTCGGAGACCACTTCACGAATTCAGGCGCTTCGCGACGATCCCACTTGCGCGGAGGAGGAACAGGCCACCCGATGTGACCTCGAGGATCCCGGACTCCGGGTTTCGTTTGATTTCGACCGGGTTCCCGAAGGCTACGCCGCTGTTCCGGTTCGCGGCGCGCTTCGACCGCGGATCGCAATACTTCGCGAGCAGGGGGTGAATGGTCAGGTCGAAATGGCCGCCGCCTTCGACCGCGCCGGATTCGACGCGATCGATCTCCACATGAGCGATTTGATGTCGGGCGAGACGAATCTCGATGGCTTTCAAGGGCTGGTGGCTTGCGGCGGTTTCTCCTACGGCGATGTGCTAGGCGCCGGGGGCGGTTGGGCCAAATCCATCCTGTTTCACGATCGACTGCGCGATGAATTCGAAGCTTTTTTCAGGGATGAGACGCGCTTCGTGCTCGGTGTCTGCAACGGCTGTCAGATGCTTTCCCATCTGCGCGACTTGATCCCGGGTGCGGAAGACTGGCCGCGTTTCGTTCGCAATCGGTCCGAGCAATTCGAGGCCCGGCTCTCGCTTGTCCGCATCGAGGAGAGCCCTTCGATCCTGCTGCAGGGCATGGCGGGAGCCCGCTTGCCGATCGCCGTGGCGCACGGCGAAGGGCGTGCGCTTTTCGAGAACGAACAAGCCCGAGCGCGCGTGGTCGCCCAGGGCCTGGTGGCGGCGCGTTTCGTCGATGGGCACGGCCAGATCGCAACGCGCTATCCCGCCAACCCGAACGGTTCGCCCGAGGGTCTGACGGCGTTCACGACTCCGGACGGTCGCATCACGATCATGATGTCCCACCCCGAACGCGTCTTTCGAACGGTGCAATACTCATGGCATCCTCCGGAGTGGGGTGAAGACGGACCCTGGATTCGACTCTTCCGAAACGCCCGAGCCTGGCTGGCTCGAGCCTAGCGAGACATCACGAGAAGGATCTCCAATGACGAAAAGCCCACCGACCGCACAACTCGATTCGCTGCTCGCCATCTCGCCGCTCGACGGTCGCTATCAGGCGAAGCTCGACGATCTTCGGCCCTTTGTCAGCGAATTCGGTCTGATCAAATACAGGGTGCAGATCGAGATCCGCTGGCTGGAATCCCTGGCGGACAATGCGGGGATCGCCGAGGTGCCCTCATTCTCCGGGAGTGCTCGAAGCCATCTCGAAGCGATTCTCAACGATTTCTCTCCGAAGGACGCCGCAGAGATCCGGACGATCGAGACCCGCACGAACCATGACGTGAAGGCCGTCGAATATTGGATCAAGGATCGACTCGCCGGTCATCCGGAACTCGCAGCGATCCTCGAGTTCGTTCATTTCGCCTGCACCTCCGAAGACATCAACAATCTGGCCTACGCATTGATGCTGTCCGAGGTCCGCACACTTCTGTTGGTGCCCGAGATGAATCGCATGATCGATGCGCTGCGGGCGCTTGCGGGTTCGACGGCGGATCAATCCATGCTGGCGAGGACCCACGGCCAACCGGCCACGCCGACGACCCTGGGCAAGGAAATCGCCAATGTCGGCGTCCGAATGCTTCAGCAACGCGATGCGATCGCGCGCGTCGAAATCATGGGCAAGGCCAACGGCGCCGTCGGGAGCTATGCCGCACATCTCGCGGCGTATCCCGATGTGGATTGGGAGGATCATACGCAACGCTTCGTCGAATCCCTCGGTCTGGCCTGGAATCCGATGACGACCCAGATCGAGCCACACGACTGGATCGCCGAACTCTTTCATGGCGTGATCCGCTTCAACACGATCCTGCTCGACTTCACGCGGGATCTCTGGGGTTATATCTCGATCGGTTATTTCAAGCAGAACCTGGCCGCGGGCGAGGTCGGCTCCTCGACCATGCCGCACAAGGTCAACCCGATCGACTTCGAAAACGCCGAGGGAAATCTCGGATTGGCGAATGCCGTACTCGGCCACTTGGCCGAAAAATTGCCCGTCTCCCGTTGGCAACGAGATCTTTCGGATTCCACGGCGCTTCGAAACGTGGGACTCGGCCTCGGACACGGCCTGCTCGCCGTTCGATCGACCCTGCGTGGTCTCGGGAAGATCGCGGTGGATCCCGACCGGATCGCCTCCGACCTGTCCGGGACGCACGCGGTACTCGCCGAAGCGGTCCAGACCGTGATGCGCCGATTCGGAATCGACGAGCCCTACGAGAAGCTGAAAACCCTGACCCGCGGCCAGGCCATCACACCCGAAACGCTCCAGCGCTTCATCGAAACGCTCGACATTCCCGAGCCCGAGCGAAAGCGGCTTCTCGATCTCACTCCCGCCCGCTACATCGGGCTGGCCGCCTCGCTCGCCCACCGATTCGCCAAAGGCTAGGGATTCTCAGAGAATTCGTGCTTTAGAGTCCTTCAGTTCGAGGGTATCGCCTGTTGGGGGGTAGAGAGATACGGAACGTATCGTTATGATATTCATCGATTCGGACCTCGCGGATGCGAACGGAGCAGTCGATGGACAAGCGGACGACTGAACGGGAAGCGGTCGCAGAAATCCGAGACGGCATGACGATCGGAATCGGCGGTTGGGGATCGCGGCGAAAACCGATGTCCATCATCCGCGAGATTCTCCGCTCCCCCGTCCAGGATCTCACCGTCGTCACCTATGGCGGCCCCGACGTCGGGCTGCTGTGCAACGCCGGAAAGATCAAACGCCTCGTCTACGGATTCGTTTCACTCGACTCGATTCCCCTCGAGCCCCATTTTCGAAAAGCGCGACAGGCGGGCTCGATCGAGGCGGCCGAACTCGACGAAGGCATGCTCCAATGGGGGCTCCTCGCCGCCTCCCACAAACTCCCCTTCCTTCCCACGCGCGCCGGACTCGGTTCGGACGTGCTCGCCATCAACCCGGACATCAAACTCGTCCAATCCCCCTACCCGGACGGAGAAATGCTCGTCGCGATGCCCGCCCTCGAACTCGACATCGCGTTCATCCACATGAACCGGGGCGACATCCGCGGCAATGGTCAATACCTCGGACCGGACCCCTATTTCGACGACATCTATTGCCGGGCCGCGAAACGACGCTTCATGACGGTCGAAAAGATCCTGACGACCGCCGAGATGGCCAACGAGGGACCGCTCCAATCGCGCATCATCAATCGAACGATGATCGACGGAGTCATCGAAGCGCCGGGTGGCGCGCATTTTACAGAATGTCCGCCGGACTACGGCCGTGACGAAGCCTTCCAGAAAGCCTACGCCGCTACGGCCAAAGACGAAGCGGCCTGGCTCGACTTCAAGCGGACCTATCTCGATCTCGAGAACGAAGCGGAATATCAGCGGGCGGTGCGCAAGCCATGAGAGAGGCGACTCGCGGAGAGATCTGCGCCGTCGCTGCGGCGGAGGCGTTTCGGGGAAGCGGAGAGATCCTCGCCAGCTGCTTCGGCGTGGCCCCCGCAATCGGTGCGCGACTCGCCAAGGCGACCTTCGAACCCGATCTGCTGATGACGGACGGCGTCTGCAGCGTCGTCGACGAGCCCGACCCAGTCTCCGGCCCGGGCCACGAACTCCTCGTGGAGGCCTGGCTGCCCTTCCGCACGATCTTCGACCATCTCTGGAATGGAAACCGCCATGTCATCATGGCCGCCAGTCAGATCGACCGCTTCGGCAATCAGAATTTCGCCTGCATCGGCGAACACGCGAAGCCCAAGGCCCAACTGCTCGGCATGCGCGGCGCGCCCGGCAACAGCCTCTGCCATACGACCAGCTATTGGATCCCAAATCAGACGACGCGGGTCTTCGTCCAAGCGGTCGATGTCGTCTCGGGCGTGGGATACGACCGGGCCGCCCAACTCGACGAGGCCTCGACGCGGGGTCATCGACTTCATCGCGTGATTTCCAATCTCGCCGTCTACGACTTCGAGACGCCGGATCATTCGATGCGTCTGCGATCGCTTCATCCCGGCGTTTCGCTTGCGGAGGTTGTCCAAAACACCGGGTTCGAACTCGTCATCGGAGACGATGTTCCGGAAACGCGTCGACCCACCGGAGAGGAACTCCGGCTGATTCGCGAGCGGATCGACCCAGAGGGACTTCTCAATCGAGAAGTCTCGAACGAATAGCGGCAAAGATTTCATGCTCGAAAACAACCCCCCCTCGAATTTCCTGAGTTCTCGCGTCACCGAGCTGCTCGGCGCGCCCTACCCGATCCTGCAAACCGGCATGGGCTGGGTCGCGAAACCCGAGTTGGTCGCGGCGGCGTGCAACGCGGGCGCCTTCGGCTTCCTGGCCGCCGCCACGATTCCGCCAAACGAAGTCGACGCCGAAATTCTCGCCGTACAACAACTCACCGAAAAACCCTTCGGTGTCAATTTCCTGATGGACGCACCCGGCGCCGACGTCATCACCGAAACGATCATCCGTCGAGGCGTGCGCGCCGCGGGATATAATCGGGCCCCTAGTGCGGCTCTCGTCAGCAAGCTCAAGGACGCGGGCGTGGTCTGCGTACCCACCTGCGGCGCCGTCCGACACGCAGCCAAGGCAGCACGGCTCGGGGCCGACATCATCATCGTCCAGGGCAGCGAAGGCGGGGGCCATACGGGCTCGGTTCCGACCTCATTGCTCGTTTCGGCCGCGGTCGATGCCGTCGACGTCCCGATCGTCGCCGCCGGCGGATTCAAGGACGGACGGGGCCTGATCGCGGCGCTGGCCCTGGGTGCCGAGGGAATCGCGATGGGCACGCGCTTCCTGATGACACGCGAGAGCCCCGTTCCCGATGCCACTCTACGACGTTATGTCGATGCCCAGATGACGGACATCGTCTTGAGCCAGGCACTCGACGGCCTACCCCAACGCATGATCGCCAACGAACTCCTGCGCAAGCTCGAACGTGGAGGTCGCCTCCGTGTGCTCGTGATGGCGATCCGAAATGCGTTCGCCCTGCGCCGCGAGACCGACACGACCCTCGTCGAACTCCTTCGCGCCGGATTGGCTATGCGTCGGAACCAAAAACTCAGCAATGCCCAGACGATCCTCGCCGCCAATGCGCCGATCCTCGCGCGAATCGCGATGAGCGATGGAAAGCCCGCCGAGGGCTATCTCCCGAGTGGAACCGTCGCCGGTGTGATCGAAGATCGACCCAGCTGCGAGGTGCTGATCCGTCGAATCGTCCACGAAGCCGAAGAAACCCTGAAACGGATCGGCGCCTGACCGAATCCGACCCCAGATCGGCCGTTTCAGACCGGCCAAGGAGCCAAGCATGGCCATCGAAGTCAAAGTCCAGGACGCTGTCGGCGAACTGATCATCAACGCACCTCCGGTGAACGCGCTCAACAACGCGGGTTGGCGGGAATTCGCCGATGCGATGACCGCGATCGGGCAACGCGAGGATGTTCATTGTGTCGTCATTCGCGCCGAAGGCCGTGGCTTTCAATGTGGCGTCGACGTCAAGGAACTCGCCAAACAGGGCGACCTGATCGTCGAATTGAATCGCGGTTGCTACGACAGTTTCGCGGCGGTCTACGATTGCCCCGTGCCGACGATTTCGGCCGTTCATGGCTTCTGCATCGGCGGGGGCATCGGGATCGTCGGCTCCTCGGATTTCGTGATCGCGAGCGAGAACGCGACCTTTTCACTGCCGGAGATCGATCGCGGTGCGCTCGGTGCCGCCACCCATCTGATGCGCCTGGTGGGGGTACAGAAGGCCCGCCACATGCTCTATACCTGCGAGACGATCGACTCCGCCGAGCTCTATCGACTCGGGGGTTGTATCTCGGTCGTGGCCGATGACGCGCTTCGCGACGAGGCGATGGCCATCGCGCGGAAGATCGCGAGCAAGAGTCCCAAAGCCCTTCGGCTCGCGAAATTCGCGATGAACGGAATCGAAACGCTCGACGTCAAGAAGAGCTATCGCTACGAGCAGGGATTCACCTTGGAGCTCTACACCACGCCCGATTCCCAGGAGGCGCGCGACGCCTTCGTCGAGAAACGGGACGCACGCATGACGAATCAAAAGAAGCGGACCTAACGAGGAGAATGAAATGGCAGAGGCATATATCATCGACGCAGTGCGCACGCCCGTAGGCAAGAAAGGCGGGGGGCTGGCAGGCGTCCACTCGGCGGATCTCGGCGCCCACGTCATCAAGGGATTGACGCTGCGCAGCGACTTCGACCCGGGCGCGGTCGAGGACGTCATCTTCGGCTGCTGTGACACGATCGGCTCACAGGCCGGTGACATCGCGCGCACCTGCTGGCTCGCGGCGGGGCTCCCCGATCACGTTCCGGGCGTCACCATCGATCGGCAATGTGGATCGTCCCAGCAGGCCGTCCACTTTGCCGCGCAGGCGGTGATGAGTGGGACCAGCGACCTGATCGTCGCCGGCGGCGTCCAGAACATGAGCCAGATTCCGATTTCATCAGCGGCGACCTGTGCCGAAAGTCTCGGATTCAGCGATCCCTTCTCGGGCTCGAAAGGCTGGGTCGAACGCTACGGAGATCAGGAGGTCTCGCAATTTCGCGGCGCCGAATTGATCGCCGAGAAGTGGGACATCTCACGCGAGGAGATGGAATCGCTCGCATTGGAAAGCCATGCGCGCGCCTTCCGTGCCACCGAAGAGGGTCGCTTCAAGGACGAGATCCTTCCGATTGCCGGGGTGGAGCACGACGAAGGCATGCGTCGGTCCACTCGCGAAAAGCTAGAGAGCCTCGCACCGCTCGTCGAGGGCGGGCGGATCACGGCGGCCCTGGCGAGCCAGCTTTCCGATGGCGCCTCGGCCATGCTGATCGCGTCGGAACAGGCGGTCAAGGACCACGGATTGAAACCCCGTGCGCGCATCCATCATATTTCCGTTCGCGCCGACGATCCGATCCTGATGCTGAGCGCGCCGATCGAGGCGACGCGATACGCACTGGCCAAGGCCGGCATGAAAAAGGAGCAGATCGATCTCGTCGAGATCAACGAGGCCTTCGCGCCGGTCGTCCTCGCCTGGCGGAAGGAATTCGATTGGGACCTTTCGAAGGTCAACGTGAATGGCGGGGCGATGGCGCTCGGACATCCGATCGGCGCGACCGGGACCCGGCTCATGACGACACTGCTCAACGAAATGGAGCGAACGAACGCCCGCTACGGCATGCAGACGATGTGCGAGGGCGGCGGACAGGCGAACGTGACGATCCTCGAGCGGCTCTAGCTTCGGCATGGAAGGAAAATCGATGCAGGGCATTTGCAGGGGTCGCGTCGTGATCGTCACGGGCGCGGGCGGGGGCCTCGGTCGCGCGCACGCACTCGCCTTTGCAGCGGAGGGCGCAAGGGTGCTGGTCAATGACCTGGGCGTTTCAAATCATGGCGAGGGCGGCTCGGCCGGGCCGGCCGACGCGGTCGTCCAGGAAATCCAGGCGATGGGCGGCGAGGCAATCGCGAATTGTGAGAGTGTCTCCGACTTCGCCGCCGGCAAACGCATGGTCGAACAGGCACTCGATCACTTCGGACGCCTCGACATCGTCGTGAACAATGCAGGTTTTCTCCGCGATCGGATGTTCGTCTCGACCTCCGAAGAGGAATGGGACGCGGTGATCAACGTCCACCTGAAGGGCCATTTCTGCGTGACGAAACATGCCTGCAGCCATTGGCGCAAGCAATCCAAGGCCGGAGAAGCGGTCGACGCCCGCATCATCAACACGAGTTCGGGCGCCGGATTACAAGGCAGCGTCGGACAAGGGACCTACTCCGCAGCCAAGGCGGCCATCGCAACGTTGACTCTGGTACAGGCCGCCGAACTCGGCCGCTACGGCGTGACCGCGAATGCGATCGCACCCGCCGCGCGCACGCGTATGACCGAAGCGATCTTCGCCGACATGGCGAAGCCCGCGGAAGATCGTTTCGACGAGAACGATCCCGCCAACGTGTCTCCCCTGGTGGTCTGGCTCGGCAGCCCGCTCTCCCGCGAGGTCACTGGGCGGATCTTCGAGGTAAAGGGCGGATCGATCGGCGTCTCGGAGGGTTGGCGCGACGGCCCGACCTATGACAAAGGGGCGAAGTGGGCACCCGACGAGATCGGTGCCAAGCTGGCCGAATTGATCGACCAGGCCCCCGAGCCCCAGAAGGTCTACGGAAGTTAGGCATGGATTTCGAATACAGCGAAGAACAGAAAGATCTCCGCGAGAGCGCGCGGAGTTTTCTGGCCGAGCATTCGGGCCCGGAACAGATCCGCGCCGCGATGCAGACGCCACTTGGCTACGACCCCTCGACCTGGCGCGAAATCAGCACGGTCCTCGGCTGGCCCTCTGTGCACATCCCCGAGGCCTATGGCGGACTCGGGCTGGCACAGGTCGACCTCGCCATCCTGCTCGAGGCAATGGGAGAGACGTTGCTCTGCGCGCCGTTTTTCTCCACGGTCGTACTCGCGGTCAACGCGATTCTGCAGGTCGCGACCGACGCGCAAAAGGCCGAGCGACTCCCGCCCCTGGCCGCCGGGACCCAGACCGCCACGTTGGCCCTCTCCGAAGCGTCGGGCCGTTGGGATGCTCGTGCCATCGAAATGACGGCCACGCCAGACGGAGAAGGATTCCGGCTCGAGGGCAAGAAATGCTGGGTCGTCGACGGACACTCGGCGGACCACCTCCTGGTGGCCGCAAGGGCACAGGGATCGATCGGCGAAGAGGGTGTTTCGCTTTTCATGCTTCCAGGCAATACCGCCGGTATCGATCGACGCGCACTGCCCACCATGGATCAGACACGCAAGCTCAGCGAGATTCAATTCTCACGGGTCCAGGTCGGGCGCGATGCACTTCTGGGAGAAGTCGGCACGGCCTGGCCAGGACTCCGCCGCACACTCGATCTCGCGGCCATTGGATTGGCGGCGGAACAAGTCGGCGGGGCCCAGCGATGTCTCGACCTCGCCGTCTCCTACGCCAAGGAACGCGAACAATTCGGCCGTCCGATCGGCTCCTTCCAAGCGATCAAGCACAAATGCGCCGACATGCTCGTCGCGGTCGAGACCGCTCGGTCGGCGCTCTATTATGCGGCCTGTATCGCCGACGACGGCAGTGATGACCTCTCGACGAACGCGTCGCTCGTCAAGGCGTGGTGTTCGGAAGCCTATTTCCAGTGCGCCGCGGAGAGTATCCAGATCCACGGCGGTGTCGGATTCACCTGGGAATACGATCCCCACCTCCATTTCAAACGCGCCCGTGCGAGCGAAAGTTGGCTCGGCGACCCCGCCTACCATCGCGAACGCGTCGCTCAGGCGATCGGTCTCTGACGCCGGCTTGGAGTAGAAATGCGTGTCTTCAAGACTCCGCGAGAACTGATCGACAGCGTCGGGGAAGAACTCGGCGAAACCGCTTGGCTCGAAATCGACCAGGCGCGAATCGATCTATTCGCCGAGGCGACCGGAGATCACCAATGGATCCACGTCGACGCCGAACGTGCCGCAAAGGGCCCCTTCGGCGGCACGATTGCCCACGGCTATCTCACCGCTTCGCTCGCGAACTATTTCCTGCCTCAACTTCTCGATGTTCAGGGCACTTCGATGGGCGTGAACTACGGATGTGACAAGATTCGCTTCCCCGCCCCGGTGCCGGTCGGTTCGAGAGTGCGTGGAAGCGCATCCATTACGAGTGTCGAGGAAACAAAGGACGGCGGAATCCAGCTGAAGGTCACGGTGAAGATCGAAATCGAGGGACAGGACCGGCCGGCGTGTGTCATCGAGACCATCAGTCGCTTCTACGAGGCCTGATCGCTCGCTCGAAGCGAACGGAAATGCCGTGCGAGAACGACCGAGCCGGCCGCCCTCTTGGAGCCATGCCAGATCGCCACTAGAACCGATACTGCAGACTCGCGATGACGGACATGTAGTTGAGGTCGTCGACATCCCCGATGTCGGGACTCTTGAGCGTGGTCAAGACGGCCGAGGCCTGTGTGTTCACGACGATCTGACGCGTCAGATAGAAGTCGAGACCCAATCCGACACGCGCGGCGGGCTTGATATGCGTGCCGCTACGGATGTCTCCCCCGAGCGCCGCGAAAACCGCAGCCAGATTTCCGCTGCTCACATCGGAAATCGCCACCCCTCCCCCGAGCAAAAAATAGGGCTGGATTCGCCAGAAGGGCAGGATCCATTTCGTGTTGGCGGTCAGCGTATGACCTTCGATACTGTAAAGCGTTCCCGAAATCGGAATCGGTACGTCGGTGGAACCCTTGATGTCGTATGCATCGATCCACTCGTATTGCAGCTCGATCGCGAACCAGGACCAAATTCGATAGCCAACGAGCGCGTTGATCCCCCCGGATTCGTCGAGTTCGAAACTCGAGTTCGCGCCGGGCAAGGCGTCGTCCACTTCGTCCTGGATCACATCCTCGATCTCACTCGCGAAGGCATTGAACTGGTAGCTTCCGCCGACGCCGACATAGAATCCGGGACGATCGTAAGGATCCTTTTCAAGATCCGTCTCGGCAGCCACACTGGCGGGAGCGATCGAGAGCAAGCTGATGGCCAACGCGGCGACGCCGAAGCGCGCGATCGAGAGAAGTCGAGAACTCGGAGTTCCACACACAATTCGAACCTTCATGCTGCTCCCTCGGCATTCTCCAGGCGAGAATTCTCGCCCGCGGTCGCAGGGGACTCGACCGCTCGCCACCCCCGGTTTCGGCCTTTCCGCGATTCGACTGTAGTGGGTGCCGAGGCCGCCTGCCGTATGGGCTGACGCCGCTCGGGGTGAGAAAGAGGTGCGAAGGGAAGACGATGCTTTCGTCGAATTCGCGCTCCGGCGATGCGTTACCCTTTCCGCTGCCCGGGGAGTCGATCCGATTTCGTTGGTGCAACCCGGGTCTTCGCCAGATGCGAGCAGCCGTCGTAGGAATCGTCTCCGTGCGCAACCGATCTCCACTGACCCTATTGCTATTCAGCGTCTGGGTTTCCTCGCTCTCCCTCGCTTGCGACACCCACCCTCCGCCGACTCATCCCGCACAGCCCAAGCGAATCATCCTCATCGTGATCGACACGCTTCGCCAGGACCACGTCTCCGTCTACGGCGCGCAGAACTCCACGCCGAATATCGACGCGCTCGCCGAGCGCGGACAACTCTTTCCGAACGCGCTGGCTTCTTATTTTCAGACCACCATGTCGATGGCCTCCCTGTTCACCGGGCGAACGCCCAGTCTCGAATCGCACGATCCCCAGCAGACGCTTCCCTGGAACGGTCGCACGTGGTGCGGAATGCGCCGATTCAGCCCGGATCCAGACGACCCCGCCTGCATCCCCGAGTCGCTGACCACAATGGCCGAGTCGCTCCGCTATGCGGGCTATCACACGATGGGCATCATCAACAATGCCCTGCTCTTTCGACCCCTGGGTTTCGACCAGGGCTTCGAAGAGTGGGTCGAGGTGGGCAAACGAACGCCACAGCAAGAAAGAAGGAACCCCGACGCGTTCGGGCTCCTGGGCTCTTCGCTGCGTGATTTCAAGAGTACGCTCGAGGCGGTCGAGGCGACCCTCGACGCCCGGCCCAAGGACCGATTCTTTCTCTACGTACATCTGATGGACGTGCACGACTACGCCCTGATGAAGGGGCAGAACTATGCAGCCGCCGTGGGGCGCGCCGATCGGGGCGTCGGACGGATCATCCGCGCCCTCGAAGAGCGCGGTTTACTGGAAGACAGCGTCGTTCTATTGACCTCGGACCATGGCGAGCGGCTCGGCGAAGAACATTTTGCCAAAGGACTTCCCTTTCACTTCGGCCACCCTTCGTTCGAAGAACATCTTCGGATTCCTATGATCATCGCGCCGGCGGTCGTCGAAAATCCCGATCGGGCCATCCGGAGCGACGATGTCTATCGTATGATCTTGAGCCTCGCGAACGTCGCCGAACCCAACCGCGCCGATCTCGACCCCGACGAACTCTTCATCAGCGAGAGCGACCACCTGATCTATCGACAAGGGTCATGGAAAAGCTTCGTTCGGCGCGACACTGGCAACCATACTTTGATCCATCTCACGACGGATCCCGCGGAACGGATCGATGTCTCCGCGGATCACCCCGAGATCGTCGCAAATCACTTGAGCCGTATCCGTGAGCTCCGCGTCGCACTCAGCGCAGCGAGGTCGAGCCAAAACGAATTGACGGAAGAGGATCAGCGCAGACTCCGTGCGCTGGGATATCTGGACTAACTCTCACGTTGCGCGAGCGCTGCGCTTCGCTATTTCGCGGGGATGGGTCCGGTCAAAGAAGCGCGTTGCGAGATCTCGACCCAATTGTCGTCTGGATCACGAACCATCGAGATGCAGGCGACCTCTCCGATCTTTCTCGGGGCCAGGCCCTCGACGCCCCCCGCCTCGAGAATCCTCGCATGTTCGGCCTCACAATCGAAGACCTGAATCGTGAGATAGCGAATTCCCCGACCATAGAAGGAACCCTTTCCGGTGGCTCGTGGATCATGTTTCACGATGAGAATCGAGTCGCCACAACGGAATCGACCGTCTCCGACTTCCTCGAATTGCAACGCCTCGGTGTAGAAACGCGCATGCGCATCCGGGTCACGCACGGCGACCGAAACGGCCACGCCCTCGACGCCCTCTTCGCCGCGCGGCACGAGAAGGACTCGATTCCCATCCGGATCGAGGAGTTCCTGTCGCACATCGAGGTCATCCCGCGCGATCCAGATCGTGCGGTAGCCGCTCTGCCCGGCGTCCGGCAGGCCGCGCCTCGGATGGTTCAGCTTGAAAACCGACCCATTCATCGCATGCCGATGTTGATGATTGCCCCCGCCCGTCGGCAAGATCTCTTCGAAGGGCAATCCGACCGGACCCTGCCAGAACGCCAACATCTCTTCGATTCGATCGGTCATCACGCCGACATCGAAATGCGGCTTGGCCAGTTTCATGGAAGATCCCTTGGGTTTTGAATGGACCGCTTCTTGCGAACCTCGATCTCGCGCGGCCGAGCATAGCCGCCCTAAACCCAGAGAGGCAGACGATCGAGTGCGTCGCTACGCTGCCGACTCGCCGGATCGATCCAGGATCGTATCCCTTGCTCACTCTCTTCAGCGGGTTCAATTTATGCTCGAGATCGGAAAGACCGTTTCGCTCGAAGTCCTTCGCGTCGTTCCAATGGGGATGATTCTCGGTGGACCGACGGACGAAGTCTTGCTGCCGTCACGCCAGGTCCCGGACGGCACGTCCCCCGGCGATACGCTCGAAGTCTTTCTCTATACGGATTCCGAGGACCGACCGATCGCCACCACCGAGAAGCCGCTTGTCGAGGCGGATGAATTCGCCAGCCTGCGGGTCGTTTCCGTCGATTCGAATGGCGCGTTCCTCGACTGGGGCCTGCCCAAAGATCTGCTTTTGCCCTTCCGATCGATGCTCCATCCGGTCCACCCCGAAGAGCGAGTCGTGGTTCGCGTCCTGTGCGACTCGATTTCGAGAAGACCCGTCGCAACGTCTCGCGTCGAGCGTTTCCTCGACCCGCCGGATGATCGTCTTCGAGAGGGTCAGGCCGTCCAACTGCTCGTCTATGAAGAGACCGACCTCGGGAAAAAGGCAATTGTCGAGGGTCGCTTCGGAGGGCTTCTCTACGCCCAATCGGACGGTCCAGACCTCGAAGTCGGCGAATCGGGAACGGGCTATATCGAACGGATTCGTGCCGACGACAAGATCGACCTCACGCTCACTCCGCGCGGCAAGGCCGCCATCGATGATTCTCGCGCGATCCTGCTCGAGGCTCTAGAGAAGGCGGGCGGACGTCTCGAGCTCAACGATCACAGCGAACCGGAACGGATCCGGCAGACCCTCGGGCTGAGCAAGAAGGCCTTCAAGCGCGCGCTGGGGGTGCTCTACCGGGAACGCCGGATCCGGATTGCGGATTCATCGATCGAGTTGATCGAATAGGTCGCGTGAGTCGAAATAGGGAGATCGAATGCGTCTAGAGGGAAAGCGCCTACTGGCGGTTGGAGCGTCGTCGGGTATCGGAAGGGCGAGTGCGCTCGCTGCGGCCGCCGAGGGCGCTCGCGTCTGCTTTGCCGCCCGAAGAAAGGACGCCCTCGAAGAGGCGATCCGCGAAGCCGGCAACGGCGCTTTCGCCTTGCCCTGTGACGTTCGAGATGAATCCTCCTGTCGCTCGGTCGTCGCCGGGGCCGTCAAGAGGATGGGCGGGCTGGATGCCGTCGTGTACGCCCCGGGTATCGCGACCTTCGGACCGATCAAGGAGATCGACGCGGCGGCCTGGCGTGCCGTGCTCGAGACGAATCTGATCGGGGCGAGTCTGATCCTGAACGCGGCGATCGCGAGCCTCGAAGCGACTCGCGGAAAAGCCGTCTTCATCTCGTCGATCGTGATCGATGATTCGCCACCCCGCTTACAGCAGGCCTCGTATATCGTCAGCAAGGTCGCGCTCGAAAGCCTGATCACCGCCTGGCAAGCCGAGCATCACGCGGTGGGATTCACTTCGATCGCGAGCGGGGATACGCTGACCGAATTTGGAGTCGGTCTCGATCTCGAGAAAATTGGCCCCATCGTTCGCCAATGGCAGGACCAGGGCTACCTCTATGGCCGAATCATGCAGGCCTCATCGGTCGCCGCGCAGGTCGTTCACGCTCTCTCTTCGAGCGAGACGATTCGCCGGATCGCGATCACGCCTTCGTATCGTCGAGTCAAGAAAAAGACGGAGACGGAGACGAAAGCGGAGAAGCCGGCCTAGCTCGAACCGTCGGCGCCCTCCTGCTCGGGCCGAGGGAGGCCATAGATCGAAGCGTTCAACCGATACGCAAGTCCGTCCATTGGCATCGCGGCGAGTTTTCGCCACGCATTGTCCCGTGCGCGATCGTGGAATTTCTGGAAGGCCTCGATGTCACTGAGTCCCGAGGTGTCGATCCCGAGATGCTCCTCGAAGAGTTCACTGCGCAAGGCCTTCACGGTCTCGGGATGCCAGATCGACGCGTTGAGTTCGGTATCCGTCTTGAAGGAGCGATCCGCCGTGTTGGTCGAACCGATCGTCAGCCAGGCGTCATCAATCAGCATGATCTTGGCGTGAACGTAGATTTCGTGGGGCTGGCCGTCCGCTTCGACACTCTCGATGGCCGCCATGCTGAATCGAGGCGACGCGTCGAGGCCTGCTACGAAATCGAAAAAGGGACGCAGGACAGACGCTCTTCGGGCCTCGGCATAGGCAGGATGACAGCGCCCGGGCAGCAGGAAGATCACATGGACGCCGCGATCGAGTGCCTGCTTGAGGTGGCCGACGACTTTCAGTGAACCGATGGCCTGATCTTCGATGTAGATACTGGAACGTGCCGCGTCGATCGCCGAGATATATTGTTCGTAGATACTGGACTCGCCATCGCGAATCGCGAAGGCCTTCGCGCCGGGAGCAGCGGTGTCATCGAAATAGCGACCCGCTTGAACCGTGCGCGTGATCTGGACGGGGACGTCACCGGCTGGCGCGGAGAGCTCCACCGGAAATTCGAGGCGGCCGACATCCGCCCCGGGCGGCCAACGCCCGTGATCCTCGCCAGCTTCACTGGCCTCGTTCCAACGCTGGACGAAATTGTGGTGCACATCCGTCGCGGCCGGTCCCCGAAGTTCCAGATAGACATCGTGAACATTACCCTGGTCGCGAGGCGCGTGACCGCGGGGCGCAATGGAGGCGTGGTCGAGGTTGATGCCGCCAACGAACGCCACTTCTTCGACGCGGGCGGCGTCGATCAACCAGCTCTTTTGATGATGACAGTGGTCGTCGGGCAGGACGTCCCACCGTGCTCCGAAACGGCTTCCTCTCGCTTCGAGCCAAGCGCGTTGATCCGCTGTTCCCGGAAAATGGGCGTGCTTCGAAACGACGCAGGTTCGCCAGAAGATCACGCGGACATCGATTCCCCGGGCGACGGCCGCGTCGAGCACGTCGAAGAGGCTGCCCCGGCCGTCGGGCATCTGAACTTCGGGTTCGAGGAAGGCGACTGTGCCCCAGACGCGCGAGTGCGCCGATTCGATCGCCTCACAGATGCGTCG
>SMVA01390731.1_pt1 | contig 38735 bp, 41 predicted proteins | sample 2456451 | NCBI WGS metagenome assembly SMVA01 (sample SAMN11095933, study PRJNA526329) | marine sediment metagenome | biome: Marine sediment; feature: Surficial sediment; material: Deep marine sediment; isolation source: Hadal surficial sediment | place: Pacific Ocean | collected 2014-05 | depth...
CAAGGGGGATGTAAATGATAAACATCCTGACAACCGACATGATCGTCGATGAGATGGGTTTGCCGAGTGAATTAAATCTCCCTGGATCGCGGTCATCGCTACCTTGGCTTTAAACTCTGGCTTATGGGTACGTCTCTTTCTTTTCATAGTCTTTCTCCACAGCTTGATGCTGATAATGGAGGAAAACACTTATAATCGTCCAGTTACTGTCTAATCAATAGGGTCCACTTCTGGTTGCCCGCAGCGCATTAGCACCAACAGAAGGAACTGCCGAGGAACACCATTGAACAATACCAGATGTTCATATACTCACGGGTGAGCGGCAATGTAGAATCGTCAGCGCCAAGTATTCTAAACAAGGGTTCAACTGTCAGTAAGCCAATAATTGAACAAATGATCATTACGAGGGCGACATCAATGCGCCAGTGACAGGGAACGTAAAGCTGTAGGCGGCAAGCTCGATGGTGCCTAATTGGCCCAGATACCAGGTCTCGACTAATCCGGCAATAATGCTGGAAGAGATACCGAGGATCATTGGCACCGTCAGGCGTAGTAATCCGCTGCCGACTGAACCACTGGTCAAGCGGGGTTTTATCTCTGCTACCGGGGGCATACTTCTTATCTTGCCAGTTAGACTTTTCTTTATAGAATGTTAATAGGGTTGTTAAGAGGCTGACTGAGAATAGAAATCTGGCCAATCAGGCTTGTCCGCAGCAGGTTCTCCATTCTCGGTCAGCCTCCTATGCTAGCTAAATCTGGCGACCCGATCGAATGGAGCCTATGTCTGCCTCATTAAAAGGGGTGAGCTGATATACGTAGTGATTTAACCAGTTGGAAAAGAGCAAGTTCCCGTGACTTTTCCATGTCACAATAGGATCGGCTGCAGGGTCGTCGTTTGGAAAGTAATTTTCGGGGATCTGGGGATTTATTCCTGCCTTAATATCCCGTTCATATTCATCTTTCAAACACAAGGGTTCGTACTCCGAATGACCGGTGACAAATAAGTGTTTGCCTTCTTTGTGGACATAGATATAGGGCCCGGCGATTTCAGAATCAGCAACAATCTCAAGATCCGGAACCTGCATGATATCCTCTCGTCGAATCTCTGCATATCGTGAGTGGGGTGCATTAAAGACGTCATCAAAACCTCGTACGATGGGTGACAAGGGTTTAATCAACTTGTGAGGGTAGACGCCGGAAATTTTTTTCGGCAACAGATATTTGTTCACGCCGTATAGGTGGAACATCGCAGCCTGTGCTGCCCAGCAAAGCAACATCGTGGAAGTGACGTTGGTTGTCGTCCAATCCAAAATCTCTTTCATGGGCTCCATAAAATTCACGTCGGCAAAATCCACTTGTCCAAGAGGGGCACCGGTAATGATCATGCCATCATATTTCTGCTCCCTGATATTGTGGAAATCCTTGTAGAAAGTTTCCATGTGCTCGATGGGTGTATTCCTGGACGGCCTGTCATTGATGCGCATTAATTCAACATCAACCTGCAGCGGTGTGTTTGAAAGCATGCGTAGCAGGTGGATTTCTGTCTCAATTTTTTTGGGCATGAGGTTGAGCAATAGAATACGCATTGGGCGAATATCCTGCTGTTCCGCCTGGCTACTGGATATGCAAAATATATTTTCGTGCTGTAAGACCTTTGCTGCAGGTAATCCGTCCGGAATCGTAATTGGCATAGTGTTAATCCTTGAGCAAAAAAAACCCACTTGGCTTCCGCTAAAGTAGGTTGAATCTCTTTAGCGGGATTTCTAAAGCGCCCGCAATCTGAATACAAATCGGCGCTGATCAGGTGTATTGTAACCTGCTGGCGGGATACCGCAACTGCCAGCAATTTCTGCTCAGTAACTTAAGGCCAGTTGTCGTTTCCGAATGTCGCGTGCAGCCGTTTCATGCCGCGAATCCAGCGATCATAGTCGGAAGTCTTTTTCTGCATGTATCCCAATACCTCGGGATGCGGCAGGATCAGGAAGGTTTCGGCGTTAATTGCTTCCATGACTGAATCGCACAGCACTTCTGGTTCCATCATGCCGTCTTGCGCTGCAACGCTATCTTCATTGCCTGCGGTCATGGCGGTTCTCACTGCTTGAGGACAGAGTACAGATACCTTCAAACCCCGATCGCCATAACTGATTGCAAGCCATTCTGCGAAACCAACTGCGGCGTGTTTAGTCACGGCATAGGGCGCAGATCCAACCTGGGATAACAGTCCTGCGGCAGATGCAGTGTTGAGTATATAGCCATCACCTCGTTCCAACATCGCCGGTAGGGCGGCTCGCGCTGCATAAACGTGGGCCATAACGTTTATCTGCCAGATTTTTTCCCAACCAGCATTGTCAACTTCAGGACCGCCGCCGAGTCCGATGCCGGCATTGTTGCACAGTAAATCAATTTGGCCGTAGGCATCTTCAGTCGTCCTGATCAGGTTAATCACGGCATCTTCATCTGATACATCTGTGGTTATCGCTCTTGCGCCTATTTCGTCAGCAACGGACTTCAAACCATCTTCATTGAGATCGGCGATAACGACCTGTTTGGCCCCTTCTTTCAGAAACCGGGTTGCCATGGCTCGCCCGATACCACTGGCGCCACCCGTAACAACGACGACTTTATCTTTTAATTCCATGATATTTCCCTGTTTTCTATGCGAAGCTTTTGTCCGGCACTGCTATTTAGTCTGGTCGATCGCATTTGCCATCACTTCAAATGTACGAGTAATTTCTTCTTCACTGATGATAAGGGGTGGTGACAACACGAGTGCGTCACCAATATTGCGAATCCAAATGCCATTTTCATAGCATATTTTCGCGGCCTCTATGCCTCTTTGCATCGGCTCTCCTGGCCTTTGTTCCATTTCGACGGCGGCCATCAAGGCGAAGCAGCGTACGTCAATGACCTTCGCCGTGTCACGAAGTTTCAAGGCGCTATCCATCCAGTGATCATTCAATGTGGCGGCGCGTGAAAACAGGCCCTCCTGCTCATAAATGCTTAAAGTCGCCATGCCAGCCGCGCAGGCCAGCGGATGCCCGGAGTAGGTATAACCGTGGGGTAATTCAACGCCTGGTTCATCGACGTTCATGAATGCTTCATAGATATCATCACTCACAAAAACTGCGCCCATGGGAACCGTTGCGTTTGTAATGCCTTTGGCCGTGGTGATCAGATCTGGTTCGACTCCAAACCTTATCGCCGCACAACTGGCCCCAAGCCGGCCGAAACCAGTGATTACTTCATCAAAAATAAGAAGGATGCCGTTCGCTGTACAAATTTCACGCAGGCGCTTCAGGTAACCTTCTGGTGGCAGGTGTACACCACCTGCGCCGCCAACCGGTTCAACGATAACCGCGGCGATGGTATCTGCGCCATGAAGCTCGACCAGCCGTTGCAGATCATCAGCAAATTCGGCGCCTTCTTTTGGAAGCCCCCTTGAAAAGGCATTTCTTTCCAGATCATGGGTATGTCTGATATGGTCTGTACCAGGTAACAACATGCCAAAGGGGCTCCTGTTTTTTACCAGCCCGCCCACTGAAACACCACCAAACCCCATACCATGGTAGCCTTTTTCGCGACCAATCAGCCGTTGCCTTGACCCCTTGCCGCAAATCTTCTGATAAGCCAGTGCAATTTTAAGGGCCGTGTCTACAGATTCGGATCCGGAATTAGTAAAAAAAACATGATTCAGCGACTCGGGAAAGTGCTTAACCAATCTGTTTGCATAGTTAAAAGCGTGTGGATGGCCCGAACCAAAGCTATGGGCGAAATCCAGTGTTTCCAATTGCTCGGCAATCGCCTGATTAATTTGTTCCCGGTAGTGGCCGGCATTGACACACCACAACCCTGCAGACCCGTCCAAAACCTCATGTCCATTACTATCCGTGTAGTACATACCTCTTGCCGCAACAATGAATCTCGGGTTTTCCTTGAAACTTCGGTTGGAGGTAAAAGGCATCCAGTAGCTATCAAGATCCTGGGGAATCAGATTGTGGTCGATTAAGGACATGTAACGGTTCCTTCTTAGATGGTTTAGTTTGTTAAAATGTCAAGCAGTTGGTTCGGATGCTCAATGATACGGTCTGCACCGGCTTCTTCCAACTCAGAGATTTCTCTGAATCCCCATAACACACCGACGGAAAACATGTTGCAAGCTTGTGCAGTGTGGATGTCTATGCTGGTATCACCAATCATCGCCAGCTCATGGGGTGCAAAACCTAACTGCCGGGCAATCATCAGCCCGCCAGTTGCGTTCGGTTTGTGAGGAACGCTCGAAGAATGACCCATCACGCAGTCAAAATTGGTTGTCGGGAAAAAGTGCCGAACACATTGCTGCGCAAATACATCGTCTTTGTTGGTGAGTACAGCGAGTCGATAGTCAGCACCCTGTGCAGAATCAAGAAGTGTCGCAATACCATCATAGGGCTGCGCATCAATCTTCCAGCTCCGGGCATAGTCTGACCTCTCAATTTCGACGAGCAGATTAATATTCTTTTCATTACGGTGTTTTGAAGGCAGGCAGCGCTTCGCGCAGTTAAATACACCATCACCGATGAAGTACCGATAATCATCGATTTCGTGCACAGGCATATCCATCTTCCGGAGACTGCGGTTAAACGCATTGCCAATACTCTCAAGCGTATTGAGCAGTGTGCCGTCCAGGTCAAAGACTATGGCTTTAATCACCTGTTGGGCTTGCCGTGGAAATACACTCGATAAAATGCTTAACAAATTTCACAGAAATGATAGACATGAAAATGCCAGACATAGCAGCTTCTCCAAAATTATAGGCCCAGTAGCGTTTTAGCGATTAGATCCTGCCGGAAACCCTGGGGACAGCCGGGCATTATATCCATCACATTCGGATTCCAGTGAGCCGCAGAAAATACCGGTTTCGGTTCATTGCTACCCGGTAAAACCTGATCAGCCGGAATCGCATAATAACCCAAAGCATCGATCAGTGAATCGCCTATCCGCCGGGCCAGATTCAATCCTTTCACGATAAAGATTTGTGCCTCCTTGTTGCCGCGCGATTGGTGCGAGTGAATCGGCTGTTTATGTCTAAGTCCAGTAATTTTGAGCGCTGAAAGTTCTATCTCAATAGCGGCGACCTGGTTTTCCAATTCGGTTTGCAGACCAAATTTCTGCACAACCTCTTTCAGGTAGTTGAACCCTGATTCCAGATGCACAATCTGTGATAAAGATTGTTTCTCAACAAAGACGTATTCCAGGTATTTAGAAGCCAGGTCGACTTCGCCAAGCAAGCAACCCCTGGGAATTTCTGTCTCGTCAAAAATCACCGTCTGAACGCTATTGGCAGGATCTTCAGGCTCAAATTTTATCCCATCCATCATCGGGTCAATCACAAAAAGAGAGTGCCCACCGCCCGTATCTGCTAAGTGCCCACCGCCGGTATCTGCTAATAGTAATAAATGATCATGGCCTGATTTGGAAATGCAGACAACGCGGCCATTGAGCCGATAGCAATCGCCCCTATCCTCGGCGGTGATATCAGCGCTGGCATCGAAGAAAACGGCATTGCCCCAACTTGCTGTGCGGTTAAGGATCTGCGCCAGCAGTCTTTGCTGATCACTATTGCCAAACTCCAACAGCAGCGGCGCAACGACCTGCAACGCGTAGTCATCAGGTTGGGGACAATTGAATTCAGCGGTGGTGACATACCAGAGAAAAATTTCAGTCTGGCTCCACCCTGGACCGCCAACCAGGACTGGCCATTCAGGAGCAGACCAGCCTTTGTTCACTACAGCCTGATGCCAGCGATTGACTTCTGCTGCTGAGGGGCTATCTCTGGCCTCAAGGGGAAAGGATTCGTCTATAAAAGTGACGACATCCTGCCTGAAGCTTATCTCTTCGACGCTAAGCCGGAGATCCATCTTTATCAACGTGTGGAGGACCTTTAATCACGACGGTATTGGCTAACTTGTCATGCCAGCCCTGCTTACGTGGGTCGAAGCCAATCCAGATGAATCCCAAACCCAGGGGAATCAGGCTAATATAATATCCAATATAGCGAATGACATTTTGACGATTGCTCGCTTTGCCCAATGTGCGCGCATCAACAATACTGCAACCCAGAACCATTTTCCCCGGCGTTGCTGACTTCACTATCCAGAACAGGATAAAGATGGCGCCGAGCAATACCGCGTCCACTGAAAACTGGATAAGGAGACGATTCAACAGTTCGGAGAGCTGCTGGACATCCTGCAGGTCATAGTCTTGCAGGTTGATGTTGGTGTCACTGATGGAGTATCGAATCACGGGAATTATGAGAAAGAATACAGCGACATTGTCGATCAGAAACGCCAACATTCTGACCCAAAACCCGACATAGACCGTTTCCACGGGACCAGAATTCGTCTCCCCCTCTGAATGATTCACTTCATTTTCCTGTTAGTTGATCTTTTGCTTCATTGATGCGGGCGGCAAGGTAAGTTGAACCACCCCTGTCCGGATGCATCTTCTGTATTAGTTTTCGATGTGCATCAATTATTTCTTCCCTGGATGCGCCGGGAGAGAGACCGAGAACTTCATAGGCCTGCTGCCTGGTTAAATTCCCGGAGGCAACCCCAGGGCTCCCGGCGCCTTGATCCCGCCATCCTTCATGTTGTCGATCAAGATAGGCCTGCAGGACATTCAGTGAATCGCCGTCGACCCTGCATTCATCAAGCAGTGATAGCAACTGTTCGAGGTGCAGATTGGACAATTCGGAGCCTTGCAGTGTTCCCTCAAGGACCTTTCCATCCATCATGCCAGTGCTATGAATAAGAATAATATGCAGAAACCGGGTCTTGATTTCCGATTGCGGGGGACCGGTGGGGGGTGGACCCCGGCCAGCGGCCAGCCCCTGTAAGTATTTGAACAGGCTAAATGCCTGGGTACCCCGGCCGATCCAGGGTAACAACCGTGCTGCAAATGGCAGTATCGCGCCAACGACGGCGAAAAGAGGATGAAGTCTGCCGGTGAGCCCGAGAAAGAGCAGCAGCAGTCCAGCCAGTGCTGCCAGATACAGGGTAAAAAACTGTTTCACCGTGAGTGCCTGCTTGCGAAGCAACATCCGCAAACCTGCGTACAACAGGACTCCGATAACGAAAATGATAACAAAACGTGCCAGTTGACTATTCCTTCAATTGTTGAATGAGTTTATTCACTTCCCGGCTGGATTGTTTTGCCAGACGGGTTAAGGCATCTCTTCCGCCTGCGGCGTATATTGCCACAGCAGAAAGCAAATTTTTGAGCTGGGATGCACTATGAATATCAAATGGCGCAAAAGCACCGCCTGATAACTGCGCCATCTGCTTGAAGACGGAGGTGACCCGGGGATTGTATCCTTCCTGAAAGACAAATAACGGGATGCTTAAAACACCTAACTTTCCAGCCTGATGGCAGAGTTTATCAGCATCTTCCTCAATCGCATCACCCACAAACACGGCAGCCTGTATTTTCTGGCGGCTGTTTTCTTCGTGAAGGTGTTTCAATACCTTGTGAATTTGTGTGTGTCCACCCAGACACCGTGCCGCGGTCATTTCAGCGAGCAGTTGATCGCTGTGTTCACACCAGGGACTGGCGTAAAACTGGTTAAACCCGCGGTAATAACACAATTGTATTCTGAGCCCGCCGAGGTTGTCTGTGGCGCCAAACATTTCTCCCTGCAGGTGGCAGGCATGATCCCAGGTGGGTTCACGGCTGGCTGTCGCATCCATGGCAAAGACCAGTCTGCCTTTTTCACCGGATTTGACAGGCAAAGGCGTCCTGGCCACTTTTGCCAGAAATTGGCTCACATTGTTGTCGGTGGCCACTGGAATCTGATCTTTCTTGGTCATTCACGGCAACTGGTATAATAATATAACCTCTAACATGCAGAATTCATTCTTGCTCGTCAACCTTTGATAAGTACTATGCCTACATCAAATTCAAAATTGGTAGTCGCAATATCGAGCAGCGCACTCTTCGATTTATCAATCAGCGACCGGGTATTTCGGGAAGAGGGCCTGAAGTCATATGCCCAGTACCAGATCGGATTAGAAAATAATCCACTGGCACCGGGAGATGCCTTTTCCCTGGTCACCAGGTTGCTGGCAATCAACGATCTGTTGACTGATAGTGATCGAGTGGAGGTAATACTGCTTTCAAGGAATTCCGCGGACACGGGTCTGCGGGTATTCAATTCCATACAGCACCATAAGCTGCCGATCATCAGGGCGGCATTTACAGGCGGCGCCACTCCGTACCGGTATATGCGTCCTTTTGGGTGCCAGTTGTTTTTGTCGACCAACCCAATCGATGTCACAGATGCGCTGGACAATGGCATGGCAGCAGCAAGTATTCTGCCGGGTGCGCCACCATTGCCCGATCAACAATCGGTGTTGAAATTCGCCTTTGATGGCGACGCCGTTGTATTCTCGGATGAAGCAGAACGTGTTTACCAGCGTGAGGGGCTGACCGCTTTTGCACAAAAAGAACAGCAATCTGCAGATATACCCTTGTCTGGTGGACCATTCAAACCCTTCCTGGCTGAACTACACAAACTTCAAACTGAATTCTCAAAGGAGGAGAGTCCCATCAGGACAGCGCTGGTGACCGCGAGGTCAGCACCTGCCCATGAGCGGGTCATCAAAACCCTGAGGGCCTGGAATATCCGCCTTGATGAGTCACTGTTTCTGGGCGGCAAGGACAAAACCGAATTCCTGCGAGCCTATGGGGCGGATATCTTCTTTGATGATCAAGCTGAACATTGTCAACTCGCCAGTAGAGTTGTCACGACCGGTCATGTTCTACACGGTGTTAAAAATGATAGCAGCAGGAAGCGGGAGACTCGAAAGGAATAGATTCGGGACCCTGGCTGACCGGCGGAAGACAAAGCGGAAGGGCCTGACAATCTTACCCGGATTCCAGTTCCAGGATTGCCGCTCAGTACAAAAAGTTGTAAATGTCCGAAAAAATATCTATTCTGGAAAAGAATAGTTATCGATATTCTTATACGATTTCTGAATATCAGATCCCTGGGGCTGGCATGCACGGCACACCGGCACCTGGCGAATAAAGATACTCTCATCAGGTGGAGGAGAGTAAATGAAACTGCAGCAATTACGCTACATCTGGGAAGTCGCTCATCACGAACTGAATGTGTCAGTGACTGCGCAGAGTCTTTATACGTCGCAGCCTGGTATCAGCAAGCAAATCCGCCTGCTGGAAGACGAATTGGGCGTTGAGATCTTCGCCAGGAGCGGTAAGCACCTGACACGCATCACTCCCGCCGGGAAAACTATTATTGAGCAGGCGGGGGAGATTCTGCGCAAGGTCGATAGCATTAAACGGGTAGCCCAGGAATTCAGCAACGAGAAGTCAGGGGCCTTGACGGTTGCAACGACCCATACTCAAGCACGATACGCGCTGCCTCCGATGATAAGCCAGTTTATCGATCAATATCCCGATGTCGCGTTACATATGCACCAGGGTACCCCCATGCAAATCGCCGAAATGGCAGCAGATGGCACAGTTGACTTCGCCATCGCCACCGAGGCCATGGAACATTTTGGTGACCTGGTGATGCTGCCCTGTTACAAGTGGAATCGCTGCATTGTTGTGCCGAGGAATCATCCGCTAGCCGAAATGACCTCACTAACCCTGGAAGATATTGCCTCGCACCCGATTGTGACTTACGTGTTTGGCTTTACAGGCAGGTCCAAGCTGGATGAAGCATTTATGCAATACGGCTTAAAACCAAAGGTTGTTTTTACGGCGACCGATGCAGACGTTATAAAGACCTATGTCAGACTTGGCCTTGGAATTGGCATCATGGCCCAGATGGCGTATGACCCTGAACAGGACTCTGATCTCGTGTCCCTGGATGTCAGTCACCTGTTTGATCACAGCACAACGATGATTGGCTGCCGAAAGGGCACATTTTTACGCGGATACATGTACGATTTTATTGAACTATTCGCGCCCCACCTGACCAGGGAACTTGTAACGGAAGCCTTTGCGCTTCAGACCCACGCAGAGATAGAACAGCTGTTTATCGATATTGATTTGCCTGTTCGTTAAAAAGGATTAAGTAATGGATGTAGTATGTCTTGACCTGGAGGGTGTTCTGGTCCCTGAAATCTGGATACTTTTCGCCGAAAAGACCGGCATCGCAGAACTCAAGGCGACCACCCGCGATATTCCCGACTATGATGAACTTATGCGGCAGAGATTATCCTTGCTGCACAAAAACAATCTGAAACTTGGTGACATTCAGGCCGTCATCAGCGAAATGGCGCCACTTCCAGGGGCAAAAGATTTTCTAGACAGCCTGAGGCAGGCATATCAGCTCATCATCCTGTCTGATACATTCTACGAATTCGCACAACCACTGATGTCCCGGTTGAACTGGCCCACGTTATTCTGCCATCGCCTCAAAATTTCAGCGGATGATGAAGTACGCGGTTATACCTTGCGCCAGACAGACCATAAACGGCAGTCGGTTCAGGCCTTAAAACAGCTTAATTTCAAGGTGTACGCTGCCGGTGATTCCTACAACGATACAACAATGCTAAAAGAAGCAGATGCGGGGTTTTTGTTTCGTGCACCAGAAAATGTGATTGAACAATTCCCGCAATTTAGCGTCACCAATGATTACGCTGAACTGCGCCAGTTCTTCGATGATATGGCGCTGGATTGAAGACAATCTCTGCCTCCATCTCCATCGCTATTTCATCATCTTGAATGAGTTTTCTGTATAATTGGCGCCCTGATTTCTGGGAGTGGCAATATGACGAGTGCTGGAAAGAAACTTCGGCAGGCGATGCTTGATGAAAAACCTCTGCAGGTAGTCGGGACGATCAACGCATACACTGCAATCATGGCGGAATCTGTTGGATACAAGGCCATCTATCTTTCTGGTGCCGGTGTTGCAAATGCATCTTATGGACTCCCGGACCTCGGCATGACTTCCCTGAATGACGTTATCACCGACGTTACCCGTATAACCAGTGCCAGCAGCGTGCCGCTGCTTGTTGATGTGGATACCGGCTGGGGTGGTGCGTTCAATATCGCACGCACAGTGAAGGAGATGATCAAAGCGGGTGCAGCGGGCATGCACATTGAAGATCAGGTGGCGCAAAAGAGATGCGGCCACAGACCCAACAAGGAAATTGTGAGCCGCGAGGAAATGGTCGATCGCATCAAGGCCGCGGTTGATGCAAAGACCGATGCTGATTTCATCGTCATGGCACGTACCGATGCACTGGCTGTCGTCGGCCTGGATGAGGTGCTCGAGCGCGCCAGGCTCTGTGAGGAAGCGGGTGCCGACGCAATATTTGCCGAGGCGATGACCGATCTCGATATGTACAGGCAAGTGACTGATCTGGTCAATGTTCCGGTACTTGCCAACATTACAGAATTTGGCAGCACACCCTGTTACACCACTGAGGAACTTCGAAGTGTTGATATCGCGATGGCACTTTATCCCCTGTCTGCTTTCAGGGCGATGAACCAGGCCGCGCTCAACGTTTACAAAACGCTGCGATCGGAAGGATCACAGGCAAGTGTCATTGATACCATGCAAACCAGGAAGGATCTGTATGAATTCCTGGGGTACCACGAGTATGAGGATAAGCTCGATAAATTATTTTCCGATGATGGCCGAAACAACTAGTTATTAAATTCGCAAACATTTAGTTCGCAAACATTTAATTTGCAAACTTTTTAATCGCAAACTTTTAATACGTAAAGAAGGGAAAAATCATGGCTGTGAAAAAATTAGGTGGAGCAGGGCTGCGTGGCCAGTCTGCAGGTGAAACAGCGCTCTGTACTGTAGGAAAAGAAGGTGCTGGTCTAACGTATCGTGGATATACGATCGAAGACCTTGCAGCCAATGCTAAATTTGAAGAGGTTGCCTACCTGCTGCTCTATGGTGAACTTCCGAAACAAGACCAACTTGATGCCTATGTCGAGAAGTTAACGGGGCTACGCGACCTTCCCGATAAACTAAAATCTGTTCTAGAAATGATTCCAAAAGAGGCGCACCCGATGGATGTGATGCGCACCGGCTGTTCCATGCTGGGTAACCTGGAACCGGAAAATTCCTTTGATCAACAACTGCAGGCAAGTGACCGGTTGCTGGCAGCCTTACCCGCCATCATTTGTTACTGGTACCGGTTCTCCCACGATGGTGTACGCATTGATACTGATACGGGCGAGACTTCCATTGGCGGTCATTTCCTGAAAATGCTGCTGGATGAAACACCTTCTGACACTTTTCGGGAAGTGATGAACTGTTCTCTAATTTTATATGCCGAACACGAATTTAACGCGAGTACTTTTGCCGCACGTGTTTGCGCTGCAACCCTCTCTGATATGTATTCCTGTATTACTGCCGCTATCGGTACACTGAGGGGTCCCCTGCACGGTGGTGCAAATGAAGCTGCCATGGCGTTGATCGAGAAATTTGAAGCGGTTGATGGCGTCGAGGATGCGGTTAAAGGAATGTTGGAACGTAAAGAAACAATCATGGGTTTCGGACATGCAATCTATGCCGATTCGGACCCGCGTAATGCCATCATTAAAGACTGGTCCCAGAAACTTGCCGGGCTTGAAGGTGATACAACCCTCTATGATATTTCCTGTGTCATTGCCGATACCATGTGGAATAGTAAGAAGCTGTTCCCCAATGCTGATTTTTTTCACGCATCCGCCTATAACTACCTGGGCATTCCAACCAAGATTTTCACTCCAATTTTTGTCTTGTCTCGGGTGACGGGATGGACAGCTCATGTGATGGAGCAGCGATCAAACAACCGCCTGATTCGGCCAAGTGCAGACTATATCGGACCTGACATCAGGCCTTACACCGCAATCGATGCGCGATAATCCTGGCTTATGACCGGCAACTGAAAATAGTTAATCAGGACCTGGTTTATTCGAACATGATTTTCTTGAAGGTAAATAGATGAGTTCAAATGTAGAAACCAACGTACGACCGGATCCGGACCAGGAATTAGTTGATATCGCGACTTATGTTGACGATGTGGTGATTGACTCAAGCGAAGCCTACAACACAGCTCGCAATTGCCTGATGGATACCCTGGGTTGTGGATTCCTGGCGCTCCGATTTCCCGAATGTACCAAACATCTCGGCCCTATTGTACCTGGCACCACCGTGCTAAACGGGGCCCGGGTTCCAGGTACGCAATTGGTACTGGATCCGGTAAAAGCAGCATGGGACATCGGCGCCATCATTCGCTGGTTAGATTTTAATGATACCTGGTTAGCCGCTGAATGGGGCCACCCTTCAGATAATCTAGGCGGTATTCTAGCGGTAGCCGATTACCTTTCACGAACCAATGTGGCGGCAGGAAAAGCACCGCTCACCATGAAAGATGTGCTGACGGCAATGATCAAGGCCCATGAGATCCAGGGATGTATTGCGCTTGAAAACAGTTTCAATCGCGTTGGGCTCTGCCACGTTTTGTTAGTTCGTGTTGCAACGACTGCAGTGGTAACAAAAATGCTAGGGGGCACGAAAGATCAGGTAGTCGATGCCCTGTCACAAGCATGGGTAGATGGTTCCAGCCTGCGAACTTATCGACATGCCCCCAATGCAGGATCTCGAAAGTCATGGGCCGCAGGGGATGCAACGAGTCGCGGCGTTCGTCTCGCCATGATGACAATGAAAGGTGAAATGGGCTACCCAGGCGTGCTATCAGCGAAAACCTGGGGTTTCTATGACGTTTCCTTTAACGGTAAAAAATTCGAATTCCAACGTCCCTACGGCTCTTACGTCATGGAAAACGTATTGTTCAAAATATCATTTCCGGCTGAGTTTCATGCGCAAACTGCGGTAGAGGCAGCGGTCACACTACATCCACAGGTTAAAGACAGGCTCGATGAAATTGACAAGATTGTCATGACAACACACGAATCTGCCATTCGCATTATTTCCAAGGTAGGCAAGTTAAACAATCCTGCGGATCGTGATCACTGCCTGCAATACATGGCTGCAATGGGGCTGATCAAAGGCAATCTCGTCGCAGAAGATTATGAGGATGATGTTGCCAGTGATCCCAGAGTCGACGCTGTCAGGGAAAAAATGGAAGTCATCGAAGATGAACGTTATAGCCGCGAATATCATGAACCCGACAAACGTTCGATTGCCAATGCCATTCAGGTTTTCTTTAAAGACGGCAGCAGTACTGAGAAAGTCGTGGTTGAGTATCCCATTGGTCACAGGTCTCGCCGGGAAGAGGGCATCCCTGTATTGGAAGACAAGTTTCACCGCGCACTGCTAACCCGGTTTCCAGCAAAGAGGACAGATGCCATCATTGCCTTGTGCGCTGACCAGGCGAAGCTCGAGTCGACACCGGTGAACGAATTTGTCGATATGTTGGTTATCTAAGTGGTTTCCGGACTCTTTTTACCCTGCACTCAGTGCCTGGGACAGATCCTCAATGAGATCATCCACGTGTTCAAGGCCCACTGAGATTCGTAGCAGGTCATCCGGTGTCAGACTGCCGGGTCCCTCTACTTTTGCCCGGTGTTCGATAAGACTTTCGACGCCGCCGAGACTGGTTGCTTCCGTAAACAGCCGTGTGCCTGACGCGACTGAAGCTGCTTTTGGCGCACCACCTGCTACCTGTATCGAGAGCATACCGCCGTAATCCATCATCTGGCTTTTTGCTATTTCATGGCCCGGATGAGATTCAAGCCCAGGGTAGTGCACCGCGACCACCTGGGGATGTTCAGTTAGATACTCTGCGATTGCCCTGGCATTGGAGCAATGGCCACGCATCCGGTAAGGCAAGGTTCGTATACCTCGTAACAATAACCAGCTGTCAAATGGGGAGGGCACGGCACCACCAATGCCTTGAATCTGGCGAATTCGTTGCGACAATTCTGAAGGCGCAGCCATGACAACAATGCCACCAATCAGGTCGCTGTGGCCCCCGAGATATTTGGTGGACGAGTGAACCACGAGATCTGCGCCAAGTTCCAGAGGGTGCTGCAGTATGGGTGTCGCCCAGGTTCCATCGACGCCAAAAATCAATCCGGCCCGCCTGGAAATTTCAGCAATCGCCGCGATATCGGTGATTTTTAACATGGGATTTGAGGGTGTTTCGGCCCAGATCAGGCGGGTGTTGGGGCGGATATTTGCGCGCACCGTATCGAGATCCGTCATGTCGACGAGTGAACATTCAAGACCCCACCGGGCGAATACTTCGCTCGATAGTTCTCTCACTCCGAAGTAGATATCATCAGGCAGGATCATATGATCACCAGGAGACAAGGCATGGAAAACCGCATTTATGGCAGCCATTCCTGAAGCAAATGCTATGGATTCGTTTCCACCTTCTAATTCAGTAAGGCAGGTTTCGAGCGAGTGCCGGTTAGGATTATCTAACCTGGAATAGACCAATCCTGCGTTGTTACCACGATGATAGGTGCTTGAGGGATGAATAGGCGGCATCACCGCGCCCATTTCTTCATCTACATTTCTACCTGCCTGAATCGCAATGGTCTCAACCTTCACCTTTTACCCCTCGACTGACTTTTACCCTTCTATGAGGTGGGATTATGTCATTGTTGAGGTGCGTTTGCCTTCTGCCGCAGGATCAGAAGATGACACTGCGCTCGTTTTTAGCGTCTATTCGAGACCGTAACGAAGCAGGCGATATTGGGAATGGAAATCGATGACCTTGGATACGTAACGTTGGGTCTCGGGATAGGGAGGAATGCCGCCATATTTTTCGACCGCAGATGCACCGGCGTTATAGGCAGCAACGACCAGTGGTATTTTACCATTGAAGCGGTCCATCAGGTTGCGCAGGTGCGCCACACCGGCATTGATGTTTTCCCTGGGATTGTGGCGGTCTTTGACCTGGTAGTGGTTTGCCGTTGCCTTCATCAGCTGCATCAAACCCGTGGCGCCCTTGTGTGAAATAGCATTGGGATCGAAACCGGATTCGACCTGAATAACAGCCTCTACCAGTGCCGGGTCGACGCCATATTGCTCGCTCGCAGAATGAATGTAAGACTTGAATTTGCTGGGTCCTTCACCCGTTATCGGCCGATTAGCAAGTATGTAACCCGCATTTTTAACGGTATCTCGCTGACTGACTAACTTGTACCCACGGATAGGCCTATCCGAGACCAGCTTCTCGCCATCGGGCCCTTTATAAAAATAAATTTCAGCCTGCGCGACTGAAATGAACGTTAAGGCGCACATTATAACTAACACCCTCAATGCATTGCTTGGCCGCATATCACAAGTTGTTGGTCAGTTATGATGGATATTCAAGTCTACTGACTTATGCATCATCGTCAAAATAATATTCGTGGTTGTCACCATAACCCGACAGTTGGTCACGCCGGGAGTACAGAACGGACCAGGCACTATCTTTACGGGCACTATCTATACGGGCACTATCCTTTAGCTTTAGATTCGAATCTGCCTGAGGTCTGGATCATTCAACCCTGACTCCCATGCTGCCTGGAACTGTCGTCCCAGGCGCGCACATTCAGTTTTATCGAAAAAATTCGCGTAGCCATCGAAATCTTCATGATCGTGGCGATAAATAACACCGGCGCTATCCACCAGCACATATTCATGGTTTAGAGGCCTGTAGTCCGGATGAACGATTTTCATCTTGATTGAAGAAGGTAATTTTCTGCTAATTTCCAATAGGGCATGGCCATTTTTTACGGCGCGATGTGCCTCATAGAGAAGAATTTCGATGCTGGTGTGCCGGTTTTTTCGTGCCAGGGCCGAGCAGGTTTCAAATAGTTCCAGACTATCGAAAAGTTTGTGTTCAAGTAATGGCGAGTAAATACGGATCGACAGCAGTGCCTGGCCTGCCATCTCAAGGATAATATTCCTAAAATCTTCTTCTCGCCTTAGCATGATGAGGTTATTGTCCTCACCAAGCTGATAGGTGATACCGGAATCGGTGTAGTGATCATCCTTTCCCGGGGCTTGTAGCGGCGCCTGGTGTACATCCTCGGTATCGGTGGCCTTGAAATAAGTCTGGTGTTCAAGACCGAATCCATCGAACGATTCCCCACGTTTTGTAAATCCGGCACGAGTGTAGAAACGATCAAGCATAACCAGTGCATCCGTCCTGACCTCTGGAAGACCCATGCGAACTGCTTTTATCGTGGCAAGTTCCACCAGCGATTGACCAATACCCTGGTGCCGATGTTCCGACATCACTGCCAGTCGAGATATCTGCCCATCCACGGATAGGCGAATGCAGCCAATCGCTCCACCCGAGTCATCCTCAGCAATCCAATGGATGGCATTGATATCGGTAGTATTGCTATCGGTATTACTATCAGCTTCGATTTCGTTGCCCACGAATGATTCAGGCAATCCAAATTCGGTGACGAAGACTATTTTCCGGACATTCCTGATGACTTTCTTAGACGCTTCGAAGTTCACCTCACGGGTATCGAATTGTTTTACTTTTATCCGTGAATCGGAATCGAAATAATTATAACGTTGAATATTGTCGTCAAGTGGTTCAAGTGCCCGGGTCATTTTCTGGTGTGCTATTCCTGCTTCCTCGAATTCATCACCAACCGCGGCGAAATCTGCGCGTTCATAGAACGCCAGTGCATGGGTCTGGGCATTGAGGAAGACTTCCTTGAAACCAAGATGGCGCGCTTTATCCACTGCCTGTTCGAGCAAGGCAGCGCCCACACCAGATCCTCTAAACTTCTCCAGAACGGCCATCCTGCCAATCTGTCCATCAGGTAACAGGCGTGCGGTACCAATTGCTGCATCATCATCATCTGTTGCCATCCAGTGCCAGCTTTCTTCATCTTTTCCATCCCATTCCTCTTCCTGTGGAACATCTTGTTCGACGATGAATACGAGGCGGCGGATATTGGAAAGCACATTCCCATCGATGGCCCAGTCGGCTTCACGGATATTAAATTGCCGGATAGATAGGTTGTCACCCATATTTTTCTGCGTTTTCCCGGTTTACGATTTCTAATGCGCCATTGTCAAAAAGTTTTTTTACCAGGTCAATATTGTAGTGCTCGTTTGGTATCTGACTGCCCGTTACCTGGCGATGGGAGCACAGTGGTTGCAGCCAGCCCAATACCGCGGGATTGGTGTTGATAACATCACCGTTCACAAATACCGTCAACACATTTTCACTTTCAAAATAGGTTATTCGAGTCGGCAGGGTACAGGCAATTTGTGCCTGGCCTGATATAAGGCTGGAAATCTTTTCAGTTGTCAGTGAATTCTCGCCGGTAATGACCTCGGGTTCACGTAACTCGGTCATATAGTTACCGTACCAGTGTGCAATTAAATCGGGATCGAGAATTGTTTCTGCTAATTTGGTTTGAAGATTTTGGATGTCCGCATTGGTAATACCGCCTGTAGACGATTGCAGCCCATCATCCAGTCTTGATGTCAGGTCGGTGCTGTCAACTAACATGTCAGCCAGATGGGATATCAACTCAGGCATGGTCGGGTTTCGGATACCGACTGATAAAGTCACTGATTGACAGCAAGCAACACCCAGGTGTCCCAATCCCGGCGGGATATATAATACGTCACCTGGTTCAACCCGATGGGACCTGAAACATTCAAAATTCTGTAACAGGCGAATTTCTGCATCATGGTCAAGTTGTTGTTCCGTATGCCCCCCAGTATCTAATTGCCAGTCTTTTGATCCCCTTACCTGTACAAGGAAGACATCATAGTGATCAAAGTGAGCGCCGCAGTTGGCACCGGTATTTCCTATGGTCACCATGACATCTTCAATTCGCCATCGCGGCAGAAAATGAAATTCATCCAGCAGCAGCTGATTAACCTCCGCAAGATGCTGATCCAGCCCCTGGATCATCAGAAGATGATGTTCCGGAATCGTCTCAAGGACAAATGGGCCAAGTGCCAATTCATAGTCAAGGCTCACTAAACGCGACTCAACTAAGTCATTTTTAGCAAGGCTCAGCAGGTGATCTTCACGGGTAGAGTTAACAAGTGCATTGAGGTTCGCTTGACAGGCGCCGGGAAATAAACATGGCTGTTTTCGCCAATAGTGTTGAAAAAAATCTGCCTCGGAAATTCGATCTGTGACCTGATCCGCCGCTTTATCTGCTATTTGATTCGAAAAGAGGGGCACTACTTTTCCAGGAGCTGCTTTTCCAGTAACTGCTCTACCAGTCGCTCGGCAACACCGATGTAATTTGCGGGGGTGAGGGCGCGTATCTGTTCCCTGGCCTCCTCCGGTAAGCCCAACTCCTCTATCATTGATTCCACTCTGGCCTTATCCAGGGATTGCCCTCGAGTAATTTTTTTGAGCTTCTCGTAGGGCTCCTCGATACCATATTTTCGCATGATGGTTTGAATGGGTTCCGCCAGTACCTCCCAGCTGTCGTCCAGATCCTGCTCAAGCTTCTCGGGATTTAGCTGTAACTTGCCAATGCCCTTTAATGAGGATTGGTACGCAATCATGCAATAGGCGAGGCCGCTACCCAGATTGCGCAGTACGGTAGAATCCGTCAGGTCCCGTTGCCACCTCGATATGGGTAGTTTTTCGGCGAGATGAGAAAGAATGGCATTAGCAATGCCCAGATTACCCTCAGAATTCTCAAAATCGATCGGGTTAACCTTATGTGGCATGGTCGATGATCCTGTTTCCCCTTCGACCTGCTTTTGCTTGAAGTAACCAATGGAGATGTAGGCCCAGATATCCCGATCAAAATCCAGCAGGATCGTGTTAAATCTCGTCACTGCATGAAATAGCTCCGCGATGTAATCGTGGGGTTCAATCTGCGTGGTATGTGCGTTCCAGGAAAGGCCGAGAGAGCAGACAAATTCTTCACTGGCTTTTATCCAGTCTGTATCAGGATAAGCCGATTGATGCGCGTTGAAATTGCCGACAGCGCCGTTGATCTTACCCAGCAGCGGTGTTGATTGTACCTGTTCAAGCTGCCGCTTCATCCTGGCGACGACGTTGGCCAATTCTTTGCCCATCGTGGTTGGAGAAGCAACCTGCCCGTGGGTCCGGGACAACATAGGGGTGGCGGCGTATTGTCGCGCCATCCGGGATATCTCGGCAATGACCTGCTGCATCAGCGGTACCAGCACTTCATCTCTCGCTGCTTTCAGGATTAATCCGTGGGACAGATTGTTGATGTCCTCTGAAGTACAGGCAAAATGTACAAACTCAACATGTTTAACAAGCTGGGGATCGCCTGAGGCTCTAATCTTCTCCTTGACGAAGTACTCTACCGCCTTGACGTCGTGATTGGTCGTACGCTCGTACTCTTTCACATCCTCGGCATCCACCATGTCGAACTCAGTGATGATGAGGTCCAGTGCTTTACTGGCGGCGGCACTTAGATTCGGCAGTTCTGTGATATCTGGCCGAGCTGCCAGAAATTGAAACCAGCGTACTTCGACCAACACCCGGTTAAGTATCAGGCCATATTCGCTGGCGATGGCACGTAATTGCCTCGTCTTTGATCCATACCGCCCGTCAATCGGGGATACAGCAGTTAAGGGTGATAATTCCAGCGTTATATCAGTGTTCGTCATTAACCAGTTCCACATTAACTAACTACTTTAAGTATCGTCTCTAAAATATTGAATATTATAAATTTGTCAGGGAGGATAATGCCGTTGCAATAGGTTTTCTCGCTAATACCAGATGCCACCTTCTGCCGCCTAACTGATGCCACAATACGGCTGATCGAAGACCCGCCAGTAATAGTGCCCTGATCTTGTTGATATTGGATTCGTTCTGTAAATGGTTTTGCCTGCCCAATACGTTGATACGGGGCTCGAAACCGCCTAACACCACCTGGTAGAGATCCGCCAGGTTTGCCACCAGCTCAAGATCGATTATTGGCCTGCGGTTGACGTCCAGCATTCTCCTTTCATCAATCAAGGACACCCTGGCACCGAGTTCACGCAGGCTTTCAGGGTATCCTGCCAGTTTTCTTTCCAGTTGAATCAATGCCAGCGAGTAACGAATGACATCGCCGTGAGCAGCGAGGTTGAACTGCTTGAACAGGTCCGTTGCGATCTTGACACCCAGGGCGATACCCGATGTCCCCCCAAAAACATCAATCGTTCTTTCAGGGTTTGTCACAAATATACTGTTGAGGCTTGTATCCAGGCTGTTCTGGCTTACCAATCCCGTCCGCGCAATCGTCGAAACAAGATGTGCGGCCTGTACAAGCCCAGCCAGGGCGACAACCCGCTCTCTATGGCTATGCCTGATATTCATCCTGAAACCGTATCCGAGACAATGGTACCACCTCCAAGGCAGACATCCCCGCTGTAAAAACAAGCCCATTGGCCGGGCGTCACGGCCCGCTGGGGCTCTGCAAATTCTACTAACCAGCTACCGTCCTTCATTTTTCTAAGTTCACATTCCTGGTCAGGTTGCCTGTATCTCGTTTTCACCATACCAGCAAAGGGCAATTCCGGGGCCTCATTTACCCAGTATATTGAATCGCAGCGCAGGCTATTGGTGAACATGGCCGGGTGTGTTTTACCCTGTGCAACAATCAGGCAGTTTCGCGCCATATCCTTGGCGGTGACATACCAGGGGGCATCACTGGCATTTTTTACGCCGCCGATACCCAATCCCTGGCGCTGGCCAAGGGTGTGGTACATAAGCCCATCATGTTGCCCTAGAAGAAGCCCATCTACCGACTCAATCGGGCCCGGTTGTGCGGGCAGATATTCTTGCAGAAAGTCCTTGAACCTTCGCTCGCCGATAAAACATATGCCGGTTGAGTCCTTCTTGTCGTGCGTTACCAGGCCGTTTTCCCGTGCTAGAGATCTGACAACCGATTTTTCAAGTTCACCCACCGGGAAAAGGCAGTGCCGCAACTGCTCCGCCGAGACCGATTGCAGGAAATAACTCTGATCTTTGTTGGTATCCAATCCTTTCTGCAAGGTTACCGACCCGTTTTTGTGGTCCAGTCGTGCGTAATGGCCAGTTGCAATCAGGTCGGCACCGAGTAACTGCGCGTAGTCGAGGAAAACTTTAAACTTGATTTCCCGGTTGCATAGGATATCGGGATTCGGCGTTCTACCGGCTTTGTACTCGGTAAGAAAGTGTTCGAAAACATTATCCCAGTATTCAGCGGCAAAATTTGCCTCATGCAGGGTTATGCCAAGTTTTTCGCAAACCGAGCGGGCGTCAGCCAGGTCCTGCCTTGCTGTACAGTACTCGGTGCCGTCATCTTCCTCCCAATTCTTCATGAAGAGACCTTCCACGTGATAACCTTCCTGTTGAAGGAGGAGGGCGGCAATGGAAGAGTCAACGCCACCTGACATGCCAACAATGACACGAGTGTCCTCGACCGCTTTACATATCATAGGATTGATTACAACTTGAATAAGAATGCCATTTTACGCCACTGGCAAGATCTCTGCCATTAACTCATTGCAATAGCAGCAGAAAATCACCGTTCCGGTGTACAATTGACTCAAGCGTTCGTTCTCATGCGGTTACCGGCGCCTTGCCTGGAACTCACCGGTCACATTATTGATTTGCGAGCACAATTTCCGAGCACAATTTCCGAATACAATTTTCGAATACAAGAGAGATAAACATCATGTCTGAACCTGGGAAACATCTGACTCACCTGGATAAAGATGGTAATGCCAGGATGGTTGATGTTAGCCACAAGGCAACCACTGTACGGGAAGCCACAGCCCGCGCCAGGATACGGATGGACCCGGAGACGCTGTCATTGATAGAAAAGGGAGAACACAAAAAGGGTGATGTATTCTCTGTTGCCAAAATTGCAGGTATTCAAGCCGCTAAAAAATGTGCCGACCTGATTCCCCTATGCCATCCTCTCGCCTTATCAGCCATTGATGTGAATTTTTTAATCGATTCAGAAAAGAACCAGGTCGAAATCAGGACATTGTGTCGTCTCACAGGACAGACCGGTGTTGAAATGGAGGCGTTGACGGCGGCCTCGGTTGCCGCCTTGACCATCTATGATATGTGCAAAGGTGTCGATCGTGGTATGACAATTGGTGATATTGAGTTACTCACCAAGTCAGGCGGACAATCCGGAAATTGGCAGCGAGTTGGGAAATCATGATCAAAGTTGTTTTCTTTGCAAGTCTGCGAGAAAAACTGGGTGCAGATGATCTGTATCTTGAGCCGGGCGAGATTGTCTGCGTGCAGAATGTTATCGATAAGCTGGCTCAGACTCGAGGATCGCAATATGGAGAGTCCCTGTGCGGGGACAATATCCTCATGGCGGTGAACCAGGAGATGGTCAATCCCGGTGCGCTTGTCAAAGATGATGATGAAGTCGCTTTCTTTCCACCCGTCACCGGAGGGTAACGGTGCAAGTTTGTATTTCGGTTCAGGAAAAAGCATTCAACCCGGGTTCGGAACTCAACCGTTTGCAGCAGCCAGGTGTTGGCGGAGTCTCAGTCTTCGTCGGCGTAGTTCGCAATATGAACGATGATGATACCGTCAGCGGCCTCTACCTGGAACATTACCCGGGTATGACTGAAAAGCAGATTAGTGCCATTATTGAAGAAGCGGGATCACGCTGGGATATCAAGGCAGCAACGGTTATCCACCGAATCGGGCAGTTGCATCCCGGTGATGAAATTGTGTTCGTCGGCGCTGCAAGTGCCCACCGTGGAGATGCGTTTGATGCTTGCGAGTTTATTATTGATTATCTCAAGACCCGGGCGACCTTCTGGAAAAAAGAAACGACAGCGGCGGGGGACAGATGGCTGGTCACCCGTGATAGTGATGTTCAAACGGCGCAAGAGTGGAAGATCAGCTAGTTCTTGCCGGGTTCGACAGCCAGAGTTCGATATTCACCAGCGTTTATATCTGCGATATCCCAGTCACCGATACGAAACCTGAATAACCGAAGTGTTGGAAACCCGACGGCAGCGGTCATCCTCCGGATCTGGCGATTCTTGCCTTCACGGATCGTCAAACATATCCACGACGTGGGGATTGCAGCCCTGAACCTGATAGGCGGGTCTCTTTCAGGAAGGGGTGAGTCGATAATGATTGCTTTTGCAAGGCGGGTTATTCCATCTTTTAGTTTAACGCCCCGCCGCAATTGGCGCATGGCATCCTGCGAAATATCACCTTCAACCTGTACCCAGTAGGTCTTTTCCATCTTATAACGCGGGTTTGATATTCTCGCCTGAAGTTTTCCATCATTGGTCAGCAATACCAGCCCCTCTGAGTCCTTATCAAGTCGTCCTGCAGGATAAAATCCGCTCACCTCAACGTAATCCGCCAGGGTCGGACCTTCTCCGGTAAATTGGCAGATGACACCAAATGGTTTATTCAACAGGATTAGATCTGACATTAGATCTGATATTGGGTTAGCAGGAGTAGTGAGTTAGGTTTGATATTGGGTCGGGACGGGTAGGGCCTTGTCGCAGTGTTACTCCGATTCCTCACCGGGTCCGTCGGTCTTTTGGACAGTTTCCTTGTCTGTTTCGGGGTCAGTTTCCTCGGTTTCGGGGCCAGTTTCCTTGGCAGCCCGGATGTTAATGGCATGTGAGCCCTTTTCACCTTCAAGAATTTCGAATTCAACCAGCTGACCGGCCTTTAAGGTTTTGTACCCTTCCATCTGAATTGAGGAATAGTGGGCAAAGTAATCTTCTCCACCCTCTTGCGGTAGAATGAACCCATATCCTTTGGCATTGTTAAACCACTTCACGCGACCTGTCGGCATAACCGAAATACCTCGCTGCGTAGGTTTCTTCCGCAAGATTGAAACTTCAATCTTGCGAGCAGGGAGCCTACTTTAGGATCAATGAAGACACGGCGTCAAGCTACTATGGAGGAATTTCACTCATTGTCTCCATTCTAAAACGCATAAAGTCGAAAAATAACGTGGAAAGAACAAATATTTACAGCGGAAGCCTTTAAACCCTTCTTTATTTTTGCTGCAATAGGCAAGGAATAATCTACTCATCAGGGTCAGCGATAGCGCAAGCCGGAGCAGGCCTCGCGGTTCTTACGATCGACGGTATTGAAAGTCCGAATAGTGGTTATTGCGGGAAATCAGGTGAAACAAAGTAGTCCGAAAAGTGTAGGATGAATATCTGATTCGACGCGTTTTTTTGGCAAATCGGCACTAAACAAATGGCAGAGGTTGAAACCTTAGTTTAAGGCTCCATAACTAATGATTGACAGAGAAATAATTCGAGCAGGTGACAAAAACGAAGATTCTGAAGAGGATCGAGGTGTTGGCATCGTCGAAGCCCCGGCAAAGCCGAAACTCAAGCGACCAGCGTTGTTTAAAGTGATACTGCTAAATGATGATTACACGCCGATGGAATTTGTTGTCGAGGTGTTAGAGGTTTTTTTTGGTATGAACCGCGAGAAGGCAACACAAATTATGCTAGCGGTGCACACGACAGGTAAGGCAACCTGTGGGATATTTACCAGGGACATTGCGGAGACAAAATCAGCACAGGTCAATCAGTATGCGCAGGAAAGTCAGCATCCACTCGTATCAGATATTGAAGCTACAGATTAAACAGGGTTCAAAATGTTAAGCAGAGAATTGGAAGTAACACTAAATTTCGCCTTCAAGGAAGCCAGGGCAAAACGGCACGAATTGATGTCGGTGGAGCATCTTCTCCTGTCGTTGCTAGACAACACAGCCGCGGTTGCCGTTCTTCGTGCATGTGATGCAGATATAGAAAAGCTGCAAAAAGAACTAGAAGATTTCCTTGATGCTACCACGCCTTTAATCCCGAAAAATGAGACCGACCGGGAAACACAACCAACACTTGGATTCCAAAGAGTATTGCAACGCGCGGTGTTTCATGTGCAATCTTCCGGGAAGAAGGAAGTAACAGGTGCCAGCGTACTGGTGGCAATTTTTGCCGAACAGGAAAGCCATGCTGTATATCTGCTCAAGCAACAAGAAGTGAATCGCATTGATGTCGTGAATTTTGTTGCCCATGGAACACGTAAAGACGGCAGTGAAGAAGAGACAGGTGGTAACGACAATGCCGATGAGGTAGCAGCTGAGGAAGAAAAGGCGCCTAGCCCGCTCGAAACCTATACGACCAACCTCAACGAACAAGCAAAAAAAGGTCTCATTGATCCTCTCATTGGCCGTCACGATGAAGTTGAGAGAGTCGTGCAGATTCTCTCGAGAAGGAGAAAAAATAATCCCCTTCTTGTGGGTGAGGCCGGTGTCGGTAAAACCGCTATCGCAGAAGGCCTGGCGAAACTGATTGTGGACAAGCAGGTGCCGGAAATCATCGCCGACAGTACTGTTTATGCTCTCGATCTTGGCGCGCTGCTTGCCGGTACAAAATACCGCGGCGATTTTGAAAAAAGACTCAAGAAGCTACTGAACGAACTCAAGGAAGGAAAGGACCAGATATTATTCATTGATGAGATCCATACGATCATCGGTGCCGGCGCCGCTTCTGGTGGCGTAATGGATGCATCCAATTTGTTGAAACCGCTGCTCGCTTCCGGTGAGATTCGTTGCCTTGGGTCCACAACCTACCAGGAATATCGAGGTATATTTGACAAGGACCGCGCACTATCAAGACGTTTTCAGAAAATTGATGTTGGTGAACCGAGCGTTGAAGATACCTACCAGATTCTGAAAGGGCTCAAGACTCGCTTTGAAGAACACCACAAGCTCAAGTACACAGACAGGGCTCTGAAAGTTGCCGCGGAACTGGCAGATAAATATATCAATGACCGTTATATGCCAGACAAGGCGATTGATGTCATTGATGAGGTGGGTGCTTACCAGCAGCTCCAGCCAAAAAGTAAACGTAAGAAACAGATTGGCGTTGCTGATGTTGAAAAAATGGTTGCAAAAATCGCACGCATTCCCCCGGCGAGTGTTTCACATTCAGACAAAAAAGCGCTCAGGGATCTGGAGACCAACCTGAAGATGGTTATCTTTGGGCAGGATGAGGCGATTGATTCCCTTGCCAGTGCCATCAAGTTGTCACGAGCAGGTTTGAAGGAAGATGAGAAACCGATTGGTTCCTTCCTTTTCTCCGGACCAACCGGCGTTGGTAAAACAGAAGTTTGTAAGCAACTTGCCAGCATTATGGGTGTCGAATTGATTCGTTTTGATATGTCTGAGTATATGGAGCGTCATACCGTATCGAGATTGATCGGTGCGCCGCCAGGTTATGTTGGTTATGACCAGGGTGGTTTGTTAACAGAATCCATTACTAAACACCCGCATTGCGTCCTGCTGCTTGATGAAATAGAAAAAGCACACCCGGACGTATTTAACTTGTTGCTTCAGGTAATGGACCACGGCACGCTAACAGACAACAACGGTCGCAAGGCAGATTTTAGAAATGTAATCCTGGTTATGACGACAAATGCCGGTGCACAGGAAATGAGCAGGAGTTCAATGGGCTTCACTTCCCAGGACCACTCCACAGATGGAATGGAAGTGTTGAAAAAAATGTTCACTCCCGAGTTCAGGAACAGATTGGATACCATCATCCAATTTAAATCCTTATCCAAAGAAGTGATCAAAACGGTTGTCGATAAATTCCTGGTAGAAATTCAGGTACAACTTGACGACAAAAAAGTCATCCTGGTGATCGACGATGAGGCGCGGGACTGGATTGCCGATAATGGGTATGATGAGCAGATGGGCGCCAGGCCAATGCAGCGCCTGATTCAGAACAAGATAAAGAAAGAGCTGGCTGAAGATATTTTGTTCGGCCGCTTGTCAAAAAATGGTGGTGAAGTTCACGTCATTGTTCAAGACGGCGAACTGGTGTTGGAGATTGATGATCTAGTCTCCGCCTGACGTTTTTCTGCCCCAAAAAACGACAAAAGAAATTACCAGGCGGACGCCATAAAAAACCACGCTTTCAAGATGCTTACTCCCTGAAGGTAATTCTGCCTTTAGTCAGGTCATAGGGCGTGACTTCAACTTTTACGCTATCGCCAGTTAATATCTTGATATAGTTCTTGCGCATTTTTCCGGAAATATGCGCCGTGATAATGTGGCCATTTTCGAGTTCTACCCGAAACATGGTGTTTGGCAGCGTATCCACTACGGTACCACTCATTTGAATCTGTTCTTCCTTTGCCATTCAGCTCCTCAAACTATGGGCTTCGCCCTGATGTAAAACGGCGTGCATTTTGCCTCAATTAACGGCTCATGGCAAAGAAGATAAGGCGGCTGGATCAATAAAGATAAGCAATTACTCATCCGGCAGCGGAATCCACTGATTGTCAACGTATAACTCCAGGGGTCTGTAGTCCATTTTGTAATTCATTTTCTGGCTTTGTTTTATCCAGTAGCCCAGATACAGGTAGTCCAGTGATTGTTTTTTAGTTTCTTCGATGAGACAAAGGATAGCAAATACACCAGGACTACGGTCTTCCATATCCGGGTCAAAGAAAGTGTAAATAGCCGACAGGCCGGTATTCAACCTATCGGCGACAGCGACTGCTAACAATCGTTCTGGTGTGCGAAATTCAAAAAAAATGGCTTCTTCACGGCCATCCACCAGGAATGATTCATACTGCTCCACATCGGCAGGAAACATGTCACCGTCGGCGTGCCTTGCGTTAATATATTTCTTGTAAAGTAAAAAATGCTCTTCATTTTTAGCGGGTTCGACCTGGCGTATCTCAACATCCTGATTCTTCACCATCACCCGCTTATGACGACGTTTGTAATGATAATCTGAAACCAGAACCCGGACTGGTATACAGGCGTTGCAGGCCTGGCAATAGGGCCTGTAGATGTGAGTGCCGCTACGACGAAAGCCAACCTCAGCAAGAGATGTATAGATGTCGGTGTTAATACGCGCCAATGGATCAACAAAAAGTGTGATGGCTTTTTGATCATCAAGATAACTGCAATCGTGTGCAGGTGTTGTGAAGAATCTCAATTCAGAGAGTGACGTCATTTTATGCTTGAGTCTTGTAATTAACGTAACGACTGACTACTAATTTACCATGGTGACAACAAACTTGGCAGTGTTGACCAGACTATTGGGTCCGGGTGCCGGGCGAACTTTTGCAAATATCGCTTAAATTCATATCGAGTGATGGAATGGGCGCCCAGGGAAAGCAGGTGGTCATTGGGAATCTGGCAATCAATTAAAGGGCAATCGTTGCTCACCATAAGCCGGTTCAGAAAGGCAAAAGCGACCTTGGAAGCATCTGAAACACGATGGAACATGGACTCTCCGAAGAAAAGTTTCCCCAGCCCGATGCCATAGAGTCCGCCTACCAGTTCCGAATCAAGATAACACTCTATGGAGTGCGCAATACCGCGGTAGTGAAGTTCCCTGTAGGCGTCCTTCATTTCATCCGTGATCCAGGTGCCCTGTGAATAGCTTCTGGGTTCACTGCAGGCATCAATAACCTGATTAAAAGCAGTATCTCGCCGCACTTCAAATTTGTTCTTCCTGAGCAGCCTGGCAAGGCTCCTGCTGGCTTTGAATTGATCGGGAAATATCACTGACCTTGGATCCGGTGACCACCAGAGTATCGGTTGTCCCTCTTCGAACCATGGGAATATGCCGAGTTGGTATGCGCGGCTCAGGCGGGCAACCGAAAGATCGCCGCCTGCTGCAAGCAATCCATCCGGTTCTCTGAGCGCACTGTCGATGGGAGGGAATGCGACTAATTCTGAATCCAGCCAGGGAATATCCGTCATCTTATGGCACTAACGCCGGGTTAACCCTGCTTTTGGATAGCTAACCATCATCCAGAAACTTCTCAGCATCAAGGGCTGCCATGCATCCAAAACCGGCGGAAGTCACTGCCTGCCGATAGACCTGGTCCGCCACATCGCCAGCAGCGAATACGCCCGGAACACTCGTTGCCGTGGCATTACCCTCCAAACCAGCCTCTATCTGTATGTAACCATTATTCATATCGAGTTGACCTTCAAAAATGCCGGTATTGGGGGTATGGCCGATAGCGATGAAAACACCTTGCAGACCGAAATCAGTTGTTTCACCGTCAGCAACTTGACGAATGCGCATGCCGGTCACGCCCATGTCATCTCCAAGCACCTCATCGAGGGTGGTATTCCACTGAATGTCGATATTCCGTTTTTCGATGACTCGTTTCTGCAGGATTTTTTCACCGCGGAACTTGTCACGCCGATGAACCATGATGACTTCAGATGCGATGTTAGAAAGATACAGTGCTTCTTCCAGCGCAGTACTGCCACCGCCGATAACGGCTACCTTTTGTTTCTTGTAAAAAAAGCCATCACAGGTAGCACAGGCGCTCACACCCTTGCCTTTGAAGTGTTCTTCGGATGGCAAGCCGAGGTATCGCGCGGATGCACCGGTTGTGATGATGAGCGCATCGCAGGTGTATATTGCATTGTCGCCATGCAGCCGGAATGGTTTGGTGCCTAATTCCGCCTTGTTTATATGGTCAAATACAATTTGGGTATCAAATCTCATGGCATGCGCTTGCATCTGTGCCATCAGGTCTGGGCCCTGTAGTCCTTGCGCACCTGCAGGCCAATTGTCGACATCGGTTGTTGTCGTCAACTGCCCACCGGCTTCAATCCCTGTAATGACCACTGGCTCGAGATTGGCTCGTGCGGCGTAGATAGCAGCGGTTAATCCAGCAGGACCTGATCCCAGAATGAGCAATTTATGGTGAACTTCTTGCATTATCTACCTCTAAAAACCTGGCCTCTAAAAATTGGCACCCGAAAAATAGATGGTCAAAATACAGTAGCCTGAAAATAACACCGGTAAGATGGCACTTCCAAACTCAGTTTCCCTGAAATGTGCCAGCAAACAAACCCGGAAATGGGGTATTTTGAAGGCGCACATAATACATCAGGATTGTGCGGGCCGGTAGATTCATTGGAGATATACTTGAGAAAGAGATTCATAAAAACAAGTACGCCATATATGATGTAAGAGCATGATAATTAAAGATATTTTTGATTGGAGTTTCAGGTAATAGTGAGGGGTGGCGCGAGTGGCGCAAACACAAAGTAAAAAGCAGGATAACAATGATGTATTTGATCGCCTGTATCCGCGCCTGCGGGAGGGCGGGCTCATTGCGCTTGTCGCGGTTTGCATCTATTTGAGCATGGCGTTGTTCAGCTATGATCCGGAAGACCCAGGCTGGACCTATACAGGCACTACCGGGGATGTATCCAACCTTGTTGGTCTGAGCGGTGCCTGGATAGCAGATGTTTTTTTCACAATCTGCGGTTACATGGCATTTATATTCCCCTTGATGTTGGCTTTTCAGGCATGGCAGGTGTTTAAAGATCGCAAGATTGATGTTGCTTTCAACTGGGTAATCCTGTCATTTCACGGTTTTGGCCTGATTCTCACGCTGATTACCGGCGCGGGCCTCGCAACATTGCATTTCTATGACACAGGCTTGAGTTTAAGGCAGGGAAGCGGCGGAATAATCGGCACTGAGTTGACTGAATTTATGGTGCCAATATTCAGTTATATCGGTACAACGCTCATTCTACTTGCAGTTTTCCTGTTTGGCCTCACTGCATTTGCCAACATTTCCTGGATTTCCATTATGGATAATACCGGTAAGCTCACACTGCGTGGGTCCACCCAACTCAAGGTGAGCTTTCACCGATTAATGCGCCGACGAGCGGAAAGAGCAGAAGTAAAACAGTCGACGCAGAGCCGTCGCGAGGCACTTGAGCGCCATTTTGAGAAAAAACAGAACAGACCGGCACTGGTTATTGAAGCTCCACCTCAAGTCAAGAAGGAAGTGAGTGAAAGAGTCGCGCGTGAGCGGCAGGGAAATTTGTTCAAAATTGATGCCGTTGTTGGACTGCCTGCGCTACATCTGCTTGATGCGGCTAATTCTGACCTCGATAGGGGATATAGCCCGGGTGACCTTGAAGCCATGTCAAGACTTCTGGAGCTAAAGCTACAAGACTACGGGGTTGATGCTGAAGTTGTTGCTGTTTACCCGGGACCCGTTATTACCCGGTTTGAGATACAACCGGCTGCAGGTGTCAAAGTCAGCCGGATATCTGGTCTGGCCAAAGACCTGGCACGATCGCTTGCGGTGATCAGTGTTCGCGTTGTTGAGGTGATTCCAGGCAAACCCGTCGTTGGCATTGAAATACCGAACATTGACCGGCAGATCGTAAAATTAAGCCAAGTGCTGACTTCCAGGGCTTACGATGATGCCCAATCGCCATTATCGCTTGCACTTGGGCACGACATTTCTGGCGAACCGGTGGTCGTTGATCTTGCCAGGATGCCTCATTTGTTGGTTGCTGGCACTACCGGTTCTGGCAAATCCGTGGGTGTGAATGCGATGATCCTGTCCATTTTATTCAAATCCTCACCAAAAGATGTGCGCTTTATTATGGTGGACCCGAAAATGCTGGAACTGGCCTCTTATGAAGGCATTCCACATCTGCTAACCCCCGTGGTCACGGACATGAATGATGCCGCCAATGCACTACGCTGGTGTGTGGCAGAGATGGAAAGGCGATATCGGCTGATGGCGGCGATGGGTGTTCGTAATGTCGGTGGTTTTAACCGCAAGGTAAAAGAAGCAGCCAGGGCAGGCGAGCCCATCAAGGACCCTCTGTGGCAACCTGATCCGCTGCTTAGCGAAGATGATCAGCAAGCGCCTGAACTTGAGACCTTGCCATTTATCGTCGTCGTCATTGATGAATTTGCAGACATGATGATGATCGTCGGTAAAAAGGTTGAGCAATTGATTGCACGCATAGCGCAAAAGGCACGTGCTGCTGGTATTCACCTTATACTGGCAACCCAGAGACCATCTGTGGATGTCATTACCGGCCTGATAAAGGCAAATATTCCCACCAGAATCGCATTCCAGGTATCCAGTAAAATCGATTCAAGAACGATTCTGGATCAAAGCGGGGCAGAGCAACTCCTTGGTCATGGCGATATGTTGTATCTTCCGGCAGGAACCGCGCTACCGATCAGGGTCCACGGTGCCTTTGTCGATGATGATGAAGTACATCGAGTTGTCGAGAGCTGGAAGCAACTGGGCGAACCCAGCTACCTTGATTCAATTCTCCAGAAACGAGCGGATTCAGTACTACTTCCTGACAATACGGGGGAGGAGGGTGATGAAGACCTTGAATCTGATCCCTTATATGACGAGGCAGTGGAATTTGTTACGCAATCGAGGAGGGCTTCCATCTCCGCCGTGCAAAGAAAATTACGCATTGGTTATAACCGGGCAGCGAGAATGATTGAAGCGATGGAGAGCAGCGGCATTGTGACGGAAATGAATTCGAATGGTTCGCGTGAGGTGGTTGCGAATGCGCCTCCTGAATAAGGTTGTCATTGCCCTGCTTCTACTGGGACCGTTGCAGGTGCAGGGCGGTGAACCTACTCGTTACGTGGAGCTTCTGAATACCTATCTCAGCGCTATTACGACGCTGTCGGCCGGATTCGAGCAAATCACGACAGATCAAACCGCGTATGACGCAACGGTATACGATGGTCGCCTGTGGCTGGAAAAACCCAATCGGTTCAGGGTAGATACGATCAATCCCTCGTTACAAACTGTGGTTTCAGACGGAATTGATTTCTGGTCTTATGACGAAGATCTGGAACAGGTTGTCATAAGCCCACTGAATGAAGACTTGAACCAGGTTCCTATCCTGTTATTCAGCAGCGACATCCTTAGCATCCAGCAGGCCTATAACATCAGTGGTTATACGGGTGAAAGCGACAAACACCTTTTACTGGAGCACTTTGTGTTAGAACCCATGTCTGATCTCAGCCTGTTTCATTCGCTGACGCTGTCATTCCACCTGGGTAAACCAGTATCAATCACCATAAATGCAACAACCGGGCAGATAACCACTGTTTCCCTGCATGATGTGACCTTGAATTCAGCCATTCCCCCTGATCGATTCAACTTCATCGCACCGGCCGGTGCCGATGTCATCGACGACCGTAGTTAAACCAGGATGTCACTTTTTGACCAGCAGGGTGACCAGGATAAATACCAGCCCCTGGCATCAATCATGCGCCCCAGACGGCTTGAAGAATTTGTAGGGCAGGATCATCTTCTCTCCCCGGGTAAACCCCTGCGACAAGCGATCGAGACTTCCAGTTTACATTCAATGATCCTGTGGGGACCACCGGGCGTGGGCAAGACGACACTTGCGCGGATGATCTCGGAATTGTGTGATGTCCACTTTCAGTCAATTTCGGCGGTACTCGCCGGTGTGAAAGATATCCGGCAAGCCATTGCTGTTGCAGAACAGCAACGCTTGTCTACCGGTAGAAAAACCCTGTTGTTTGTTGATGAGGCACACAGGTTTAACAAGGCGCAACAGGATGCATTTTTGCCGTACGTTGAAGACGGCACGGTTATTTTCGTTGGCGCGACCACTGAAAATCCATCGTTCGAACTAAACAACGCGCTGCTTTCACGCGCCAGAATCTACAAATTGCAATCACTGACGAATGAACAGCTGGTCGACGTGATGAAACGGGCCCTGTTAGAAGCGGCTAGTTTGAAGGAGCGCAATATCAAGGCCTCACCTGAAGCGTTGCAAAAACTTGCCCTGGCAGCTGATGGCGATGCCAGAAGAGCGCTCAATATTCTCGAAGTCGCGACAGATCTTGTGACTGGTGAAGAAATAACCGATGCGATCATCGAAGAAGTTCTCGGCTCAGATTTCCGCCGATTTGATAAGGGAGGGGACATTTTTTATGAACAGATCTCCGCACTGCATAAGTCAGTTCGTGGTTCTGCACCGGATGCATCCCTATATTGGTTTGCCCGAATGATAGATGGTGGTTGCGATCCACTTTATATTGCTCGCCGTGTTGTTCGGATGGCGTCAGAAGATATCGGCAATGCCGATCCCCGGGCCCTGCAAATGGCACTCAATGCGTGGGAAGTACAGGAACGCCTGGGAAGTCCGGAAGGTGAACTGGCGATTGCCCAGGCAATCGTCTACCTGGCGTCAGCAGCCAAGAGTAATGCTGTTTATGTGGCCTTTGACGCGGCAAAAACGGATGCACGAACAAGTGCTTCCCTTGAGGTGCCGATGCATCTACGTAATGCACCGACTAAAATGATGGAAGACATGGGATATGGCGAAAACTACCAGTATGCGCACAATCATGATGATGCTTTCGTACCCGGCGAATCCTACTTCCCGCAGGCCCTCAGGAATCAGGAGTATTACCAGCCCGTAGAACGTGGGCTGGAAATCAAAATCCTTGAAAAGCTGGAATATCTTAAAAAGTTAAATAAGGCGAGCAAATTTCAACGCTATGATGAGACCGGAGCAAACAACGAATGAGTGAGATTATCGCCATCGCCGTGGGTGGCGCCCTCGGCGCCTTATCGCGATTCTGGGCGACGAATCTGGCTAATCTCCTCTTTGGAACGGACTTTCCCTACGGTATTTTGATCGTCAATATCGCCGGTTCTTTCGCCATTGGAATCGTATTCATCCTGCTGGTGGAACGTTCCTTGCTGCCGACTTTCTGGGGCGCAGGGCTAATGGTGGGTTTCCTGGGCGCGTTTACTACTTTTTCTGCATTCTCGCTTCAGGCGCTCGGTTTGCTGGAGTCGGGCCGGTTTCTCGCCGTTGCCATTTACATTGCCGGTAGTGTCATCATCTGTATTTTAGCTGCTGCCCTGGGTATGTTAATCGCTCGCTTGATTCCATAACCAGAATAACGGGGCGGGCAGAAAAGGGGTTCTTTTTTTACCTGGCCCCTTTTTACAAGACTGGGCCGTCTGGTACTATTGCGCCGGTTAGAAACTGACACGAAATTAAATTTCAATGCTTGACCCAAAACAGATTCGAAACAACCTGGATACCATTGCGGAGCGACTGCTGATCAAGCAGTTCAAACTCGATACGGCTGAGATCAAGAAACTTGAATCCCGGCGCAAGCGTGCCCAGGTAAAAACCGAAGCGCTGCAGGCAGAAAGAAACACGCGCTCCAAGACGATAGGCCAAGCCAAGGCGAAAGGTGAAGACATTGAACCCTTGCTGGCGCAAGTGGCTTCTCTGGGTAGTCAACTGGATGATCAAAAAACTGAATTGGATCAAATCCAGGCAACCCTGAGTGACATCCTCTGGGCGATCCCCAACCTGCCCGATGAATCAGTTCCGCCGGGCAAGACGGAAGACGATAATGTCAGGTTACGAAGCTGGGGTGATCCGACAGAATTTCCATTTGAGCCAAAAGATCATGTCGAATTGACAGAGACAAATGGTCTAATGGATTTTAAGGCAGGGGTAAAAATAGCCGGGTCCAGGTTTGTCACCTTGCATGGGGTGCTGGCAAAAATGCATCGCGCACTGATCCAACTGATGCTTGATGTCCACACTAGTGAGCATGGTTACGAAGAGATTTATGTGCCCTACATTGTTAATAAAGAATCCCTGCGCGGTACAGGCCAGCTGCCAAAGTTTGAGGAGGACCTGTTTAAACTCAATGACGAACGGGAACTCTACCTGATTCCGACAGCAGAAGTACCGGTGACTAACATGGTTCGCGATGAAATCATTGCCAGCGCTAGATTACCCCTTAAGTATGTGTGCCACAGCCCTTGTTTTCGTAGCGAGGCTGGTAGTTACGGAAAGGACACAAGAGGCATCATCAGGCAACACCAGTTTGAAAAAATAGAACTGGTACAGATGGTGCGACCTGAAGACTCTGCCCAGGCCCATGAAGAACTGACCCAGCATGCTGAATTAATCCTGCAAAAACTCGGCTTACCCTATCGCGTTGTCAATCTGTGCGGGGGCGACCTGGGATTTGCCTCTGCCAGGACTTATGACCTGGAGGTGTGGTTACCAGGCCAGGGAAAGTACCGCGAGATCTCTTCCTGCAGTAATTTCCATGACTTTCAAGCGCGCAGGATGCAGGCTCGCTGGCGGAACCCCGTGTCAGGCAAACCGGAGTTACTACATACCCTAAATGGATCCGCGTTAGCCATCGGCAGGACATTAGTTGCAATTATCGAAAACTACCAGAGGGAAGATGGCAGCATTGCTATCCCGCAAATCCTGCAGTCTTATATGGGCGGGGTTTCGGTCATTGACGGGAAGAGCAATTGACCTTCGGCCAGGCAACCCAACTGTGTGTATGTACTGCAATCATGCAGAAATGCGGTTTATAATCCCGGTACCCCATGACATTATCCAGCCGTTCCAGACCAGGTAACATGAGGTTGGTAAAGTGGGCCTCATGCTTGTCGCGCCAATGGCCACCCAGCAGATCGCCATGGACCACGTCTTCCGCTCCGGCGAAAAGTTCCGTTTTCTCATCAGCGCCAACCAGAGCGGGTACCTCTACATTCTCCATCGGTCCCTCAAGGGAGAAGTAACGCAGTTGTGGCCGCGCCCGGGAATGGCCGAGGGCTTCCGCATTGAACAACGGAGCTCGTGCCTGGTGAGAAACCCGGTGAAGCCAACCTGCAGGTGATTGTTTACGAAGACAAAGCCTGGCGCTTTGGCATGGCAATCGACAACCATCGTGCGGAGTCCATTGGCGCGGAACAGGCATCTATTTTTGTCGGACACAACAATATCAGCGGGCACGGCGATGTGTTCAATCTAAGCGTCGGTGTCAGTGATGGCAACGACAATTACAGTGTCGACTATACACTGCCGGTAACGCACCGCGATCTGCTGTTCTCGGTCTATCACGGCTTCACAGACGCCATCGTCATCGAAGCGCCCTTCGATGACCTGGACGTGGAAAGCGAAACCTGGTTGGCGGGAATGGCGTTGACATGGCCGCTGCTGCGAGAGCTGAGACAGGATCTTGTATTGAAAGGCCTGTTCGAATTCAAGGAAAACCAGACACGCCTCTTGGGTCGCGATTTTTCCCTCAGTCCGGGCGCAATAGATGGGGAAAGCAGGGCAGCGATTGTTGGTATGACTCTGGACTGGGTGATACGCAATGAATCGAAGGTTTTCGCGCTACGCACCAGTCTCAGAAACGGTATTGATGCACTCGATGCAACCCTGTTTCGCAATAATCAGGATGGAACCGTAGAAGCCGATGGTAAGTTCCTGACCTGGACCAACCAGTTACAATTCGTTACCCGGCTCGCTTCCCGGACCCGTCTGAATACGCGCTTACTCTGGCAACATGCGTTCGATCCGCTGTTGTCCTTTGAGAAGCTGTCAGTGGGTGGCGCCAATACCGTCAGGGGCTATCGCGAGAATTTTCTGGTCAGGGATAATGGGGTGGTCGTGAATTTGGAGTTGCCGGTGCAGTTCCCACTTGAATGGGGCGGAGTCATTGAGGTGATGCCGTTTGTTGACTATGGTTTGTCCTGGGACGACGTTGATACCGATATCACCTCGAAGATTCGCAACACCAGCGATAAGCGCTATATTTCTTCCGCAGGCGTAAGCCTCACCTGGCGATGGCGTGGATTATCTGCGAATCTTACCTGGGCAGAACCCCTCAGTGACAATTTTGAATCAGCTGAGGACCCGAGTGACAACGCGTCCGAGCACGGACTCCAGGATGACGGTATCCATTTCTATCTGACTTATACAAAGCGATTTTGATGACTTTCAGGCAAGCCGCCTCCCTTCCTGCGGAGGAGAGCGTTTGCCTTACGGCAAGCCGCCTCCTTTCCTGCGGAGGAGAGCGTTTGCCTTCGGCAAGCCGCCTCCTTTCCTAGCGGAGGAGAGCGTTTGCCTTCGGCAAGCCGCCTCCTTTCCTAGCGGAGGAGAGCGTTTGCCTTCGGCAAGCCGCCTCCTTTCCTAGCGGAGGA
>SMVA01188357.1_pt1 | contig 38509 bp, 34 predicted proteins | sample 2456451 | NCBI WGS metagenome assembly SMVA01 (sample SAMN11095933, study PRJNA526329) | marine sediment metagenome | biome: Marine sediment; feature: Surficial sediment; material: Deep marine sediment; isolation source: Hadal surficial sediment | place: Pacific Ocean | collected 2014-05 | depth...
AAAACTCAATACAAAATTTTCAAATGATGTAAACCTCGTCAAGCTGATAAATGTTCCTGACGATGAGAGGAGGAGCGTAATCCCTGTGGGTGATCACATTTTTATTTAATTCCTTAAAAAGGTCGATATAAGAGTAAATGAACGATGAAATAAATAATTGCTGTTCGAAAGTAATCGTATCGAAAGAAATTTTTAATTCATTTTGACCTTCAAAAGTTATTTGTTCATCACTACAACAATCACTTTTTGTGATAGAACAATCTGAAGTTGGTGTCGATTCCTGCTTTTCCATCCCACAAGTTTTGGCTTGTTGAAAAATGGCAGTATCAATCAAAATATCACCACAGTAGTGCCTGTCAATGGTAAATGACATCGTAGATAGTAACACTACAACAGCCATCATAGCCGACATTATTTTATGGAATACTTTCTTCATTTAAGGTCAAACATACAAAATTTTAAAATACCAACTCCCGATTTAACATAAGTTAAACGCTCTACAATACATTATATTGAGAGTAAAACACTGTTTTATTGAGCTTGAGCAATTCTATACTATGTTTCATCAAGCTTGAGTCTAAACCCGTAAACAGCCAGTTGTTCATGCTTGTAATCTTCCATTTTTTGACTTACAACTGTCTTTTAAATAAAAGGCTACAATATCACTTCGGTTACTTTGAGGGTATTAACAAAGATAGCAGAAAAGAGCTGATCTGCGTGGTCGGCACTTATTCTGCTATTTTTATATTCAGAATTGTATACTACTTTCTTATTGGTATAAACCACCGTTGAGGTACTTTAACCCCGAATCGATAATAACCGTTACAATTTTCTTCCCGGCCCCGATAATTCTCGCTCTTTGAATTGCGGCCCAAACATTCGCTCCGGAAGTAGTCCCCCCAAATATACCTTCTTGTTTAGCGAGTTTTCTTGCAGTTAAATATGCATCCTCATCTGACACGGATATTACTTCATCTACTAAATCGGACCTGAATATAGACGGAATGAACGATAATCCAATTCCCTCTAATTTATGAGTTCCAGAGGTATCACCCCCCGAAATATTACGCACATTAAACGGCTCAAGAGCAATACAATTAATGTTCGGTATCTCTTTTTTGAATATTTCTGAATTTCCAGAAAAGCATCCACCGGTACCAGCTACGGTTATGAACTCATCGATGTTATTTCCTAGTACATCCAAAATCTCCTTTGCCATATTATGATAAGCATTTCTATTGTCAACATTGTTAACCTGATCGGCCCAAAAAGTATTTGGTGCTTTGCTCAACTCCCTGGCTCTCGCTATCATATCGTCAATAATTTTTGCTGTTAATAAACCGTTCTCGCTTGGAATTAATTCAAGATTAGCTCCAAACGCTCTCATAGTTCGAAGCTTTTCTTTCGCAAAGGCATCGGAGGATACTAAATGTGTCTGATATCCTTTAATGGCACATACCATTGCCAAAGAACTTCCCGTACTTCCACCGGTATATTCTACCACTGTACCACCTGGTTTCAGTTGACCTCTCCTTTCAGCTCCTTCAATCATCGAGAGTGCCATTCGATCTTTCATACTTCCAGTAGGATTGCCGCCTTCATATTTTACATATATTTCGGCACAATTAGGTTCAGACATTCGTTCTAATTTTATCAGCGGTGTATTTCCTATGAATTTCATGTTTTATTCGACAATTTTTACAGCTTCTGCCGGGGTTTTAAGTTTTATCTTATATCACTATACCATTTGGCCAATCTTTTAGGTGAAATTCCCCATTTGTATAGTTTTCGAATGGCGATCCATTGAAAACGGGTCTTCAAAAAACCCGCCTTAACATGTCTTCTCGCAGATATAACAATAAGAGGTTCTTTTATCTTGATAACATTAAAATGTTTTCGCATTCTTTTCGAGAAGTCATAGTCTTCCATAATGGGTATTTCCTTGAAACCTTTAAGTGTTTCTATTACATTTTTGGTTACAAAAATTCCATTATCGCCATAAAAGAGACCTTTGTCAGATTGTTCTTTTTTGTTCAGAAAGCGAAAATTCATCCAGGTTCCCAGATTCTTTATTTTATCGTTGTATTCATCAAATGCATTAGCGAATCCCCCTCCGTCAAATCCCATATCAATTTGCCTTTGAATTGCCGTAAAAGTAGTATCGGCTAATTTCATATCCGCATGAACAAAAAATAAAATATCACCTAGGGCTGCTTTGGCGGCATCATTCATTTGGCAGGCCTTGCCTTTCCTACAATGAATTACTGAAATGCCCTTCTGCTCGGCGAGTGATACCGTTTTATCGGTACTACTTCCGTCTGCTAGAATAATTTCATACGTACCCGAGAATTGCTGTTTTTGCAATTCTTCAATGATAAATTCGATGCGCACTTCCTCATTGTACGCTACTATGATTGCAGAGATCATCGATAAAACTTTATTTAGTCCGCATATATCGGCTAAAGGCTTTTTTTACAATTTCTGAATAGCTTGGATATGCAAAAATCGTATCCGCCATTTCAGCTGCAGGAATTTTATTCTTTATAACAATTGTAAATAGTTGTATCCATTCACCTGCATGGGCGCCAACCGCTTCAGCACCTACGACAAGATCTTCCTTATTGAAGATCACTTTGAGTATTCCGCCGGTTTTCCGATCGGTTATAAAACGATCAATATTGGCGTCCACTTTAAATATACTGATGTTCTTTTCTCCAAATTTTTGAGATGCTTCTGTTTCGGTAAGGCCTACATGACCGATTTCCGGATCGGTGAATATGGCCCATGGGAGAACAGTTAGATCATTCAACTTTGTGTTTTTTTGCAGAATATTATCAATACAAATATTTGCCTGATGAGAGGCGGTATGGGTAAATTTAAATGGAGTAGTCACATCTCCACAAGCATATATGTGTGAAACCGATGTTTGCAAATATTCATTGGTATCAATACCTCTTTCGTTATACGTCACTCCGGCTTGCTCCAAATCCATTCCGGATATATTTGGTGAACGGCCCGCCGCAATAAAAAAGTGATCGGCAGTGAGTGTTTTTTCTTCACCATTGCTTGAATACACCATCGTATTTTTATCTGTAAATCGGACGGGTGAGGATTCTGTGATTAAGTGTACCCCTTCTTTTTCGATCTGCCTACACAGATAATTACCAATTTCCTCATCGGTTACTCTTAAAATTCGGTCGTTTCTATCCATGATGCAAACATCGCAACCTAATCTTGCAAGAGACTGGCCCAATTCTATTGAGATCACGCCGCCACCTATAAAGACAATTTTCCCCGGGTGTGTTCTCAATTCCCAAAAATTCTCGTTGTGTAAAACAGATACTAGATCAATTCCTTCGATATTCGGTATTCCTGGACCCGATCCAGTACAGATCACAAAGTTTTTAGCCTCGAGGGTCTCCTCACCGATAGTAATGGTGTGTTCATCTATGAATTTGGCGCCGCTTTTATCTACAAATACATCAATACCGATGTCCTCGAACACCTCAGGTGTTTCATGTGCATAAATGCCCTGAACTATTTCATCTACTTTCTCCATTATTTCGCCAAAATCAGGCTTCGGAAGATCTACAGAGATACCCAAGGAATTCATTTTTTTAAGACTGTGGAATGATTTGGCAGTATTAATTAGAGCTTTGCTCGGCACACATCCATAATGTGTACATTCTCCTCCAATTTTGTTCTTTTCAATAAGAGCAGTTTTTAACCCTTTGCGATGTGCTGTGGTAGCAGCAACCAAGCCACCCGAACCTGCTCCAATTACTATAATATCGAATTGTTTCATATCATCTATAAGATCAAAGTTATGGTCAATAGGCTACTAAGTGTTTTTAACCGTTAGATTTCAAATCCATACTCCAATTCCCGGCTCCTTTTATTATAATTACCAGCGCCATCAAAATAATAACGATTGGCATATATGGCTCTTGAGGTTGTGAGGGAAATGCGCCCGGATCCGTAACAGTCAAATGTACATAAATAGCTACCAACATAATTGGTAACACTAGAAAAGCACTAATTCTTGAATGATACCCTAAAAATAGAAAGAGTCCAAGAAGCGTCTCTAGAATAGGGACAAACCAATAATTGAAAGTATATAAAGGGATCTCAGCTTCCGTTAATTGTATGGACCAGGCCTCAGCATAATCGGCCATGAAAAGTTTCATCAGACCGGTCATTACAAAAATTATTCCCAGTAGTATTCTTAGGATCCCTACAAATTTATTGGGGGAAGTTTGTTGTAGATTATTCATAGTTTACTGTATTTAGAGTAATGAGTCGTTATATTATAAAATAAATGACTGGATGGTTATAAATTAATATCTATTTGCTTTCTTCAATATACTCGATAGAGTAAATGATAGGGCTATTATTTTTGAGCATTGCACTTACACCACAGTACTTATCTTTCGAGAGATCTACGGCCTTTTCTACTTTTTCTTTATTCAATTGATGTCCGTAGATACGGTAGGTCAATCTGATCTCTGAGTATACTTTAGGATGTTCTTCGGTTAAGTCGGCTTCAATATCCATTTCAAGATCAGTGAAAGGAACCCGCATTTTATTCAGTAGAGAAACAACATCCATTCCTGTACAACCCGCCAGGGAGGCGAGTAATAATTTCTTCGGACTGGGGCCGGTGTCATCTCCTAATGGGCCGGCAGTATCAATTCGTAAGGTGTGATTATCTATTTGGCTGTCAAAAGCCATTTTATCTTTCCAGGTCGTCTTTACTTTATGTATCATAATCTTATTATTTGAAGAATTAAAAGATAATTTTTTGGTTGGGTTTATTCGATATTATGCTATTTAATTGTGGTTTCCAAATCCTTTGGTTTTTTATGCAAAGGATCTGTAATGGCCTTTATATCTTCTTGTGTAAAACTCTGTTGAATGTGTTGAGGGCAATTTGCATCCCAGGCTTCAACTTTGAAGATCATGGCCCTTTCCAGACGGGCTTTATAGGAAGAATCGGATAAGGAAACTAATAACTCTTTGTCATCATAAATAACTTCTGCTGTCCCCCAAAATTTTATACGTGTCCTATTCGACTAATCCATTAAAAAGATAAACGCTTTATTGTTATCGCTTAAATTACCGGTCGAAATATATTGCCGGTTTCCTGCATAATCAGCAAAAGCCAATGCTTTATTGTCAAGTACTTTTAAAAAACCTTTCGGACCTCCACGATGTTGTATATAAGGTTGACCATTTAGGGTCGCGGTTCCAAAATAAAACGAATCCATGGTGCTTAAAAATTGCTCCAATTGCGGCGTGACTTCCGACTGCCAACCCCCGGATTGTTCCATACGTTCATAAATACCTCGTGAGTGGTATTTTTCCTGAATGGCCTTTACCGAAGGTGTAAAAGCAATATCACTGGTGTATTTTAATTTATCTTTTTCCACGAGGTATGAATTGATTATTATTAAATTAGTTAGACATAAAGAAGAATATTTCCTCCTTATGTCTAACAAGTTTTCCTTTACTTACTAGTAATTACTTTAAGATTATAATTAATTAGAAAGAAAAGAGGAATGGCATAGGCCAGATGACGCAAAAATGTTATCAGTGGCATCATCGGCGATGCATCCAGTCCGGCTACACCTGCTCCTAAAAGCGGCAACATAAATAACCATACCAAGGCTACCATTTCCGCAGTTACAAAAAGGATCGTTCTAAACCATTTTGGCCCCCAAAGTGATGGTGCAATTCCTGCAAATAATATCGCTATGAACATACCATTTGAATAGTGCCCAATAACACCATAGGCTAAGCCTAAGCCGGTTTTTGCTCCCAGGATACCCGGAATATCCCACCAGGTTCCTGTTAGTAATAATCCTACAAGATCGAATAGGATCGTTCCTATTATTCCTGCGAGGATCGCGTTTTTCCAATTTATTGTTTTCATATTATTTTATTTATTGAATTCGTTTTTTAGTTCTTCAGTTGTGTAAACGTGACTTGATATAAATCTGAAGTTGGTTTGAGCAGCTGCATTCCCATCATATCCGGGTAAAATTGCCGATGCTGTTGCATCTCCTACTATCGCCACTTCAAATCCGTCTTCTAATAACGCTCTCATGTGGGACTCCACACATAAGTTACCGGACATACCGGCTAAAATTATTTTGTCGATCTTTTGTTTTCTCAATTGTAAACTCAAGTCATTTTGCTCCGGACCGAACACTTTGTGAGGCCCTACAACAGTGACGAAGTCTTTTTCAATATATTTCTTGTAACGTTCAAGGAAGTCGGCTCCGGACCCATCAAATCCATCTTCGGAGAGTTGATCTCCGCGATCGAACATTCCCATACCATGCATCGCTGCTTCCAATGCACCTTCAAACTTCCATGAATGATCGTGTTCGTAATAGTAATGTGGGGAGATGAATACCTTAATACCATTTGCTTCGGCTAACTTGAATAAGGTCTCTAAATTTTCGACGGTGTTGTTTTTGGTTACGCTTTCTCCAACGAGTCCCCAAGCCACACCATTCGGGCTCAGAAAGTCATTTTGTGGGTCGGTGATAACGATCGCTGTGGTTCCGTCTATTTCGAATCCAGGATCGGGTAATTGTGCAAAAATGTTTGTACTTGATACCAATGTTACAACAAGTGTAAGTGCTACTTTTAAAATTTGTTTTTTCATAATGTTTTATTTTACTGATTATTTGATTATTTAAATGTGACGCTATTCGATTTTTTTATCTGAAACGTCTTTTGCTTTTCCAGTATCTACTTCTGGATGATCGTATTGTGTTCATATCTTTTATTTTATGTTGTTTCTTTTTAAAAAATTAAGTATGTAAATGGCTATTTCGTCGCCTTTTTCTTCCAGTGCGAAATGCCCGGTATCCAGCAAGTGAAATTCTACGAGTTTAATATCTTTCTTATAAGGATATGCTCCTTCAGCCGGAAAGATATAATCGTTCTTTCCCCAAACGATTAGGGTAGGGGGCTGGTGGTCTCTGAAGTATTGCTGCCATCTGGGATACAGCGGTACATTGGTTCTATAGTCATAGAACATAGCCAATTGTATTTTGTCGTTCTCTGGTCTGGTGAGATGCTGTAAATCTAAATTCCAATTATCCGGACTGATTTTTAAAGTATCCTGTACACCGTGAGTGTATTGCCATTTTAATCCGGCCGGGGAATGAAATCCTTCCAGGGCCTTACCATTCTCGATGGTATAATCATTCCAGTATTTCTTAATAGGGATCCAGAAATCGCGCAGACCTTCGTCATAGGCGTTTCCGTTTTGAATGATAAGAGATTCCACTCTATCCGGATATTTTGAAGCAATTCTAAAACCGATTGGCGCTCCGTAATCCATTAAGTAGATGCTGTACTTATTTATGTTTAATTCTTTTAAAAACCCTTCAATAATCAAGGCCATATTGTCAAATGTATAGTCAAAATCTGCCATTGCAGGTTGATCACTTCTACCATATCCCGGATAGTCCGGCGCCAATACATGATACTGTACAGACAAGTCTGTAATCAAATTTCGAAACATATAAGATGATGTTGGATAACCATGTAATAATAAGATAGTAGGTTTATTTACATCTCCAGCTTCACGATAAAAAATGTTCACTCCATTTACTTTTACACTCTTGTAAAGAGTTTTTTCTGAAGTAAGTTCTATACTACTTATTTGGTCATTGTTTTTCGGACCTTCAAAAGAAAGGCTGCCGAAGGAAATTAGCGCTATCGCAGCGATACCTAAAACTGATTTTAAAAATTGTGTTTTCATTTTGTTTTGGTTTTTATTAATTAATATTTAGTTATAGTTTTCTATCGGATTCTTCTATGTTGATGTCATTGGCGCTCATATCTCTCACTCGCATAAGCCCTTCGCTATCAAATTCCCAATGCTCATTCCCATGAGTTCGTTTCCATTGTCCCGTTTCTGCGTCTCTCCATTCGTATTCAAATCGGACTGATATTCTGTTATCGGTAAAGGACCAGAGATGTTTTTTCAATTTGTAATGGGTTTCTTCGCTCCATTTGTCCGTTAGGAATTCTACGATGGCTTCTCTACCGGTGAAAAACAGATCTCTGTTTCTCCATTTAGAGTCGACTGTGTATGCCATAGCGACCTTTTCCGGATTTTTACTATTCCAGGCATCTTCTGCTGCTTGTACTTTAGCCGCGGCTGTTTCCTTTGTAAAAGGAGGGACTAGTTTTTTCATAATTGCTTATTTACATACAGACAAGTCTGTCTTATTTAATGATGATAAAAGTCGTTTTCAGGCCAGTAACCTTACACATGCTCTTTTTGCAGTATTAATTGGCCAGTCATTTTTCTGAATTTGTGATAGGATGATAGCACCTTCAATTAAGATCATGATTTCATCTCCTAATTTTTCTGCTTGCTTATCGCTATATTTATTTTCTTCTTTTATAAGATCATGGATCCATTCCCGGAATTCATTTTTATGCAAGACGGCCTGGTCTTTTATTTTGGTATGATCTTCAGGCAGATCCGCAATAATGTTTTGCCAACCGCAGCCTCTATAATTTACTTCAGTCAGCCATTCTGTCAAGTAATTGAAACAACCTAAAACTTTTCCGCCTTTATGATCTGTCCTGGAAACACACTCATTCAATTTCCCCATCCACATTATATGTCTTCCTTTTAGATAGGCAACGGCGATATCCTCTTTGGATCTAAAATGCTGATACATGCTCGCTTTTGCAACAGCTGCTTCTGCAATGATCTGATTTATTCCGGTTTGATTATAACCATTGAAATAAAACAAACGAGATGCTGTTTCTATGATGCGTTCCTTTACATTCAATTTTTTCATGGGACAAACATATAACAATTTTTTAGTAAACAGACAAGTCTGTATGTTTTTAACATTCCTTTAACACAATAAGTCTCGAATTTCTATTTATTTCAATCTAGTTTTATACCATAACCTTTGGTCGTATAAGTTAAGTTGCCTTGGTTATTTGGGATTCGCTTTTATTTTTAAGCTTTTCCATGGAAATCATAAGTATGTGTTTTTCGGAAATAGAATTAACTTATTATTAATTAACAAAAGTTGTCAGGGCTATCCGTATTTTTGCAACAGTAAAGAAGAAAACTATGAATTCTGAAATTATAGAGAAACTCAAATGGCGATACGCCACCAAGAAGTTTGATGCCTCCAAAAAACTTTCCGAAGAAAAACTGAATATCCTTAAGGAAGCCTTTAACCTCACTGCTACCTCCTATGGTCTGCAGCCACTGAAAATGCTGGTGATCAGCGATCCTGAAACCAAAGAACAGTTGATGCCCTTTTCTATGGATCAGCCACAGGTTCGGGACGCCTCTCATGTCTTGGTTTTGTGTATAGAAGATAAAATAACTCCCGAATATATTACACAACATTTCGATAGAGTAGAGGCCTCTCGAAAAACATCCAGGAATATTTTAGAACCTTTTGAAGATTTTTTAGTCACTTCATTTTCAGAAAAACTACCCGAAGAGATCTCCCTTTGGATGATAAACCAAGCTTACCTGGCCATGGGAAATCTCCTGACCGTTTGTGCTCTGGTCGATATCGATGCCTGTCCCATGGAAGGATTCGATCCTGAGAAATATGATGAACTGCTTCAACTACACAAAATAGGATTGCGTTCTGTTCTTGTTCTTCCGGTAGGATATCGGGCTCATGACGATGAATTTTCAGAAATGAAAAAAGTACGCAGAGGCGTGGAAGAGGTAGTTATTGAAATTGATTAGATAATATATTCCGCAATAAACAAGCAACCCTTATCTTTGCCCGACGTCTAATGATAGGATTGTACTTAAAAGATTGATCATTAAACATTACACAACATGCCCGGATTTGAAGTTTTTGGCGAAGAAGAACGCAAACAAGTAAACGATGTATTGGAAAGCGGTGTACTTATGCGCTATGGGTTTGACAATATGCGTAATGGCCACTGGAAAGCGAAAGAATTTGAAGCTGCCTTCGCTAAACGAATGGACAGTACTTATTGCCAACTCGTTTCCAGCGGGACATCTGCTTTAACTGTTTCATTGGCCGCAGCCGGAATAGGAGCAGGGGACGAAGTGATCATGCCCACCTTTACTTTTGTGGCTAGTTTTGAGTCTATAATGATGTTAGGTGCTGTCCCTGTATTAGTGGATATAGACGATACTTTAACCTTGGATCCAGCCGCAGTGGAAGCTGCTATTACTTCCAGAACACGCTGTGTGATGCCGGTGCATATGTGTGGTTCCATGGCCGATTTGAAAGCCTTGAAGTCCATATGCGACACGCATGACCTTCTATTGATCGAAGATGCCTGTCAGGCAATTGGTGGAACATTTGAAGGAAAACCATTGGGAAGTTATGGTGATCTGGGATGCTTCTCGTTCGATTATGTAAAGACTATCACTTGTGGTGAAGGAGGTGGGATCATTACAAACAATAAAGAATATGCGATCCGCTGTGACCAATATCAGGACCACGGCCATGATCATATCGGAAACGATCGCGGGGCTGAGAAGCATCCGCACCTGGGGTATAATTTCCGTATTTCTGAATTGAATGCGGCTGTAGGAATAGCACAACTGGCTAAAATTGATGATATATTAGCCCTGCAAAAAAAGAATTACACCATTATGCGTGAAGCCTTGACGGAATTGGACGGTGTAACTTTCCGTAGAGTTCCCGAAGGTGGTGTGGAGAATTATTCATTTCTGAATTTCTTTTTACCATCTGAAGATCTTGCTCAAAAGGCTCATAAGGCATTGGCTCAAGCCGGTGTTGATGCTTGTTTCTACTGGTATGAGAATCATTGGCACTATATCAATAGTTGGGAACATTTACGAGATCTGAATAGTTTGGGCAGACTTCCTGCTGAAATCCGAGATCAAATTCAGGATCTGAGTAGCGCGGATTTTTCCAAAAGTGATGCATGGATGAGTCGTGCTATTTCTTCTTTGGTAAAAATAGGCTGGACCGATGATCAGGTAAGAGAGAGAGCTTTAAAAATGAAGGAGGTTCTTTCCGAAATACTTAAAACGGTATATACTCTGTAATCTCCAGGCCATACCCAATTATTCCCACCCTCTTGGTTTGTGTATTGTTGGAAATGAGCCGTATTTTGCTTATTCCCAGATCATGTAGGATTTGAGCACCAATTCCAAAATCTTTGTTATCCATTTCAATTCGAGGGGCCTTAGCTATCTCACCTTCAATTTGAGTGTCTCGTAGTTCCCCCAAGCGTTTCAATAAATTCATCGATTGGCTTTGTTGATTGATAAACACGATAGCTCCCTTGCCTTCCTTGTTGATAACACTGAACATTTTATCCAATTTTTTATCGGCGTTATTGGTTAGCGTCCCTAAAATATCATTATTCACCAATGTGGAATTCACTCGAACCATCACGGGTTCGTTTGCCGACCATTCCCCTTTGGTCAGTGCAATATGTACTTGATCGTTCGTTGTCTGTTTATAAGCACGAAGTCGAAAGCTTCCATGCTTGGTATTAATACTAAAATCTTCTTTTTTCTCTATAAGTGAATCGTGCTCCATACGATGCGCTACGAGATCTTCGATGGAAATAATTTTCAGATCGAATTTTTTGGCAACACTTATCAATTGTGGCAATCTCGCCATGGTTCCATCCTCATTCAAGATCTCAACCAGGATACCGGCGGTTTCCAAGCCGGCTAATCGCGCCAGATCGATAGCGGCTTCCGTATGCCCGGTACGGCGTAATACCCCTCCTTCATATGCTCGCAATGGAAAAATATGCCCCGGACGCCCTAAATCCGCGGGTTTAGTCTCACTATTGGCGAGCGCTCTGATGGTTTTGGCACGGTCATGCACCGAAATCCCCGAAGTACAACCATGGCCAATCAGATCTACCGAAATAGTAAACTGTGTATGGTGAAGTACAGTGTTGTTTTCGACCATCATATCCAGATCCAACTCTGAACATCGCTCCTCGGTGAGAGGTGCGCAAATAAGTCCTCGACCATTGGACGCCATGAAATTGATCATTTCCGGAGTCACCATATCTGCAGCAGCTATAAAGTCGCCTTCATTCTCACGATTCTCATCATCTACAACAATAATGATCTTACCATTTTTAATATCATCAATGGCTTCAGAAATAGTATTGAGCTTTATCACAACGCCGTTTTCAGTAGAGATCATCACAATTTTTTTACTATACAAAGATACGAAGACATTTTATTTTTTAGCCAAAGTCGGTAATGCTATAACAAAAGGGCTTGCGATTATGTTTTCTTTCTTTTGAATAATCTTCCCAACCGTTGCAGAAAAGAATCTATATCAACGATTCCTTGATCAGTAGTAGCGCGGTAGGTTAGCCAAACACCCAGGGGAAGCATTATTGCCGTACTCAGCCAACTCGCTATAAAGGGATGCATAGTGCCGTCTTCGGCACTGTTCTTGGCGAAAATCCCTATAAAGTGATAGGTTAAAAAGAGAAATATCGCTACTACCATTGGAAGTCCCATTCCCCCTTTACGAATTATAGCACCTAAGGGAGCGCCTACAAAGAACAGAATAATACAAACCATCGATAAGGCAAACTTTTCATGAAGCGCCATTTCGTGTTTATTAAGTCGCTTGGCCTTTATGTGGAACTCAATTTTTTTTGAATTTAAAGATTGGATCGTACCCTTGACATTGTTGATGGCTGTTTCCAGAATTTCACTTTGCTGTCGTTCTACGAACACATCGAGAATTTCGCTATAGACCGTATCTTTGGTTACCCTTCTTCTAATTGTATCCCTAAATTTATTGACCCCGGTGCGGTAATACATATTCTCACCAAACAGCCTAATATCCTTAGTGAAACTATTTGAAAGTGTATCAATTTCAGCGAATAGCTCACTTGCCCGATACATATTGTGATTACTTAATTCGTTTTGCTTATTGATGTCTGTATCATTTAGCGCGGTAAGATCAATATTCAAAGTATATTCTTCAAAATAACTCTTGGCAAAGGGCCGGCTGCGTTGCTTTACCGCATTTTTAAGTTGAATATCCTCGTAATAGTTTCCATCCTTTAGCACTAAAGAAAGTGTATTACTTCCTTCTTCGCTGACCAATTCTCCTTCTTTGGCTATAATAACCGTAGAATTCATATTAGGGCGCATAGAGTTTTTCTTATGGATAACTACTTCCCGTAAATATTGCCCACGATCGCCATATTTTTCGGCGACCTTGATATTAAAGTCATCTCCTATGCTACTGAACTGCCCCTCCACGATCGCCATCGACGGACTTATTTGTGCAATATTCCTTCGTAGGTTTTGCCATTTGTATTCGGAATAGGGGATTACATTATTTGCGAAAAAGAAGGCTGTGATCGCCAGGCCTACAATAAAATAGGTCAAACTACGCATGGCTCTTTGCAGCGAGATCCCGTTTGATTTCATGGCTGCGAATTCATAGTTTTCGGCAAAATTTCCGAACACCATCAACGAGGTGACTAAAATAGTGAGAGGGAGCACCAATGGAATTAACTTAGGCGCAAAGAACCAAAGGAACTTTAAAATGACCCAAATATCTATATCCTTGCCGGCAAGTTCAGAAATATATAGCCACACCGTCTGCAACACAAAAATGAACATCAAAATAATGAAGACGCTAAAAAACGTCTTCAAATAGGCAATTAATATGTATCGATCTAAGATTTTCAAGACAACACGGTTAATCTAGCCGGTCGATGTAATACCCATCTTTTTCATACTTGGCTTGGTCAAAGATAAAAAGTGTTTTTGACAAAGGCTGATTGGTTTTAAAAGAATTAACAGTCAGGGTATATTTTGTACCATTGGCATCGGTTTGAATCAATTTATAGATATGTTTGGTTTGAACATCTATTCCCAATAAAATATCTTTGATCTCAGCCTTTGAATCGATAGGCCTCAATTTTACATATTGAATTTGTCTTCCTTTGATATTTTGTGCAATGTCCATTTGGTAGGTATATCCATTTTCATAAAAAGTGAGCAATTTTGACGGGGTTATTTCTTTATCGTCTTCTGCCCTGTATGACGAAATGATAACCTCTTCATCTTCCGGCACAATGGTGTAGATCTTTTGTCCGTCAAACATACGGGTAGTGCCCAACATATTCAGCAGATATTTATCTCCCTCTATGGAAACGTTCCCTCGTGTATCTTGATTAACTCCTTCTTTGGCGTTGTTCAAATTCCATTTAAAGTCTATTACGATATTATTGTAGCTTCTCACCTTGGCAGAAACCTCGTTCAACAAAGCCCTGGCACTTTGAGCGGGTGCCAAAGAAATGCTACCTACAGCGAGGAGCAAAACTATAATTGTCTTCATTTTAATAATCATTAGTATCGTTGTCTAAGATTTGGTGTAAAGCGTCGATCGAGGAAACCAGTACTTGTCTCGCTTTGCTGCCTTCGAAAGGGCCTACTATACCTGCGGCTTCCAATTGGTCGATGATACGACCGGCCCGGTTATAACCCAGTTTGAGTTTTCGTTGCAATAACGAAGCCGATCCTTGTTGGGCGATCACCAGTACTTCGGCGGCTTCCCGAAACAGTTTATCTCGCTCATCGACACTTACATCAAGAGTTGTGCCAGCTTCCTCTCCTACATATTCCGGCAAAATATAGGCATTTGCATACGCTTTTTGAGATCCTATGAACTCTGTAATATCGGCCACTTCAGGTGTATCGACGAAAGCACATTGGATACGTGTCAGATCGTTACCCTGAGTGAAAAGCATATCTCCACGACCTATGAGCTGGTCGGCGCCGGAAAAATCCAAAATAGTGCGAGAGTCTATTTTACTGGTAACCCTGAACGCAATACGGGCGGGGAAGTTGGCTTTGATAATTCCGGTGATCACATTCACCGAAGGCCGCTGCGTAGCGATGATCAAATGAATTCCGATAGCACGGGCTAATTGGGCCAGCCGGGCGATAGGTGTTTCTATTTCTTTCCCGGTTGTCATGATCAGATCGGCGAATTCGTCAATCACCAAAACGATATAGGGTAAATAGCGGTGCCCGTCATGTGGGTTCAACTTACGCGCCTTGAATTTAGAATTATATTCTTTGATATTTCGACACATCGCGTCTTTCAGCAGATCGTATCGATTGTCCATTTCAATACATAGTGAATTTAGCGTATGGATGACCTTGGTAGTATCAGTGATAATGGCTTCCTTGGTATCTGGGAGTTTCGCCAGGAAATGTCGTTCGATTTTATTGAAAAGTGTCAATTCAACTTTTTTGGGATCGACAAGCACGAATTTCACCTCTGCCGGATGTTTTTTGTAAAGCAAAGAGGTCAGTATCGCATTGAGTCCAACCGATTTCCCTTGTCCGGTGGCTCCTGCCATCAATAAATGAGGCATTTTAACCAGATCAGCAACGAAGGTTTCATTGCTGATAGTCTTTCCAAAAGACATAGGTAGTTCCATTTCGGCATTCTGAAACTTGGGAGAGGCAATAGCGGACCGCATGGAAACGATCTGCGGATTTTTATTCGGTACTTCAATTCCTATGGTTCCGCGCCCCGGGATAGGGGCAATGATACGAATCCCGAGTGCCGAAAGTGACAAGGCGATATCATCCTCCAGATTCTTGATCTTAGAAATACGAACGCCGGCATCGGGAACGATCTCGTATAAGGTGACGGTGGGGCCAACGGTGGCCTTGATATTTGAGATCCCTATATTGTAGTTATTGAGTGTATCAACGATTCGGTTTTTATTCGCATCAAGCTCTTCCTGATTGATAATTATCCCTTTGCCACCCGTATAATCCTTTAGCAGATTAATGGTCGGGAATTTATAGTTAGCCAATTCCAATGTAGGATCGAACTCACCAAAATCTTCAACCAATTTTTCACTCAGATTTTCAGTTACTTCTTCTTCAACCATAGTGGGTTTGACTTCCATTTCGAGTTTATCTCCGCTTGTGCTTGAAGCAACTTCGGCGATTGGGGAAGTCGTTTCTATAATGGGTTTAGTGAGTTCTACTTTATCTTCCGAAGGATTTGTAATATCCAATTGTATTTCTGAGGTCTGTATGGAACTATTTTCAATCACATCTTTTTCATAATCGGTTTGATCGATTTCCCGTGAATCATCCGTGGTAGAAAAATCATCCTGTATTTCCTTTTTTGTTTTTCCGAAGGCAGACGCTACTTTCTCAGGAGTAATTTTCAATCGTGAAACCAGGTAAATGATCGCGAGAAAAGTCATCAATAAAATAGTACCGATCAATCCCATATATCCTTGCAATAAGTCATTGATCTCAAAGCCCACACGCCCACCCAATATTGAGCCTTGAACATGAAAGAATCCGAAAAAAACAGATAACCAGATCATCACTAAAATTCCCCAAAACCAAAACCTGAGCAGTTGTCTCTTCGCATAATCAAAAAAGAAATAGACACCCGTCAGGCATACTAAAAATGCTAAAATAAAGGCGGAGATCCCAAATCCTTCATGAATAAAGAAATCACCCAGGAAATTACCCACATCTTCCAGCCAGTTTTTAGCAACAGAGTCACTATTCATTTCTCCAAGGATACTTTGGTCGTCTTTCCAGGTGAACAGGTGTGAGATAAAAGATAAGAACAGTGCGAGTCCCAGAAGTATTAAACCGCTCCCGAAAATAATTTTTTGCGGTCTCGACAACGCAAAGGAGATTTTTTTACGGGAGGACTTGGTTCTTTTGGTCTTTGCGGTTTTTTTCTTCGCCATCTAGAGTTGGGTTGTCGTTGGGTAAAAATACAAATATACAACGGCACAAACTACATAAAATTTTGAAGATATTTTTTGGGTCTGTAATATCGAATTTAGCAGATTTATGCTGCCAGCAAAACTGAGCAGACAAAACGAAAAAGAGGCTGACGGATTATCAGCCTCTTTTCACAATTAAAAAACCTAACTTAACCTAACTAAAGTTTTTAGTATCGTTTAGTCACATGGGACAATGTCACTACCGGTAAAATCATTACACACCAGGAAGCATTCATTGTACATGGTAATCACTATTCCATTCCATTCGACACATAATGGCTCATAAGGATCGTTCTTACATTCGATGCATTGGCCGATAAAGTATTTCAAAGTACCAAGATCGATAATGCGGAAAACGCGACCAACAATTTTTTCTTTTTAGACGCTAATGTTCGGGTGAATTACAGACCGGATGACAGCAATAGCTTCTCTTTGAGCGCTATTTATATAGATAACGATCTGGATTATTTGGTGATGGATATGGACTCTTCTCAATCCTTCAATGATCTTATGGCCATTGAGAATGAGGGCTATAGTGCACGTTGGGATGCAAAATGGAGTGATAAAGTTCGACAGCGAACACAACTGAGTTTTTCCCGGTATCGATTTTCTTATAAGTTTCTAACCTTCGAAAATGATGAACAGATCAGGGAATTTCAAAAACTAAATGCCATCTACGATACCTCTGTTTCATCTGAAGTAGAGATCAATACACATGACGAGAACGATCTTTCTTTCGGCTATCAATACGGTTTGAAGGATGTAAGTTATGCTTTCCGGGATACTGCCGATCTGGATTTTATTCTGGACGCCGATCAAAACGTGATCAATACACATTCCATCTTTGCTAATTATTCTTTACGTGCGGCCAGACGATTCGAATTTAGGATCGGTTTACGAACCAATTACTACCTGGAGCTGGACATGATACGGTTTGAACCCAGGCTTTTATTTCAGAAAGGAATCTTTAAGAATGTGAAACTTCAGTTTTCCGGAGAGATAAAGAATCAGATCATCAGTGAGATCGACGAGACCGTTTTGAGTGATCTGTCGTTGGAAAATCGTCTTTGGCGGTTGGCAAATGGAGAGGCCTTTCCAATTATTAATAGTTGGCAGGTTTCGGCAGGAATTATATATACCAATAAGGGTTGGAGCTTGGATATCGATCAATTTTATAAGAAAATTGATGGGATCTCGGCGCTTTCACTCGGGTTTTTAAATCCGGACGATGCGCAGTTCCATATAGGGGAGAGAGAGGTTCTGGGCCTGGATTTTTATTTAAAAAAAGACTTCAGGCCTTTTAAGACCTGGTTGAGCTATTCGTTCAGTAACGCCAAAAGTAAGTTTGATGGCTTGAACGATAATAACGATTTTATTTCCAGTACTAATATCAGGCATTCCGTTACAACCTCGGTAGCTTTCAGAAAAAAACAATTTCAAATTGCATTAGCCTGGCATTGGCGTACAGGAAAGCCTTTTACCAAGGGGATCATTCCATCGGATCCTAATGGCTCTGTTGAATTTATAGGAATCAATGGCGAGAGACTTCCTTCTTATCACAGAATGGATATTTCGACTACCTATGATTTTTATTTTTCAACGGATAAAAAGGTCAAAGGGAAAATTGGGTTTTCAATACGAAATATCTACGATCAGGAAAATCAGTTAAGCAGGGAATATTTTGGCAACAATAATCTGGATGATCCCATTAGAATAGTGAACAAATTTTCACTTGGATTTACCCCAAATTTTTTATTCAGAGCATCATTATAGAGCTATAACCTAAGAAATAATGTTCAACTTCGGAATATAAATGATACAAGCGATCGCCACAGCGGCTATGGAGGCAAAGAATACGGCTCCGGCAGCTACATCTTTTATGTAGCCTATTTTATCGTGATAATCTGGATGAACGAAATTGGCGATTTCCTCGGCGGAGGTATTGAGACCTTCAATACTCATTACCAATCCGATGGCAAAGATCTGCAACATCCACTCGACTGCCGATATTTCGAAATAAAACCCCGCACAGATTATGCCTATGGCGATGATGCTTTGTACTTGAATGCTCGGTTCGTTTTTAATCAGCATCCAGGCACCTTTAATGGCATAGCTACAGCCTTTAAGTCGCTTTCCTAAAAATGTATCCCACATTATAAGGCGTTTATAGCGGCTTGATAATCAGGTTCCTGGCCAATCTCCGGTACCTGTTCAGTATATAGCACCTTATTATTTTCGTCTAAAACCATGACAACTCTCGAGAGCAATCCTGTAAATTTACTTTTGGTAATTTCCAGGCCATAATCTCTCCCAAAATCACCGTTTTTGAAATCACTTAGCATTTCTACATTCTCAATGCCTTCTGCAGTACAAAAGCGGGCTTGCGCAAAAGGAAGATCCCGTGAAATGCAAAGTACTTTTGTGTTGTGCAGTTTAGAAGATTCCTCATTGAACTTTCTTGCAGAAGTGGCACAGATACCAGTATCGACACTTGGAAAAATGTTGATAATTTTTCGGGTGCCTTCGTAATCGCTTAACTCTTTTGAAGCAAAGTCTGTTGCGGTCAATGTAAAATTAGGTGCGGTTGTTCCCAATGCAGGTAACTCTCCAATTGTTTCGGCAGGATTTCCTCCCAGAGTTATATTTGCCATTTTATTCAGAATTTGATTAGACCCTAAAATTACGTATTCAAATCTATATAGAGGGTTATTCTTTTGAGAAAAAACAAAATCTGCAATTCGTAAATTAAAGCGGGTGTTGGTAACTGCTATTCCAAAATATTTCGAAATCGTCATGCCAATTTAGGAGCCGTCATCATTTTGATCTTTATTCTGAAGGCTGCGAAAAATAGGGTCATAAAGGGACTTAACCAGTTAAATACGGCATAGAAAAAATATTCGCCAACCCCGACCCCTAGAACCCCACTTTGGTAGGCCCCGCAGGTATTCCATGGAATTAATACCGAAGTTACCGTCCCACTGTCTTCCAAGGTTCGGGATAGGTTTTCCGGCGCCAGGCCTCTATCGTCAAACGCTTTTTTAAACATTTTACCCGGAATTACGATCGCCAGATATTGATCGGATGCAACAACATTCAATCCCAAACAACTGATCACAGTACTTGCGAAAAGGCCAAAAATAGAGCTTGCCAATTTCAATAATTCCCGGGTAATTCTGGCCAATGCCCCAATGGCATCCATGACCCCTCCGAAGACCATGGCACAAATAATAAGAAATATGGTCCACCCCATACCTTGTATTCCACCTGAACTAAAAAGCTCGTTTAGTTTTACATTGTCGGTTTCAATAGCGGTATCGGTAAAAATAGCTTTCGTAATGGCAATTGCATTTGATGATGCTACCTTTTGTAAAATTTCAGGCTGAAAAATAAAGGCAAAAATAGCGGCCGATGCAACACCCGCACCAAGTGCTATAAGTGGTTTTGTTTTCAGCAAAATTAAAACGATCACCACCAGTGGTACTATAAACAACAAGGGTGTAATATTAAATGTACTATCGATGGTAGCGAGCAACCCACTAATATCAGCATTACCCGTGGTGTCGATAGTAGTACTTATAATTCCGAAGACGATCAATGTAATGAGAATAGTAGGCCCGGTGGTAAGTGCCATATAACGGATATGTGTAAAAAGATCGGCTCCGGACATAGCCGGGGCCAGGTTGGTAGTGTCACTCAAAGGGGACATTTTATCACCGAAATAAGCCCCTGAGATCACGGCGCCTGCTATCATCCCTCCACTGATGCCCAATGCGGTTCCAATTCCGATAAGAGCGATTCCAACAGTTGCAGAGGTAGTCCAGGAACTGCCCGTGGCTATCGATATAATAGCGGCGATAACTACGGATGCAGGAAGAAAAATCTCCGGATTCAACACCTGCAGGCCGTAATAAACCATTGCGGGAATGACTCCACTTACCAGCCAGGTACCGGCGAGAGCTCCCACAAGTAACAAGATCATAATGGGTACAAATATACTTTTCAGGTTTTCCCATATTTCAGAAAGCATGGTGACTACACCTACTTTGTTTCTAAATCCTACCACAGCAGCCAGCAATCCACCCATCAAAAGAATATATTGATTGGAGTAGGTGCCAAACCACTCACCGTCTGCATAAAATATATTGTAGGCCAGTAACGCCATTAAAATAATTACAGGAATAAGGGCTTCCCAAATGTTAAGTTCTACATTCTCAATGATCTTTTGATCTTCAATTTCTATTTCGGAAAGATTGTCGTGTTCCTGCATGTTTATTTTTTAATTGGTAATGTTACGATTTTGCGGAAACCTGTGCAAAATAATTAATTTTGTCACCAATAAAAAATAGGATTTTAACTGTATTTTAATTTAATCGAGTTGCGTGGTGGAGGGCTTTTATAAAACCGCTTGGGTGGGGATTGAAATTTTTTATATTCTGTTTCATTTGTCATTATTTGGTATATCAAAGGAATCGCATTAATGATATATTATCAATGAAAAGTTTTAAATTTAGAATATAAAACTATAATATATACTTTAAGTAGTTTAATAATCGGAATATTATATTAAAATTTTGTACTTTACAGAAAATTTTTCAGAATGAATCTAGATACCATTGATAAAGATCTGCTAAAATACCTTCAGCAGGATGCTAAACAGACCAACAAAGAACTTTCTTCCAAGTTAGGTCTTTCAGTCACTGCGGTATATGAACGAATCAAGAAATTGGAACGGGGAGGCGTCATCAGGAAGTATGTTGCCCTCATCGATACCAAAAAAGTAAACCATGGGTTCATGGTTTTTTGTCATATAAAATTGGAAAAACACGCCAATGATGCTATTGGATATTTCGAAACTGAAGTCGCACAACTGGATGAGGTCCTGGAATGTTTTCATGTGAGCGGTGAATACGACTATTTGCTTAAAGTAGTTGTAAAAGATATGCCACACTTCCGTACTTTTATGGTCACAAAGCTCACCTCTCTACAGTATATCGGAAGTACACAAAGTTCCTTTACCATAAGCGAAGTGAAGAATTCAACTGAAATCATTTTGTAATGCAAAATAGATCCTATTTGCTTTCCGAGTTTTTCGTGCTCTTCATTTTATTACCCTTGAGTTTTGTCATAGAATATTCCATTTCGGTGAAAGCGGGATTAGCAATGGCAGGATTAATATACGTCATCTTTATCCTAAAGAAAGTAGAGCACATATCCTTCAGCGTAAAAAAAGACATCGACTGGAAAGCCTTTTGGAAACGAACAGCCCTTAGGTTTTCAATAATAGCAATTATCACTACAGCTTTTGTGTTATACAAAGATCCCCCGGCTTTATTTTATGTTCCTTTCAACAAGCCGATGCTCTTCCTTATTATTCTGTTTATTTATACATTTCTTTCTGTCTGGCCTCAAGAAATAATTTACAGGACCTTCTTCTTTAAACGCTATGAAAGACTTTTCCCCAGTAAACCACTTTTCGTTTTTATCAATGCCATTCTTTTTATGTTGGCCCATATTTTTTTCAGAAATACACTCGTGCTTGTCCTGACATTTTTAGGAGGATTATTATTTAGTATTTCCTATTTAAAATTTCGCTCCACGACATTGATCAGCATAGAACACGCCCTTTACGGCAATTGGATATTTACCGTCGGTATGGGGCAGATGTTGGCATTTCCGGGGATGGAGAATGTCTAACACACGTATCCATATTTTCTCACTCGAATGGGGTGGTTGTTTCTGAAAATTAAGAACTTGGCACTTTAATTTTCAGAAACTTTGCGTCACCTTCTTCCTCGTTTCCCGGGATGGAAGGCCCATAGTGATACACATGCCCACATTTCGTATGAGGATATTGGCTATTGAGAGGGAGTATCGTAACTTTGCCATTCGAAAAATAAAACACATTCTATGAATACCTATGATGTTGCAATAATCGGTTCCGGCCCCGGAGGCTATATAGCGGCGATTCGCTGTGCGCAATTGGGGATGAAAACTGCAATTATCGAAAAATATAATACCCTCGGTGGCACCTGTCTGAACGTTGGTTGTATTCCGAGTAAAGCTTTATTGGATTCTTCTCATCATTACGAGGATGTTGTCAAACATTTTGAGGGACACGGTATCGAGATCCCGGGTGAAGTAAAGGTCAATTTGAAGAAAATGATAGAGCGCAAGCAAGATGTTGTGGATATGACCACAAAAGGGGTTGAATTCCTGATGAATAAGAACAAGATCGACGTTTTTACAGGAATGGGTTCTTTTATCGATGCTACCCATATCGAAATAAAAGGTGATAAAACAGAATCGATCGAAGCAAAAAACATTATCGTCGCGACGGGAAGCAAGCCATCAACCCTACCTTTTATCAACCTTGATAAGGAACGCATCATCACTTCTACCGAAGCATTGAAACTCCCTGAGATCCCAAAACATCTCATCGTGATCGGTGGCGGGGCGATCGGTCTGGAAATCGGACAGGTATACCGTCGTTTGGGCGCAGAAGTTTCTGTGGTGGAATTCATGGATCGGATTATCCCAACTATGGATAGTGCGCAGAGCAAAGAGTTGATGAAAGCCATGAAAAAACAAGGAGTGAAATTTTATGTGTCTCATAAAGTTTCGGCAGTGGAAAGAAAGAAAAATGAGATCACTGTAACGGCAACCGATAAAAAGGACAAACAAGTTACTTTTACCGGAGATTATTGCCTTGTTTCCGTAGGCAGACACCCTTATACGGATGGTCTTAATGCTGAAAATGCGGGCGTAAAGATCACGGAGCGAGGGCAAATTGAAGTTAATGATCAACTACAAACCAATATTGCCAATATATATGCTATTGGAGATGTGATCCGTGGTGCCATGCTGGCCCACAAAGCAGGAGAAGAAGGAGTTTTAGTCGCTGAATATTTAGCCGGACAAAAACCACATATAGATTATAATTTGATCCCGGGAGTAGTTTACACCTGGCCGGAAGTTGCCTCGGTCGGGAAAACCGAAGAGGAGCTGAAAGAAGCAGGTGTTGCCTATAAAGCAGGTCAATTTCCAATGCGTGCTTTGGGAAGAAGCCGGGCGAGTGGAGATACCGATGGGTTTGTAAAGATCTTAAGCGACGCAGCCACCGATGAAGTCCTTGGGGTGCATATGGTGGGAGCCCGGGTAGCCGACCTGATCAGTGAAGCTGTAGTTGCCATGGAATTTCGTGCCAGTGCCGAGGATATAGCCAGAATGAGCCACGCGCATCCAACCTATGCGGAAGCTGTAAAAGAAGCAGCACTCGCTGCAACCGGGAACAGACCACTTCATATTTAAAGGACAATAGTTGCCTCCATCTTTGCCGAAAATACAGAGGAGTGTCTTTTATACCAATAATTTTATACAGAAACCAACTCAAAATGAAGAGGTGGTTTTTTACATTTCAATATCTTTATACGATGAAAAAAATCCTTGCCTTCGCCGGAAGTAACAGCAGTACCTCTATCAACCATAGATTGGTTTCTTTTGTGGCATCTCAAATCGATGATCACGAAGTAAAAGTTATTAAATTAAGCGATTATTCCTTGCCGATTTACAGCGAAGACCTGGAAAAAAATGAAGGTTTCCCTTCGGACTTGAACGAATTACTGAAAGAAATAAAATCGGCTGACGCACTCATAATTTCAGTAAACGAACACAATAGTGGTGTCTCGGCATTTTTTAAGAATGTGGTCGATTGGCTCTCACGAATTGACAGAAATTATTCAGAAGGGAAAAAGATCCTGGTCATGAGCACATCGCCGGGAAAAAGGGGAGGAATGTCGGCCTTAGATTATATAAAAGGTGTGTTGCCCCGTACCGGGGGTGAAGTTGTGGATGCGTTTACGTTCCCATCTTTTTACGAGAATTTTTCTAAAGAGGATGATAAGATCAAAAACGATGAACTATCCGCAACAGTTACAAAAGCTATTCAAACATTATTGAGCGAACTGTAAGGTGGAAAGAACAGTTAAAAAATACACCGCTTCCTTAACCGAAGATCTTAAGACCCGTATCCTTCTGTGGGCACAGCAGTATGACGAAATTACCTGGCTGGATTCGAATAACTATGAACAGGGCCATAGCAGTTATCAGGCGATGCTGGCAGTGGATGCCTTCACGTATATCAAGACAGATCATCACAATGCTTTTGAGAAGCTGGAAGAATATCAATCCCTTTCCAACGATTGGCTATTTGGCTACCTCACCTACGACTTAAAAAATGATGTGGAGCTTTTGAAATCACGCAATTTTGATGGACTCAACTTCGCCGATCTGTATTTCTTTCAGCCAAAAAAAGTATTTCTTTTTTCTGAAAACGAAGTGGAATTACAGTATCTAAATATAGTCGATGGTGAACTGGAAAGTGATTGGCCGGACATTATGAATACTGAAATACCAGTTGAAGATTCCATAGTCGAACGTCCTATAAAAATAAGCCTTCGCACTTCTAAGGACAATTACTTTCAGCAGGTCGATGAAATGCTTCGGCATATTGAGCGCGGAGATATTTATGAGGTGAATTTTTGTCAGGAGTTCTTTTCGGAAAATGCGACCATCGATCCCTTGAAGACATTTCAGCATTTGAACAACATTTCGAGGACACCTTTTGCCACTTTTTTAAAATTTGGCGAACACTATGTGCTTTCGGCTTCTCCGGAGCGGTATTTGAAGAAGGAGGGAAATACCGTTATATCTCAACCTATTAAGGGTACTGCGAAGCGATTATCAAACCCTTCCGAAGATCAGAAAATGATAGATCAATTGCGAAATGATCCCAAAGAGCGCAGTGAGAATATTATGATAACCGATTTGGTACGGAACGATTTGTCACGATTTGCAACCAAAGGATCGGTTGTGGTCGAAGAACTATGTAAGGTCTATAGTTTCGAGCAGGTACACCAATTGATCTCTACCGTGCGTTGTGAGGTTGCAGACGACCTTTCTTCCGTAGAAATGATCAGAAATACGTTTCCTATGGGCAGTATGACTGGTGCTCCCAAAATTTCGGCTATGAAGATCATCGAAGAACTGGAAGTCACAAAACGGGGTCTGTATAGTGGTGCGGTAGGATATTTTGCCCCCAATGGGGATTTCGATTTTAACGTCATCATAAGGAGCATTTTGTACAACGCCTCGGCAAAATATGTGAGTTTTTCGGTGGGAGGGGCTATCACCGCCAAATCCATCCCAGAAAATGAGTACGAAGAATGTCTGATCAAAGCCAAGGCCATGCGTGAAGTACTGGCGGGGTGAAAACTTGTTGATCGTCAGTACTCCGGATATTCGTCACATATGCTTAAAGTAGTCTCAAGAATGGAATATGTTCCAATTGGGAGGATGCTTAGCTTTGGAATTGCAGTTGTTTTGGGTATTTTTGCAATTACATTCCAAAATGCTCAACCGCTTCAAAAAACATATAGAACACAGATTATCTTTTCTAACAGATAAAAAACTACTCATCGCCTGTAGCGGTGGGGTGGATAGCGTGGTTTTAGCACATTTGCTAAAAGAATCGGGCTTCGATATTGGATTGGCACATTGTAATTTTTTTCTTCGCGGAAGCGAAAGCGATGAAGACGAAAAATTTGTGGATGAATTGGCAAAAAAGTATGGTATCCCATTTTTTTCTGAAACCTTTGATACCGTAAAATATGCTGAGACCAAAAAATTATCCACTCAAATGGCCGCCAGGGAACTTCGCTACGGATGGTTTGATGAACTGCTGAAGGATTTTAACTACCATTACGTACTCACCGCGCATCACGCCGATGATGACCTGGAAACTTTTCTGATCAATCTCTCGCGCGGAACCGGTTTAAGAGGGTTAACAGGAATTCAGGAAGTGAACGGAAAGCTTGTACGGCCTTTACTCTCATTTTCGAGAGAAGAGATTTTGCGATATGCAAAAACAAATGAACTTTATTGGAGAGAAGATAGCAGCAATGCAAAAACAGATTACCTGCGTAATAAATTGCGGCACAATGTCATTCCACCCTATAAAGAATCTATCAAAAATGCCCTGCAAAACTTCAGAAAAACACAACGGAATTTGAAAGGTAGCCGGGCCTTAGTCGATGATTATATTACGCTCATCTATAATCTGGTCATGACAAAAGTGGGGGAAGACTATGAGATAAACATTCAAAAAATTTCGGAATTACCCAATACACAGGAATTGTTGTATGAGTTATTGCATCCTTTTGGTTTTAGCGCTTGGGATGATATTTCTGAATTGCTGACCGCGCAAACCGGAAAACAGGTTTTTTCACCCACCCACCGTTTGGTAAAAGACAGGGACGTTTTGTTATTGAATGCAGTCGCTGCCGACTCATCCATCGGCGAATTAAACATCTCGGAAGGAACTTCGGAAATAAAATCACCTATTGAATTGCAATTTGAATCTGCCGAGCATTTTGAGATCACCAACGCGAATACAGTGTTCGTAGATAAGGATGGTCTGTACTATCCGTTATTATTACGCCGCTGGAATGATGGAGATGTTTTTCAGCCGTTTGGGATGAAAGGAAAAAAGAAATTGAGTAAGTTTTTTAAAGATGAAAAGTTATCTTTGGTCGCCAAAGAAAAGGTTTGGGTACTTTGTAGTGATAAATCTATAGTATGGGTTGTAGGAATGCGGCTCGATGAACGGTTCAAAGTGTCCAAAAAAACAAAAAATATTATCAGAATAGATTACACCCCCAATTAGAACATGAAAAAAGTACTAGGTATTCTTATCGCTTTATTAGTCACTTCATCTGCTTTTTCGCAAATTATCCAGCCCGTTATCTGGGAAACTGAAGTAAAGAAAATAGATGATTCAAATTTTGAATTAATATTCAATGCTTCTATTGAAAAAGGCTGGTCTATTTACTCACAGTTTATAGATGAAGGAGGGCCAATTCCAACGGTCTTTACATTTGATAATCCGAATAATGAATTCGAATTAGTCGGAAAAGTAGAGGAGGGGAAACCCATAACTAAATTTGACAAGATCTTCGAAATGGAAATGTCCTTCTTTTTTAATGAAGCCATATTCGTTCAAAAGATCAGACGCCTTGATCCGGGGTTGACAGATATTACCGTCTTGGTAGAATTTCAAACCTGTGATGATGAAAAATGTATTTTTGAAACCGAGAATTTTGTTATTTCGCTGGAAGGCGAGGTTACCGATCATGGGTCTATGCAGGTAACTGCGAGGGACATCGAAAAAACCAAGGCGCTTAACATTGCCTTGAAAGGAAGAGAAAAATTTGAAGATCCCGTAAAGAAGGAGAAAGGATTGGTTACTATTTTTCTACTCGGGTTCTTGGGAGGGATGATCGCTTTGCTGACACCCTGTGTATTTCCAATGATACCGTTAACGGTGAGCTATTTCACCAAGAGTGCCAAAAACAGACAAAACGGATTGGCAAATGCAGTTATGTACGGTTTTTTTATCTTTTTGATATATGTATTATTGAGTATCCCGTTTCATTTGTTGGATTCACTGGATCCGGAAATACTCAATAATATATCGACCAACGTAACGCTCAATATTATTTTCTTTGTTGTTTTTATTGTCTTTGCGTTCTCATTTTTTGGGTTCTATGAGATTACATTACCCAGTTCCTGGAGTGCAAAAATGGATAGTAAAGCCACAAATATTGGCGGTATTATAGGCATCTTCTTTATGGCTTTGACCCTGGCAATTGTTTCTTTTTCATGTACTGGCCCTATTCTTGGAACCCTGTTAGGGAGTTCGTTAACAAGTGATGGAGGCGCGATGCAATTAAGTTTTGGAATGGGAGGATTTGGACTTGCTTTAGCATGGCCTTTTGCCTTATTTGCACTGTTCCCTAATTTACTCACTTCGCTCCCAAAAAGCGGTGGATGGATGAATACGGTCAAGGTCGTTTTAGGATTTATCGAATTGGGATTAGCATTCAAGTTTCTTTCCAATGCAGACCTGGTGGAACATTGGGGCCTGCTTAAGCGTGAAATATTCTTCGGAATTTGGATCTTGTGTGCTTTAGGTATGGCGCTGTATTTATTCGGGTTTATTCGCTTTCCACATGACGGGCCAAAGAAAAAACTTCCGAAGGGGAATATAATTGCGGGAGTTTTGAGCATTTCGTTTTTCATCTATTTATTACCCGGTTTGACCAATAGCAAATATGCCAATCTAAAACTTTTAAGCGGTTTCCCGCCACCTTTGTTCTACAGTATATATGACAAGGGAACAAGTGCTCCTTTAGGATTGGAAGCGTATAAAGACTTCGATAAAGGGGTTTCGGCCGCAAAGGCGGAAGGCAAACCCATTATGCTGGACTTTACGGGTTGGGCCTGTGTTAATTGCCGAAAGATGGAAGAACAAGTATGGAGTGAACCCGAAATATTTAAGATCATAAGTGAGGAATATATATTGATCTCCCTCTATGTGGATGATCGAAAAGAACTGAAAGAAGAGGATAGATTTGATTATTTAAAACCGAATGGAAGTATCAAAAAAATTAGCACTATTGGTGATAAATGGGCCACTTTTCAAACCGTAAATTTTCAAAATAACTCTCAGCCGTATTATATTTTAATGGACGCAGAATTAAATATGCTTAATAAACCCATCGCTTATACCCCCGATACCAAGGAGTATTTGAAATGGCTGAGAAAAGGAGTTAAGAACTTTTCAGCAGAAAAATAAATCCAGGACATATGAAATTATTTCTCCATATCACTGCTTTCCTGAGTATTTCCTTGGTTGTGGCACAGGACAATTATGTAAAAGAAAATTACGATAAAAGTGAACTTCGAATAGAAATGCGTGATGGGATCTTTTTGCACACCACGGTTTATGCCCCCAAAGATACAAGTAGTACCTACCCTATTTTACTCAAAAGGACGCCCTATAGCTGTAGCCCCTACGGAATAGATCAGTTTCCTTCCAATGTGGGTCCTAATGAATTTATGATGAATGACAAATACATATTTGTGTATCAGGATGTACGCGGGAGATGGAACAGTGAAGGCGTCTATGATAATATGCGCGCATATATACCCGATAAAAAAGGAGATCAGGTAGACGAGGCCAGTGATACCTATGACACGATAGACTGGTTGGTAAACAACCTTGAAAATAACAACGGCAATGTAGGTGTTTGGGGAATTTCTTATCCCGGTTTTTATGCTACCTATTCTCTTTTAGATGCTCATCCCGCCTTAAAAGCTGTGTCCCCACAGGCCTGCATAGGAGATTTCTTTTTTGACGATTTTCATCATAATGGTGCTTTTTTACTCAGTTACTGGAGGGCAACCCCGGTGTTTGGATATGAAAAAACCGATCCGGTTACGGAGCCATGGTATTCTTTCCCCGATTTAAAATCTCAGGACCAGTATCAATTTTTCCTGGATATAGGTCCTTTGTCTGAACTCGATAAATATTACGGCGAAGACAATGTGTTTTGGCAACAATTGAAAGACCATCCCAATTATGATGAGTTTTGGCGCTCACGAGGGATCATTCAGCATTTGAAGGACATTAAGCCGGCTGTGATGGTTGTGGGAGGGTTGTTCGATGCCGAAGATCTGTACGGCCCGTTTGAAACCTATGAAAAAATTGAACAAAACGGAAGCAATTACAACACCCTTGTTTTTGGACCCTGGAGCCATGGTGATTGGGCCCGGAACAAAGTACGGCAGGCAATAGGCAATGTTTATTTCGGCAGTAATTTATCACGCGATTACCAACGTGATATCGAATCTAAATTCTTCCATCATTTTTTGAAGAATGATGGAAAAGGTGACTCCGGCCTCCCGGAAGCCTATATGTTTGATAGCGGTACCAATGAATGGAAAAGTTATGCGAAATGGCCTCCCGAAAATACCGAAAAGAAAACCTTCTGGCTGCAGAGCAACGAACGATTAAATCCTTTCGCCGAAAAGAGTTACACCTTCGAGGAGTTTATAAGTGATCCGAAAAAACCTGTGCCATACACTGAGGACATTAAAATGGTCTTTTTACCTAGAAAGTACATGACAGATGATCAACGCTTCGCTGGGAAACGGACGGATGTATTGGTCTTTGAGACTAGTGTCCTAACAGAAGACATGACAATGGCCGGTGAAATTTTAGCGAGGTTGAATGTTTCCACCACTGGAACCGATGCAGATTGGATCGTCAAGGTGATCGATGTATTTCCGGCATATGCCCGGAATACCGAAGAAACCCAGGATCATTTAAATATGAGTAACTATCACATGATGGTACGTAGTGAAGTAATGCGAGGAAGGTTTAGAAATAATTTCAGCGAACCGGAACCATTTGTTCCTGGTAAGAAAACGGCAGTTACAATTAAATTACAGGACATTCACCACACTTTTAAAAAAGGGCATAAACTACAAATACAGATCCAGAGTACTTGGTTTCCATTGATCGATTTGAATCCCCAAACGTTTGTTCCGAATATTTTTGAAGCGAAAGAAACCGATTTCGAAAAACATACGCACAGAGTTTATAACGACTCTTCTATAGATTTTACACTTTTGAAAAATTAAAATTTATAGAAAAAAGTAAAGCGCTGCAAGAATGCAGCGCTTATAACAAACCTAACTTAGTAAATTTAAATTAGTATCAAAAATCAATTTTTTATCCCCACAAAAAATTAACTCAATACCGATTCACTAATGAGACAAATATAAACAAGAACTATAAGGCATCTATACGTGCAAACACGTATTTTTTGTATTTTTAACAACATACAGGGTCATTTACAATTAGATGATAAACTAATAAAATGCAGATCATTCCCCTGATAAAACTGCCAAATGTTTATTTATTGATTTCTTAGAAATAAGGATTTATTTTTCCCTATTTGCAGTAAGTATCCTGATAATTTATGAATTCAGATCAACGCGCAGTATAAATAAAACATAGAATTGAAGTGCAATCCATATGCAAAAACCTAATATAAACGGATCTACTAAAATGAATAGGAAAGGATTCATATTCGATCTCGATGGTGTGATCGTCGATACTGCGAAGTACCATTATTTGGCTTGGAAGAAACTATCGGAAAGTATCGGTATTTATTTTGATGAATTTCAAAACGAACAACTCAAAGGCGTGAATCGTATAAATTCCCTGGAAAAAATACTCGGTTGGGGAAACAAGGAATTATCGCAAGATAAATTTATCGAGTTATTGGCCCGAAAGAATAATGATTATTTGGATTATATTTCGAATATGACACGGAGTGAGATCCTTCCGGATGTGGTGCGTATTATTTCTTTTCTGAAGGACACTGACCAGTCCATAGCTCTGGGATCATCCAGTAGAAATGCCAGGATAATCTTGAAAAAATTGAAATTGATCAAAGATTTCGATGCTGTTGTCGATGGTAATAATGTTTCGGAATCCAAGCCAAACCCCGAAGTTTTTCTGTTAGCGGCTGAAGAGCTAAACGTAACTCCTCAGGACTGCGTTGTGTTTGAAGACTCCATAGCAGGAGTTAAAGCCGCGAATGAGGCGGGGATGATGAGCATTGGGATCGGTGACGAAAAAGTGCTGAAAGAAGCGGATTATGTTTTTACTGATTTCACCAAAATATCGAACCAATTTATGACCGAATTGATAACCAAATAAAAGGATATTTCTTTATTCACACAGTATTGTTATGATCCAGGGATATATTAAACCGGATAATTGGAGCATTATAGAAGAAGGATTTGATAAATCGTTGGTGAAATCCTCTGAAAGCTTGTTTAGTCTTGGAAATGGCGCCATGGGTCAACGCGCCAATTTTGAAGAGGATTATAGTGGACCCACATTTCAAGGAAGTTATATCGCCGGAGTCTATTACCCGGATAAGACTCGTGTAGGTTGGTGGAAAAATGGGTATCCCGAGTATTTTGCCAAAGTATTGAATGCGCCCAACTGGATCGGAATTAGAGTATCCGTCAACAGAGAATATCTGGACTTGAATACGTGTAAAAAGGTAAAAGATTTCAGAAGAGAACTCAATATGAAGGAGGGTTGGTACCGTCGTTCGTTTGTAGCCACACTTCAAAACGGAACCGAGATCGAGGTTGAAAGTACACGGATCCTCCATTTGGATCTGGACGAATTGGGTGTTATCAATTATCAGATCAAAGTTTTAAATGGTGATGCCGACATCGAGTTGACACCTTATTTAGACGCCGGTATTACCAATGAAGACAGTAATTGGGACGATAAATTTTGGGATATCCTGAGCGTTTCAGAAGAAAACCAACAAGCATTTATTCGCACTCGCACTCTGAAAAGCAATTTCGATGCATGCACCTTTATGCAGTCTAAGGTCTTTGTGGAGGCTACTGAGATTTCTACCAAATACATTCCTTCAGAAAGGCCAAAAAGCATAGGACTGCGCTATTCGGTAGCTATTAAAAAAGGTCAAACCGTCTCGATTCAAAAATATGCCGGATATACCGTATCGCTGAATCACAGCCCTGATGAATTGATCGGCGCGGCCAAAAGAGTACTTGAAAAGGGAATGACTTTGGGTTATGTAAAACTAAAAAAGCAGCAAGCCGAAATCTGGGCGGGTATCTGGAAAATGGCGGATATCACCATTGTCGGTGACGTTAAAGCGCAACAAGGTATTCGGTTTAATATTTTTCAACTCAATCAAACCTATTTAGGGAAAGACCCCAGACTAAATATTGGACCCAAAGGGTTTACCGGTGAAAAATATGGGGGGAGTACCTATTGGGATACCGAAGCCTATTGCCTCCCATTTTATATGGCGACCAAAGAACAGCATGTCGCTCGAAATCTGTTGAAATATCGATACGATCAGTTGGATAAAGCCATAGAGAACGCAGAGAAATTGGGTTTTGAAAATGGTGCTGCCCTGTATCCTATGGTTACCATGAATGGCGAGGAATGTCATAATGAATGGGAGATAACCTTTGAGGAGATCCATAGAAACGGAGCGATCGCTTTTGCCATTTTCAACTATACGCGTTATACCAATGATGATAGTTACATTCCGGAAATGGGGCTAGAGGTTTTGATAGGAATTGCTCGATTTTGGCACCAACGTGTTACCTACAACAAAGCTAAAGATTTATACATGATCTTAGGTGTAACAGGGCCTAATGAATATGAAAATAATGTCAACAACAATTGGCATACCAATTATATTGCGAAGTGGTGTCTTAAATATGCCACCGGTCAAATTGAAAAAATTGAGACCAATTTTGAAAGGGATTACCAACGTATTATGGAAACCACAAGTCTCTCCCGGGAAGAGATCTCCGGCTGGATTCAAGTAGCGAACAAGATGTATTTACCGTATAGCGAGGAAAATGGTGTGTATCTTCAGCAAGATGGTTTTCTGGACAAAGATTTGGTGCCTGTTGCTGATTTGGATAAATCACAACGTCCTATTAACAAAAAATGGTCCTGGGATCGTATTCTTCGTTCGCCATATATTAAACAAGCGGATATCTTACAGGGATTTTACTTTTTTGAAGATCATTTCAGTACAGCACAATTGGAAAAGCATTTCGACTATTATGAGTCTTTTACCGTACATGAGTCTTCACTTTCTCCTTGTGTTCACAGCATCCTGGCCGCTAAGTTGAATAGAATGGACCAAGCCTATGAATTCTACTTACAGACCTCTCGCCTGGACCTGGATGATTACAACAAAGAGGTGGAGGAAGGCTGTCATATTACAAGTATGGCAGGGACCTGGATGAGCATCGTCGAAGGGTTTGGAGGCATGAGGCTTCGTGATGGATTACTGAACTTCGAACCACGGATTCCGAAACAGTGGGATAATTATACTTTTAAAGTCAGTTTTAGAGGAAGATTATTGAAAGTTTCGGTTTCCAGGGACGGCAACTTGTTTTGCCTCGATAGTGGAGAATCACTTAAGATCATCGTCAATGATGAGCCTGTTACGGTGCATGCTGAATAGTGATCTGAAATTTAAACCGATATATTAACAGATGATACGATTAACATATTTAGTTCTATTTGCAATTGGTTTAATTCAAACAGGCTGTGTTGACGAAAAAAGGGGCGCAATATCAGATTTAGAAGTACCGGAAATACCACTTGTTTCATCTAATTTTACCTGGGAAGGTGCCAATATCTATTTTTTGTTGACAGATCGTTTTAATAATGGTGATGTTTCTAACGATCTAAATTTTGATAGAAAAAACGAGACCGCTGTTTTACGTGGTTTTGAAGGTGGAGACATCAAAGGGGTGACACAAAAGATCGAAGAAGGATATTTTACGAAGCTGGGAGTCAATGCCATTTGGATGACACCGGTAGTAGAGCAAATTCATGACGGAACCGATGAAGGTACCGGCTATACCTATGGATACCACGGATATTGGACCAAAGACTGGACGGCTATGGATCCCAATTTCGGGACGAGTGATGACCTTCGGGAATTAGTGACTGTTGCGCATGAAAATGGTATAAGGATCCTGCTTGACGCTGTCATCAATCATACCGGACCGGTTACTGATCAAGACCCGGTCTGGCCATTGAATTGGGTGCGGACCTTTCCGAAATGTGAATTCACCAACTACGAAAACACAACTGCCTGCACTCTGGTTGAAAATTTACCCGATATCCTCACTGAAAGTAATGATGAAGTGAATTTACCACCACAATTGGTGGAGAAATGGAAGGCTGAAGGACGATATGAGCAAGAAGTAGCCGAACTCGATGCATTTTTTACACGTACAGGCCATCCGCGGGCTCCTCGATTTTATATAATGAAATGGTTGACAGACTATATTTTGGATTATGGAATTGATGGGTACAGGGTGGACACGGTAAAACATACCGAAGAATATGTTTGGGAAGAATTCCGAACCGAGTGTGATTATGCTTTTAGAGCCTGGAAAGAAGCGAATCCGGCACTGGCGCTGGATGATACTCCTTTTTATATGGTAGGTGAAATATATTCTTATACTATTAAGGACGGCCAAGTGTACGATTTTGGTGATAAGAAAGTAGATTTTTTTGGAAAGAGCTTTGATGCATTGATCAATTTCGATCTCCGTTCCACGAGTGAGAAGAACCTTGAAGATGTTTTTAGGAGTTATTCTGAAATATTAAATACCGAAATGAATGGCTTCGGGACCTTGAATTACATCTCATCGCATGATGATGGCGAACCGTTTGACAAAACGCGAGAGAAGACTTATGAATCGGCCATACGATTATTACTGGCACCGGGTGCCTCGCAAATCTACTATGGTGATGAGGTTGGACGTTCCCTACTCATCAAAGGCACCAATGGAGACGCCACCCTTCGTTCGGTGATGAATTGGGACGAGATCAACAACGATCCACAGATCGAAAAATTATTGAAACATTGGCAAAAACTGGGTCAATTCAGAAACGATCATATGGCCATTGGTGCCGGTATACACAATATGATTACTGAGAACCCCTATACCTTTTCCAGAAGGTACTCCAAAGGAAATTTTGAAGATAAAGTGGTAGTAGCGCTGGATGTTCCCAAAGCCTATAAAACCATCCTGGTAACGACCGTCTTTGAAGATGGAACAAAATTGAAAGACGCTTACAGCGGTAAGGAATTTATGGTAAAAAAGGGGAGCGTTACTTTTTCTTCGGAGTATGATGTCGTCTTATTGGAGTTAATTAAGTAACATCGACCACTATCATTCTTTTGCTCTTTCTATGGTAAAAAAGAGGAAAATCCGAACTTTTAAGCCCTAATTCCACTCTTTTTGATGAATTTCACGAATCGAAAACGTTATCGATTGATTTATGGTTTGTTATGTTAATTTATTGACATAATTTTACATCGATGAGTAAGAACATTAATAAAATAGCAGTTTTAACTAGCGGGGGAGATGCTCCCGGAATGAATGCCGCTATTCGAGCGGTTGTGAGATGCTGTGCTTTCCATAAGCTGGAATGTTCAGGAGTTTTTAGAGGACTACAAGGATTGATAGACGGTGATTTTAAAGAATTGGGTCCGCGTTCGGTCAAAAATATCATCAACCGGGGAGGGACGTTTTTAAAATCGGCCAGATCCGATGAATTCAGGACCAAGGCGGGTCGCCAAAAAGCGTACGATAATTTGAAGAAAACCGGAATAGATGCAATTGTGGTTATAGGTGGTGATGGGACGTTTCGAGGTGCGAAGGTATTCAATGACGAATTTGATTTTCCTATCGTGGGTATTCCCGGAACAATAGACAATGACATTAATGGGACCGATATTACCATAGGGTACGATACTGCTTTAAATACTGTAATTGAAGCCATTGATAAAATTCGTGATACGGCAAATTCTCATAATCGTCTTTTTTTAGTGGAAGTAATGGGCCGGGATGCCGGAAATATTGCCTTAAATGCAGGAATTGGCGCCGGGGCAGAAGAAATTTTGATCCCTGAACAAGATATGGGAAAAGACCGCTTGATAGCTTCGCTTAAACGAAGTGAAAAGTCGGGAAAAACCTCAAGTATCGTGGTGGTATCAGAGGGAGACCAAATTGGAAAGAACATTATCGAATTGGCAGATTATATTCGGGAGAATATGGACAAATATGAAGTAAAAGTGACTGTTTTAGGTCATATTCAGCGTGGTGGAAGTCCGAGTTGTGCCGACAGGGTTTTGGCAAGTAGAATGGGAGTAACGGCTGTAGATGCTTTGCTTAACGGCGAACGAGATATAATGATCGGTAAGTCACATAACAAAATTGTTTCCGTCCCCTTTTCAGAAGCGATTAAATTAGAAAACAAAATAGACTTGGACCTGATACGAGTGGCCGACATTACGTCTATATAGATTCAGAATAAATTATGACAAAGATTGGAATAAACGGTTTCGGCCGAATAGGAAGGATCGCTTTTAGAATTGCGATGCAAAATAACAAAGTTGAGGTGGTAGCGGTCAATGATCTGTTGGATGTGGATCAATTGGCCTATTTGCTGAAATATGACTCGGTACATGGGAAATTCAATGGAACGGTAGAAACAAAGGACGGTCATCTGGTGGTAAATGGTAAGACCATTCGTGTTACCGCCGAAAGAAACCCTGAAGATCTAAAGTGGAATGAAGCAGGAGCCGAAGTTATTATCGATTGCACGGGTATTTTCACGACAAAAGATACTGCTGCAGCTCACCTAAAAGCAGGAGCGAAAAAGGTAGTGATCTCGGCACCTTCCAAAGATGCTCCAATGTTCGTGATGGGAGTGAACCACAACGATGTAAAACCCGAGGACACGATTGTGTCTAACGCCTCGTGTACGACCAATTGCTTAGCGCCCATGGCAAAATTGATCCATGACAACCTGGGTATTGTAGAAGGATTGATGACCACCATACATGCAAATACGGCTTCACAATTTACGGTGGACAGTCCTTCGAAAAAGAATTATCGATTGGGCAGAAGTGGTTTGTCGAATATCATTCCAACTACCACCGGAGCCGCAGTTGCGGTGACGAAAGTGATCCCCGAGCTAAAAGGAAAATTAACCGGGATGGCTTTTCGTGTCCCAACAACAGATGTGTCAGTGGTTGACTTAACGGTTCGAACCGTAAAATCTGCGACCTATGAAGAAGTGAAGCTATTATTTAAAAATGCAGCTGCCGGTGCCTATAGAGGGATCATCGATTATGTGGAGGATGCTGTGGTATCTCAAGACTTTGTGAGCAATCCAAATACCTGTAATTTC
>SMVA01008267.1_pt1 | contig 38503 bp, 30 predicted proteins | sample 2456451 | NCBI WGS metagenome assembly SMVA01 (sample SAMN11095933, study PRJNA526329) | marine sediment metagenome | biome: Marine sediment; feature: Surficial sediment; material: Deep marine sediment; isolation source: Hadal surficial sediment | place: Pacific Ocean | collected 2014-05 | depth...
AGAAAACGCAAGATCCGCAGCACGTCAGGCTTTCCCTTCTCCCGGCCTGGGGTTGCGGATCTTCGCCAGGTACGAGTTGCGCGGCCGGTTGTTGAGTTCGGCCAGCAGCTCATAATTGCGGTTCACCTTCTTCTGCTTGGCGACCCGGGACCGGGGGTCGAGAATATTTCCGAACGAAATAGCCTGGGTCGGGCACGCCTGCTGGCAGGCGGTACGTGGCTCATCGGCGGCGAGAGGCCTCCCGGCGGCCTTGGCGTCGATCTTGGCCGCCTGGATCCGCTGGGTGCAGAAGGTGCACTTCTCCATGACACCCCGGGAGCGAATGGTCACATCGGGGTTTGCGGCCATCTTCAGGAGCTCGGGCGTATCCTTGGTCAGGTTGTAGTAATTGAACCGGCGCACCTTGTACGGGCAGTTGTTGGAGCAGTAGCGCGTGCCGATACACCGGTTGTAAACCATGACATTGAGGCCTTCCCTGTCATGCACGGTGGCACTGACCGGGCAGACCTCTTCACACGGGGCATTTTCACAATGCTGGCAGGTCACCGGCTGGAAGGCCATCTCATCGGGATCGTCGACGGAGCCCGTGTAGTACCGGTCGATCCGGATCCAATGCATCTCCCGGCCCAGGGCTACTTCGTCTTTGCCCACGACCGGGATGTTGTTCTCGCTCTGGCAGGCCACCACACAGGCGTTGCACCCGGTACAGGAACTCAGGTCGATGGCCATCCCCCACTGGGGACCTTCATCGTAAGGATGGTCCGGGTAGATGGACACCAGTGGGGGCATCTCGACCGCTTCCTCCACGAAGTCGGGGTGGCGTCTGTACTTCTCAAGGGAGGCGGTGCGCAGAATGGCACCCAGCCGCTGGTCGCGCCCGCTGGCCCCGACGGCATCCATATCCCAGTGATCCTGGGTCAGAGCCAGGGGGTACTCCCGGCCGGTGCGCGCCAGAGTCACGCCGGTGGCAATCCACGGACTGCCGGCGGTGCGCAGGACGTAGGTATCGAATCCGATGCCGTCCCCGATGCGGCCGGCGGCACGGCGGCCATAACCGAGTGTGAGGCCGATGGATTCGTCTGCCTGTCCCGGCACAACCAGAGCGGCAATTTCAAGCACCTCACCACCGTTCGAGAGCTCAATCAGGTCGCCGTTTTTCACGTCCAGGGACCGGGCCGTGGCCGGGCTGATCCAGGCTGCGTTATCCCAGGTCAACTTGGTGACCGGATCCGGTAATTCCTGCAGCCAGGCGATGTTGGCGAAGCGGCCATCCAGAACAGAGGCATCGGGCCGGAAGACAATTTCCAGGCCATCTCCACCGCCCCGGCTCAACTCCGACGGGATCCTGGCGACCACTGACAATTCCTCGGCGGGCAGGGCACTGTCTTTCAGGTATCCGTCGTGGAGCAGTTCCTGCCAGCGCAGTTCGAAGGTGTCTGCGGGCAGGAGGCCTCTCCAGGTCTCGCGCACCAGGTCATGGGCGCTCCGGGGCTCTTCGTGGACCAGCAGGGAGAGGAGTTCCGCCATGGTCATGCCGCCGTGGAGCGGCGCGATGAGCGGCTGCACGACACTCAGGCCGCCGCCGACCGCCCGGGCATCACCCCACGCTTCCAGGAAGTGGGCTTCCGGCACATGCCAGTGGGCATTCTGACCGCTCTCATCGCGGTACATCCCCAGGTGGACCACCGTCTCGACCTGCCCGAGAGCATCCGGGAACGACAGGTCCGCAGGCACATCGTAGACGGGGTTGCCACCCAGAATCAGGAGGGTGCGCACTTTGCCCGCCGAGAGGGCCGACACCAGCCCGGGCAGGTCCTCACCGCGGGAACGGGAGGAGTCCACCGGAGGGAGGTAGGAGATGGTGTTGCCCACATTGCCCAGGAACTGGTTGAGGGCCACCACAGCAGCGTGCACGACTGCCGGCAGGTGGCTCCCGGCCAGGATCAGGCTCTTGCCCCGGGAGCGTTCCAGATCTCCGGCGAGACCCTGCACCCAGGCGAGGTCGAGATCTGCCGTGCCGCCGGCGCGCCTGGACCCGGGAGCGCCCAGTTCCAACGCCAGAGCCGCCAGAAGGGCTCCCATGCGGCCGGACTTGAGGCGCAGGCGATGGTCCGCCATGCCACCGGTGGGTGACATCCGGCTCTCGGCGACATAGAGCCTGCTCATGGTATCCGTCTCGCTGCCCAGACGGCGACCGTCGGCAAATTCCCGGGCATGCCGGATTGCCTCGGCGTCGCCCACCAGGAAGTCTGAATCCAGGGAGAAGATGACCTCGGCCCTCCCAGGGTGAAGCATGGGCACCAGGGTGCGGCCGGTGGCGGCAGCAATCCCGGCATCGCTGTTCTCTTCGCCGCAGGGAGACCACGTCACCCACCGCGCCTTCGGGTACTGCTCGCGGAAGCGCTGGGCCAACCGATGCAGAGTGGGAGAACTGAACGGCTCCACCAGCACGGCAAGTCCTTCGCCGCCGCCGGCCAGATGGCTCTCCCTGAGGGCGCCCAAGGCAACTGCCAGCTGGCTTCTGTCCCGGTGCTCATCGCCCTCCCGGATCCCGCGGGAGCGATCCGGGTCGTACAGACCATAAATGGCCGCCTGGATCAGGGCGCTGGATGCGCCCAGGGTGGAGGGGTGGAGAGGGTTCCCCTCGATCTTGCCGGGACGCCCCTCGTGAGTCTCCACCACGAGCCCATAGGCGCTGTTTCCCATGGGCATGGTGGTGGCGTAGTACCGGGGCACTCCCGGGATCATCTCCTCAGGCGGCACCACATAGGGAACAATCGCCTCCACAGGACGGCGGCAGGCTGCCAGCGCGGCCACGGAAGCGGTGGCGCCCATGATGGTGAGCATCCGGCGCCGGGAAATCTCCCCTGGCGACTCATCAGCACCCCTGGGGAACTCACCCTCCTGGAAGTTGCGGACCTCGGGATCACCCGCCAGTTGCCCGGCACTGCGCCAGTACGGCAACTTGCGGCTCATCGATGGCACCCGGAGCAATCCACGGGTGGCTTGAGACGCCGGTCCTCCATGGCCGCAGCAGCGAACTCGTCCTGATCGGGGCCTGGATTCCAGCGCATGTTGGTGACCTGGTTCAAGGGACGCAGATGGGGGGCCGGCTCCCGGTGGCAGTCGAGACACCAGGACATGCTGAGGGGTTCCACCTGACGGACCACGTCCATCTCATCGATGCGGCCATGGCAACTGGCGCAGCCCACTCCGGCGCGCACATGCACGCCATGATCGAAATAGGCGTAGTCAGGCAGCTTATGCACCCGCAACCAGTGAATCGGCTCTCCTGTGCGCAGGCTCTCACGCAAGGGCGCCAGCTTTTCGCTCTCCCTGAGAATCACGGTATGACAGTTCATGCAGACCTTGCTGGGGGGAACATTGGCCACTGCGGAGACTTCCACCGAGGCATGACAATAGCGGCAATCCATGGCCAGTTCTCCCGCATGGAGGCGGTGGCTGTAAGGTATCGGCTGGTGGGGTTGATAGCCCACGTCGGTGTACTCCGGCGACCCGAAGTACCAGATCCCACCCACGGCCAGAAGTGGCACCGTGGCCCCGACAACGGCCCCAAATATGGGGAGCTTGTTGATCCATTCTGGAAAAATTTGAGACAAGACCCAGTCGTCCCCAAGCTGGTGCCGTCGACGTAAACCCCTGCCCGACGCCGAGCCAGCGAAGCGGAGGGCAGTCTAAACCGGGACCGGAAAGCGGTCAAGCGTCCCTCCCTCCCGATCCCATATCCTGTCCGAGGAACAGGGCAGGAGGCCCCATGACGGGACAGGACAGGAGACCAGGCGGAAGCGGCCTGATAGATCATTTGCTGAACCCTTATTTCTTCGCCTTTGTTGGCGGAGTCCTGGCCCTCACCTTGGTGCGAGCCTGCTGGTATTAGCTCTCAGGGGTCCGCTCTTGTCTCAAACCGGAGCCTCTGTTACTCTCCCGTGACGCCCCGAAGTCGAATATAAACGGAATTCTGGCCCCCGGCCGGATAAGATCGATAAATCGACAACAATTCAGAACTGCCACAAGATCTCAAGGAGCCGTTCATGGTCAACAGGCTGTTTCCGCTGAAAAAGACATTTCACCTGGCCGCCACGCTGCTTGTGGCCACCGGCCTGGCCGGCCCGGCCCTTGCCGGCAGCATCACCGGCACAGTCAAGTACGATGGACCGGTTCCCGCATCCATGAAACGGCCCCTCAGGATGGACGCCGACCCGGTCTGCGCCAAGAAACACACCGAGCCCGTGCTTCCGGAGGGACTGGTTCTGGGAGAAGGTCAGACCCTGGGCAATGTCTTCGTTCACATCAAGAGCGGTCTGCCGGACAAGGAATACCCCACCCCCACCGAGGCCGTGGTCCTGGACCAGAACGGCTGCAAGTATATCCCCCATGTCATGGGCCTGATGATCAACCAACCGTTGAAGATCCTCAACTCCGACGGCCTCCTGCACAACGTCCACTCCCTGCCCAAGATCAACGCCGGCTTCAACAGGGCCATGCCGGGAGCCGTCAAGGAGGCTGAATTCAAGTTCAACAAGCCGGAGTTCATGTTCAAGATCAAATGCGACGTGCACCCGTGGATGGGTGCCTACATCGCGGTCATGTCCCATCCCTACTTCACGGTCACAGAACCCGACGGCAAGTTCACCATCGATGGGCTGGCGCCGGGTACCTATGAAATCGAGGTCTGGCAGGAGAAACTGAAGACCAAGTCGGCCACCATCACCATCACCGGTGATGAAGCCCAGACCGCCGACTTCACCTTCACTCCGCCCCAGAGAAAGAAGTAGCCGGTAGTGAGTTTTTGGCGCAAGTACGTCTTCTCCGTCGATCACAAGGTCATAGGCATCCAGTATGCCGTGACCGGACTGATGTTCCTCTTCTTCGGCTTCTGCCTGATGATGATCATGCGCTGGCAACTGGCCTACCCGGGCCAACCCATCCCATTCATCGGCTCGTGGCTCGGCGATGCGCGTGCGCCGAGCGGCATCATGCTCCCCGACTTCTACAACCAGCTTGGCGCCATGCACGGCACCATCATGGTTTTCCTTGGTGTGGTGCCCCTGGCGGTGGGTGGATTCGGCAACTACGTGCTGCCTCTGCAGATCGGCGCCGTGGACATGGCCTTCCCCAAGCTGAATATGATCAGCTACTGGTGCCTGTTCCTGGGCGGGGTGATCATGCTGGGGAGCTTCTTCCTGCCCGGCGGAGCGGCCCAGTCAGGGTGGACATCTTACCCTCCCCTGGCCGACATCGCGCCTTCGGGGCAGACGGCATGGCTCTTCGGCATGATATTTCTAATCACCTCCTCCCTGCTGGGCTCCATGAACTTCATCGTCACCACGATCCAGTTGCGCGTGAAGGGACTCTCCTTCTTCCGCCTACCGTTCTTCGTCTGGGCCCAGTTCGTGACCAGCTTTCTGCTCCTGCTTGCCTTCCCGCCCCTTGAGGCGGCCGGTGTCCTGCAGCTCATGGACCGCCTGGCCGGGACGAGTTTCTTCCTGCCCACAGGTCTGGTTGTCAGCGGCGAGATCCTGCAAGTCAGCGGGGGCGGCAGCCCTCTCTTGTGGCAGCACCTTTTCTGGTTCCTGGCTCATCCCGAGGTCTATGTACTCATTCTCCCGGCCATGGGCATTGTGGCCGAGATCATCGCCAACAACACTCGCAAGCCGCTCTGGGGCTATCGCTCCATGGTCTACTCGGTCATCGTCCTGGGATTCCTGTCCTTCGTGGTCTGGGCTCACCACATGTTCCTCACCGGCATGGGCACGGTCATGTCCAGCTTTTTTCAGACCACCACCATGATCATTTCCATTCCCTCGGTGATTCTTCTGAGTTGTCTTTTCATCTCACTGTATGGCGCCTCGATCCGCTTCAACACCCCCATGCTGTTCGCCCTGGCCTTTCTACCCATGTTCGGTATCGGCGGCCTCACGGGGCTGCCCCTGGGTCTCTCAGCCCCTGACATCGCCCTCCATGACACCTACTACGTCATCGGGCACTTTCATTACTTGGTGGCCCCGGGGACCATCTTCGCGCTGTTCGCCGGCATCTACTACTGGTTCCCCAAGGCGACCGGACGCCGCATGAGTGAACTCCTGGGCAAGCTTCACTTCTGGCCCTCGATCATCTTCATGAACGGCATTTTCATGCCCATGTTCATCCAGGGGTTCGCCGGGGTCTCCCGGCGGCTGGCCGACGGCGGCGCCACATATGATTTTGCCGGCAACGTGACACCCCTGAATCGCATGATGTCCTGGTCCGCATGGGGCCTTGCCCTGGCCCAGATCCCGTTCATCATCAACTTCTTCATGAGCATGAGAAGCGGCGTGAAGGTCGGCAGCAATCCATGGAACGCCACAACCCTCGAATGGCAGGCGCCCTCGCCACCTCCCCATGGCAATTTCACCAGAGAGATGGTCGTCGTCCGCGGGCCGTATGAGTACAGCGTACCGGGACAGAAAGAGGACTTTCTCCCTCAGAATCAAAAGGCGGAGGCCTAAAGAGTGCTGGAACTGCCCTACATTGTTGAACCGCGCCCCGACACGGGCCTTACCAACGGCAAGCTGGGGATATGGCTCTTTCTGGCCTCGGAAGTCATGCTGTTCGGAGGTCTCTTCGCCGCATATATTATGCTGCGCGTCGGTGGGCCCACCTGGCCCGTGGGCGCCGACATCCTGAATGTTCCAATGGCCACGTTCAACACCGTGGTTCTCATCACGTCCAGTATCACCATGGTCATGGCCTGGGCTGCCCTGATGCGGCGCAACTACGGCACCTATCAGCTCTATATGTTTGCCACCGTGGGACTGGGTCTCGTGTTTCTCACCGTCAAGTATTTCGAGTACAGCCACAAACTCCACGATGGCCTGTACCCCAGCACCAGCACCTTCCTGGCCATTTACTTCACCCTTACCGGCCTGCACATGCTGCACGTCATCGCCGGAATGGTGGTCATCACCTACTTCGCCCTGGCGGGCAGAAGCATGTTTCGGAAGAACCCCCAGTGGCTGACCAACCGGGTGGAACACACAGGTCTCTTCTGGCACTTTGTCGACCTTGTCTGGATTTTTCTGTTCCCTGTCCTTTACCTGATGTAGGAGCCGTGAATGAGCAACCACGCTGAAGAGATGGACCGACACATCAGAACCTACCTCCTGGTCTTCGGCAGCCTGATCGTCCTCACCCTGATCACAGTGGCCTCCTCACAATTCCTGCATCTCCCCATTGGGCCCCATATCGCCGTCGCCTTGATCATCGCCACGATCAAAGCGACCCTGGTGGCCTGCTTTTTCATGCATCTCATCTCCGAGCGCAAGCTGATCATGGCAGTTCTGGGATTGACGGTTTTCTTCTTCTTCGTGCTCCTGCTGGTGCCCGCCATGACCGCCCTGAGCCACGAGACGGGACACTGACCATGTCTCTCAAGGCATTCCATATCTTCTTCGTCACCCTGGCCAGTTCCCTGGCCTTCGCCTTTGCCGGCTGGGCGCTGCCCTCCCCTCTCGCCGGAGCTGGCGCCCGCGGCGGCTACTTCACCATGGGCGTGCTGTCCCTCGTGTTGGGAGTGGGCCTCATCGTCTATGGCTTCTGGTTCTGGAAGAAAATGAAGCGCCTGGCCGCATGACAAAACGACTCAGGTATCTGTTGGGAGCCCTGCCTGTTCTGCTGCTGATCTGGTCAGCGGGCAGTCAACCGGCCGCCGCCTGTGCCGTCTGCTACGGCGATGCTGAAGGCCCCATGATCAAGGCTGCCAGCATGGGCGCCTGGCTCATGATTGTGCTCATCGCCGCGCTCCAATCCAGCTTTGCTCTCTTTTTCATCTACCTCTGGCGCCGGGCCCGCAAGACAAAGGATCCTCTGCCCTCATGATGAACCTGCTTCCCGATGCCGCATCAGTTCACGCAGCGGGTATTGACCAGATTATCAGCATAGTCCACTGGCTCATGGCCGTTCTCTTCGTCGGCTGGGGCGCGTTCTTCATCTACGTGTTGTTCCGCTTCCGCCAGGGACGCAACCCAAGGGCAGATTACATTGGTGTCAAGAGCAAGCTGAGCACCTGGCTTGAGGTGGCGCTGGCCGTGGTCGAGGCCGTGCTCCTCATCGGCTTTGCCATCCCCAGCTGGGCCGAGCGAGTGGACCAGCGCCCACCTGAAGAAGAATCCACCGTGGTTCGTGTGGTGGCCCAGCAGTTTGCGTGGAACATCTGGTACCCGGGAGCCGACGGCGTGTTCGGTAACCAGGACATCATGCTGGTGGATGAAGTGACCAACCCCCTCGGCCTGGTTCGCAGCGGCCATGGCGCGGACGACATCACCACCATCAACCAGATGCACCTGCCGGTGGACAAGCCGGCCATTGTCCACATATCCAGCAAAGATGTCATTCACAGCTTCAACCTGCCCCAGATGCGCATCAAGCAGGACGCCATACCCGGCCTGCAAATTCCCGTCTGGTTCATTCCCAACGTGACCACAGCCGAGATGCGCACCCGCAAGGGTGACGAGGATTACAACTTCGAGATCGCCTGTGCCCAGCTCTGCGGAAACAGCCACTACAGCATGCGCGGATTCCTGACCATCGATACGGCCGAGGAATACCAGGAGTGGCTGGATCTGGAAGCGACCTACCTGGTCGGCGGCGACGAAGACGATTTCTGGGCCGAGTGACGGCGGCGGAGGACCAGTCGGCTAGCCGGGCGAGGAGGCTTCCTCCTCTGTGAGTACACCCTGCTGCCCTCACCCGTTCCGACACAGATCTCCTCATAGCCTGCCGTGTGGAGAGCGATCTCAACGATGGACAACGGATCCTCGCTGGCCGTCGTGGGTGATCGGGTCTGGCATGCCCCTCCACAGGCAGGTCGGTCCGGCTCAACGACGGGTACGTGGCGACGCGCCGCTGGGACTGGTATGGCGACTGGGGCGACACCTATGTGGCGGTAGGTACAGAAATGAATTGCTGCTGACAGCATCCGCTCTTTGACATGCTCTGAGGACGTTAGTCCGCCTCCGCCAGCAGTCCACGGCGTGCCAGCAGGGCCTTGATGTCGGGCTCCCGGCCCCGGAATGCCTTGTAGAGTTCCATTCCTGGGGCTGTGCCGCCTGTGCTGAGAATGTGCTCGCGGAAGGCCTGCGCCGTCTTCCGGTCGAAGAGGCTGGTCTCCTTGAACGCCTGGAAGGCATCGGCATCGAGCACTTCCGACCAGAGGTAGCCGTAGTAGCCTGAAGCGTACCCACCGGCAAAAATATGCTGGAAGTATCCACTGCGATAGCGCGGCAGGATCTCCGCGATGAGCCCCAACTCCCCCATGATGTCCTTCTCGAACTGGCGGGGCTCAACTTCTGTCGGCGGGGTCTGGGTGTGGTACTTCATATCCAGGTAGGCCGCAGCCATGTACTCCACCGTGATGAACCCCTGATTGAACCGGCTGGAGGCGGTGATCTTGTCCACCATCTCCTGGGGGATCACTTCTCCGGTGCTGTAATGTCTGGCAAACATCTTCAGGACTTCCGGCTCGCTCATCCAGTTCTCCATGACCTGAGAGGGAAATTCCACATAATCCCGCGGCGTCCTGGTCCCCGAAAGGGATGGATAAACCACATCTGAAAACATGCCATGCAGGGCATGGCCGAACTCGTGAAAGAGGGTCTCGGCCTCGGAGAAACTCAGGAGAGAGGGTGAACCGGCGGTGGGTGGCGGAAAATTAAAATTGGTGGTGACAATGGCCTTCACCTCCCCGTCCATTTTTTCCTGGGAGCGCAGGGCATTCATCCAGGCGCCGCCACGCTTGCTCTCCCGGGCGTAGAAGTCCATGTACAGGATTCCAAGATGACTCCCGTCGGCATCCTTGACCTCGAAAACCTCCTGGTCCGGATGCCACCGTGCTACATCATCTCTGGGAGTGAAGGTCACCCCGAATAATCTGTTGGCCACGGCAAACGCCCCATCCCGCACGGCGGTGACCTCGAAATAGGGACGCAGCGCCTCCTGGTCCAGATCAAAACGAGCCTTGCGCACTTTTTCGGTGTAATGCCGCCAGTCCGCTCCTTCCAAGGCACCCTCCACGCCCTCCTCCCGCATCATGGCCTGCAGGGCGTCACGCTCCTTGCCTGCGGCAGCCAGCGCCGCTCCCCACACCTGGTCCAGAAGTTCATAGACGTGTTCCGGTGTGCCGGCCATGGCATCCGCCAGCACGTAATGAGCGTGGGACTCATAACCCAGCAGCACGGCTCTCTCGGCACGCAAGGTGACTTCCCGGGCCAGGATGTCGTTGTTGTCCGCGTCGTTGCCGTTATCGCCGCGCATGGCATAGCCCGTGAAGAGCTTCCGGCGCATCTCGCGGTTGGGCGAATACTCGAGGAAGGGGTTGATGCTGGGGCGAGACAGAGTGAAGACCCAGCACTCACATTCATGGCCGCGCCGCCCGGCTTCCTCGGCGGCCACCGCCACCAGACTGGGAGGCAGGTTGCCCAGGTCGGCTCGCCTGGTGACCAGCAGTTCGAACTCATTGGTCTCGTCGAGAAGGTTGTTGCGGAACTGCTCCGACAAGGTGGCCAGTTCACTGTTGATTTTCCGCAGACGGGCCTGGGCCGGCTCGTCAAGATTGGCACCGGCCCTGACGAAGTCCTTGTAGGTTTCCTCGAGGAGACGGAGCTGTTCAGGGGAAAGGTCCAGAGTTCCCCGCTGCTCATGGACGGCCTTGATGCGGATGAACAGGTCCTTGTTGAGGGAGATGTCATCGCCATGGGCCGAGAGCTCCGGCGCTATCTCGGTGGCCGTCTCCCGGGTGACGTCATCGGAATTGGCGCCGTTGATGGCAAAAAAGATGTTCTGCACGCGATCGAGCAATCGCCCGGAACGCTCCAGCGCTTCGATGGTATTGGCCAGCGTGGCCGGCTCCGTGTCGGCGGTGATGGCCTGGATCTCGTCCCTCTGCCGAGCCATCCCTTCCCGCAGCGCCGGCATGTAGTCCTCACTCTCGAAGGCGTCGAAGGGGGGCGTGCCGAAGGGTGTCTCCCACGTGGCCAGCAAGGCATTTGCGCCCGCAGGCTCAGTCTTGTCCGTATCCATCATCGGCCCCTCACAGCCGCCCAGGAACAAAGCGGCTGTCAACAGAACTCCCAGTGCTGGTCTCATGAGTTGCCTTCTCCCAGGGCTTCGCCGTCCCCGCCCTGTGGGCAGGTGGTCACCAGATGACGGTCCCCGTAAACGTGGTCGATGGCCCCGACCGCCGGCCAGAATTTGTGCCGTCGCAACCATGGCGCCGGGAAGGCCGCTTCCTCACGGCTGTACGGATGCTTCCACTGGGCGGCGGCGATGGCGCGGGCCGTGTGGGGCGCGTTCCGCAGGGGGTTGTCCTCCCGTGGCATGCGTCCCTCGGCGATGGCCGCGATCTCGCCGTGAATGGCGATCATGGCCTCACAGAACCTGTCCAGTTCTTCTTTGGACTCGCTCTCGGTGGGCTCCACCATGAGGGTGCCCGCCACGGGCCAGGACATGGTCGGCGCATGAAAGCCGTAGTCCATGAGGCGGCGAGCAATATCGGCGGGTTCAATACCTGCATCGCCTTTCCAGGAGCGCACATCGAGAATGCATTCGTGGGCCACCATGTCGTTGCGACCCGAATAGACCACCGGGTAATAGTCGCGCAGGCGGCGAGCGATGTAATTGGCGTTGAGAATGGCCACCTGGGTGGCACGGGTAAGACCGGCATGCCCCATCATGGCGATGTAGGCGTATGAGATGGGGAGGATGCCGGCACTGCCGAATGGGGCCGCGGCCACCGGATCGATCCCCTCACCGCCCCCCGTTTCCACCAGCGGATGACGCGGCAGATACGGCAGCAGATGACTGGCCACGCAGATGGGTCCCATGCCGGGACCGCCCCCGCCGTGGGGGATGCAGAACGTCTTGTGCAGGTTCAGGTGGCAGACATCCGCACCCAGTTCCCCCGGCCGGCACAGACCCACCATGGCGTTCATGTTGGCGCCATCCAGATAGACCTGGCCGCCATGCTCATGCACCACCTTGCAAATATCGAGAATGGACTCCTCGAAAACTCCGTGGGTCGACGGATAGGTGACCATGAGAGCCGCCAGACGATCTGCGTGCTCAGCGGCTTTGGCGCGCAGGTCGTCCAGATCGAAGTTTCCGGCCTCATCGCAGGCAACCGCCACCACCTCCATTCCCGACATGATGGCGCTGGCCGGATTGGTGCCGTGGGCCGAACGGGGGATCAGGCAGACGCGGCGCTGATCGTCGCCCCGGGCCTGATGGTAGGCGCGAATCACCTGCAGCCCGGCGTACTCTCCCTGGGCACCGGCATTGGGCATGAACGAGGTTCCCGCGAAGCCGGTGATATCGGCCAGCCACGCACCCAGCCGCTCGATGAGCACCTTGTACCCCTCAGCCTGGTCCACCGGCGTGAACGGATGCAGCGAGCTGAAGCCGCGTTCACTGATGGGATACATCTCGGCCGCGGCATTGAGCTTCATGGTGCACGACCCCAGGGGGATCATGGATGTGGTCAGGGACAGGTCCCGGCTCTGGAGGCGCGCGAGGTAACGCATGAATTCAGTCTCGGAACGATAGCGGAAGAAGACCGGATGGGTCATGAAATCAGTGGTGCGGGCGTGTGGCGCCGGCAACTCGTCCTGGAGAACGCGAGCCAGTCCGCCAATGCGCTCTTCATCGAGGCCGTCCACCTGCCCCCCGAAGGCGGTCACCAGGGCCTCCACATCGGCGGGAGTCACCGGCTCACCCAGGGTGATTCCCAGGTCTCCATTGTCAAAGCGGCGCAGATTCATGCTGGCAGCCACGGCGGCCGCCATGACTTCCTCGGTGCCCCGGGCTGCCGGCGTGACCCGCAGGGTATCGAACCACGGACCGGGAGCCACCACACAACCGGCTTCCTTCAGCAGGGCGGCCAGGGCCACGGCATGGGCTTGCACTCGCCGGGCCATGCGCCGCAAGCCGTCGGGCCCGTGATAGACGCCGTACATGGCGGCCATGACCGCCAGGAGAACCTGGGCAGTGCAGATATTGCTGGTGGCCTTATCCCGGCGGATATGTTGCTCACGGGTCTGCAGCGCCAGGCGCACGGCGGGAGCGCCGTGGACATCGCGGCTGACACCCACCAGGCGCCCGGGCAGATGGCGCTTGAACCGGTCCTCGGTGGCCATGTAGGCGGCATGGGGGCCGCCATACCCCAGGGGCACCCCGAAGCGCTGGGTGTTGCCCACCGCGACCTGGGCACCGAACTCCCCCGGCGCCCGCAGCAGGGTGAGAGCCAGCAGGTCGGCGGCCACCACCACCATGACGCCGGCGGCATGGGCACGGGCGCAGTAGTCGCGGTAGTCATGAATGCGGCCGTCGGTTCCGGGGTACTGGAGAAGCGCTCCGAACATTTCGGAACCGGGCGCCACGGTCAACGGATCCCCGACCTGCACCTGGATGCCCAGGGCATGAGCACGGGAGCGAACAACTTCGATGGTCTGTGGGTGGCAATCCTCTGCGACGAAGAACATCGACGCCTCGCTGTTGCGAGGCTGGGCCCGCCGGCACAGGGTCATGGCCTCGGCGGCGGCGGTCCCCTCATCGAGCAGGGACGCGTTGGCCAGGGGCAGTCCGGTCAGATCCGAGACCATGGTCTGGAAGACCAGGAGCGCTTCCAGGCGTCCCTGGGCGATCTCGGGCTGGTACGGCGTATAGGCGGTATACCAGCCCGGATTTTCGAGGATATTTCTCTGGATGACAGGTGGTGTGAAGGTCTCGGCATAGCCTGTGCCCTGAAATGAGCGGAAGACCTGGTTGCGCTGGGCCAGGTCATGGAGATCCGCCATGACCTCCGCTTCGCTGCAGGCCGGCGGCAGGGCCAGGGGCCGGTCGGTCCGGATTTTCCTGGGCACGGCCTTGTCGATCAGTTCGTCCAGGGAGGTCAGCCCCATGGTGGCCAGCATCTCGTGGACATCCCGTTCCCGGGGGCCGATATGCCGGTCCACGAACCCGCCCGGGGGAGCTTCGGTCATGGTCGTCTTGTCGGTTTTCATGGCGGCGATTTTATCACCGCAGCGGCTAGTTTTCCGCCTTCAGAACACCCAGCAGAGGGGCTCTGAAAGCGCTGCGCACGGCTGCCAGGCTGGAAAGGAGCCCCACGGCGACCACCAGGCCAAGAGTCTGCCCCAGGGACCACCACGGCAGGACCAGATCCCCGGCCAGGAGGCGCGGCGCCAGCGACAGCAACGAGGCCCCGCTGCCCAGGGCCACCCCCAGGAACAGAAGAAATGCGGTCTCGGCCAGGATCATGCGCGCCAGACGCCGGCGCGAGAAACCGAACGCCTGCAGGGTTGCAAGTTCTCCCCGCCGTTCCAGCACGTTGCGCAGCAGGACGATGCCCAGCCCGAGGGTTCCCAGGAGCAGCCCGAAACCGCCCAGGGTCTGAAAGGTGGACAGGTAGGTATTCTGTACGGCCTGGAAGGCGGCAAGGCGCTGCCGGGTGGCGACCACGTCCATCCCGAAGCGCGTCAAACCGGATTCGAGGGCCGCGGCCACCTCACCAGTAACGGACGGCGGCGCGTTGATGAGAAAGTAGCCATACCCGGAGCGACTCGGGAAGTGGCGAAGAAAGTTTTCCTCGGAGATGAGGAGTTCGCTCTGGAACACACTGCCGCGGAGGAGCGCCACAATGCGCAGACGCAGGGTCTCCCCGGCTTCATTCTGCATGACCAGATCCTGGCCCAGTCCCAGGTGGAGAATCCACTGCACCGAAGCGGCATCGCCGGCCGCCGCAATCACACCCGGTTCCAGCTCACCCTCCAGGAGGGACCAGGGATCGTTCGTCTCGGAGAGGGTCTTCTGAAAGACAAAGTCACTGCGCCTCGCCAGGGACGGAGGGACACCCAGGAGACGCGGGGCGCCGGGAGCGTAGAGATTGAGGCAACTGGCATCGCTGCCCGGACGCAGGCGGAAGGACACCACCTGGGCGTCATCCAGGGCGGCCGCCGCCTGACCACCCAGGCCCAGTTCAAAGCGGTCCCCCGGGTCGTTGAGATCCTGGTACAACGGCACGCTGCTCTCCGCCAGCAGGGCGAACCCACCCGCACCGGGAGGCGGTTGCCCCTCCTGGCCGCCGCTCTCCAGCCGGTTTGCGGCGACGGTGATGACGACGAAGGTGGCGCAGGCCACCAGGGCCATGGAAAGGATGGAGCGCCCCGGGCTCCAGGAGCTGTTACGGGCCGCCATGCCCGCCAGGGACAGGTTCCCCACCCCGCCGGGCCGCTCGTGGCGCCGGCACCAGCGGGAGAAGAAGGCCAGGCCCGCCATGAGCAGGCCCGCACCGGTCCCGAAGGAGAGTCCCGGCGATGAACTCTGTCCGCTGAGCACGGCGGTTGCCGTGAGTCCCACGGCCAGCAGCAACCCGCCCCACGCCATGGCCAGAGAGATCCGTCCGCCCGGTTTCGTAGCCTGGGGACCCACCGCTCCGGCCAGGAGAGCCGCGACGGGGCGCCGGGACACACGGCGCAGGGTCAGGAATACGGCCGCCAGGGTGACCAGCAGGGCACCGGCCGCGCCCATCACGAGAGTCGGCCAGGATAGATGAAGGAACAGGCGTGACGAGCCGATGGCCGGACGCCAGATGGTCCTGAGAGCTGCCATGAGTGCGGCGGCATAACCCACACCCAGCCCGGTGCCGGCCATCACTCCGGCCACGGCCAGCAGTGCGGCCTCAGCCAGAAAACGGCGGCGCACCCGTGCCAGGGAGTAGCCCAGCGCCAGGAGCAGGCCTATCTCCCTGGAACGCCCTTCCACGCCCAGGCCGAACAGCAGGCTGACCAGCATGGCCGCCGAGACGATCAGAAAGAGGCTGAACCCCAGGAAGAGCTGGCTGAAATCGGTCGCCCCTCTGGCGCCGGCGACCCCTTCGGCCCGCACTGCCCGGAAGTTGTAGCCGTAGGGCGCCAGGTCGATGTGGTGCAGGATGGACTGTTCAAGGGCATCCAGACCGTCGCCTCCATCCGGCAGTCCCAGGCGGATGCTGGTGAGATGGCCGTAACGCGTGCTCCACATGTCTCTTGCCGCGGCGATCGCGAAGAACGCCTTGGGGACACCCCGGTACTCATCCCAGTAGGCCTCGTCCCGGGGCCGAATCCGATCGAGCTCCACCGGGAAGGGCGGATCCCATTCGGAGATGTGCTTGGCATCGGCGATTCCCGGATAGTCGGGCGTGAGACCCGGATCCATGGCCAGGCCGTTCTCCGCCAGGATTCCGGCGACGGTGAACTCCCTGCTCTCGACGTCCAGAGCCTCGTTGTCCCGCACCACAAAATAATCCATCTTGACCCTGGTCCCCACCTCCGCCTGCAGATCGGCGGCGGCCCAGGCTCCCAGCAGAATCTGGTCAGGCTGGAGATCCGGTGCCGGACGGCCGTCGGCCAGGAGCAGGGGGAGGAACGGCGGCGCGGCGGCCGGCCCGCCGATGGCAGTGACCGTGGAATAGGGCACCTGGCGGTCGCCGGATCGCAGGGTGTTGGCCAGGTAGGTCTGCACCGGCCTCAGCGGCAGGGCAAGGTCCGCCGCGGCAGCCTTCACCGCTTTTTCCACATGGGGGCGGAGGACAAACTCGCGGCTCTGGAGCGCCACCACATCCCCCTGGCGATGCAGTTCCAGATCCAGATCCGAGAGGGTCATGGCGGCCCGCAGCAGTGTCCCGGCCGAGGCCACGGCAGCCGCTGCCTGCGCTTCGTCTGCCATGTCGCCCTGCCCGTCGCGTCCCGACAGGAACAGGCTGTTGGCCTGCGAAGGACGATCCAGGCGGCGCTGCAACTCACCCAGGTCCATGAACAGGTTCAGGGGTGTCCCCTGGTGGGGTGTCAGTCCGAAACGCCCGGCGCCCGTGTCGGGAATCACCTCGGCAAGGATCAGCCGCAGGCGGCCTGTGACTTCTTCCGGGGCGCGCCGGCCCAGCAGCGTCTCCCGGGGAATGGCATCGAAGCGCGCGAAGGAGACGATCAGATCGTCGCCAACCTGGGCATCCAGTTCGGCGGCCAGGGCAGCATTGATGATGGCGGCAGGCTGTCGCCCGGACTCCCGCGGCGGAATGGTGAACCCGGCCCCCACCATGTCCAGGAAGCGGTGATCCACGCCCAGGATCTTGACGCGTGCGGCGAGACGCCCACTGCCGGCGTGGGCTGCCGAGCCGTCCAGATTGATGGCCGGGACAGCCTCATGGAACTGGGTGGAAAATCGCGCCTGGCCGGCAAGGTCGCCGGCAAGATCTTCACGGAAGAAGCGCGGCGACACCAGAGCAAGGTCCACGTCCCCCAAGCGATTGACGGCCAGATCCTGCAGGCTGCCCCGGACCGAATCGCCCATGAGCAGAGCCCCGGTGAGAACCGCCGTCACCACAGCCGTGGCCAGGACCACGGCCAGGTGGCTGCGCCGGTGATAGATCAGGCCGCGGAACACCGGCCTTCCACCAGCTGGAACCGGCGCGTGAAGCGTGCCGCCAGATCCGGGTTGTGGGTGACCACCACCAGGATGTTTCCCTCCCGGCGATGCATGTCCAGAAGCAACTGCCCCACTGCAGAGGCATTGGCCGTGTCGAGGCTGCCAGTGGGCTCGTCGCAGAGAAGCAGGCGCGGCCCGTTCATCAAGGCCCGGGCCACGGCGGTGCGCTGCCGTTCACCGCCGGACAGCTCGGCCGGACGATGGTGCAGCCGGTGCCCAAGGCCCACATCTTCCAGCAGCCCCCTGGCCCGCCCCTGGGCGTCGGCCGGGGGACGCCCCAGGGCATAGGCTGGCAGAAGCACATTCTCGAGGACGGAATACTGGGGCAGCAGATGGTGATCCTGGAACACGAAGCCGATGATGCGGTTGCGAAACAGGGACAGTTCTTTCGGGTTCATCTCGGCGGGCCGCCGCCCATGGATGGCGATACTGCCGCTGGTGGGCCGATCCAGGCCGCCCAGCAGATGAAGAAGGGTGCTCTTTCCCGAACCCGATGGGCCCATGATGGCAACCGCTTCGCCCCCCGCCAGTTTCATGGTGACGCTCTGCAGGACATCCACGGTGCCGGCGGCACCGGAGAATGATTTGCACACATTCTCAACGACAACACCCTCGCCGCCGGTCACGACCCGGACCCACCGCCGTCCAGGCGGACGGACAGTTCCTCGGGAATGGGAATGGCGGTGAAGCGACCGTCGGGTTCGATGACACAGCAAACCGAGGTCATTTCGCCGCAGGCGACTTCCTCATCTCCGCGCCGCAGAACAAAGGCATAGGTCATGGACGTCCTGCCGCACCGCACAACCGTCACCTCGATCTGGATCTGGTCGCCGAAGACGAGAGGGCGGCTGTAGCTGCAGCGTGCCGACACCCTGGGCCAGCTCACCCGCTTGCCCTGGATGCGCGTGTCCACGTCGATCCCCCGGGAGGCCAGAAACTGGTGTTCCGCCGTCTCCATGAAGATCAGATAGCGCGAAAAGTGCACCACGCCACCGCTGTCGGTATCGGCGAACTCCACTTGCCGTCGCGTCACGAAATGCTCCACGCCGCCTCCCTTCACATCCCTGTTCCCGGTGTCATGGCATTCACCAGGCCATGGTAGATCTTGACGGTGCGCTCGGCCATGAGCCGATCGTCAAACAGCTCCCGGACCGACTCCCGGCCCTTGCGTCCCATCTCATGACGAAGCCGGGGGTCATCCTGAAGCTCCATGAGAGCCCGCACCAGGTCTCCCGGCTGGTCAGGAGCATAGAGGAGGCCGCCACCGGTGGCAGCCAGCAGCTCCGGAAACGCGCCATGATCCGGCTGCACCACCGGTGTGCCGTTGGCCAGGGCTTCCAGAACGAAAAGCCCCTTGGGTTCGTGGTAGGGCGTGGGCACGGAGAGGACATCGAGGTTGCCGAGGAATTCGATCTTGGTCGGCCGATCGATTTCACCCAGAAACTCAACCTCCTCCTCCAGCCCGGAATTCCGGACACGGGCCTTGATTTTCTCGAGATAGGCGCGGTCCCGCCCGCCCAGATACCCCGCCACGCGCAGTCGCACCGCCTCAGGCCCCCGGGACCGGGCCAGTTCCACGAAGGCCTCCACCAGGAGGTGCAGCCCCTTCTCGGGACAGATCCGCGCCAGGTAGCCGATGGTGAACGGGCGATCCCGGGGTACCGGGCGCGGCCCCCCATGCCCTTCCATGTGTAAACCCAGGGGCACGTGATGAACCCGGTCCCTGTCCACTCCCAGCATGTCGGCCATGACCCCGGCATAGACCGAACTGGGCGCGATGAAGGCGTCGACATCCATGGCCCGCCGGCGCAGAAGATCATGCACTTGCTCCTGGTACGGCTCGACCAGGCCCTGCAGAAAGATCTCCTCTCCCTGCAGCGAACAGACCAGCGGCACCTTCAACTCCTGCCGCAGGCGCCGGGCAAACCCCAGGAGCAGCGAGTTGGAGAGATGCACCACATCCGGGCGGTAATCATCCCGCAGCCAGCGGACCAGTTCGTCCAGTTCCCGGGCCTGATTGCCGTCTTCCCCCCGCAGCATGGACACGGTCAGGTCGCCCAGAAAACTCGCGTCGATGTTGGCATCGCCCCGGGCCAGCAGTTTGATCACGCCGGGTCGATTCAGGAAACCGGTGAGGGCCGCCGGCAGGTGGCGATAGAGCCGGCTGCGCTGTCGGAGAAAGACATTGAGTGCGCCGAAGAAGACCCTGGGGCCGCTGACGTCCTCCTCATCGGTGCGCATGGGTGTGTAGATGGGAATCAGCGCCACGTCGTGTCCCTGGCGCATGAGCGCCCCGGCCAGCGTATTGTCATGCAGGCATGCACCGCAGAGCATGCCGCCGGCACCCGGGCTGATGTGGGCAATTCTCACGGCTGCCTTGCCTGGGGGAAGAAACGTGCGAGCACCTCGTCGCCTGGAGGGCGCGTGACCAGCGAAACGGATACCAGGGCGAGGGTGGAGGCACCCAGCAGGATCACCACAGGCATGAGACCATCCTGGGCCCACGGGAGACCACCGGCCCTCTGCTCGGAGACGAACAGATAGATCCACCCGAAAGCCACGGTGAGGACAGCGGCGATGGCGCCGGAACGTGTGGCCCGCCGCCAGAAGAGGGCTCCGGCCATGAGCGGAAAGAGGGCGGCAAAGCCGGTGAAGGACCAGATGCCCAGACTGAAGATGCTGGGGCGGGTGACCAGGCTCAGGACATAGGTCACCACCAGAATCCCCACCACGAAGAGGCGCCCGGCCAGCACCTGGCGCTGTTCGCTCATGCGGCCGTGAAACCCGAAGTGGCGCACGATGTCCTGGGTGAACATGGTCCCCAGCGACAGGACCTGGGAATCCAGAGACGACATGACCGCGGCAAAAACCCCCGCGCCCAGAAGGCCGGCCATGACGCCCGGCGCGTAAAGGTTGATCATCTTGACCAGCACGGCGTTGGCGGCCGGCCCCTCGAGACCGGGAATCGCCACCCTTCCCAGTACCCCCAGGAGGACACTGGGCACCCAGACGATGGCCACGAACAACGGGTAGGCCACCACGGTCAGACGAAACGACGATGCCCGGCGCGCTGTCAGCCAGTGCATGAAGATGTGCGGGAACATGGCCACCGACAGGGGAATCAGGGTGAAGCTGAGGAGTTTCAGCGGTGGGATCTCCGGCCCCCGCACCAGCAGCTCCGGCGCGGCGGCGCCCACGGCGTCCAGAGCCTGGGAAAGTCCGCCGGCGCGGTCCACGATGAGCACGAAGGTGACCGCCCCCAGAACCATGAAGACCAGGGTCTGAAACATATTGGCCCACGCCGTCCCCCGCAGACCGCCGGCGGTCACGTAGGCCAGGACCACGGCGCAGATGAGCAGGCTGCCTGCCCATGCCGGCACCTGGCCGGAGGTGATCTGAGCCATGGCGATACCTCCACCCATGACACCGATGAGCAGGTAGGGCACCAGCAGGGCGGTCAACACCACGAAGAGCAGCAGGCCAAGGGTGTCCGATTGAAAGCGCTCCCGGAAATACTGCACCTGGGTCAGAAAGCCGTGATGGCGGCCCAGGCTCCAGACCCGGGGCGCCATCAGGAAGATCACCGTCGGCACCACCAGCGCTGAGGATGAGGCCATGAGGGCGAAGACGCCCACGCCGGTTCGATACGCCTCCCCGGCTGCTCCCAGCAGGGAGAACGCGGTCATGTGGGTGCCGAACAACGACATGAGCAGCAGGAACGGTCCGATGGTCCGGGTGGCCAGGAAGTAGTCCTCGCCAGTGCCCCGGAAAAGGCGATGGCTGAGCAGGCCGATGGCCAGAACCAGGGCCAGGTAGACGAGGATCACCGCCAGGGTCATGCATCCCCTCCCCGGGAATCGTCATCATCCAGCCCCCGGGGCCAGGCGAACGCCGCGGCCAGAGCCATGATCAGGGTCGCGGCCACGCACAATCCCACATGCCAGGTCAGGCTCGCCGGCAGTCCCAGGACCCGCATGTCGCTGGACGCCAGCCAGTCGTCATGGCGGAGAATGAAGAGAGCGGCCATGGCGGCCACCAGCAGGACACGGATCCCGCGGCCCTTCATGTCGCAGAAGTTGAAAGGCTCAGCGGCCGGTAGTCCTGCAGCGGCGACCAGTCATCCAGAAGTTCGATGATGCCGCTGCAGTCCCGGCGGTAGACATTGCCCACCAGGAGGTTCACCAGGTCAACGCGGGCTTGCGGGTACCGGCGCAGGAACCTGGCGAAACTGAAGTCTGGGTCGTAAAAGGCGTAGACCAGACGGCGAAGGGCTTCCACTCCCGCCACGAACTCTTCACCATGGCGTCCCAGACGGGCACCGCTCAGATCGTCCGCCGCCAGAGCGTCGTGGATGCTGTCGGCGGCGTACTCGGCGGACTTGAGCGCCAGAAAGACACCTGAGGAATAGATGGGATCGAGAAACCCGAAGGCATCCCCTGCCAGCACCCAGCCATCGCCGGCGATCCTGCTGGAGATGTAGGAGAAATCCCGCAGGACCTGCACGGGCCCCTCCTGGACCGCCCCCTGCAGACGCTCCTCCAGGGGCGGACAGAGAGCCCGCTCCTCGGCGAAGACCTCCCGGGCAACCTTGCTGCGCCCTTTGAGGAGGTAATCGATGTGACCCACCACGCCAATACTCATCAGGTCATCAGGCAGCGGGATGGACCAGAACCAGGACTCGCCATGCTTTGTACGCAGGATCAGCGTGGCACCGGCGTCCCGGCCGCTGTCCCGCGCACCGCCACGAAAACGGGTGAAGTACGAGATATGGCGCAGCCGAGAGTCCATGACGCGCAGGCCCAGACGCCGGGCCACGAGTCCGTTCTGCCCGCTGGCGTCGACCAGCACCCGGGCCTGCAGCGGACGCTTGGCACCGTCGCCACCGGTGGTCTGCACACCCACCACCCTCTCCCCTTCCATGAGGAGACCGGTCACGTTGATGCCGGTGCGCACCTCCACGCCCTTCCCGGCGGCGTGGTCCAGGAGCATCTGATCAAACGGCGCCCGATCCACCTGCCAGGTGACGGCACTCTCACCCTGCTCCACCTCGTCAAAATAGAAAGGCAGGGCGCCCCGACCGCTGGGCGCAAAGAAGCGGACACTCTCCTTCTTCACGAACGGGCCGGAGTGCATCTTCTCCAGGATGCCCAGACGCTGAAAGGTCCAGTAGGTGGCGGGCATGAGGGACTCGCCGATGCGGTAACGCGGGAACACCTCCCGATCCAGGAGCAGCACGTCCCGGCCTTTCATGGCCAGGAGGGCGGCGGTGACCGACCCGGCCGGGCCCCCTCCCACCACGATCACATCCCTCTCTGTCCGTGAGAGCATCTCCTGGGGACTCCCGGCCGTCACGAATCCGCAGAGAGGTCGAAGGCCACCAGTTCCTCTTCGTCCCGCACATACAGCCGCCCGTGGCTGAGAGTGGGCATGGTCCAGGTCTTGCCGTCCATGGGCCTGGTCCGGCCGGTTTCCCGGTACCCCTCAGGCGTCGCCTCGGCCACGGCCAGTTCGCCCTTCTCGCTGAAGATGAACAGATGCCCGTCGGCGACCAGGAGAGACCCCTTGGCAAAGCCGCGCTGCTTCCACTTCTCCTCACCAGTGGCGCCGTCAATGCACTTCAAGGTGCCGTCGTCGAATCCGTAGAGGAATCCGTCCAACAGGACCGAGCTGTTGAAATGGTTCTTCATGACCCGGCTGCGCCAGACTTCTTCGACCTTCCAGGCATCTCCCTTGCCGCTCACCTGCAGAAGGGCGGCACCGGTGTCGTACCCCGAGGAGATGAAAATACGATCGGGCGCCATGAAGATGGGCATGGCGGCGTTGATGTTGTAGGAAGTCTTCCAGGGCAGGCTCCAGAGAGCCTTGCCCGAATCGGGAGCCACCGAGACCAGGGCGGTGCCGGTGAAGAACAGGACCTGGCGCGTGCCGTTGATGGTCACCGCCAGGGGGGAAGAATAACCGGTCTTCTGATCGCCGGTCCCCCAGGCGACCTCCCCGGTGTCGCGCTTGAAGGCCATGAGATTGCGCGAGTCGCTGCCGCCCACTTCCAGGATGACCAGGCCATCCTCCACCAGAGGTGACGCGGACGAACCAAAGTGAGGCAGTTTGGCGTCGAACGCCTCCTCCAGGTCGTGCTCCCAGACCATCTTCCCGTCATGGGCCTTCACCGCCACCAGGCGGCCCCTGGCGCTGAGTGCGAAGACCAGATCGCCATCCACGGTGGGCGTCGAGCGCGGCCCGTTACCATGCCCCTCCTTGAAGCCCTTTCCCAGAACCACCCTCCAGATTTCCCCGCCGTCTCCGGCGGCCAGACACACCAGACGGGCCTCTCCGTCCCGGGCGTACATGGTGTAGAGACGATCCCCCACCGCGGCAATTCCCGAATACCCCTCCCCCAGGGGCGCCCGCCAGAGTTCCGGGGGACCCGACGCGGGCCATGTGGTCAACAGACCGGTCTCAAGGGAAAGACCGTCGCGCTCCGCGCCCCGGTACTGGGGCCAGTCATGGCCGGCGTCACCGGCCAGCGTGGTGGCCAGGGTCAATCCAGCCAGCACAGCACAGGTCATCAGATAGCGCTTCATATCACGTGCCTCCAGGAGAAAAAGATCATGTGTAGCGAATATTGCGAAAGGCCGGGGCGTAAAAAGACGGCAGCAGGTGATCCACCTGCAGCAGGCCGGCGCGTGTGAGAGTGATCCCCGACGATGTCACTCCGGCCAGGCCACGCTCCTTGAGATCGTCCCAGACTTCAGACCAGTGGTCAACGATATCGATACCGAATTTATTGTGGAAGTAGGCCGGATCGAGGCCGCCCATCTTGAGTTGCAGGATCACCTCCCTGGTCAGGCGATCCTCGGGGCTGGTGGCATAGGCCCGCTCGATGGGTAGTTCGCCCCGCTCGAGCCCCTGGAGATACGGCTCCCAGCCGGAGACATTCTGGAAGTGCACGCCGTTGACATGGGAGAACGACGCCACCCCGGTCCCCAACAGGTCAGCACCGTGCCACAGGGCATCCCGATAGACAAAGCGGGAGCCGGCCCCTTTCAGCACCGTGTAGGCGCTGGAGATCCTGTAGCCGGCGGCCTCCAGGCGTTCATACGCATGGTCCTGCCAGGCCCGGCGCGTCTCCCAGTCGGCCACCGGGACCGGGTCACCGTTGTCCAGAACGCGCCGGGAATAGACCGTATTGAAAGGCAACTCCATCTGATAGATGGTGACACTGTCGGGTGCCACTTCCACGGTGCGGCGCACCGTGTCTTTCCAGGTCTTCCAGGTCTCCCCCACCATGCCGGCGATGAGATCGATGTTGAGCTGATCAAATCCCTGGGCCTCGATCCAGGGCAGGACCCGGTAGATTTCCTCAGACAGGTGGGCGCGACCGTTCTCCGCCAGGATGTCGTCATTGAAATTCTCTACACCCAGGCTCAAACGTGTCACGCCGACACCCCGGATTGACCGCAGCTTGGCCTCGCTGATGGTGCCCGGCTCACACTCGAAGGTGATCTCCCTGGCCTTGTCCCAGGGCAGGGACTCGGTCACGTTGGCCACCAGTTCCTCCAGGAGGCGGCTGGAGAGATAGGAGGGCGTGCCACCACCGAAATAGACGAAGTTCAGCGGCCGCCCCTGAACCGCCGGACGGGCAGCCAGAAGCTGCGTCTCCCGGGTGAGGGCCGCCAGGTAGCGGCGCACGCCGGCGCTGTCCTTCTCGGTGTAGATCTTGAAGTAGCAAAACTTGCACCGCTTGCGGCAGAAGGGAATATGCAGGTAGAGGCCAAGGGGCACACCTTCCGCTCCAGGGCTGTCCAGAGCGCGACGGGCTGCGTCCACCTGCCCTTCGCCCCACGCCGAATAGGGCGGGTAGTTGGAGACGAAGACGCTCCCGACATCTTCTTTTTTCACGTCAGCCATCTTGCACGTCTTTCTCGACTTTCTCTGCTCTCGCTTCGCCGGCCCCAAAACAATAGAGCATGCCATCCAGCGTCCCGATGACCATGCGCCCTCCAGCCACAGCCGGTGACGCAATGACCGAAGAGCCTGTGGCAAACTCCCAGACTTTCTCGCCGGACCTGAGGTTCAGGCCCACCAGGTCACCGCCCATGGTCCCGAAATAGACGGTCGGCCCGGCGATGACCGGCGATGAATCGACCCGTGAGCCGGCGGCATGGGTCCAGACGGCATGACCCGTTTCCGGATCCAGGGCATGGACAAGCTTGTCCCGGCCACCGATGACGACCCTGTCGGCACTGAGTGCGGCGGAGGAATAGAACGGGAAGTGACGCTCCGGATTCGCGTAGGCCCACACGACCTTCCCCGCCACCAGATCGATACCCAGAACCTGGTTCTCGAAGGTGCCCACGAAGACCAGACGGTTGCCCACGGCAGGGCTGCCCCCGACATAGGCATCGATCCCCACCGTCACGACATCGCTGCCGTCGCGCGGGTCCAGCCCGCGCAGGAGACCGTCGCAACCCGCCACGAGCACAACCTGGCGCTCTCCCAGCCGTGCCACTGCTGCCGTGCCATAGATATAGGATCCGGTCTCGACCTTCCAGACCAGTTCACCGTTGTCGGGATTCAGGGCGTAGAGGAAATTGTCCTGAGAACCGAAGATGACCCGGCCACCGGCAAAACTGGCCGAGGCGATGACACCGCCGTCAGCAGCAAAGGTCCATTTCACCTTGCCCGCGGCGGCGTCCACGGCGTGAAAGATCCCGGACTCGTCGCCGAAATAGACAATGCCCTTGCGCACGGTGGGCGACGATTTGATCTCGTCGCCGGCTTCATAGGTCCAGAGCAGCTTGCCGCTGTTGAGGTCCAGGGCGTGAAGTTCGCCGGCCAGTGAGCCCACATAGACAACGCCGTCCACCATGGCGGCCGTGGATTCAATACCGTCATCTGCCTCGAACGTCCACAGCACGGTAAGATCGGCCGGCAACGACTGTGCCGCCGCGCCGGTCAGCCGGGCATCGCCGCGAAAGGAGGGCCAGTCGTCACCGGCCGCCGCCCAGGCAGGGTCCATGGCCGCCCCGGGGAGGAGTATCAAGGCGCCATACAGAAGGCCATAGTTCAGGTTGGTACGCAGGGCCATCATCTCAGGCGGCTTGCCGGTAGAGTTCGAGCAGATCCGCCGCCGTCACCGGGCGAGGGTTGAATCCTGCTGTCCACTGGCGGGCGGCTTCCTCCGCCATGGCAGGCAGAGACGAGGTATCCACTCCGGCATCCGCCAGGGTCGCGGGCAGGTGGCACGCCTCGCGCAACGCCTCGACGCGCGTTGCCAGTTCATGGGGCGAGGCGGCGGTCATGCCGGCCCTCCTCTGCAGATCCGCGTAGGCCGCGGCGATCATCTCGCCATTGAAGCGCACAACATGGGGCAACATGAGCGACACCGCAATCCCATGGACAATGCCGTGGCGGGCGGTCAGGGGATTGGCACAGGCATGAGCCGCGCCCAGCATGCCTCGATCGATCCCCGCCCCGGCCAGGTGAGCGCCCCACAACATGCCCGCCCGTGCCGCCTCACCTGCGGACTCGCCCAGGGCCGGTGCAAGTTCCGTGGAGAGCAACCGCCAGGCTTCCGCCGCGAACATCCTTGCCGTGTCATCGGCGGGGAGCGACACGAAGCTCTCCACCGCGTGGGCAACCGCATCCATTCCGGCCACGGCGGCCACACGGCGTGGCACACTGACCAGAAGCCCGGGGTCGAGGATCACGGCACGGAAGCGGGCCTTGTCATCGCCGCAGGCCATCTTCTCCTTGTCGGCCGCCCGGGCGATGAGAGCGTAGGCCTGCGCCTCACTGCCGGTGCCTGCCGTGCTGGGCACACCCACCGAATCGAGCATGGGAAGGGTGGCGCGATTCGTACCGCGATAATCCTCCATCTCGCCACCGTTGGTCAGGATGAAATTGATCCCCTTGGCGCAGTCCAGGGAGCTGCCGCCCCCCAGTCCCACGATAAAATCGATCTTCTCCCGCCGCGCCATCTCGACGCCGGCGGCCACATGCAAGGTTGTGGGATTCTCTTCCACACCGGAGAAAACAGCGACGGCCAGGGATTTCTTCCTGAGAGCCGACCGGGCCCTGTCAGCGTGCCCTGCCTTCACCAGCCCCGGGTCGGTCACCACCAGGACCCGCGTGCCGCCCAGATCCTTGACCAGGGAGCCCAGGGCTTCCAGCCGGCCCTCGCCAAAGAGGACCCGGGTGCCGTTCACCTGGCTGTCCCACGGCGCCTCGTCAAGGCCGGGAAGCCTGCCCGTTGCTGTCGCCCGGCGAGGGACAGGCGGCGGCATCTCGCCGGTCATGCGGCAGCACTCGCGGCGGAGGCGGGATTCTGGAAGGCGCGGCGGTGGTAGAGAAGCTCGAAGAGATTTCCCTCGTGGGGCTGATCCCATGAAACCCTGCCGGTGGGGATGGAGCCCAGATTCAACCGCTCGATGTGCCGGCATTCCATGGCGGCGCCGGCGAAGCGATCGTCGCCGGTGAGCACCGTGCCCACAAGGGTCGGGCCTATGAGGTCCAGCAGATCGGCCGGCGGGACTTCCACATAGGCGGCGAAGGGAAAGAGCAGCTCAGCACGGGCCAGCGCGTGGGCCGGATCGGTACAACGGATCAGGGTGGGACGGAGGAAAGCCAGACCATCCATCTCGACCACCCTGCCATCCTTGTAATAGGGGGCGGTGAGATCCTCCGCTCCCGGCGCTTGCAGATGATCGTCGATGAAATCCGAAATTCGTCGCGCCACCTGCACGTCACCGAATGCCGCCAGACGCGCATCCGGATGGTCCAGCGGCAGCGGTTCCATGGCTGCCAGTTTCTCCGCCAGAGCCTCCGCCAGACCCGGCGCCCTGCCACCGACCCACACGCCTGAGGCGTTGACGCACGATCGACCCCCGTTATCGGCAATCGATGCGGCCATGAGCTCGACGTGGTCTTCCCACCTGGAGATCTGATCGGGAGCCAGCAGGACCTTGCTCTTGCCGGGACCGTGCAGCTCGATGCGGCGATCATGGAGCCACGGCTTCACCGTGGCGGCATCCCCGAAGAAGAGCGACCGATGGCAGCGGCTCAGGATCTCCGTAGCACCGGCATAGTCACTTGGATAGAAGCTGAGTGCCTCCGGGGGGCAACCCGCGGCCAGGAACGCCTGAATGACCCGGAAAGGTGTCCACGGCTCCTGGCGGCCTGGCCGCAGCACCAGCGGCACCTTCATGGCCACAGCCGGCAGCCAGAGGGCGTGCACTCCCGGCGAATTGCTGGGCAGCACCGCGCCCAGCATGTCGGCCTGGCTCAGATAGCTCACCGGACGCTGGGCGTTACCGTTCCACCCTTCATCCAGGACCGACAGGTCGAGGCCGCGGGTCAGGCCCATGAGAATCCGCTCCATCTCCGCCAGGACAAAACGAATCTTCTCCATATTGCGATGACACAGGGCGCGAGGCACACCGGTGGTGGCCGACTGGATGGCCACGAATTCATCCGGCCCCTGCATGACGTCTCCCATGGGCAGGCGGCCGGTCATGAACAGATCGGCGGCACGCCGGGACATGGAGATCAGTTCCGAGACAGGCCGTTCCGCCAGGATCTGCCGGTTGTGACGAGCATCGAGGATGAGATCCCGGGCGATGAGACCCGGGTTGGCCTGGCTGACCAGGGCAACCGTCTCGCCGGTTCCCACATGCTTGAGCTGGATGGTATCCAGGCTGAGATACGGCTTGCCCCCGCGGAGAACGGGCAGGTGCAGCATCAGTAGACTCCCACCACGACCGAGGTCTTGAGAGAGGAGAGGAGGCCCAGATTGCTGACCCCGTCCCACGGGAACTGCTCGCAGGGTGCCGCCCTCTCGCCTTCGTCTCGCTCCGCGAAGCGGGGCATGAAAAATTCTCTCGTCAGCGTCGTCAGGAGAACCCGCCCGGTGGCTCCGTAGGGCACCGTCTCATCCAGGTTGTCGGGGTTGACGATTTCAAACACCGCCCGGGGCAGCGGCGGGTAATAGATGATGGCGTAGTGATCTGCCGGGTCGTACGCCTTGGCGACGGCCAGGCCCATGAGGGTGTTGCCGTAGGTGGGCACGAAATCGATGCCGGGAGCCAGTTCCTCGCGCACAAAGCGGTTGAACTGGGCCGTCATCTCGGTCCCCCCACAGAAGATGCCGGTGAATCCCAGCTTCCCCAGGGGACAGCGCTGGGAGAGGGCATCCAGCAGCTTGGGGGTGGTGAACAGGCACTTGATGTTGGGATGGGCACCCATGATCTTCATGGCCTGATCGATCACGTGGTCCTTGTAGGCCTTCATCTCCTCCCAGGCCTGGCGCTTGACCAGGTTGTTGACCCAGCGGGGATCCAGATCCACGAAGAAGCACATCCCACCGCGATACTGGGCCAGGTGCTCGATGGCCAGGCGCAGGCGGCGGGGGCCGGTGGGTCCCAGCATGAGCCAGTCGGACCCCTTGGGAAACCCCTCGTCGGAGAGTTGATCGCCGAACGCTTCATAGTCGACGCGAAAATCGTTGATGTTGATGCGAGTCTTGGGAACCCCTGTGGAGCCGCCGGTTTCGAACACGCACAAGGGCTGCCCCTGGAGCCCTCTGGGCAGCCACCTGCGCACCGGCCCGCCCCGCAGCCAATCATCCTGGAAATGCCCCAGCTTCTTCAGATCGTCGTAACCCTGGATCGTCTTCCGTGGGTCAAAGTCCATCTTCTGCGCATAATTCAGCCAGAATTCGCAGCCCGTGTCGGGATTGAAGTGCCACTGCACAATCTCACGGACGTGGGCATCCAGCCGTTGGCGCCCGGCGGCAATCTCTTTCTCCAGGGAGGCATCCATGGTGCTCTCTTTCGTGGCGCTCACCGGCCGACACCGGCCAGAATCTTCAGCGGGATTCCGGAGCCCCGCCGGCCGGGGCGATCCCTTTCTTGAGGGCAAATATCTTGTTGCGGGACACCACGTACATGACACCGTCCCGGGCCACCGGTGTGGTGTAAACCGCCGCCCCCATGTTGGTCTCGTACAGCAGTTCCATGGTCGTACCGGCCTTGAGCACGGCGATGTCGCCATCCTCGTCGCCGATGTAGACCTTGCCGTCAGCCACCCATGTGGAGCCCCAGATGGCGGCGAAGGTATCGTACCTCCAGTGCAGCTTGCCGGTCTCCAGATCGAAGCAATAGACAAACCCGGACAGATCGGCGATGTAGAGCAGTCCATCATGAATCGACGCGGTGGACATGGTGCGATGGAAGTCGTCGCCACCCACGTGCCAGACAGTGGCCTTGTCGGATACATCGCCAGTCATCGTGCCGTCGATGGCGTAGAAATGACCGCCGGATTCGCCGTGCTCCGGATCCTGGCCGACTCCCAGGTAGACCCGGTCTTTGTAGATCACCGCTGTCGAGATGATGTTGTTGCGCGTGCCCGAGCCGCCCAGCACCCACTTGGAATCCTTGGGATTGAGGTCGAATTTCCAGATCAGCTTGCCGGTCTTGGGCTCGTAGGAATAGAGCCAGCCATCGCCACCGGGGAAGACCACCTGGGCTTTGCCACCCATGACGCCGTAGGAGGGGTTGGACCAGCTTCCATGCAGGACATCAGGTGACGGCTCGACCCCTTCCCACACCACCTTGCCGGTCTTGATGTCGATGGCCAGAAAGCTGGGCGACAGCGGCGACGGGATGTTCACGTGCCCTTCATCCACACCCTGGCCGGTGATCACGAAGAGGATGCCGTCCACGATAAGGGGGCTGCCGGCGGCCAGATTGTGCGGGAACACATCCAGTTCCTCGATCATGTCCAGCTTCCAGATGATGTCCTCATCCATGGGGCCGGTGGCGGTCTCATCTCTATAAGGGCCGTCGTTCTCGCCGTCGGTGAAGCCTTCGGCGTCGGCGGCGATGATCTCGGCCCGGTTGGAGGTGTAGTAGACCACGCCGTCATGAATGGCCGGCGTGGAACATACGCCCTGCAGGGGCCAGTCGTTGACCCGGCCCGCCGGCAGCTTGGCGTGGGCCGACTGCCAGATCAGCTTGCCGGTCTTGATGTCGAAGGCCATGACATTGCCGCGGTCACCGGTCAGCTTGGGATTGTAGAGATGCTCGTTATTGGTCCCCACGTAGACTCGGCCGTCGGCCACCACCGGTCCGGCGTAGCTCTGCGAGCCCAGTTCAGCGGACCACAGGATGTTGAGCCCTGTTGCGGCATCGAACCTGGTGGGCAGGTTCTTCTCATCGCTGACCATGTTGTGGGACGGTGTGTTGCCGTACATGGCCTCCTCCGCCACCGGCACCGTCCCTGCGGCCAGCAGCATTCCCCCCAGAATCAACCACACAGAGTTCTTTCTCATCAGTTATTCACCGTCACTTGAATGTTGTCCCAGTAAGCATCGGCCCGGGCGTGACCCACCACGCCAGGACTCCCATAGGTAACGGGATGCGGATCTTCGGCCGTCAGGGTCCAGTCCCCCGGCTCCTCCTCACCTCGCTTCCAGATCTTGCCGCGGACCTGGGCTGTCTTTCCGCTCGTTTCCACGCGCAGTTTCATGACATACCAGGTGTCCATGTCCCAGGTGAACTTGGTCTCCTGGGACATGCGCAGATCCGCCGATGTGGAGCGGATCTGAACCTTCTGGTGAGCACCCTGCAGGTCCAGGATGTACCCGCTGTTGATGAGCCCCAGGTCGGCGCGGCGGCGGCCCTTCTGGGAGCTGAACACATCGGCCTGGATGGTGTATCCGGATGCATCGGGGCGCCCGATGAAAGCCGTACGGCGGTCGATGCCGCGCGCACTGGGGGCCTGATGCAGCACCTTGCCACCATCCCGCTCGGCCACCTTGAAGCTGCGGCCGGCCCGGACCCAGGTGGGCGGAACAATGCCCGTCTCCATGCTCTCGAAGTCCAGAGACCACGGTGCTACGGGCAGCACTCGCACCCAGGCCTTGGCTTCAACCCCGCCGGCGCTCACCTTGACGGTGCCCGTTCGGGGGCCACCGCCGTCTCCAGGGGTATAGACACCTTCGGGAGAAACCGTCCCATCCAGTCCATCCAGCGACCATGTCAGGTCGGGAGAGGCCACGGGCTGTCGCTCACCGTCCAGGGCCCGCACCGTGAAATGAATCGGACGGCCGGGAGTGGCCACAGCAATGGCCGGCACAACCTGCAGCCAGTCGGCCTCACCCTGGCCGGGCGCCGGTGCTTCCGCGGCCCGCAACGGGCCGTTGTTCAGAGGCCGCGTGCTGTCACCCAGGGCGTAGAGACCGCCCTCGGTGGCGAAGAAGACCCGGCCATAGGCCACCGCCGGTGAACTGTAGATCTCGGCGTAGCGACCGTCTTCAACCTTGAGTTCGTCCATGTCCAGGCTCTCGACACCGTCTCTGCCCAGCTCGAGGATGTGGAAGCGTCCATTGACCTCGGTCGCGTAGATCTTGCCGTCGGCCACCACCACCGAGGCCTTGCCCACCGTGCCCAGGGAATACTCCCACTTCTCCGTGCCGGTCTCGGCGTCCAGGGCATGGAGGTTGGCCGAGTTGTCCGACAGGTAGAGCACGCCGTCGTGATAGGCCGGCGAAGGAAAGCCGGCGAAGACCTCGTCGTTGCGCCACACCTCGGCGGTCTTGGTGATGTCGCCCTCGCCTTTGGCTTCGAAGCAGACCAGGCGGCCCTGGGTCGTGGCATCCAGGTTCTCTTCGCTGTGCGACGCGAACACCCGATTGCCGTGGACCAGAACCGTGCTGTTGAGGCCGCGCTTGCTCAGCTGAAAGCCCCACACTTTCTCGCCGGTCTCCAAACGCAGGCCGTAAATCCAGCCGTCGCCGCTGCCGGTGACCAGCATCTTGCGGCCGTCGATGACGGCGGCCACCGGGGTCGACTGGGTATTGAAGTCGAAGGCCATGCCGCCGGGCGTCGCCACCCAGACGATCTCGCCGGTCATCTTGTCCATGGCGTAATAGCGATGGCTGAGGCGGCCCAGGTCTCCCCACCCGACGCTGATGAAGCTGATGATCATCAGGTCGTCCACCACCAGGGGCGTCTGGGTGCGGCCTCCGTAGCCGGAGTAATGCCCCAGTTCATCTCCCATGAAGCGGGACCAGAGACGCTTCCCGTCGGGGGCATAGCCGATCATCTGCCCCGAGACACCGTGGGCATAGATGTTGCCGGTGGCCGGATCGGCCGCCAGGCTGGCCCAGCCCACCCGGTTGAACGGCACGGTGGTGTGGTAGACGTTGAAGCGATCCTCCCAGAGAAGGTCACCGTTCTCCGCGTCAAAGCAGGCCACCCGCTCCTGCCGATCGATCTCTTCGCCGACGCGGCCGATGACGCAGACGCGGCCATCCACCACGACCGGCGTGGAGCGGCCGATGAAGTCCGCCTTCCAGATCATGTTCTCGCCGCCGGGCGTCCACGAAGAAACCAGGCCGGTCTCCGTGGAGGTGCCGTCCTGCTGCGGCCCGCGCCAGGCAGGCCAGTCTTCGGCATATCCCCCCTGATCCGCGCCCGTGCAGGCCAGAGTCAGACAAAGTCCGGCCGCTGCCACCAGTTTGAAGGTCCCACCCACGGTTCTCATTCCCGAACGTCTCCTCCGCGCCCCATGCGATCCTGGGCGCGCCAGTCACCTTATCGTCCGCACCTCACCTTGCGACCGACAACCTTCTCAGGTCGAAGGCGTTACCCACGATTGACAGAGCGGACCGGCTACGAACGCGAAGGTTACTACAAGGGCCCGGCCCGGCGGCGAGAACTGCTGTAAAGTGTTGTAAAGATAAGAGAAGGCTGACCTCTTTCTTGCATGAATCAGCTTTCCGGCCGTTGACAGCACCACTCTTCCTCTTTAGCGTAGGCCGCCATGAAGAAACGAGGAAACACCATGCATCGTCGTAGCCCGATCGCAATCACCCTGATGGGTCTCATTGTTCTGACCATGGCCTGCAGTCGCGATGGTAGTGGCGGCCCTCCCGGTGACAGCACCGCGACCGGGGACACCGGCGGCACCCGTTTCCTCAGTATCGGCACGGCCCCTCCCGGCGGGGCTTTCTTCGTGGTCGGAGGTGCCCTGAGCGAAGTGCTGGACACCTACGGGCCGGCAGGCTGGTCCGTGACCGCCGAGGCGACCAAGGGCAGCCAGGAGAACATCCGCCGCCTGGCTTCCGGGGAACTGGATGTGGCCCTGGCCAACGCCGCCATCAGCTACTTTGCCGTGCGCGGCAGCGAAGGCTGGGAGAAAGCCTATCCGGTGCGCACCGTCATGACCCTGGCACCCAACGTGGCCCTGTTCCTGACCCCGGCCAACAGCGGCGTGAAGACCCTGGCCGACCTCAAGGGCAAGCGCGTGGTCGTCGGCCCGGCCGGCGCGGGATTCAACTACTTCCTCCGTCCCTTGCTGGGCGCCCACGGCCTGACCTATGACGATTTCACCCCGGTTCACAACACCCAGGCCGCCGCCGTGGACATGCTGGCCGACGGCTCGGCCGCGGCCGCCTTTCTGGGCGGCGCCGTTCCCACGGCGTCCATCACCCAGGCCACCGCTTCCCGTGACACGTTGTTCATCCCGTTCGATCCTGTTGCGGTCCGGAAGCTCACGACCGAATACCCCTTCTTCGACACGGCCACCATCCCGGCAGACACCTATCGCGGGCAGGAAGAGGAGTTCGCCGGGCTCAACGTCGGCTCCATGCACCTCATCACGTCCGAGCCCGCCGACGAGGACCTCATCTATCAGATCACCCGCACCATCTACGAGAATCGTGCAAAGGTCGTCGAGAAACACCCGGCCGGCCGCGCCATCAACCCCAGGGTCGTCGTGCGGGACACCGGCACGCCCTTTCATCCCGGCGCCATCAGGTATTACCGGGAGATAGGTATCTGGCCCGAGCCGGAATCCGGCTCCTGAAGATTTCGGCATGACCGAGGAGCGCATCTCCCCTGCGGTCATCCTGGTGGGGGCCGTCCTCTGCCTGTTCGTCCTGGCAGAGGTCAACTATCCCGTACTGGCCCCCCAGTCGCGACTGGCCATCTTCTCGTTGCTGGGCCTGTGCCTGTGCTTCGGCACCGTACCACTGCACTCGCGCCTGGCCGGGAACCGGGCACTGCGCTACCTGGACTTCGGTCTCATGGGGCTGACCCTCCTGGCGTGGGGATGGGTCCTGGTCCAGAGCGAGCCCGTATTCGCACGCTTCTGGGTGGACGGCCAATCGCTGGGAAACCGCGCCGGTAACGAAACGGCCACGGATATCGCGGCGGGAATCATCGGGCTGATGCTGGTTCTGGAGGCGGCCCGGCGCACTCTGGGCTGGGCCCTGCCCCTGCTGGCCGGCACGTTCATTGCCTACGCCTCGCTGGGCTCCTGGCTGCCGGGCTGGCTCATGCCCCACCGGGGATACAGCGTTGAGCGCATCGTCTCCCAGGCGTTCCTCCACAGCCAGGGCGTCTTCGGCATCGCCCTCAACGTCATGTTCACTTACGTTTTTCTCTTCGTGCTCTTCGGTGCCTTCCTGCAACAGACCGGTGCCACCGGCTTCATCATCGACTCCGCCCGGCGTCTCTTCCGCAACAGCCCCGGCGGCCCGGCCAAGGTGGCGGTGCTCAGCAGCGGACTCATGGGCTCGCTCTCTGGCAGCGCCGTCGCCAATACAGCCACCACCGGCACCTTCACCATCCCCATGATGCGCAGCGCCGGCTTCTCCGCTGTCGTCGCCGGCGGCGTGGAGGCGGCGGCCAGCACCGGCGGCGCCCTGGTCCCCCCGGTCATGGGAGCCGGCGCCTACATGATGCTGGAGATCATCGACCCGCCGGTGACCTTCCTGCAGATCATCCGGGCCGCCATCCTCCCGGCCATCCTCTATTACATGTCGCTGTTCTTCATCGTTCACTTCACCGCCCGCCGCCAGAAAGCAGGTACGGGTGACGATGGCCTGGCAGCTCCGGCTCCCCTCGACCCGATGCAGGGGGCTGTGTTCGGGGCGTCGTTCGTGGCCATGCTGATCTTTCTCTTCATGGGCTACACCGCCTTCCGGGCGGTGACCCTGGCCATGGCCATGGGCTTCCTGGTCAGCCTTGTCTCCCCCTCCACCCGCACCGGCATCCGCGGCCTGGGCACCATCGCCGCCAAGGCCGCCCGCGACGTGATGCCGCTCATCGCCGCTGCCGCCTGCGTCGGCATCATTCTTGGAGTGGTCACTCTCACCGGCATCGGCACTCGCCTGCCGTCGCTGCTGGTTCCACTGGCGCAGGAGAGCCTGCTGCTGGCCCTGGTCGCCCTGATGATCTCGTCCTTGATTCTGGGCATGGGCCTGCCGTCCGCAGTCTGCTACCTGCTGCTGGCCACCATGGTGGGACCGGTGCTGGGCAAGCTGGGCGTGGTGCCGCTTGCGGCGCACATGTTCATCTTCTATTTCGGCATGATGTCCATGGTGACGCCGCCGGTGGCCCTGGCCGCCTACGCCGCCGGCTCCATCGCCAAGGCACCCATCATGCGCACCGCCATGGCCGCCTTCCGTTTCGCCCTGGTGGGCTTCACCCTCCCCTATCTCTTTGTCTACAGGCCTCAGCTTCTCATGCTCGACGCGGCCGGAGAGATGGCGGGCTTCATCCCCATCGTCGTGGCCTTCCTGCTGGCGGTGGCCGGTATCGTGCCGTTTGCCGCGGCCATTGCCGGGCGCCTCTTCACCGACCTGTCGGCGGGATTTCGCGCCGCGCTGCTTCTGGTGGCCGCCCTGCTCCTGCTGCCGGGTCCCCACGTGGACGTTGCCGGCCTGGGCATCCCTGTTCTCAATGTCGTCGGTCTGCTCCTGCTGCTGGGCCTGGTCACCATGGACGCCCGGCGCAGCCAGCGCCACGTGCCGCCCTCTGTGGCCTGAGGACCCTCGACCTCTTCCTGCTATCCTGCCTGCCGTGAGCGATTTCACCCCTGCCCGCAAGACCGTCTTCTCCGGTATCCAGCCCTCGGGAAACCTGCACCTGGGCAACTACCTGGGCGCCATCCAGCAATGGGTGCGCATGCAGGAGGACCGCAACAGCTTCATCTCCATCGTCGATCTGCACGCCATCACCGTCACCCAGGACCCCAAGGAGCTCGCGACAAGAGTGCGGGAACTGGCGGCGGTGCTGCTGGCCGCCGGCATCGACCCTGAAAAGACCACCCTCTTCGTCCAGAGCCACGTGCGCGCTCACGCGGAAGGATCCTGGCTGTTGAGTTGCGTCACGCCCCTGGGCTGGCTGGAGCGCATGACCCAGTACAAGGACAAGTCGGCGAAGCAGCAGAGCGTCATGACCGGCCTGCTCACCTACCCTGTGCTGCAGGCGGCCGACATCCTGCTCTACGACGCCCATGAAGTGCCTGTGGGACAGGACCAGAAACAGCACATCGAACTGACCCGGGATATCGCCCAGCGCTTCAATCACATGTATGGCGAAACGTTCGTGGTGCCCGAGCCGGTCATTCGCAAGGACGGCGCTCGCATCATGGGCCTGGATGACCCGCGCTCAAAGATGAGCAAGAGTGAGGCCGGCAGCGGGCATGCTCTGCTGCTCACCGACGAGGAGGTGGTCCTGCGCCGGACCATCAAGCGGGCCACCACCGACTCGGGGCGCGAGATTACCTTCAGCGAGGATGCCGAGCGCGCCGGGGTCAACAACCTGCTGACGATCTATCAGTTGCTCACCGGCAAGGACCGCAGCGGCGTGGAAGCCGACTTCAAGGACGCCCGCGGCTATGGCGACCTGAAAACCACCGTGGCCGACCTGGTGGTGGAAAAACTGGCGCCCATCCGCGCAGCCTGCACGCGCTACCTGGACGACCCGGCGGAACTGGACCGGATTCTTCAAAAGGGTGCTGATCGTGCCCGCGCCGTGGCCGAGCCCAAGCTGATCCAGGTCAAGGAGCGCATGGGCCTGGCCGTTCCCGCCGCCCTGCTCTGATTCGTGTAAAATAAGCCATCATGACCACAAAAGAACTTGAAGATGAAGCCCTCAAGTTAGCCCCAAAAGCACGTGCCCGCCTTGCCGCCAAGTTGCTG
>SMVA01262455.1_pt1 | contig 38462 bp, 34 predicted proteins | sample 2456451 | NCBI WGS metagenome assembly SMVA01 (sample SAMN11095933, study PRJNA526329) | marine sediment metagenome | biome: Marine sediment; feature: Surficial sediment; material: Deep marine sediment; isolation source: Hadal surficial sediment | place: Pacific Ocean | collected 2014-05 | depth...
CCGGGGCGGCCTTTTTTCAGCTCCATGTCCGCTGCCCACGATTCCGGTTCAGGCCGGTGTCTCCTCGTGCCTGACCCGGGCGCGGCGGTCCCCTTATAATCCCTCCAGGCTGGTGATGAATTATTTCCACAAGAGCGATCTGGTCCCGGCGGCGGTGCTGCTCATCCTCGCCTGTGGAACATGGGTCTCGCCTGCAGCCGCTCCCGGCCGGAGAGCCTCCGCCGGGAGCGGCAAGCCCCCATCCAGCGGCACAACATCGGTCCTCGAGAGAATCCTGCGCAAGGGCTTGCCTCGCGCCGGTGAGACGGACCTCAGGGATTGGCCTGCGGGGCCGGTGCGCTACATCCTGAGCGGCCCCGAGACCCGTCTCTACCGCAATCTCGAAAATGACCGTCAGCGCCGGGCTTTCATCCAGCAGTTCTGGTCGCGCCGGGATCCCAGCATAGACTCCCTGGAGAACGAGTATCGCTTCGCTTTCTGGAGCCGTGTGGCCACGGCCAACCAGCTCTTCACGCGCTCCACCCAGCCGGGCTGGAAAACCGACCGTGGCCGTTTCTACATCATGCTGGGGCCGCCCAGCGAGCTGGAAACAGACGTCATGCCCAATCAACGCCGCCACCTGATCGTTTCAGGGGGACTGCAGCCAGGCCGCGGCGAGATCGTTCGGGTCCTGGGTGCCGACAAACCCGGCGAGACCTATCGCGGACTGGAGCGCTGGATCTATCGGAACAGGCCCAACAAGCACCTGCCTCCACATTTCATCCTGGCCTTCCGGCTCATGCCCAGCGGCGAATACGAGATCAGCCGCGACAGCCGGGACTGGACTCTGTACCAGGACATGATGTCGGAGATGGTTCAGGGAGTTGTCCTGGATGACCTGGGCGAGACCTCGGTCGGTCTCAGACGCCGGGCTTCGTTCTTGAGCCTCTACCAGGATATCTCCGTGGCCCTGGATCTTGGCACCCTCTCCCATGCCCCCGGGCCCCATGAACTTCTGGGTGAGCTGATCACCAGCGAGGAGTTCTTCGGCCGCATTCCCTTCCTCCTGCGCACCGACTTTTACAAGACAACAGGCACGGACACCCTCGCGGTCTTCACCGTCGGTGCCGAGGCCCGTTTATTCACTCCTCCCCACCTTCCCGGTGGCCGGGACCTGCTGGTTGTGGGGCATCTGGAAAGCGTCGAAGACCCGCGGCGAACCATCCTCCTGGCCGGTGACCAGGCCCTGACGCCGGCACCGGCCGGGGCCGTGCAGGGGATGCTGCTGTACCAGGTGGTCATGGCTCTCCCTCCGGGCACCTATAACGCATCGTTCGGAATTCTCGACCGTGAGAACGACACCATCGGCTCCTACCAGGAGAGGGTGAAGATACCGTCCTTCCCCGCCACGGGCCTGGCCCTCTCCACCCTCTCTCTGGCACACCTGCTCCAACCCGTGACCGAAGACCTGCCGCAACCCGGGCAGGAAGCCGCAGCGCCGTTCCGACTGGGCAATTACCGGGTCATCCCGCACACCGATGCGAGCCTGCGGAACGGTGAGGAGTTCGCCCTCTACTACCAGATCTACGGCGCCGCCCGGGACACCGCCACCGGCCACCCGCGCCTGCATGTCACCTACCGTTTCTTCCTGCTGAGAGACGGTGAGTTCACCGCCATCGGCCGCCCCATCATTTACGGCGATCGAACCCGTTCGGTCCAGGGCTGGACGTTCCCACTGATCAACTGGCCGGTCGGGACCTTCCGGCTGGAGGTCACGGTGGAGGATGACATCACCGGAGACGTCACCGTCGGCCAGACCGTGTTCAGCATCCAGGCGGAGGAAGAACCCTCATGAATGAGTTGAATTCCCGGTGGTTTTCCGGCTATCGATGCTGAAAGGCGACAGTGCCTGTTTCAGCATCCAGGTCAGCTTCCACGCCCAGCGGAATCGTCATGCGGCCGGGCCCATGCCCTGCGGCCAGCCCCGCCACCGCGGGGACGTCCAGGTCCCGAGCCCATGACTCCAGAACCTCCGGGGCCTCGAGCGAGTCGGCGCCCGGCCGGGGTCCACAACCCGTGAAGCGGCCCAGGATGAGCGCGCAGATCCCCTCGACGACGCCGGCCGCGGAGAGCTGGGTGAGCATGCGGTCCAGGCGATAGGGTTCTTCACCCACATCCTCCAGGAACAGAATGCGTCCCTGGAGGGATGGCATGAACGGCGTCCCTGCCAGCGCCGCCACGAGACTCAGGCATCCGCCCATGACCACCGCGCGCACATGCCCCGGCCGGATCGTCTGGAGTCCCTGGATTGTCTGGACCCCACCGGGATGTTGCCCCAGGAGCCCTGCCTGCAGACTGGCAACGTGATGATCGGGTTCCGGCGCACCCAGTTCAGCGATGCCGGGGCCGTAGAGATGAGGCTGAGGATGGTCTCTGGAAAGGGCCAGGCCCAGGGCGGTGGCGTCGGAATACCCCAGAAGGAGCCGGCGCCGTGCGGCGAGAGCAGGCAGGTCCAGCAGAGGAAGGAGGCGGGTCGTGCCGAACCCGCCCCTGGCGAAGGCCACGGCGGATGTCCCGTCTCCTGCAAACGCTGCGGCCAGATCCGCGGCCCTTTCCTCGTCGGAACCGGCCAGATATCCCTCTCGTGCCAGCAGGTGGCGACCGGCCACCGGACTCAAGCCCCAGCCCGCAAGGATCGACATGCCGTGCTTCACGGCCTCGCCCGGGACCGGGCCGGCCGGAGCCACCACATGAACGATGTCCCCGGGTCCCAGGGCTGGCATGGAGAAGGTCACGATTTGCTCTCGCCACGACCCCGGCCGCTCTTCCGGTGTTCTTCCCGGGCGCGGCGGAGAAGGTCCGGGTTGGCGAAGATATCCAGTCCGGTCATGGCCAGGGCCTGCACCGAGCGCAACAGCCCGGCTTCCCCGGCCTCGGTGATGGTGGCCTGTGCAAATTCACGGGTGTGACTGGCAACACTCAGGGGCACCACCGCGAAGAACGGATGCAGGCTGGGGACGACATGGGAAACATTGCCCATATCCAGGGACCCCATGTTCTCCCGCGGTGCATCGTTGACCCTGACCCCCAGAGCTGCCAGGTTGGCCCGGTAGGCATCGGCCAGGGGCCGGTTGGTCAGCATTTCATCGTAGGCAAGATCCGTGAGAGTGATCTCCACCTTGCACCCATGACCCTCGGCCAGCCTGCTGGCATGGTTGCGGAATCCGGTCACCGCTTCCGCCAGCCGTGCACGGTCAGGTGCCCGCAGGGAGAAATTTCCCACCGTCCGCTCGGGAATCACATTGGGCCGCACTCCCCCCTCACTGATGATGCCGACGATGCGCAAGCCGGGGCGACTCTGACGCATCAGGGCATCCCGCGCCGAGAAGAGGGCCAGCAGAGGGTCAAGGGCATTGATCCCCTTTTCGGGGTGGGCCACGGCATGAGCGGCGCGGCCGAGATAAACCACTTCCAGGGACTGGCAGGCCAGGGAGTCGCTGAGCACCCTGTCCTCTCCGGAAGGGTGGACCATGAGGGCGGCGTCAATATCGGCGAAGACTCCTGCCTCCACCATGACGGCCTTGCCACCCAGGGTTTCTTCGGCCGGTGTTCCCAGCACGCGGATCTCACCGCCCAGTTCCGGGGCGACCTCATGAAGCACCAGCGCCGCACCCAGGGCGGCGCAACCTATCAGGTTGTGCCCGCAGCCATGGCCAATCCCGGGCAGCGCGTCATACTCGGCCAGGAAGGCCAGAACCGGTCCCTTCCCGCGCCGGCGCCGTGCCACGAAGGCGGTGGGCAGATCACCCACGCCGAAGCTGACTTCGAATCCAGCCAGGCGGAGCGGCTCGGCCAGACGCCGGGAGCTCTCCTTTTCCTCACCGGATAGCTCGGGGTTCTCATAGAGCCAGCGGACCAGCTCCATGAGTTCGGGGAGCCGGCGGCGGGCGGCTTCGCGGATGGCATTCTTGAGGATATCCGGGTGTCTCTGGCGGCTCATGTCATGATCCTGGCGGCCGGCGCGGGGCCGGGTGCAAGTGTCGGAGTCGGCCGTAAGCCGAATTCTGTCCCGGGCCGAGGCCCGGTGATGGCCATTCATCTGGGAGAAGAGTCTCCCCTTCCCTCATGCGACCTACCCGGGGGCTTGGGGCGGGCCGCCCTCATAACGCCCCCCTATTTGGTCTTGCTCCGCGTGGGGTTTACCCTGCCGCCTCCGGTTACCCGGTGGCGCGGTGCGCTCTTACCGCACCTTTTCACCCTTACCGCTCCGCTCGCGCGAAGGTTGGCGGTTCGTTTTCTGTGGCACTTTCCCTGGGGTCGCCCCCGCCGGGCGTTACCCGGCACGCTGCCCTATGGAGTTCGGACTTTCCTCCACGGCACGAGGCCGCAGCGACCACCTCACCGACTCCGACAACCATGATCCTACCACGCCCGCTCATGGCTGCCGATGAACTCGTTCTCGATGGCTTCACACAGGAGATGCCCGAAAAACAGATGCAGCTCCTGGATGGCGGGAGTGTCCCGGGAGGGCACCCGCAGGAGATGGGTGATCCCGGCCGTCTCCTCCAGATCATGATCGCCGGTGAACATGGCCGTGATGCACCCGTGCTGGTGGCCTGCAGCCAGTGCCTTCAGAACATTCCGGGAACGCCCGGACGTGGAAAGGCCGACGAGAACATCACCTTCATGGGCCAGGGCTGCCACGTGACGAGAGAAGATGTTCTCGAATCCGTAGTCGTTTCCCAGGGCACTGGCCAGCGCTCCCCCGCCTCCCAGGGCCAGCGCCGCCAGGGGCGGTCGATCGTCGCGAAGATACCGGCCCACCAGTTCAGCGGCCAGATGTTCCGCCTGTGCAGCCGAGCCGCCGTTGCCGAAAAAAAGGATCTTCCCGCCGGCGCGAAGGGAGCTGACACAGGCCTCCGCCAGAGACGCGATGATGTCGGCGCCGGCCCCGGCACGAGCCCAGACATGTTGCCGCTCTTCCAGGGCCCTGACAATGATTCCCTTGACGTTCTTCAATTCTCTCCTCCGGACCGGCTCTCAGGATCGTCAGTCGCGCTGGCGGGGTACATACCCTCCACCAGGCGCGACGTGGAAATGCCCGCGCGCAGGGGGATCAACTCCAGGCGCCCACCGCGTCCTTCCACCAGGTCGCGGCCCACGACATCTTCGGGGCGGTAATCGCCCCCCTTCACCAGGACGTCGGGAAGGACCTGGGCGATCAGTTCCGCCGGCGTGTCCTCCTCGAAGATGACCACAGCATGAACCTCGGCCAGGGCGGCCAGCACCAGGGCACGGTCACCGGCCGAGAGCACGGGACGCCGGGCACCTTTCAGGCGGCGAACCGAACTGTCGGAATTGAGGCCGACCACAACCACGTCACCGCAGGCGGCGCAACGGCGCAGGAGGCGCAGATGCCCGGGGTGCAGGATGTCGAAACAACCGTTGGTGAAGACGATGCGGCGCCCGGCGCGCCGGTGCGGAGCCAGAAAATCCTCCAACTTGTCACGGCTGATCAGCTTGTCTTCCAGATCCCCTTCGGGTGCCAGCCCTCTTTGCAGTTCACGGCGCCCGATTCTCGCCGTTCCAAACCGCTCCACCGCGAGACCTCCGGCCAGATTGGCCAGCCAGGTGGCATCTTCCAGTTCCAGGCCGGCGGCCATGGCCCAGCCCATGGTGGCCAGGACCGTGTCGCCGGCGCCGGTCACGTCAAACACATCCCGCCGCCGGGCAGGGGCATGAAACGTGGGCTGCTGCGGGCGGAACAGGGACATGCCCTCTTCACCGCGAGTGATGAGCACGGCCCCGCCGTCGCTGGCCGCAACCCAGCGACGGCCGATCTCCTCCACGCCGGGTCGTTCCTCTCCGGTCTGAAGAACGGCACGCAGTGCCTCGGTCCAGTTGGGTTTCATCAGGGAAGCGCCCCGGTAGTCAGTGGCAGCCGCCCGGGGGCTCGGGTCCACGAGCAGCGGCACGTCCTCCCCGGCACAGAGCTCCACCAGCGCGGACCATAGTTCGGGCGTGACCACGCCCTTGCCGTAGTCCGGGACCAGAACGGCCCGACAGCGCGGAATCTCCTGGCGCAAGACAGCCAGCAACGCGGCGAGACCATCCGCGTCCAGGAGGTGGAAGGCTTCCCGGTCCAGCCGGGCAATCTGCTGTCGATGAGCCACGATACGGGTTTTCATCGTGGTGGGCAGATCTGCCCGCACGACAAAGTGCACCCTGTGGACGCCTCCCTCGCGCACGACCTCCTCAAGAGAACCGGCTTCACGGTCGCGGCCGACCACTCCGGCCAGGATCACCTGCGCACCCAGGGCTGCCAGGTTCACAGCGACGTTGGCGGCTCCGCCTGCCCGCTGGCTCTCGCTCTGCTGATGCACGATGGGCACCGGCGCTTCCACTGAGAGCCGGTGGGCTTCGCCCTGGATCAACCGATCCAGCATGACGTCGCCCATGACAAGGATGCGAGGCCTGGCGGCGGTGCTCCCGGGGGCGGGCAGCGAAATCTCTCTCACGCCGCCTCCCCGGCAACCCGTTCGGCAGCCGCAAGAACCTCGGCGACCTCAAGATCCAGCATGCAACGCCAGTGTGTTTCCGGGCACTGCATGGCGCCGTGCCGCCCACAGGGACGGCACGGCAGATCATCCCGCCCCAGCAGGGCATGCTCTTCGCCTCGCGGCGCATATCCCAGGGACGGGGCCGTGGGCCCGTAAATGGCGACCAGGGGTATCCCGGCCGCCTGCCCCAGGTGCAGAGCACCCGAGTCATTGCTGACGAGAACGGCGGCGTGACGAAGAAGGTGGACCGATCCGGCCGCCGAGAACAGGCCCGTAGCATCATGAACGGCGCCGGCCAGGGCCGCCGGCATGAGAGCCATGATCGAGGCTGCAAGTTCCTTTTCGTCCCGGCCGCCGATCAACACGATGGGGTTCCTGGGCGCCAGACCGGCTGCGACCCCTGCAAAACGCTGGGGCGGCCAGCGCTTGGTCGTCCAGACCGACCCCGGGGCGAGGGCAAAAAAGGAACGTGCCTGTCCCAGGCCCCGGCCGGTGAGCCAGTCATCCACCTCCTCCTGATCCGCGGGAGAGGGAAAAACCTCGAGAGGGTGGCCCGCCTTGCCGGTCTGAGACGGATGCACGCCCAGGGGGCGCATGAGTTCCAGGTTGCGCTCGACCTGGTGCAGGTTCACCGGAAATGGGACCGGATCCGTCAGGAGTACTCTTGCCAGGGTGTGGTTGAAGCCGATACGGCATGGCACGCCCGCCACCCGGGCCACCAGCAGGCTCCGCAGAGAGCGCCGCGGCATGATGGCCGTCCCGGGGGCGCGGCCGCGAATCCAGGCAATCGCCGAACGCATGCCGGCAATCCCGCGCTGGCGTCCCCTTTTGTCCAGGACATACATGCTGCCCACCAGTGGATGGTGCTCCAGCACCTGGGCTCCGGCAGGCGAGGTCATGATGTCGACCTTACCCTCGCTGGAATGCTCCGCAGCAGCACGCACCAGAGGCGTGGCGAGAACCAGGTCTCCCAAATAGGCCGTGTCGATAATCAGGATGCGCATAGGCTCATTTTTCATGCCGAAGGGCTGGGGTTGGCGTTGCACATCTTACCAGAGGCGCCACGGGCCTTATGCTACGATGCCCCGGCCGGGCATCCTCCAGGTCGGAAACCGAGTCCCGGGCAGCAACATACGCGAGCGGACTTCCGGTGTCGGTCCAACTGGGCACAGAAAAAGAACTCCCCCATAATCTGGACGCTGAGCGTTCTGTTCTGGGTGCCGTTCTGGTGGACAACTCCACCCTGCATGCGGCTCTCCAGCGCCTGAAACCCGGCGACTTCCATCACCATGCCCACCGGCGCATCTTCGCCGCCATGATCGAGTTGACCGAGAAGGCCACCGCTATCGACCTGGTGACCCTCAAGGAGATGCTGGATCGCAGCGGCAGCCTGGAAGCCAGCGGCGGCACCCTGGCCCTGGCCGCTCTCCTTGACGGCGTCCCCCGCTCGGCCAACGTGGATCACTACGCCACCATCGTGAAGGACAAGGCTATCCTGCGGGAGATGATCGATGCCTCCAGCCGGGTCATCGAGTCCTGCTTTGCCGCCCAGGAAGATGCGGCAGAGGTCCTGGACGAAGCCGAAAAGTCGATCTTCTCCATTGCCCAGGATCAGTACCGCGGCGGGTTCACCGGTCTGCAGCCAATTTCCGAAGAGGCCGTCACCAGGCTTCAGGCCATGACCGGCGACCACGCCGTGACCGGGGTGTCCACAGGCTTCCAGGAGCTGGATAGCAAGACGTCCGGCCTGCAGCCGTCCGACCTGATCCTCATCGCCGCCCGGCCGTCCATGGGCAAGACGGCCCTCTGCTTGAACATCGCGCACCATGCGGCCATGCGCGACGGACGTACGGTGGGCTTGTTCAGCCTCGAGATGAGCAAGGAGCAGCTCTACCTGCGCCTTCTGGCCAGCCAGGCACGGGTGGACAGCCATCGCCTGCGAACAGGACGTCTCAGCAAGCGGGAGTGGCAGGAGATCCTGGAAGCCGTGCAGAAACTCAACAAAGTTCCCATCTTCATTGATGACACTCCGGGGATCACGGTCCTGGAGATGCGCGCCAAGGCGCGCCGCCTGGCTCAGGAACATGGCCTGGACCTGCTCATAGTGGATTACCTGCAGCTCATGCGGGGACGGGGCGGCCATGAAAACCGCAACCTGGAGATCGCTGACATCTCCCGTTCCCTCAAGGAACTGGCCAAGGAATTGAAGATCCCCGTGGTCGCCCTGTCCCAGCTTTCCCGGGCCACGGAACAGCGCAGCCGGGGTGATCGCCGGCCCCAGCTCTCCGACCTGCGCGAATCGGGCGCTCTCGAACAGGACGCCGATGTTGTCATGTTTCTCTATCGTCCGGAAGTTTACGATGATAAGAATCCCGAGCTGGAGGGACTGGCCGAACTCATCATCGGCAAACAGCGCAACGGGCCCATCGGCACCGTGGACCTCATCTTCGTCAAGAACTACACGACGTTCCACGATCCTGACAGGCACGAAGAGGTGCCGTGAGCCACTCCCCCGCCGCCCGCCGGGTGCCGGACGCACTGTCACGTCGCCGCCCAACCTGGCTGGAAATCGATCTGGACGCTCTGGCGGCCAACTTCCGAGTTCTCTCTGAAGCCGCCGGCGGCCGTCCCCTGTGGTGCGTGGTGAAAGCCGAGGCCTACAGCCATGGTGCCATGGCCTGCAGCCGCACTCTCGAACGCGCCGGCGCCGCAGGCCTGGTGGTAGCCCTGCCCGAAGAAGGGATGGCCCTGCGCCGCGGCGGCATCCGCCTGCCCATTCTGCTCTCGGGACCACTTCCGGCCGGGGGGGCCGACCCGCTCCTCGAGCATGACATCACGCCCGCCCTGTCCCGGACAGAGGACCTGCGCCGGCTGGAGGACGCGGCTGCGCGACGTGGCGCCCGCGCGTCTTTTCATCTTGAAGTCGATTCGGGCATGACCCGCATGGGCCTGCCGCCTCACCGCGTGGATGCGTTCATGCAGGCCGCTGCCGGCTGCACTCACTGCCATCTGGAAGCTGTTTTCTCTCATCTGGCCTCGGTGCACGAGCCCGGAGATGAAGCGGCCCGCCGGCAACTGGAATGCTTCAGCGACACCGTCAGGCATGTGCGGAAGCTGGCTGGGAGGGACGTGCCATCCCACCTTGCTTCCTCGCCGGCCCTGTGCGCTTTTCCCCAGGCCGCATGCGACATGGCCCGGCCCGGGCTCCTGCTCTACGGCGTATCCCCGGCGCCGACACTGAATCCCCCCGCAGGGCTTGCGCCCGTGCTCTCCTTGCGGGCCTCCCTGGTCCTGATTCAAGAGGTGCCGGCGGGGGTGCGGGTGGGCTACGGGGGAACCTGGACCTCCCCTGCCGACACATGCCTCGGAGTCATCAGCCTCGGTTATGCCGACGGCCTCTGGCGGGACTGCGCCGGGCAGGCCGAAGCAATCCTCGACGGAAAGCGTGTCCCTTACGTGGGCGCCGTCAACATGGATCTGGCACAGATCGATCTGGGAGTCGGACGGCACGCCCAGCCTGGCGATGTAGTGACCATCATCGGTTGCCACGGCGGCGAGGCCATCACCCTGGAAGAGCTCGCAACTCGCACCGGGCGCACCGTTTACGAATGGCTTACCAACCTGGGAGGCCGGGTCCCGCGACTGACCTACAGATCCGGGCGCCTGGACCATGTCTGGACCCCCATCGGGTCTTTGTCGATGGAATGTTAAAATAAGATCCGGAGGTGTGTGATCCGTCGCTTTTCGAATTCAGGCTTGGTCCTGATCCTGCTTCTGCCGGCACTGGCGCTGCTCCTGACTCCGGTGTCGCGTTTCATCGTGCCCGGCCCGCTGGGCCGGCTGGGTGACGCCGCCGCCGGCCTTCTCCTTGCCCTGGGGGCTTTGAGATTGCAACGGATCCTCTCGCGCCAGGCGAGCCGCGCCCTGGCCGGCGGTTTTCTGGGGGGTATCCTGGGTGCTCTGGCCGCGCGCCTACTGGCCGGTCTCGCGCCGGGGCAAGCGGGGGGGGCTGCCGGGGCTTCATTCTTCACCCTCCTGGCCATGGGCTTCATTTACGTGGGCGCTGCTGTGGGCGCACGCAAGGGGGGCGCCCTCACCCTCTCATCCCTGCGCAATGCATGGCAGGGCACGGAACCCCGCATCGCGCCCAAGATCATCGACACCAGCGTGATCATCGATGGGCGGATTTACGACGTGATCGAAGCCGGTTTCATGGACGGCCGCATCATCGTTCCCCAGTTTGTCCTGAGCGAGTTGCAGCAGGTGGCCGATTCCTCGGATTCCCTCAAGAGGGCTCGCGGACGTAAAGGTCTGGAGATGCTCCAGGCCATGAAAGGCCTGCCGTCCATTCAGGTGGAGATCACCCCGGAGGAGATTCCCGAGATCCGGGAGGTTGATCTGAAACTGATCGAACTCGCCCGGCGAACCGGTGGCAAGCTGGTCACCAACGATTTCAATCTCAACAAGGTCGCCCGGGTTCGGGACATTCCTGTCCTGAACATCAACGACCTGGCCAATGCTCTCAAGCCGGTAGTTCTCCCCGGCGAGCCCATGCGAGTCTTTCTGCTCAAGGCCGGCAAGGAACCCGGCCAGGGCGTCGCCTACCTGGATGACGGGACCATGGTGGTGGTGGACGACGGCCGGAATTTCGTGGGGAAGAATGTGGACATCCTTGTCACCTCGGTGTTGCAAACCACGGCTGGAAAAATGTTCTTCGGGCGCATGGTGGGCCAGGAGACGCTCCCCCATGAACAGGGAGCGGGATGATCAAGAATCCACGTCTCGTGATGGCTGCCCTTCTCCTGTTCCTGGCCGCAGGTTCGCCGGCCGGGGTCATGGCCGGAGATCGCTACGCCGTTCTTCCCTTCACCAATGAAACCCGGGAAGACAGCCTCTACTGGATGGGTGAAGCCATAGCCATCGGCCTGACCGATCACCTGCTGGCGGCGGGCGTCACCTGCGTATCCGCAGAGAGGCGCCGTGACGGCCTGCTGGAGATAGGCCTGGACAGCCGGGAGCCGGTGTCTCTGGCCTCAGCCATTCTGCTGGCTCGACGGCTCGGGGCCGACTGGATTCTTGTGGGGCACTATACCCTCCTCGCCAATCACGGCCTCTCCATCCGCGGCCACATCGTGTCCGCCCAGGGGCTGGAAGAGGGCAAACAGATCGAAGTGCAGGGCGTACTGGCCGATCTCCATCACCTCCAGCAGAAATTTGTGCACAATCTGGTGCCACGCTCCCAGCGTCAGCCTCAAAGGGAAGGGATCACGCCCATGCAGGAGATGAGCACGGTTCCCCTTTCCAGTGTTGAGTTGTACAGCCGGGCCATGCTGGTCGAGGATCAGGAACAACGTCGTGACCTCCTGACGCGCGCCCTGGAGTCGGACCCGGTCTATTCTGCAGCCCTGATCCAGCGCGCTCTCCTTGAGATCGCGGAAGGCCGCCCGGAATCCTCGTTTCTCTGGCTGGATCGCGTCGCACTGGCCAAGGTCGCTTTCCCGGAGCGTTACTGGCTGGCAAGAGGTGACGCCTTCGCCGCCAATGGTGATCGAGGCAGTGCCATCGACAACTACAAGAAAGCCCTGGCCTTGCGGACGACGGCCACGGCTCATTTTCGCCTGGGCGCCGTCCTCGCCCAGGGTGGACAGATTCACGACGCGCGCCTTCATATCTCGGCTGGACTGACCCTCGATCCTCGTGATCCTGAAGGCCTGGAGTTGCATGAGGCCCTTGCCGCTCCGGTGGAGACAGGCTCTTGAACCCGGGATCGGGTCTTCTACTGGTGCTCCTCGCGGCCACTGTCTCGCCGGCCGTGGCGGCGGGGCCAACCGATGCACGCCCACCGCGGGACGTGGAGCTCATGGAGCTGGACATCCTGCGCCTGGATCTTGACTCCCTCACGGTCCTGGATATCCGCTCGTTCCCGACGTACCGGGAAGGGCATATCCCCCGCAGCTTCCCGGTGGATGTGGCCTTGCTCCAGGAAGCGGTGCTGAACGGCCCGACCCCTGATCCCGCCGGTGTGTTGAAGGCCCTCGGTGATGCCCCCTTGATGACCGACCGGGCCGTGGTCATCTACGATGCCAGCCTGCCAGGGCGCAATGATGGCTGGGTGGCATGGCTGCTGTCTTATGCAGGCGTGGAAGAGGTGAACATCCTGGATGGTGGATTCGCCGCCTGGAACAGGCGAAAACTCCTGGGCGTGTTCCGGGGCTATCCCCTGCCCATTGCGCGGATGCAGTTGCGTGCAGAAGGCTTGACCCCCCGCCTCCATCTGCGTGTGGACCCGGCCCGACTTGCCGGAGAAGCCCCGGACGATGCCGCCTTTGTGACCGTCATGCCGGCCGGCAGCCAGCATCTTTCAGCGGGCCAGATCGCCGTTCACGAGGTTCTGGATGAGCGGCAGTTCTTCCTCTTTCCCTCCCATCTTGAAACCCTGCTGAAATCCCGTGGCCTGGACCCGGAAAAACGCATGATTCTGACGGGAGAACCTGCCGACATGGGCCTGGTCTGGGCAGCCCTGGTGGGGAACGGGTTTGAGGCCGGCATTGTCATGGGCGTCTCCCCGCAGTCGCCGCAACCACCAGCGCCTTGAGCCGAGGCCGCTTCCCCGGCACCCCACGGATCCTCATGGCGGGGGCGGCCCTTCTGGCGGTCGCCGGCCTCAGCGTGGCCCCTCTCTTTTTTCACGCCACCCTGCCCCGCGGGGACGATGTGGGGGAGCATGTCCAGTTCGTCCAGGACTTCAGCTCCGGGTTGCGCCAGGGACTCCTCTACCCCCGCTGGTTGCCCCATACCAACCTGGGTTACGGCGCGCCGGTGTTCATTTTTTATCCTCCCCTGGCCACGGCCATGGTGGCTGGCCTGCATGCCGCCGGGCTGGATCTGTTCGCCGCCTTCCGCCTGGGCATCTTTTTCCTCACCCTGGCTGCCGCGGCCGGCGCCTTCCTTCTGGGGTCTCGCCGTACCGGCGGATCCTCGCTGGCGGCCGGCATCTTCACCGCAGCGTTCTGGGTTCTGCTCCCCTATCACGCCGTGGATCTGTTCAGCCGTTTTGCCCTGGCTGAAGCGGCCACTTTCGTGTTTCTTCCCCTCCTCTTTCTTGCCCTGGATCGCCGCCCTCAGCCTCATCTGGCCGGCACGGCCGCCGCGTTCGCCGGTCTGGCCCTCTCCCACCTGCCCACCGCGTATCTCGCCGCCTGGATCTCCCTGGCCTGGGTCCTTCCCCGGGGCCGCAGAGGCGTCGGGGTCGTCGTCCTGGCCCTGCTGCTGGGCGTCGGCTGTGCCGCCCTCTACGTGGGCCCCGCGGTTCTCGAGCGGCCGCTGATTCATTCCGACTGGCTGGAACAGAATCCGCTGTACCGCTTCGACGTCCATTACCTTTTCTTTCCCAGACAGGTGGAGTTTCAGGGAGATCCCATCCACTCCGATGTCAGCGGCTGGCTGGACACCACAACTCTGGGACAGATCCGACTGCTGGTTCCCCTGACCCTGGGACTCGCCGCCTTCGCCTGGTTGTGCCGTCTTCTTCTGCGCCGCCCTGGGCGACCTGCCGACCCCATGCATCGGTACATGGCTCTGGCCCTCTGCGCGACCCTGGGCATGACTCGTCTGTCCGATCCCATCTGGCGCTGGCTTCCGGGCTTCGCCTCGGTGGCTTTCCCCTGGCGTCTGAGCCTTTTTCTCACCCTGGCCGCCGCCCTCCTCATGTCCGCGGCCCTGGCAGATCTGTGGCGATATTCCTCCCGAAGACTCGCTCTGGGGGCGGGCATGGCGACGCTGGCCCTCTCTCTCGGCGCCAGTCTCTGGATTGCCCGCAGTGCGGACTGGGATACCTTCACGCCCGCACACAGCGAGACGCCGGTGGTCAGGCTGCGTGCCGCCGGCGCCTTCATGCCGCTCAGCAACCCAGTCATGCGGGGTTTCCGCAAGGGCCGGACTGCCGGCCCGGCTGTCCTCACCAGCGCCCTCGGGGGGACCGTGGGCAAGGTCACACCACTGGAAATCAGCAACCATCGCCGGGTCTACCAGGTCACGGTACCGACCGCAGGCACGACGGCTCTCTCCTTCTTCCAGTTCGACTACCCGGGCTGGTCGATTCTCATCGACGGGCACGTCACGCCCCACAGCCTGAGGCCTCCCTTCGGCACCATTGCGGTTCCCGTGCCGCCTGGTGAGCATACGGTGGTGCTCAGGTTCAGGAACACGCTCCAGAGGAAGGTGGCAGCCTGCGTCAGCGCCTTCAGCCTGGCGCTGCTGCTTGCCTTGACCCTCCTTGGGCGCAGCCGTACGATGGGACCCAGGAGGTCCGTTTGAAGCTGTCCATCGTCATCCCGGTCTACAACGAGATCCACACCATCGAGGAGATTCTGCGTCAGGTGCGCGCCATCCCCCTGGAATTGGAGATCATCATCGTGGACGACGGCTCCACCGACGGCACACGCGAGGTTCTCCAGGCTCTTGACGCTCCTGACATCAAGGTGTTCTTCCACGAGAAGAACGTGGGCAAGGGGGGGGCGCTCAAGACGGGCTTCGCCCATACCACAGGCGATATCGTGGTCATCCAGGACGCCGATCTTGAGTACCTCCCCGAGGAGATCCCCGCGCTCATCGATCCCATTGTCAAGGGGAAAGCCGATGTGGTGTTCGGCTCCCGTTTCCTTGGAGCCCGGCGAGTCTTCATGTTCTCCCATCTTCTGGGCAACAAGATCCTGACGCTTCTGACCAACATCCTCTACAACACCACCCTCACCGATATGGAAACCTGCTACAAGGCTTTTCGCGGCGACGTGGCCCGCAGCCTGAACCTTCGCGCCCGCGATTTCGGCTGTGAACCGGAAATGACCGCCAAGGTTTTTCGTCGCGGCCTGCGCGTCTACGAGATCCCCATCTCCTACGACGGGCGCACATACGCCGAAGGTAAGAAGATCACCTGGCGGGATGGCTTCAAGGCCGTCTACTGGCTTCTCCGCTGCCGCTTCACCGTGGATGACGTGGGCCACGAAACCCTGCGCCGCATGGCGGCCACGGATCGCTACAGCCGCCTCATCGTGCAGCGTATCGAGGGCGACGTCGGCCAGCGTGTGCTGGAAGTCGGCTCGGGGCTGGGTAATATCTCCGGGCACCTTTCCAGGCGCGAAATCCTGGTGGTGAGTGACATCACCGACACCTACCTGGAGAAGCTGCAACGGCGTTTCGCGGGCAACAGCCGGGTGCGGGTGGTCCGCTACGATCTCAACGAAGGCACCCGCGCCGACTTGCGCGACCTCGAACTGGACACGATCATCTGCCTGAACGTCCTGGAGCACATCAAGGACGACGGCGCGGCCCTGCGCGGGCTGGCGGGCATGCTCAAGCCCCATGGCCGCCTTATTCTCCTGGTACCCGCACACCCCCTTCTTTACTCGCCCCTGGACCGCAACCTGGATCATTACCGCCGCTACCGGCGCCGGGCTCTTCATGCGCTGCTGAAACGCAGTGGCTTCACCGTCAAGCGCAGCTTTCACTTCAACATGTTGGGGGCGCTGGGATGGTGGTTCAACGGCAGGGTGCTACGCCGCAAGATCCTGCCCGGAGGCCAGTTGCGCCTGTTCAACCTGGTGGTGGGTCTGTTGCGTGTTGAGGCCCTGATGCATCCGCCCTTCGGGCTGTCCCTGGTGGTCACCGCCAGCCGCGGGCCGGCGGTGGAGCCGGCGGCCCTTGCGCCGGCGACAGACCTGAAGACTAGCTGAGCCCAAACCCCGAATGTGGACTGCCAACCGGGTGGAACGCTCTCCCCCCAGGGAAGTGTCCTCGGGTACCATCTCCACCATGAGTGAACCATGCCCCCGAATCCTCCCGGGACGCCCCGTGGTCCTGGTCATGGGGCGCCTGCCCGAGGCAGGACGAGTGAAGACAAGACTGGGACACCGCTATGGTCAGACGGCAGCCCTCGAGCTCCATACCGCTTTTCTGCGGGACACTCTCGACCATGCGGTGGCGGCCGCTACCAGCCTGGGGGGACGGGCGGTCTTCGCCTACGAAGGGGATGGCCCGCCATCACGCCATGGCCTCGCAGGGGTCGCCGCATTCCCCCAATCCCCCGGCGACCTGGGCCGGCGCCAGTCCGCCGCTCAAGCCGCTCTTCTCGACCAGGACGCTGGCAGCGTCATCACCATTGGCTCCGACAGCCCAACCCTGCCGGCATCGTTTTTCGAGGAAGCATGGAGCAGGCGTGAGACAGCTGACGTGGTCGTGGCCCCGGCCACCGACGGCGGATACGTTCTCATCGCCCTCACCCGCCGGCATGCGGATCTCTACACCGGCCTGGAATGGGGCACACCCCGGGTCATGAGGACCCTGGCAGAACGTGCCCTTGAACTCGGCCTGACCCTGCACTGCATGGCCGCCTGGTACGACATCGACGATGAAGCAGGCCTCCAGCGTCTCTGTCGGGAGATCGCGGCCGATCCCGGTGTGGCGCCCCATTCGGCCCTCGCCCTCAAGGCTCTCTCACCGGATCTCATTCCATGAAGCGTGACCTCAAGACTCTGGCCGCGGAAACGTTCGACGTGGTGGTTGTCGGCGAGGGTGTCAACGGTCTCGCCATCGCCCGCGATGCCGCCCTGCGCGGACTGGCGGTCGCCCTCGTGGAGAGGGATGATTTTGGTGCGGGCAATTCCAGCAACAGCCTCAAAATCATCCACGGCGGCCTGCGCTACCTCCAGCATCTTGACTTCCGTCGCATGCGCGAATCGATCCGGGAGCGCCGCATCCTCCTGGCCACAGCGCCGCACCTGGTGAAACCGCTGGGTTTTCTGCTTCCCACCCATGGATACGGCCTGCACGGCCGCCTGGCCATGGGTGTCGCGCTGGCCATGAACGATCTGGTGGGATGGGATCGGGATGCCACCACCGACCCTGAACGCCGCCTGCCACGTGGACGCATTCTGAGTTCATCCCGGTGCCGGGAGCTGGTGCCCATGGGCCTCCCCGCCAACTGCACGGGTGGCGCTCTCTGGTACGACGCCCAGATGCTGGATTCGGAACGGTTGCTTGTGTCCATGGCCGAGTCCGCCAGCGCAGCGGGGGCTGTCCTGGCCAATCATGCGCCGGTACGTGCTCTTCTGCGGCGACAAGACAAGATCGTCGGCGTGACCGTGGAGGATGGGGAGACTGGGGACCAGTTCCCGGTTCTCGGCCGTCTCACGGTGAACGCCGCAGGTGCCTGCCTGGACAGTATTCTGCAACTCGATCCCGAGATTCGCGCCACTCCTCAGCCTCTGTCGGTGGCCATGAATCTGGTGGTGAAGCGGCCCCTCCTGGGCAACGTTGGGCTGGCGGTCTCGACGGCCCTGGGTGCTCCCGATCCCGAGGCACGAGCCCGGCGCAAAGACAGGATGCTTTTCATCACGCCCTGGCGCCAGGGCTCTCTCATCGGCACCTTTCATCTTCCTTACACCGGGCCGCCGGAGGAGTTCCGCTTCTCCCGGTACCATCTGGACAGCTTCCTCCAGGAGGTCCGCACCGCCATGCCCTGGGCTGAACTGAGTGAAGGTGATATCGGCCTGGTTCATGCAGGTCTCCTGCCGTCAGTGTCCACCGGCGGCGATGGGAACCATGCCATCCTCGCCACGCGCCCCCGCATCATCGATCATGCACACCTGCATGGTCAGCCCGGTTTGCTCTCGGTCATGGGAGTGAAATGGACCACGGCCCGCGATCTGGCCTGCAAGACGGTGAACACTGTGTTCCGGATCCTGGGAGAAAAACCGGCGCCCTGCCTGACCGCCAAGACACCTTTGCCAGGTGGTGAGATCGACAACATGAGTTCGTTTCTGGCGACGGAACAGTCCTGGGCCCGCTGCCAGGGCTGGTCAGGCACAACAGCTCGGCGCCTCGCGGAGCGCTACGGAACCCGCTGGCGGCTCGTGGCGGCCTCCGCATCCGAATTCCTGGAGCCTCTGGCGCCAGGCTCTCAAGTCCTGGGCGCGGAAGCAACCTTTGCAGTGCGTCATGAAATGGCGCTCAACCTGGTCGATCTTGTCCGGCGTCGCACCGACATGGGAACGGCTGCCGCACCCGGGGCGGAGGAACTCAAGGCTGCCGCCACCATCATGGCCGAACAGCTTGGCTGGTCGCCGGAGCGCATGGGGCGGGAAATCGCGGCAGTGCAGGCTCTCTATGCCTTTCCAGCCGTGACACCTTGAGGGACGGGTGCTGTTAACATGGAACCATGGCTCAAGCACCCTTGGTTCGTTCCCGCGACGCCGTCCTCGCCGGTGTCTGTGGGGGTCTCGCTCAGTGGCTGGGCTGGGATCCCACTCTGGTGCGAATCCTCTATGTGCTGGTTTCGGTCATGAGCGTTGCGTTCCCGGGAACCATCGTTTATCTGATCTTATGGGTGGTCATGCCCCGGGCCCACGCCGACCTCTGATTCCCGGCCGGATCCCAGTCCCAGGGGCTGTCCCCAGCGCCGACGCGCGGCCTGCGCCAGTTCTTCAGGCATGGCCGCGGCGGAAAGCGTAAGGCAATCTTCTCGCGCCTCCTGGAGAATTTCTTCGTCCCGGACAATATCTGCCAGACGCAGTCCCATGGAACCATGCTGGCGCACACCAAGAAGTTCGCCGGCGCCGCGCAGACGCAGATCTTCCCGGGCCAGTTCAAAACCGTCAAAGGTCCTCTCAAGGACCGCCAGCCTCTGACGGGATTCATCTCCCAGCCGGTCCCCATGCAACAGATAGCAGGTGGAAGGCCGGCTCCCGCGTCCTATGCGGCCGCGCAACTGGTGCAACTGGGCCAGCCCGAACCGTTCTGCATGCTCCACCACCAGGACGGTGGCATCTTCGACATCAAGGCCGACCTCGATGACCGTTGTGGCCACCAGCACCTGGATCCGGCCGGCCATGAACGCCGCCATGGTCGCCTGCCGTTCCCGGGCCGGCAACCTTCCATGGACAAGGCCCAGGCGCAACCCGGCGAGCGCTCCCGCCCCAAGGTCAGCATAAGCTGCACAGGCGGCCGCCAGATCGCTGCTCTTGCTCTCATCCACCAGGGGATAGACGATAAAGGCCTGCCGGCCGGCGGTCGCCGCAGAACGCACGGCTTCCCACGCTGTCGCCGCCTCCGAACGCGGGAGAATCTCGGTGCGCACGGTGGCCCGGCCCGGCGGTCGGTCGCGAATTTCCACCAGGTCCAGATCACCGTAGCGGGTCAACGCCAGAGAACGGGGTATGGGAGTGGCGGTCATGACCAGAAGATCGGGATGCCTCCCCTTTCCGGCCAGGCGCATGCGCTGGGCCACGCCGAAGCGATGCTGTTCATCGATGACCACCAGGCCGAGATTGCCGAAGCGCACATCCTTCTGGATCAGCGCATGGGTACCGATCACCAGACATGGTTCAAGACCGGCCAGTTCGGCCTTCAGCCGGCGAGAGGCGTCCGTGGGGCGGCCGCCCAGAAGAAGGCCAACGCGCATTCCTGCAGGAGCCAGGAGACGTTCGAGCCGGGTATGGTGCTGCCGCGCGAGAATCTCCGTCGGCACCATGAGAGCCGCCTGAGTGCCACTCTTGACCGCCAGCAACAGGGCCATGGCAGCGATCGCGGTCTTGCCGCAAGCCACATCACCCTGGAGAAGCCGGGCCATGGGGGTGGCGCCGCGAAGGTCTCCGGCGATGATCTGCCATGCCTTTTCCTGCCCCGGCGTCAGGGAGAACGGGAGGAAGCTCTTCAAGTCAGCATCCGTCCCGGCTGCCGGGAGACAGGTCCAGCTGCGGGCGCCGCGGCGGCGTTTCTGCCGTTTCAGATGCAGGGCTACCAGGAGAAGAAGCAGTTCCTCGTAGATCAACCGGCGCTGGGCCGGCGTCCGGCAGGCAACCAGTTCCTCAGGATCCACATCGCCGGTCGGAAAGTGCAGCGCCCGCAGCGCCGCCGCGCGCTCAGGTAAATCACGCCGGCGTAGGAGTTCAACGGGCAAGGGATCGGGCGCGTGACCAGCACCTGCGGCCAGAGCCTGATGCAGGAGACGCCGGAGCTGCCGCGACGAGAAACCCGCTGTCCGCGGGTAGACGGGAACCACCCGCCCCATGTGCACCGAGGCTTCACCGCTCTCATCCTTCGGCAACAGCTCCATTTCGGGGTTCTGGATACAGCCGGGGCGCCCGTCGGCGCCGCTCATGCCGCCGAAGAGAATGAGCCGGCGGCCGGGAGTGAGGTGACGTACCAGGTAGGGCTGGTTGAACCAGACAACCTCCTCCTCGCCGCTGCTGTCGGTGACCGTCGCCCGGGTGATGGTCAACCCGCGGCGCCGCGTGCGCAGCAGGCGGGATGACCGGATCTCCACCAGCAGGGTCCCTTTCTCGCCTGCCGGCCGACAGGCCAGCTGCGCCAGGGTCATGAACCGGCTACGGTCCTCGTAGCGTCGGGGCGCCAGGGTCAGCAGGTCGTCCACGGTCAGGATTCCGGTCTCGGCCAACGCTGCCTGGCGCACGGGGCCGATACCCGGTAGATCCAGAAGACCGGGAGCTGACCGCCTCTCAGGAGCGGCGGCGCCGGAAGGCGCTGGAGACGAAGACACGGTGGACATTCCAGCGAATGCTAACACGCAGCTCAAGCATCGATCTTCTGCATACGGATCGTGAGAGAGCGAAGATCAGGAATGGCTCCAGGTGCCGGGGGGCGGCGCCGGCGATCCAGGAGCAGGGCATGGAACCCGGCCGCCTGGGCGGCCGCCAGATCCAGGCGCGGGTCGTCGCCGACATGCAGAATCCTGGAGGCCGCCAGGCCGGCCCGCGCCGCGGCGCGCCGGAAGATCTCCTGGTCCGGTTTGGCGCATCCCTCCAGGGCCGAGACCAGCACGTGCTCGAAGAGGGGTGACAGGCCCAGCGCGTCCAGCAGGCTCGGCAGGCGTGCATCCCAGTTGGAAAGGATTCCCACGCCCACCCCGCTCTGCCTGAGGCAAGACACCACTTCCTGAACTTCAGGGAAAACCTGCCAGGAACCGGGGTCGGCGAAGCTGCGGTAACAGGCCTCGAAACAGCCGGCGCGATCGCCTGTGAATTTCAGGGCCACGAGAACTTCTTCCACAAGGTAGCGCCACCATTGCCGTGCCGCCTCTTCATCACGACCCGCAAGCACCAGGCCCCGGTCTCGGCGCTGAAGCCGCCGGCGCCAGACCCGGCCGAAGGCGTCATCCACCTCCGCGGGCGTCGCCATCAAGCCGTGAGGACGGCAGGCTCGCGCATAGACCGTGCCCACCGAAGGCCACGGCTGCAAGAGGGTTCCCGCCGCATCGAAGTAGACAAACCCGATCATGGATTTTCCAAGGGCCGACGGGCGCTGCCGGTGAATTCCACCACAAGTCCCGCCAAGATCAGCGCCGCCCCGGCATAGAAAGGGCCTCCGGGTATCTCTCCCAGCAGGGCTGCGGCATACGATGTCGACAGCAGGGGTTCTCCGGCCAGAGCCAGATTCACCGTCGGGGCGGGGAAAAAGCGCACTGCGAAATTGAGGAGGCCATGGCCCGCCAGGTGGGGGCCTACCGCCAGCGCTGCGAACACGGCCCACGTGGTGGCGGAAAAACCCATGAGAGCTGTTCTGCTCACCAGGCAGGCAACCAGCAAGGTCAAGGCGGCCACCACATTCACCTTCCAGAGATAAACCGGCAGCGGACCACTGGCTCGCTGCCGGCGTCCCAGAACCAGATAGACGGCAGCAGCGGCAGCGGAGGCCAGTGCCATGGCATCACCCAGCAGCGCTTCGCTTCCCAGACCGGCATCGCCTGCGGCCAGGATGCCACTCCCTCCCAGGGTGAGAGTGATGGCCCAGATGGTGCGCCGGGAAGGTTTCTCCCCGAGCAGGGGGCCTGTGGCCAGGGTGGCGAAGATCGGCTGGGTACTGACGAGAAGGACACTGCTGCTGACGGTGGTGTGGAACAGGGAGGAGATCCAGAGGGCGAAGTGAAGACCCAGGAGGATGCCGGCCATCAGGGTCGGGCCCTGCCTGCCGCGAACGGTGCCCCCTCTGGAGAGCCACCATGCCGGCGGACTCAGGATGGCCGCGGCCAGAGTGAGGCGCCAGAAAGCGATGGCCAGGGGTGGGGCCGCAGCGACCCGGATAAGGATGGCGGCCCACGAGACCGCCAGAACAGCAACAACCAGCGCCAGCCGGGCCCGGACACGTCCCGTGGTGGACGGCAGATGAATCGTTGTTCTCCTCGGCGGTCGACTCAGGGGAGATAGAGGATCACGGCCACGGCGGCCACCCATAACACCACCGCGATCAGAAGCGGGCGATCCGTGAACAGAATCCGTGTCGGATTGCCGCCCTCCTTACGGTGGTGAATGAGGTAAAGGTAGCGGAAGATCCCGTACAGAACGAACGGCACGGTCCATGGCATGGCCCTTGTGTGGAGGCGGCCGGCAACTTCCGGCGAGAGCGCGTAGAGGCTGTAGCCGACCACGGTGGCCGCCAGAACCACGGTGATCAGGTGGTCCAGGAAGGCGATGGAGTAGTCCTCCAGGCTCGCACGATGGCCTGCCGCTTCCGCCTCCAACAGGATCAGTTCATGGCGCCGTTTGCCGGCGACCATGAAGAGGGCCAGGAGAAGAGTGCACAGGACCAGCCAGTTGGAGAACGACACGGGAATGGCCTCGGCGCCGGCCACGGCGCGCAGCACAAAGCCTCCCGCCACGGCCAGAAGATCCAGGATGACGATGTTCTTGAGTCCAAAACTGTAGGCCAGATTGAGCGCCAGGTACCCGGCGGCGCACCAGGAGAACCCCGGCGGCAGCAGAAACGAGAGCGCGAGGCCGCCGGCGCCGAGAATGAAAGCCGCGATCCAGGCGGTCAGGGGGGCCAGGCGCCCGGCGGCCAGCGGTCGATGCCGTTTGGCGGGATGGAGCCGATCTCGCTCCATATCCCGGAGGTCATTGAGCAGGTAGACGCATCCCGACAGACCACAGAAGATCGCCAGGGCGAGGAAGCCCCGCAGCACAGACCCCTGGTCCGTGAGACGTTGACCGAAGAGGAGGGCCGCCAGGACCACCAGGTTCTTGACCCACTGCTCAGGACGCAGAGCCTGGAGGAGCGCCAGGCCGGGCATCCCGCCGGGCGCCGAGGGAGCGGAGGAGCGGTCCATGAGGGGGGATTGGTTTGACACGGTCAGACCCTGGGTGCCCGGGTAGGGGCTGGTGTAAGATAACGGCTCCTTCTCGTGCTTTCCACCTCCCAGCAACCCCGGATTGCCGTGATCATACCGGCTCTGGATGAGGAAGAGTCCCTTCCCCTGGTCCTGGCCGCTCTTCCGGCCTCTCCCCGGCACCAGGTGGTGGTGGTGGATAACGGCTCCCGGGACAGAACGGCGGCTGTCGCCGCAGCCGGAGGCGCCAGGGTGGTCCAGGAGCCACGGCGCGGGTACGGCCGCGCCTGCCAGGCCGGACTCCGGCAGCTTGCCGCCGATCCACCTGACATCGTTGTCTTTCTGGATGCCGACTTCAGCGATGACCCGGCGGATCTGCCCCGTCTTCTCGAACCGCTGCTGATGGGAAAGGCCGATCTGGTCATCGGCAGCCGGGTGCTGGGGCAATGCCAGAGAGGCGCTCTTCCCCCGCATGTCCGCTGGGGGAATCGACTGGCCATCCTCCTCATCAATCTGCTCTATGGCGCTCGCTTCACCGACCTCGGGCCGTTCCGGGCCCTGTCCTGGCCGGCCTGCCAGCGACTCCGGCTGGTGGATCCGAATTACGGCTGGAACGTCGAGATGCAGGTCAAGGCCGCCCGGGGCGGATTGCGGACCGTGGAGGTTCCCGTCTCCTATCGGCCCAGGGTGGGGCGCTCGAAAATTTCCGGGACGATCCGGGGGACAGTGGCAGCGGGAACGAAGATCCTGGTGTCGGTGGTCCGCTATGGATGGGGGCGTTGAGCGCGCGTCAGATTGGCACAAATCGGAACGTACACCGTGCCAATCCGTCACACCTTTCACATCGAGTTCCCTGGAAAGTGGTTCTGGTATTCGAGACGAACCCAGTCCATCCAGGATTACCTATTTAAACTCAATAACTTGAAGGGTTTTCATCAGGACCAGGCGTATCGCGCATCAGGTTGGCACGGCAGTTGCTTTATGTGGAGGTGGTTCAAACCTCCTCCTTGCCGAACCAGCCGGCCCCTCCGACATGGGATCTTCCCCCCCTCGTCGGGGGGGCCAAATTTTTATCAGGCGATGTCCCCGTCGCCATCATTCTTTCTCTGGTGGATGGTTCTGAGGGAGATCACCTCGAAGGTCCGCAACCCGTTGGGGGTTCGGATCTTGACCTCATCCCCTTCTTCCTTCCCGATGAGCCCCTGACCGATTGGAGAGGCGATGGAGAGCCGCCCGCTGGCCGGGTCGGCCGCCTCAGGGACAACCAGTTCAAAGGTTTTTTCCTCATCGTTTTCCATGTCCAGGACAGTCAAGAGGGACCCCAGGTGAGCGGTTTCAAGAGGCAGTTTGTCGATCCTGATCCGGCTCAGTTCTTCCAGGCGCTGGCGGACCTGGTCGATGCGGCCCCGCACCAGGGTCTGACGCTCGATGGCGGCCTTGTACTCGGCATTCTCGCGCAGGTCGCCCAGTTCACGGGCCGTCTGGATCTCCTTGGGCAGTTCGTGGATGATCTCATGTTCCAGTGCCTTCAGTTCCACTTCCAGTTTGTTGCGGATCTCCTGCACGTCTCTGCCTCTCCGCCTGTGGGCGGTTCCCGCACCGGGCCACCGTCGCATGCTCGGAACCGTCGTGGCTCCCGGTGCCTGAATAAAAGGGAGGGGGGGGCCGCCTATGAGCGGCCCCCCCCCGTTGGCCTTCATCAGTGGGAGGCTGGATGAAGAAATGATTCCGCAGTGATAACAAGGCCAATATAGGCCCCTCTCACGGCGAGTCAAGCTCAGTTCAGATCGACTTCCAGCCTGCCTTTACGCAGAATACCCGGTGTTTCACCGGTGTCGGGTGTCAGATGCAGATCCACCGCGACCGGAACCCTGCTGACCAGATCCTGCGGCTCCGGGTGGCCCAGGAGAGGCAGAAAGCGGGCCAGCAGATCGGCCAGTTGGGACTGCAGTCCCTTTTCTTTTTCAAGTATCTTGCCCACTCCCCCGGGCTGGCCGACCTCAGGTCCCATGGCCTCGGCGACCGTGATCATTCGTTCTTCCAGCATGGCCAGCTCATTGGCCAGTTCCGGGGCACCGATTTCCACCAGTCTCAGGTCAACCTGCGCGGTGCGGTCATAAAACAAAGGCCCCAATGGCAATCGCCCCAGATCCTTGAGGTGACGCTTGACCAGGTCGGCCGGCGCTTTTTCAGCTTTTGTCCCCATCTTCGTCCCCCGCCTCCAGCGTGTCCCCCCGTGGGGACCATCCTCTGCAACCTTGAATCTACCTCTGCGGGACCATCCCGTCAAAAGAAAACGCCGGGGGGGTCCCCTCCCGGAACATTGACAGCCTTTTGCAGCAAGGAAGATAATAGGAGGACCGTTGGCTCCCACCCACGGCTCGTGGAGGTTCAAGCATGCCGTTCAACAAGACTCGAATTCGCCTGCTCCTGGGATTGGGCGTGATTCTCACCGCTTTCGGCTACCTCTTCATATCAGGGATGCAAGCTTCACAGGTTTACTACCTCACTGTCGATGAATATCAGGATCGCGCCGCGACGCTGGCCCCCGATGAACCCTTCCGCGTCAGTGGCCGGGTCAAGCCGGACAGTGTGGTCCTCTCGGACACCGGCCTCGATCTTCAGTTCACGGTCTACGCTCCTGGTCACGCGAATGCCACCATGGCTGTGGCTTATCAGGGGGTGGTGCCGGATACTTTCATGGAAAATTCAGAAGTCGTGGTGGAAGGAACCATGAAGAACGACGTGTTCCAGGCGCATACACTGCTGGCCAAATGCCCTTCCAAGTACGAGGCGCTGGCCGACGAAGAAGCCCAGAAGGAAGCCGAAGCCGGTGGCCGAGTCACCGGCTCAGACACCTGAGACATGGCTGAAATCGGTTTCTACCTGCTGTACATCGGCCTTGGTGTAGCCGCCCTCAGTGTGGCCAGTTCCCTCATGGGGGTGTTCACCCACTCCCCCTCTCTCATCAGGGTGGGAGAGAGAGGTTCCCTGGCACTCCTGGCCATCGTGACCCTGACCATGATTCTGCTGGCCCGGCTCTTTCTCATGGACGACTTTGCCGTCCAGTACGTCGCCGAGCATTCCAGCCGCAGCACACCCACCCTCTACAAATTCACTGCCCTCTGGGGCGGTCAGTCAGGCTCGCTCCTTCTCTGGGTCTGGATCCAGAGCATCTACACGGCCGCAGTTGTGCTGACCAACCGGCGCAAGAACCGGGACCTCATGCCCTATGCCAACGCGGTGTTGTCGGGGATCACGGCATTCTTTCTTGTGACCCTCTGTTTTGCGTCCAACCCATTCCTGCGCCTGGCCGCGGTACCCCTGGACGGCGCCGGCCTGAACCCTCTCCTGCAGAACCCCATGATGGCGATTCACCCGCCGACCCTCTACGTGGGGTACATCGGGTTCTCGGTGCCCTTCGCGTTTGCCATGGCCGCTCTTGCCTCGGGTCGTACGGGAGACACCTGGATTCGTACCAGCCGACGCTGGACCCTGTTCACCTGGTTCGTTCTGGGCACGGGCATTCTCCTGGGCTCATGGTGGGCCTACCTGGAGCTGGGCTGGGGGGGGTACTGGGCCTGGGATCCGGTGGAGAATGCATCCCTCATGCCCTGGCTGACCGGCACCGCCTACCTTCACTCCGTGATGATCCAGGAGCGCCGACGCATGCTCAAGGTCTGGAACATGGTGCTCATCGCCGCCTCATTCGCCCTGAGCATCCTGGGCACATTCATCACCCGTTCCGGCGTCATCTCCTCGGTCCATTCATTTGCCCAGTCGTCGGTCGGTTATTATTTCCTCTTCTTCCTCGTGGTCATTGTCTTTTCCAGTATTGCCATGATTCTCTACAGGCTGCCCGAACTGTCGGCTCGGAACCGCGTGGAGTCCATTCTCTCCAAGGAGAGTGCCTTCCTGTTCAACAATGTCCTGCTCCTGGGCATCACCTTCGCGGTGCTGTGGGGAACCTTGTTTCCCATTCTCTCAGAATGGGTGCGAGGCACCAAGATCACCGTCACCTTAACGTGGTTCAACCACTTCAATGTTCCCCTGGGCCTGGCTCTGCTGCTCTTGATGGGTATCGGGCCGCTTCTGGCCTGGCGCAAGACCTCCACCGTGCTCCTGCTGCGCAGTTTCCGCTGGCCGGTTCTGATCACCGTGGCCGGATCCGCGGCCCTCGTCATCCTGGGTGTGCGAGATGTCATGGCCGCCATGTCCTATACCTTCTGCCTCTTCGTTCTGGCCTGTACGGCCATTGAGGTTCTTCATGGCGCTGCGGCACGCCGGCGTCTGCACGGAGAGGGTCTCATCTCCTCTCTGGTCCATCTCGTGGGGAACAACAAACGCCGCTATGGCGGCTATATCGTGCATGTGGGAATCGTCATGATCTTCCTGGGCATCACCGGCTCATCCGCTTTTCAGCAGGAGACCACGGCAACCGTCAAGCCCGGGGAATCGTTTCAGCTTGGACCTTACACACTGACCTACCAGGAGGTGATCTTCCAGCGCACGGCCCGGGCAGAGAGCTACACGTCGCGGGTCGATGTGGCCCGCCATGGCACGCCGGTGGCGACTCTCCATCCCGCCAGGGAGATCTTCCCCTCATTCCGCAATCAGCCGGCCACCGAGGTCGACATCTATCACGCACTCAGCGAAGACCTGTACGTGGTGCTGCTGACCACGACCGACGCGGGCGGCGCGACTTTCAAGGTCTACCTGAACCCCCTGATCTCCTGGATCTGGCTCGGAGGCGTGGTCCTCCTCCTCGGCGGTTTCATCACCATGCTGCCCGATGTGCGCGAGCGCCGCTTTGCCTACCAGGCATCCCTGGAGTTGAAACGTGTCGCCACCTAGACGCGCACGGATCCTGCTCCTGGCGGCCTGCCTCACCCTGGCATTGCTGCCCGCTGGACTGCCGGCGGCGGCCAGCAAGGCCGACGTGGACCTGGTCGGCGAGCAACTGGTCTGCTATTGCGGTTGCTCGGGACTCACGGTGAAGGCCTGCACCTGCGGTACCGCCGACGCCATCAGGGAGAAGATCGCAGGACAGCTTGATTCAGGGCTCTCCACCGCCGATACAGTGGCCATATGGGTTGACGAACGGGGGGAACAGATTCTGGCAGTGCCCACCCGGGAAGGGTTCAATCTGGTGGGTTGGTTCATGCCGTTTGTGGTCACCCTTCTGGGTCTTCTCATGGCGACGGTGGTCGTCCTGCGCTGGCAGAAGCAGGCGACTGAAGCGGCAGCGACTCCCCGGGGAACCGGCACGGAGGACCCTGACAGCGCCTACCTGAAGCGCGTTGAGCAGGGCATGAAAAACCTGCACCGCTAGGAACATCCCATGACCCTGTCTATCGTTCTGCTGGTCCTTGCCGGCGCTCTGGTTTTTGTCCTGGCCCCTCTCTTCCAGAAGGAGATCCGTCCTGCAGCCAGTCCCGATCACAAGGCTCTGGACGCTTTCGCCGAGGCCACCTCACGGCGTGATGCCTGCTACGAGGCCCTGTCCGACCTGGAGTTTGATTTTGCCGCCGGCAAAATCTCCCAGGAGGATTTCACCCTCCTGAAACAGCGGTACCAGATGGCTGCGGTGGCCGCCCTGAAGGATCTGGACGCCATGGAGGGGGCGGAAACCACTTGAATTCTGCCCCTGAACCCCTTCTCTCCCTCAGAAGGGTCTCCCGCTCCTATGGCCGCATTCGTGCTCTCCACAGGGTCACCCTGGATGTCATGGCCGGCGAAGCCATCGCCATCTTCGGCGCCAACGGCGCCGGGAAGACCACCCTGTTGCGCGTGGTTTCCACCCTCCTGGCGCCCAGCGGGGGGCAGCTTCTCTATCACGGCAAGGTTCTGGACGGGAACTCCCGCAGCACCTATCGCCGTGCCATCGGCCTGGTCGGGCATGCGAGTTTTCTTTATGATGAACTCAGCGCGCGGGAGAACCTCCTGCTGCACGCCCGCCTGCGCCAGGTGCCGGATGCCGAGAAACGCGTTGACCAGCTGCTGGAGCGCGTGGGACTCAGCCAGCGCCAGGATGATCGGGTGTCCCACTTCTCACGGGGTATGGAACAACGCCTGTCCCTTGCCCGCGCACTGGTGTCCAGGCCTGACCTCCTTCTCCTGGATGAGCCGTTCACCGGCCTGGACAAGGCCGGCACGGATCTTCTTTGCCAGGTTCTCCAGGAACACCGGGCCACAGGAGGCACAACACTTCTCATCAGCCACGATCTGCCCCTGGGCCTGTCCCTGGTGGATCGCTACCTCATCCTTTCAGGCGGCGCGCTGCGCACCCTGGCCGCGGCCAGGCCCTGGCGCCAGGTGCCGGCCCATGAGATCGGCCTGGACGGCCTCATGGCAGGACCGTCATGAACACCCTGCGCAGCATCTTCCTGGTGGCCGGCAAAGATCTCCGCAGCGAGATCCGTTCGGGCCGGAACATCATCACCGTTCTCTTCTTCGCGCTCGTGGTCCTGATCATTTTCCATTTTGCCTTCGACCTGGCCGATGTGGATTTCACCACGGTGGGGCCCGGCCTGATCTGGGTGGCCATTTCCTTCGCCGGCATACTCAGCCTGCAGAGTTCCTTCGCTCGCGAAGGAGATCGGGATGGCCTGTCCGGCCTCCTGCTCTCCTGCGCCGATCCCACGGCCATCTATCTCGGCAAGGCGTTCTCCGCCCTGGTCTCTCTGCTGGTCGCCGAAGCCTTCTTTCTTCCGGCAGCCGCACTGCTGTTCAACACGGATCTGCGGCCGGTGATGGTTCCCCTGGCCACTGTGGTTGTGATTCATACCGCCGGTTACGTTGCCGTGGGCACCCTCTTCTCCGCCATGACCCTCAAGGTGCGCCGCGGCCACCTGCTGCTGCCCGTTTTGCAACTCACCGTCACCATTCCCCTGCTCATGTCGGCCGTCAAGGCCACCTCCGGCGTGCTTGTGACCGGCACACTTGCCGGCGCCGGCATCTGGCTGCGAGTCGGAATTGTCTATGATATTATTTTTCTTGTCGCGGCAAGCCTGCTGTTCGAACCCCTGATAGAAGATTGAGACTGGAAGCCGTCCTGTGAAGAACTTTCCTGCTCTTGTCCTCATCGGCATCATCAGTGTCATGATGATCGCGGTTCTGGCGGCGGTCTTCGGGGACACCGTTGTGTTCTCTTTTTCCTCTTATGTGCCCACCGAGTCGAGCATGGGCATCGTCCAGCGTATTTTTTATTTTCATGTCCCCTCGGCCCTCACGGCCTTCCTGGCCTTCTTCGTGGCGTTTGTGGCCAGCATCGGGTACATCACCACCCGGCGCCTGATCTGGGACAACGTGGCGCTGGCATCGGTTGAGATCGGCGTCATCTTCTGTACCATCGTGATCATCACAGGGCCGTTGTGGGCACGTCCTGTCTGGGGCTCCTGGTGGCCCTGGGATCCACGCCTGACCACGACCCTCATCCTGTGGCTGCTCTACATCGTCTATCTGCTCTTGCGCACCTATAGCGAAAACCGCGAACAGCAGGCACGTTTTTGTGCCGTGCTGGGAATCATCGCGTTCCTGGATGTGCCCATCGTCTACTTCTCGGTCAGGTGGTGGCGTGGCGTTCATCCCATGGTGTTCGGGTCCGGCGGCGGCGGCATCGCGCCACGCATGTCGCATGCCTTCCTGGGCGCCCTTTTCACCTTCTTCCTCCTCTATGGCCTCCTGCTGGTTCAGCGCGCCCGCCTTGCCTACATGGAAGATGAATTCGAAGAACTGCTGGCCTCTGAACATGAAACAGGTCAAGCCTGAGGCGCCGGGACAGGAGAACCTCGTGGAACTTGAAAAATGGCATAATCTTGGATATCTGTTCTGGGCTTATATGGTCGTCTGGGTCTTTCTCGCTGGCTACCTGGTCCTCATTTCGCGGCGTATGACTCGCCTGAGCCGCGAGATGGAGATCCTGCGCCGTGAGCGGAGGAATGGCCCGGCGAGCTGACAGGGACGATGAGCTTGTGCCAACAGTCGGCCGGCTCCCCGCCGTCGCCGTCTTCGGCTCAAGCGATCCCCTTCCGGGAGATGATGCCTATGAGCAGGCCCGCCACGCCGGTGAGCTTCTCGCCCGGGCCGGCTGGGCCGTTCTCAACGGCGGCTACGGCGGTGTCATGGAAGCGGCCAGCCGTGGCGCCAGGGAAGCCGGAGGGCACGCCCTGGGTGTCACCGTCGCCGCGTTCAGCGACCGGAGCCAACCCAACCCCTGGCTGTCCACCATCATCCAGGAAGATGACCTCTTCACCCGGACCCGTGCCCTGGTGGCTGGCGCCAGCGGCTACCTCATCCTTCCCGGCAAGGCGGGCACCCTGGCCGAACTGACCTCTCTCTGGGCAATGCGACGCGCCAGGCTGCTGGGAGACCGTCCCACGGTGCTCTGCGGTGAGCCCTGGCCGGACCTCCTGCAGACTCTCGCCGACGCCGGCATTCTGGATCCTGATACCCTTGGCGCGACGTGGCACGCGACCGATGTGGATGAAGCCGTGGGCCTCCTTCTGGAGAAATTGACGTGATTCCGGCCAAAGGGTTCTGGCGTGAAAACATCGAGACAATCCTGGTCTGCGTCATGTTTGTCCTCTTCGCGCGCACTTTCGTCTTCCAGCAATCCAAGATCCCCACCGGGTCCATGGAAGACACCCTGCTTGTGGGCGATTACATCCTCGTCAACCGATTCCAGTACGCCAACACCCTGTTCGACTGGGAGCGCAAGCTGCTGCCCATCCGGGAGGTCCAGAGGGGTGATGTGGTCGTCTTCAAGTATCCCAGGCAGGTCGAGGTCGACTACATCAAGCGGGTCATCGGCCTGCCAGGGGATGTGGTCGAGGTCCAGGGACAGACGGTTCTGGTCAACGGCACGCCCCTGGCGGAGTCGTACACCGTCTTCAAGGGCGGCATGCCCGGGCATTACGGGCCGGTGAGAGTCCCCAGCGGCCACTATTTCATGATGGGTGACAACAGAGATCGCAGCGCCGACTCACGTATCTGGGGCTGGGTGCCGGAAGCCAATCTCCAGGGCCGCGCCATCATCATCTGGTGGTCTTATGAAGAGGATCGGGATGACTACAAGCGCACCCACTTCCTGGAACGGGTGCGATCCATCGCTTCCAAGGCCCTCAACATCTTCACGCGCACTCGCTGGCGCCGCACATTCAACTTGATTCATTAAGGAGACCGGGATGGATCTGCACGAACTTGAGCACAAGACAGTCAACGATCTGCGTGAGATGGCCGGAAAATACGAGGACATCGAGGGAGCCACCGGCCTGAAGAAAGAACAGCTTCTGGAACTCCTGTGCGAAAAGCTGGGGATCGATCGCCAGACCCATGTCCCTGAGGGCATCGGCCGCAGGAAAATCAAGGCGGACATCCGGGACCTGCGCCGTAAGCGGGATGAGGCTCTTGAGAAGCACGATAGCGTGGCTCTGGCTGCGGTGCGTGGCGCCATCAAGTCCAGGAAGCGCCACCTGCGCCGTCAGATCTCAGCCGCCTTGCGGAAGGCCGCGGCCAAGCCTCAGGCCGTCAAGGAAGCTCCGGCTTCCTGAGTGGTGCTGTCCAGCCACGTTCCATCGCAGATGGCCGTCTCAATGACGGCTCCGCCCAGGACCATCTGGTCGCCGTAAAATACCGCCGCCTGCCCCGCCGCCGGCGCCAGCACCGGCCGGTCGAAACGCACCCGCGCCCGCCCTTGGGACAGCATGCTGACCGTGGCCGGGACCGGTTCCTGTCGATGCCGCACCTGGACGTGGCATTCCAGAGTGTGTGACGGCGCGGCGCACGAAACCCAGTTCACCGCCTCGGTTTCCAGCTGGTGGCAGAAGGCCGCCTCCCGGGGGCCCACCACCACGCGGCGCAGATCCGGCTGCAGGGCGACAACGTAGGCTTTCTCCCCGCCGCCAAGTCCAAGGCCGCGCCGCTGCCCTACGGTGAACCCGGACAACCCGTCGTGGCGCCCCAGGACCTGGCCGCTGCGATCCACGATCTCCCCTCCCGCTTCGGTGTCCGCAGCCATGCGGCGGACAAAACCGCGATAATCGCCGTCGGGAACGAAACAGATATCCTGGCTCTCCGCCTTGTCGGCATTGGGAAGGCCGTGGGTCCTGGCCAGACGGCGCACCTCTTCCTTGGTCATCTCTCCCACCGGAAAAAGGACCTGTTCCATCATCTTCTGGGTCATGCCGAACAGGAAATAGCTCTGGTCCTTGTCCCGATCCAGGCCCCGCGCCAGGGTTCGGCGTCCGCTGCCCGGCTCCCGGCCCAGGCGTGCATAATGCCCCGTGGCCAGCCGTGTTGCCCCCAGCCCAAGGGCACGCCTCAGAAGATGATCGAATTTGACCCGGCTGTTGCATGCGGTGCAGGGGATGGGCGTGCGCCCGGCCCTGTAGGACGCCACGAAGGGATCGACCACCATCCGCCGGAACTCCGGCTCCATGTCCAGAACATAGAACGGGATGCCCAGGGTGCGGGCGGCGAGACGAGCCACGTCGGTGTCCTCTCCTCCGCAGCAGCGGCCCTTCCGGCCACCGGCCACGGGCAGACGGTTCAGCCCGCCAGGGATGAGTTCATCCGTCGGGGCGAAAAGCCGCATGGTCAGCCCGAAGGCGGCCCCCTCCGACTCCTGAATGAGAGCCGCGGCAACCGAGGAATCGACACCTCCCGAGAGTGCAACCGCCGTTCTCATGAAACACCGCTTGCAGCACCATACCGGCGCAGACGTCCGAGTACCGTCACCAGCACCTCCCTCACATGGTCCATCTCGGCCCGGGTTGTCCCGGACCCCAGGCTCAGGCGCACCAGACCCCGCGCCCGATCCCGATCATAGCCCATGGCCAGGAGGCTCTCCGATGGCCGGGCGGAACCGGTGGAGCAGGCGGAACCCGAGGAGACGGCCACTCCCACCATGTCCAGGGCGGCGACCACATCCTCACCCGGAACGCCCTCGACCAGGAAAGCGCAGGTGTTGGGAAGACGTGCCATCTCGCGCCCCAGAATCTCGATTCCTTCCGCCTCATGGAGCAGTTCTTCCTCGAACTCGTCTCGCAACCTGCCCATCCGTTCCCGTGGCTCAGACCCCTGACCGGCAAGGTGGGCGGCGGCCGCACCCATGGCGGCGATCAGCGCCAGGGGGGGGGTTCCCCCCCGCCGGCGCCGTTCCTGCTCTCCCCCGCCGAGGAACGGCACCATGGGCCGGTCGGCCGCAGCCACAACGGCCCCGGCCCCGGGCAAACCGCCGATCTTATGGGCCGAGAGCAAGCCCAGAACATGCTCTCCCCGGGGGAGGATCGAATGCAGGCGTCCCGGTGCCTGCACGGCGTCCACAACCAGCGGGATTCCGTGCGCCCCCAGGGCGTCAGCCACGGCCTGAACAGGCTGCACCAGACCTGTCTCATTGTGGGCGCGGATCAGAGCCGCCACCGCGGTGTCACCGGCGAGACAGGCACTGATGAACCTCTGGGCGTCCATCACCCCATCCCGGCCCGGAGGAACTTCCACCGGCCTGAATCCTCGTTCCGCCAGGCCCGCAACCGCGGCGCGCACAGCCGCGTGCTCCAGACCCGAAAAGACAATCTGCTCTCCCGTTCCCGCCAGGGCCGCTCCATGGAGCGCCGCGTGGGCTGCTTCCGTGCCCCCGGAGGTGAAGAAGATGCTGGTCACCGGCACCCGGGCCAGCCGGGCGACCTGTTCCCGGGCCGTATCCAGGAAAGCCCTGGCCTGACGGCCTTCCAGGTGGGCACTCGCCGGATTGGCCCAGCCAGTGGCGAGAACCTGCCGGAGAAGGGCGCGAGCCTCAGGCAGGGGCGGCGAGGTGGCGTTGTGATCGAGATAGATCCTGCGCATGGTGCGAACCTAGCAGACTGGGGTGACGTTGACTTGCCTTTTTTCCCGGTGCTAGATTAAGTCTCTCATATCAGGTCATGTGGCTCATTTCCCGCCAAGGACTCCAGCGGAAGGTCGTATCCCTTGCCTCCCATCCTGAACTTGAAAAAAACAATCAACCTGCCGCGCACCGACTTCCCCATGCGTGCCGGCCTGCCCAGAAATGAGCCGCGCTGGTTGAGCTTCTGGGAGGAGATGGATCTGTACGGGGAGTTGCGGCGCCTGCGCGCCGGAGCCCCCCGGTTCATTCTCCATGATGGTCCGCCCTATGCCAACGGCAACATCCATCTGGGCCAGGCCCTGAACAAGATCCTCAAGGACATCCTGGTCAAATCCCAGAGTCTCATGGGGCGGGACGCTCCTTTCATTCCCGGCTGGGACTGCCATGGGCTGCCCATTGAGAACCGGGTCGAGCGGGAACGGAAGCGGCAGCAGGCCGATCTGACCCCTCTTGAAATCCGCAGCCGGTGCCGGCGCTACGCCGAACAGTTCATCAAGGTGCAGCGAGAGGAATTCAAGCGGCTGGGTATCCTCTGGGACTGGCGCGTCGACAAGGCTGAAGAGGAGGCCGGGGAGGCCAATCGCACGGCCATCTATCGCACCATTGACCACGAGTATGAAGCCGCTGTCATTCGCGAGCTGGCGCGCTTCTTCGCCGCCGGCAGCATCTATCACGGCAGGAAGCCGGTGCACTGGTGCACCTCCTGCCGCACAGCCCTGGCCGAGGCGGAAGTCGAGTACGCCGAGCGTACCGACCCCAGCGTCTACGTGGCCTTCCCACTGGAGAATCTCGACCGTCGCCTGCCGGCCCTGGCGGGCATCAAGGTCGAGGCTGTGATCTGGACCACGACGCCCTGGACCCTGCCCGCCAACCGTGCCCTCTGCCTCCATCCGGACATTGTCTACGCCGTGGCACGCACAGGCGGCCGGCACTTCCTGGTTGCCCGCGATCTTCTGACGGAAACGGCGAAGAAGTGCGGCTGGCAGGATGTGGAGACCGTGGCCACCGTCACAGGCCGCGAACTGGTGGGAGAAGGGGATGGCTGGTGCGGGCGGGCGGACCCACCCCTGGTGGCCCATTCGCCCTACCAGGAGGCCACCCAGGGGCCGGACAGCTTTCTGATCCTGGGCGATCATGTCACCCTGGAACAGGGCACGGGCATCGTTCATACAGCCCCGGGGCACGGCGCCGATGACTATTACGTCAGTGCCCGGTATGACATCGCGCCCTGGGTCCCGGTGGACGACGATGGTTGTTTCATCGGGGCCATGGTTCCCCCCTACGCCGGCCGGAATGTCTTCGACGCCAATGCCGACATCGTCACGGAACTGCGTGACGCCGGCCTTCTTCTGGCCGTGGAAGATCACGCCCACGACTATCCCCATTGCTGGCGCTGCCACCATCCCATCGTCTTCCGGGCGACACCTCAATGGTTCATCTCCATGGATCATGATGATCTGCGGGAGCGCGCCGTGGCCGCGATTCATGCCACAAGCTGGCGCCCATCCTACGGCGAGGATCGCATTGCCACCATGGTCTCCGGCCGTCCCGACTGGTGCATTTCCCGTCAACGCACGTGGGGGGTCCCCATCCCCATCCTGGCCTGCAGCGCGTGTTCCAGCCAGGATCACCTGGTCTTTATCAACCAGCCGGAATTCTTCTCCCACGTTGCCGATCTCTTCGCTCGTGCCGGGTCCGACGCCTGGTTTGGCCGGGCCGGCCCGGGAGATCGAGTGACCGCCTACCCGGACGAAGCCGCCGCCCTGGCTCGCCTGCTGCCAGCCGGTATCTCCTGCCCGGACTGCGGCCGGCGTGAGAATCTGGCGCGTCGCTTTGAGATCGTCGATGTCTGGTTCGAGTCCGGCGCGAGCCACTCCGCGGTTCTGTCCCGCCAGGGGCTCTCCTGGCCCGCGGATCTCTATCTGGAAGGCCATGATCAATATCGCGGCTGGTTCCATTCCTCCCTCCTGGTGGCGGTCAACAGCCATGACGGTCGCGCCCCGTACCGCCGGGTCGTCACCCACGGTTTCACCCTTGACAGCGACGGCCGCAAGATGAGCAAGTCGCGGGGAAACACGGTCAGCCCCATGGAGATCGTCGCCGACAAGGGTGCGGATATCCTGCGCCTCTGGGCCTCCATGGTGAACTTTCTGGAGGACATGTCCTTTTCCCAGGAGAGTCTCTCGCGCCAGAGCGACGCGTATCGCAAGATCCGCAACACCTTCCGCTTTATCCTGGGCAATCTCCATGACTTCGATCCCGATGCGGACCTCGTGCCCGTGGCCGACATGGATGCGCTGGACCGCCATGTTCTGCAGCGCTTTGACCAGTTGCGAACCCGGGTCCTGCAGGCCTACGAGAAGACAGAACTCCATGTGGTTGCCCATAGCCTTTACCAGTTCTGCGGCGTGACGCTCTCATCCTTCTACCTGGACATCATCAAGGACCGGCTCTACACGCACGCGCCCGCCTCGCCGGCCCGTCGCTCAGCCCAGACGGCACTGTGGCTCATGGGGAGTGGTCTGTGCCGCCTGGTGGCTCCAATTCTTTCGTTCACCGCCGAGGAAGTCTGGCAGCAGATGCCGCGCAGGGCCGGGCAGAAGAACTCCGTCCACCTGGAGACCTTCCCCGATGCCACAGGAGCGGGCAGCGAGGATGCTTCGCTCTGGAAAGCCATTCACGACCTGAGGGACAAGGTCTCCCGCCAGCTCGAAGTGGCCCGCTCATCCAAGATCATTCGCTCGGGGCTGGATGCCATGGTGACCTTTTCATGGGAAGGAAATCTTCCCGGATTCCGGCAGGAATATGGCCTGGAGTGGCCGGAATTCACCACCCGCCTGGGGAACCGGCTGGCCGAGATGTTCATCGTTTCCCAGGTCGATCTCACCGCCGGCGGGCAGAGCAAGGGTGAGACGGTGATTGA
>SMVA01108269.1_pt1 | contig 38365 bp, 40 predicted proteins | sample 2456451 | NCBI WGS metagenome assembly SMVA01 (sample SAMN11095933, study PRJNA526329) | marine sediment metagenome | biome: Marine sediment; feature: Surficial sediment; material: Deep marine sediment; isolation source: Hadal surficial sediment | place: Pacific Ocean | collected 2014-05 | depth...
CACAAATATCATGCGTCGATATACCAAGGTCAGTTTTTATGTCATCCAATGTCGTAATTGTGAGCCATATTTAGCTCAATTTTGAATTTATCGAAACGCTTATTATATACTGACGACAAGTTCTTAAAGCAGGACTGATTATTCCTATTCCAACTTACCAAGTAAAATTTCTACTGCCGCCATAGTGAAAAATTTCTTGTGACCAGAACAGGATCAATAATGAATATTCCTAAATATGTGAAAATGGTGGAAGTTGGTCCCCGTGACGGTCTGCAGAACGAGAGCAAGTGCGTAACTACAGCAAGCAAGATCGGGCTAATCGAACGACTAGCGGAGGCGGGCTTGCCAGTAGTAGAGGCTACTGCTTTCGTATCGCCTAATGGGTACCACAAATGGCCGACCACACCGCGATCATGACAGGCATTCATAAGCAACCCGGCGTAAGTTACACCGCACTTGTTCCCAATATGAAAGGTTTAGATGCAGCACTTGCGGCTGGAGTCGATGAAATCGCAGTATTCTCCGCTGCCAGTGAAACATTCTCAAAGAAAAATACCAACTGCTCTATATCAGAAGGGTTGGCACAATTTAGCGAAATATGTGTAGCGGCACAGAACAATCATGTTCGTGTGCGTGGATATATTTCCTGCGTCCTGGGTTGTCCATACGAAGGCGATGTACAACTTGGCAAGGTGGAGGAAATTGCTGCAGAATTGTTAAGTATGGGCTGCTATGAAATTTCGCTCGGAGACACTGTTGGTATGGGTACACCGGGAAAAACCATAAACATGCTCGAGGCAGTGACAAAAAAGGTTCCAATAGAAACACTCGCTGGACATTTTCACGATACATACGGTCAGGTGCTAGCCAATGCCTACGCTGCGCTGGAATGCGGTATAGATATACTCGACTCTTCTGTGGCAGGCCTGGGTGGTTGTCCTTATGCTCCTGGAGCATCTGGGAATGTGGCGAGCGAGGATGTGCTCTATATGTTGAACGGCTTAGGAATCAAAACCGGTGTGAGTATTGATAAGCTGATTGCTGCCGGTAATTTCATTTGTGCCTTCCTTGGCCGCCCATCTAGGTCAAAAGCAGCACAGGCACTCACAACTAAACGTACTTAATCCCATATTTAATCTCATATTTAAATACAGGCAATAGCCATTTAGATGCATCTGAAATTGATAAGTGCGCTTAACTATATTTGGAGCACATCACATGAAATTTGGTGCTTAAACCCCATGCCATCCAAATGATACTTTGCAACGGAAAATATATAATTACGCAACACTAGCTTAAAATAAACGTTTTCCCTCTCGTGGTCTTACTATAAGATTGATGATCTTTTCAAGGTATTTGCGTCACCCTCATTATCATATTAGGGTTTCTTGTTGGTTGCCTATATTTTGGTGCAATTCGTACCTAAACATCGTTCCTATTCTTGATTTATTTGTTATACAATTACCGGATAAAATTACTCGGGAAAATAGCTGAGTAAATTAGTAACCAACAATTCAAAATATATATGGAGACACAATGAGCAGAGCGTTTGGGTGGGTTGTGCGTCTAGGGTGGACCGCGCTACTAGCGCTTGTAGCGCTACCAGCCTATGCGCAACTAATGCTTGCCCATGAGGGCCACAAGAGTGGAGACTGTACTATAAAAACAGGATCTTTTCCTGTCTCATTCCGCGCCTATGAAAAGCCAAAGGGTGCCCTTCCTCCCTCACATGCCTATTGTGATCACGTACCAGAAGTCGGTGAACATATTCTAACAGTGGACCTTCAAGGTACTAAATCTCGTGAAATACCGATTGCTATGCGCTTAGTCTTAATGATGGAAGGTCAAGCCGATGAAACTACGATCATGTCTGAGCCTGCCAAGCTGTATCCATCTGGAAGTATTACGATTGCGGTAAACTTGAAAGAATTGGGCCAATATAACCTGTTACTGGAAACTGAAAAAGCTGGCAAAATGAGCACAGCGGTCAGCATCCCAATACAGGTAGGCGGCGGGCATTCCGGTATTGGTACGATAGGAATTGTGCTGTTGCTGGGTGTGAGTGGTATTGCTACTTTTTTCTGGTTGCGCCGCAGAACGAGTACGACCCTAGAGGAACCTCAGAAATAATAGTAATGTAGAACGCCTGCAAATGCATCTACTTTGAATTCATCCTAATCTATAGTCCTAGTAATTTTTTTAGTATATCGAGTTTCAATAACAGAATCGTTAGCAGCTTCCTATCGAGAACCAGTTTTGTTTCATCTGCTCTTATTGTTATAGCTTCTGGAATTATTGTAGCGGGGTAACTGCTTCCGACGATGGTTAGTCCGCTGTTGGAGCTGTCCTGATGAATGATTTCGGCAAAAGAGAGCTCTTGGGATACCCCGCTAGATCAAGTGCGCTGTTCCAGCTACCCTTCTCAAATCCTTTTAGTATATCGTTTCCAACAACTAGAACCGGCACTACCAGCTCCCCACCAACAACCTTTTTTAGAGCCTCCGCATCGGCGGGATTATTCCCAGGGTTTTTCTTTGAAAACGGAATACCACGGTTCGTTAGAAGTTCTATTGCATTGATGCATGGCTCGCCGCACTTGCTGTTATAGAAAGTCACTGGAAAATTTTTCATGGCCTGTTGCAGGCTATATGGCATTTGCACTTCTCCTGCCTGATTTCCCAATACCTTTTTCTGTACACTTTTCGCAGTAAGTGGTGGCAGGGTGTCAGTGTAATGCACCTTTCCATTGGCATCCACCCAGCGATACATCTCTGCTGCACCGACAATTCCTACTAGAACAAATGGCAAGAGGATCAGGGTATATGTTATTTTCATCAAATTCTCCCGTTCTACATAACAATTATAATCATTTTACCCCTAGTCAGTTACTTAACCGCCATGCCACAATGACGCAACAATGCATCTATTTTAGGCTCCCGCCCACGTAATGCTATAAACGACTCTAACGCTGTTCGGCTCCCGCCCACAGCAAGAATTTCATCACGAAAACGTGCACTGATCTTCTCATTCATCACCCCATCCTCGCTCTCCTCAAACATACTATAAGCATCAGCAGACAGTACTTCTGCCCATTTGTAGCTGTAATAACCCGCTGCGTATCCACCCGCGAAGATGTGTGTAAAACTATTGGGGAATCGATTGAACTCCGGCGGAATAATAACCGCCACCTGCTCACGAATCTTATCGAGTAACTGCAATACCGACTTCCCTTCACCCAGATTAAAATCGTAATGTAAATGCATGTCAAATAGTGAAAACTCGATTTGGCGTAAGGTCTGCAGGCCGCTCTGAAAATTTTTGGCAGCAAGTATTTTGTCGAATAATTCTCGGGGAAGTGGTGCACCGCTATCAACATGCTGTGACATATTAGCCAATACTTCCCATTCCCAGCAAAAGTTCTCCATGTACTGACTAGGCAACTCCACTGCATCCCATTCCACTCCGTTGATGCCAGACACGCCTAGTTCTTCCACCTGAGTAAGTAAGTGATGCAGGCCATGACCAAATTCATGGAATAGTATTATGACCTCATCATGGGTGAAAAGTGCGGGCCGCAGTTGACCATTGAGACTGATTGGCTTTGCAAAATTGCAATTAAGATATGCCACCGGCGTTTGTATATCATGCTCTGCAGTCTCAACTCGTCTGCGGGTAATAGCGTCGTCCATCCACGCGCCACCTTGCTTGCTAGGACGCGCGTATAGATCAACATAAAATTGTCCTATTAATTTTCCGTCAGTATCGTTGATGTTGAAGAATTTTACATCTGGGTGCCAAAATTGAACGTTCGGTGTCTCTTCCGCTAAAGTGATACTAATACTGTAAAGATTTTCAACCAACTTGAACATCCCCGACAGTACTTTTGTTTCAGGAAAGTATTGTTTTACCTCCTTGTCGGAGAATGCATAGCGCTCAACCTGTAGTTTCTCACTAACATATGCCAAATCCCACGATTCAAGTTTATTCAGCCTTAAATAATCAGAGGCAAACCGACATAATTCTTCCAGATCAAGCTTAGCATAGGGCTTAGCTTTAGTAGCCAGCTCAACAAGAAAATCCAGAATTTGCTTTGGCGTGGAAGCCATTTTTGATACAAGTGACACTTCAGCGTAGCAATCAAACCCAAGTATCTGTGCCTCCTCCTTGCGCAATTCAAGTATCTTGTAGATGAGCGGAGTATTGTCCCAATCAGTATCGCTACTAGAACTATGATCAGATATTCCGAACTCACTAGCACGTGTAGAATAAGCGTGATACATTTTTCTACGTAACTCCCGGTTGTCAGCATACTGCATGATCGGCTGATAAGAAGGTGCGTGCAGCGTAAATTTCCATCCAGAATCGCCATCTTTTTCAGCTGTTTCTCTTGCTGTTTGAAGTACATCATTCGGGATACCTGATACGTCTTCTACATTTTCTGTATGCAACATAAAATTATTGGTCGTATCTAGTAGGTTATCGCTGAACTTTGAAGAAAGTGTAGATAATTCTTCTTGAATACGGAGAAAGCGCTTCTTTTTCTCTGGCTCTAATTCCGCACCACCCAGGCGAAAATTTCGTAATTCATTTTCGACTATCTTTTTTTGGGCATCGCTCAGGCACTTAAATTTGCTGCTATCATGAAGTTTTTTGAATTTCTCAAATAAAGCCTGATTTTGCGCTAGCTCAGCGTAATATTTGGTAATTATTGGTAAATTGGTGTTATACACCTCACGCAATTTTGGGCTGTTCATTACTGCGTTTAAATGGGCTACCTGACCCCAGGTACGAAATAGGTGCTCATGGACATCTGTCATTGGCTGCACGAAATTCTGCCAAGTCGGTACAGCGGCTTCGCAGTTTACCTTTTCAACAATGGAACGGCCACGGGCCAGTAATTCTTCCACAGCTGGGGCGATGTGTTCAGTTCGAATATCCGCAAAACGCGGCAGACCAGAAAAATCGAGCAAAGGGTTAATCATATTGATCCAGATATGTTTCAGATATATCGGCTACGGATAAAATGTATGACTCGAATTAAAGCTCAATCTTCGTACACGATGATGCCATCTGCCAAAGTGTACTTTACCCTTCCCTGCAATTCCATGCCAAGGAACGGTGTGTTCTTACCTTGGCTTACAAGCGTCTTCGCTTCGACTTTCCAGTATTGATCCGGATCGAAAATGCACAAGTCAGCGGCTGTACCTAGAGACAAATGGCCAGCTTTCACACCAAGTATTTTAGCGGGACCCGAAGTGATTTTAGATAACGCCACTATCAACGGAATCTTCATTTCTTCCGCCCATTTCAATATAAGCGACAACAACAATTCTAAGCCAGTGGCACCAGCCTCAGATTCACCGAAAGGTAGTAATTTCGCATCTTCATCAACTGGCGCATGGTCGGAACATACCGCGTCTATCGTGCCGTCCATCAAACCAGCACGTAGCGCGTCGCGATCACTTAAACCACGCAATGGCGGAACAAGGTGACAATTAGAATCAAAGAAATTAATGTCCATTTCGGTAAGATGTATGTAGTTGGCTGCCACATCACAAGTGATAGGCAAGCCCTGTTGTCTTGCAGCACGTAGCATGGCGACCCCTTCTGCACTGGAAACTCTGCATAAATGAACCTTAGCGCCAGTTTCCCTTGCTATTAAGACAATATTTGACAAGGCAATGGTTTCCGCGCATACCGGAATCGCTGGTAAGCCTAAACGGGTAGCCACCTCACCATCATGGGCTACCCCGCTGTTAGCAAGACTTACATCCTCAGGTCGCAACCAAACACTAAAACCAAAGGTAGAAGCATATTGCATTGCCCGCATCATAACTCGCGTGTCTAGAAGTAGTTTATCGGATTGACTAAAAGCGACGCAGCCAGCATCGTACAATTCGGCCATTTCTGTCAACCGCTCGCCTTTCAAGCCCTGAGTTAGAGCACCAATGGGATAAACATGAGCCTGGTTCAGACTCTTAGCGCGGTGCTTTAACATCTCCACTAACCCCGGTTCGTCTAGCGGCGGATCGGTATCGGGAGGGCATGCAAGACTAGTGATCCCTCCCGCTACTGCTGCTCTCATTTCAGATTCAAGCGTGGCTTTGTATTCAAGACCTGGCTCACGTAACCGCACTGATAAGTCCACTAGACCGGGACATACTACCAACCCTTTTGCATTTATTACGTGGTTGGCCTGAAAACAATCAGGCTCAGCACCTATAGCAACGATCTTTCCAGCAATGATAAATACATCGTTGATAGCATCCATACCATTTTGTGGATCTATCACCCGTCCGTTTTTAATAAGGATCCTCATAAAATTCTATTTTAGTTTTTAGAAATAAACATAAAAAAACCTTACTCGATACTCCCACGGTTCTGCATTCATTAATAATTTCAGTTCCCTGCCAAAATTGTCATTACAGCCATCCGAACTGCAATACCAAAAGTCACCTGTGGCAGAATTACCGACTGTTTTCCGTCGGCTACAGCTGAATCGATCTCGATGCCACGGTTCATTGGACCAGGGTGCAGGACGATAGAGTCCTGTTTAGCCAAAGCTAGTTTTTCCTGCGTAAGTCCGTAATGCTTAAAATATTCCTCAGAACTAGGAAGACAAGCACCTAACATACGCTCATTTTGCAAACGTAACATCAACAGCACATCTACATCTTTTAGTCCTTGCGCCATGTCGTGATACACGTGCACACCGAGGCGCTCGACTTTGGCCGGCAATAGGGTTTTAGGTGCAATTATCCGTACTTCTGGTACCCCTAGAGTAGTTAGCGCATGAATTTGTGAGCGCGCTACGCGTGAGTGCAAAATATCGCCAACAATGGCCACGCGTAGATTACGAAAATTACGTTTGTAACGACGAATGGTAAACATATCCAACAAGGCTTGGGTAGGGTGTGCATGACGTCCGTCACCAGCATTTATGACGTGAATTTCGGGTCGTACATGGCGTGCTATCAAATGAGCTGCGCCGCTTTGTGAATGTCTCACAACGAACATATCAGCATGCATTGCAGAAAGATTGTTCACTGTGTCCAGCAGCGTCTCTCCCTTAGATTGTGAGGAGGCTGCGATGTTGAGGTTTACCACATCCGCTGATAGCCGCTTGGCGGCGATTTCGAATGTAGTGCGAGTGCGGGTACTGGGTTCGAAGAACAGATTGAATATGGATTTACCGCGTAGCAACGGCACTTTTTTGATGTCACGCGCGGTGACCCCGACAAATGATTCGGCGGTGTCAAGTATGTTTAATAAAATGGAAGCAGGAAGCCCCTCAGTAGTAAGGAGATGTTGCAATTCACCATTTTTATTTAACTGCGGGTTATTATTCATTATCCCGGAGGTATTTTGTCATATAAACTCAGACTCAATTTTCCGTTATTGCTCTGTTCTAGCGCCAGCATTTTATCCTCTAACAAAACGATCGTCGCTCCGACATAATTGGCAGCGATGGGCAGCTCCCTCCCGCCCCGGTCTACTAGGGCCGCAAGACGAATGCTAGCAGGTCGCCCATAGTCAAATAATTCGTTGGTAGCAGCACGAATGGTACGCCCAGTATAGAGCACATCGTCTATCAGTATGATATGACGGCCTTCCACTTCGAACGGAATGTTAGAAGGCTTGACCTGAGGATGCAGACCAATTTGGCCAAAATCGTCTCGGTAAAATGAAACATCTAAAGCGCCAAGAGGAAGTGTAACTCCCAAAATCTGGTGCAGTCGCTCCGCTAACCACACTCCGCCAGTGTAAATGCCAACCAACACAGTGTTTTTGGTAACATCTGGCCGTATTTTCTCAGCCAGGTCAGCAAGTAATTGCTCTGCATCAGGTAGGTGCATATTAACTATCAAAATAAGATTGTAGTATCTGTTGAGCAGCCACTTGATCTAATATTAGCTTTTGTTTTTTTCCTTTGATACCCGCTTCCCGCAACTTCACGCTGGCAGTAATGGAAGTATAGCGCTCATCCACAAGCTTAATACTAATACCAAAGCGGCCTTCCAGGCGCCGCGCAAAACGCCTGCTCAGACGGGTTAGCTCATGATCTTTTCCATCAGCATAAGTGGGTAACCCTACCACCAACTGCACCGGCTTCCATTCTTCAATTAGTTTGGTAATGGTGTCGAAGCGCCGTTTTGTAATCCCTTCACTCACAGTAGCAAGTGGATGCGCCAAACCCATCCCTAGATCACCCACCGCCACACCGACACGCTTCTCGCCAAAATCGAAAGCCAAAACAGTTCCAACAAGGCGATGCTCTGCTTTAAGCACCAAATGCTGTCGATCTTGCATAAATAAAATGGTTAACCATTAATTAAATACACCATTCTTAAGCATGCCCTGCTTCACCTGACAAACTGGAAAAATCTATGCCCAGCAATCGCATCGCTGCAGGCAATCGTTCATCCGGCAATAACTCAAAAATAATACTAGGCGAAGCACTCACTGTGAGCCAGGTGTTCTGAGCTAGTTCATGCTCAATCTGACCTGGCGCCCATCCTGAGTACCCTAGCGTAACCAATACTTTCCCTGGGCCCTCTCCATTGGCAATCGCCTGCAAAATATCAAGCGAAGTAGTAAACCCTAATTCATGGTTCACCGATAGGGTAGATTTCCACTCACCCGCTGGCTGATGTAGAACAAAACCGCGATCTAGCTGTACCGGACCTCCAAACAATACCGGCAGCCCTTTAAGAAGTGAGTTTGTACAAGGAATTTCAAGCTGATCGAATAAATTCTCCAAAGTCAAATTAACAGTCCGGTTAATCACTATACCCAGAGCACCTTGCTCATTGTGCTCAAAGATATAAGTAAGCGTCTTGGAAAAACAAGCATCTTCCATGGCCGGCATGGCGATCAGAAAATGATGCGTTAGATTGATGTTTTGCATGGAGGGGCTATTAACATACTCTTTCTATTGTAAACTGGTTGTCGCTTTCCCACAATTCTCCTAGCAGCCAAAAATGAAACACGCCGATTCAAAAAACTGGTATTAAAATAAACAACATCCGATTAACACCCAATAAAAATAACCCAATTTATCGCTGTAAAATTACTAAACCCAGGCAAGATGGAAATAAGCGAGAATAACCCTTACAAGACTAATTTTCGATGTAAACAATGACTGTGCGGATAACGAGTGTTTTGTAAGAATCAGTGGAACCACAAATCTCCATCTCATATAAAGTTGCAACTAAATTGGCTGTTTGTAGTATTGCACTCCTTTGAATCGGGGACTAAGCTTAGGCATTCATCATAGTTCTTGTGATCGTTCCATTTCTGATTAAACTAACTCCACAAAGGACTTACTCAGCAAGATGCCCTATGAATATATCCACACTAACCCCTTCAGAACTCGGACTTCAACTCAAGAAAGCTGGGATGTTTCTCCAAACCGGTACCTTCATCACTCATTTGAAAACTTCGATCCCCAGCGTTGCTGAAGGAATCAGTTTGCTTTACGCTGATTATCCACTAATTGAACACTTAGATTTTGCAGACTTCCATGTTTCGCTTACATATCCCCGTAACCTGAGACGTTGGCTCAAACCACAGATTCAATTTCTGTTTGATGGCAAGCCCCTGTTTAAACCACTTCCACTTAACCAAGCCTTTCCTATGTTTGAGTGGGGACTTAATTGGTGCGTGTCTAGCCATGCTAATCACTATTTGATCATCCATGCAGCAGTAATCGAGAAAGGTGGCTATGCTGTCGTTTTACCAGCCCCGCCCGGATCAGGCAAGAGCACTCTCTGTGCGGCTTTGGTGAGCCGCGACTGGCGATTACTCTCTGATGAACTTGCCTTGATACAAATCGGCGATGGAAAAGTCGTTCCACACCCACGACCTATCAGTTTAAAAAACCAATCTATCGATATCATTCAACACTACGATCCTGACGCTATCCTAAGCCGAAAAATTAGCGACACAATAAAAGGTACGGTCGCCCACATGAAACCACCAACAAACAGCATCGTCCGCGCAAATGAAACTGCCAACGCTGCTTGGGTGATTTTCCCAAAATATCAGGCTGGGGCGCCTGCCCACCTGAAAAAGCTATCTCAATCCCGTGCATTTATTCGGATTGCTGATAACGCCTTTAATTACAGTCTTCTCGGGATAAAGGGATTTGAAACCTTAACTGGGTTAATTGGCGCGTCCCAGTGTTATGATTTTACTTACAGCACCCTGGAAGGTGCTATTGAAACATTTTCAGCGCTAAAGCCACCGGCTTCCTCAAAGTGATTCCGAATCTATTGGTATTAAGAGTACTTCGGAACCCTGAAGTCGTAATTTCTCTGAGTCTAGCAGACTGGGATTTGCTCTTGAGACAGGCACGATGCTCGAACCTATTAGCACGTATCCACTCCTTACTGGATGAGCAAGACCTGATCCATCGTGTGCCACCAAAACCCCGCGAACACCTTGAATGGATATACGTTATCGCAGAAAGGCAGATCAAAGCCGTTCATTGGGAAGTAACTATGATTCGGAAAGCATTAGCAAAGGTAGGGCCAATTATTCTTCTTAAGGGAGCCGCCTATGTTATGGCAAAGCTACCGCCCGCTCAGGGGCGTCTTTTCTCTGATATAGATATCATGGTACCCAAAGATAGCCTCAATGAGGTGGAAGCCGCTTTAATGCTCCATGGCTGGTCCACCACTCATCACGATACCTATGATCAGCGTTACTACCGTAAATGGATGCATGAATTGCCACCTATGCGACACATAAAACGTTCGTCTGTTATCGATGTACATCATGCAATTCTGCCGGAAACAGCGACTATCCATCCTAGCCCTGATAAACTTCGTGCGTCAGCGTGCTCAATAGATGGGTACGATGATTTGATGGTTTTTGCTCCAGCTGATATGGTGTTACACAGTGCCGCTCATCTGTTTCATGAGTCAGAACTGGATAGCGGTCTTCGGGATCTAGTCGATATTGATAGCCTGTTACATCATTTCAGCAACTTACCATCGTTCTGGATTATGCTTGTCGAGAGAGCAAAAGATCTAGAACTGACACGTGCGCTTTTTTATTCTTTACACTATGCAACGCGTATCCTGCATACACCCATTCCGCCAAGCACAATGGAAGCCATAGAGATCGGCCGTCCAAATCAATTAACATTGATATTCATGGATAAACTTTTTACTCGGGCGCTCATGCCAAATCACCCGAGCTGCTCAGACTGGCTAACAAATACTGCAAGGCGGGGGCTTTATGTAAGAGGGAGCTGGTTACGCATGCCGCCCTTGCTACTTGTGCGTCATCTTTTCCACAAAGCCTTTATTTCACCCAAACCTGACTGATCGCTGCCCCCCCCAATAATGAAAACTACTACGTACCCCACATTCTGATACTATCCCTAGCAGCAATTTCTCAAATAGTCATGTGATATAGTAATTGAGTTTGGCATACTATAGTTACAATGTGTTAATCAGGGTAATGAAGAGATTGAAATAACATGTTGTGAAACACAATTACTCCAATGGGCTGAATTAAAATGAGCGCTATAGGCGATGTGGAAAATCCGCTGTTCAATTTTCAAGGCATATCCAATTACTTGGAAAATAAGAGCCTGGACGAAAAACTTCTACAGCTTGCGGAAATGACAGCCAAAATCCTTAGTGCTGAAAATTGCTCAATCATGTTGTTTGGCAATACGGAGTCTGAGAACTCGCATATGCGAGTTTGCGCTAGCTATGGTCTGTTGCCATCCGTTGCATATTAAAGAGCCGATCAAAAAGGGCGAGGGTATTGCAGGATACGTCTTTACGACTGGCCAGTCCTTACTGATTGAAGATATAAAAAAATCTGGATTTGCCGATCGAGCCCGGCGTGCCAATGATCCGCGTAGAAGTTTGATCTCCTCGCCGATTGAAGTTAACACTTGTATAGTAGGTGTGGTCAACGTATGTGGGCACAGAGAAGTTTTTAATAAACTCGACCTGAACCTGCTCGATGTAATTGCCCTGTTCATTGGTAAATCCATTCAAGCGATACAACAGGCGATACAACTTCAGATCTCCCTTAACTCTCGCTCCGCCCAACTGGCACTCATACAGGAAGCACAAGAAAACATTGGAAATTCACCGGAGAATGCCTTGCACAATCCAGGGACAAGTCGCAAACATTCTGACCAAATCTTTCTACAAGGAGATGATTAGAGCAGGCTTTAGTTCAAGTCAGATTATCTATGCTGCTTCGGAAATCATCACTCGATTAAATGGCAAATTGCAGCGACATAATAAAAGAATGGAGAATGAAATTGCAAAGTCCGCAGATAAAATTTCGCAGAGAATGACTGCTGAGTATAAATCTGAGAAACGAACATTTCTATCGCATTGACTTGGTTCCTCTAGCTTAGAATTGTCGAATTTATTTACACTAACTCTAGTTTATTTTCGTTTTTTTCGATTACCTATCTGTATATAAACAAGAATTAAATAGTGGCACAAAAATTGCTGAACATTTCATACATTTAAGACTCGTCTGGTTACGTATCGTAATGTCTATTTATTTCAAGCTGTTTGTGCTGTTAAGTTCATTGCCATTTTGGCTCAGCTATGCTGTGGCTAATGACATTATACTGGTAACATTTCCAGATTCATCAATAGATTCTGAAAATCCCGAAGAGCTAGTATCGCTCGCTCTCAAATACGAACACGCTGAAGGTGTCCCGCGAAATAATGCTAAGGCTATGGCACTTTATTGCAAAGCAGCAAGAACGGGTGATGCTGAAGCACAATACTCTCTTGGATGGATGTATGCCAATGGACGCGGTGTTTCGAGAAACGATAATATAGCCTCACATTTATTTTCTATGGCTGCAAAACAAGGACACCTCCATGCCCAAAAAATGGGGCTTTATACCACGACCTCTTCATCACCATCGTTGCCAACTTGTTTGTCAAAAAAACTCCGTCAACAGACGGAAGGTGGGGAAGAAGTGATTTATTCCAATGACTCTATCTTTAAACTAGTGACTAAACTGGCTCCACTCTATGAGGTAGACCCAAAATTGGTAATGGCTATCATTTCTGTTGAATCTGGATTTAACGTGCGCGCAGTATCGCCCAAGAACGCACAAGGTCTGATGCAGCTTATTCCAGAAACCGCAAAGCGCTTTCGAGTCAAGAATTCTTTTGATGCCGAGGATAACATTAAGGGTGGTATAGCTTACCTGCAATGGTTGTTGGCATTCTTTAAGGGCAATGTGTCTTTGGTTGCCGCAGCATACAATGCAGGAGAGCGAGCTGTTGAAAGGTACCGCGGAATCCCACCTTATCCCGAGACAAAGAACTATGTAAAGAAGATTAGGAAACTCTATAAGAAGCGAATTCATCCATATCGTCCCAGTGTTGTAGGTAGATAAACTGTTGTTTACGGCGCCAGGTTAGTGATAGCAACTACTTGTTTTTATAATGAATACTGACGAAACTTTTATTACGCGCTGACGAGTTTTTCATTAATCTTTAAAATTATAATCAACAAATGTGTAATGAAATATTGGGTACTCGGCAGCTATCAACCAGCAACAATTAATAGCTTTGCAATAGTTAACAATGTGCTTTATAAAAGATTAATCCGTTTCTGAAAAAAATATTGAAGGGAAAATTAGGTAACAACATGAACAATATACCAGTCCAACGCCTGCTTAAGACCCTCATCAATTCGATGAGTTGGCACATAACCTAACAACCTGATGGCCTTGGAAACATCAGCCTGGGAATGGCGAACATCACCCTCACGAAAAGCCACGAACTGGGGTTTATGATTCTTCAGGTATGGAAATTTTCTCACTAACAAAGAACGTATCATTTCATAGAGCCGGTTAAGGCTTGTTCGTTCGTTGAGCGCTACGTTGTACACTTGATTGACCGCATCGGGATCATCGGTTAGCGATGCAAGAAGGTTTACCTGAACAACATTCTCTATATAGCAAAAATCCCGACTGGTTTCCCCGTCACCATTTATTCGAAGGAGCTGGCCCTTAATAAGTACAGAAATCCATTGGGGGATCACTGCAGCATATGCACCATTCGGGTCTTGCCTTGGACCAAAAACATTGAAATAACGTAGCCCTATGGACTCAATACCACCATAACAACTAGAAAATACTTCAGCATAAAGTTCGTTGACATACTTGGTAACCGCATACGGTGAAAGTGGTCGGCCAATCATCGATTCTATCTTGGGCGAATCAGGATGGTCACCATAAGTTGAACTGGATGCTGCATAAACAAAACGTTTCACGGAAGCATCTCTCGATGCCACTAGCATATTTAGAAATCCAGAAATATTGTTCTCGTTTGTTAGAATAGGGGCTTCAATTGAGCGCGGCACAGACCCTAGAGCTGCATGATGCAAGACATAATCTACCTTGCAACAGGCTTCCCTGCAATCTTCCAGCTGGCGGATATCCCCTTCAATAAATTTAAAATTAAGCCAAGCCTGTGCCTCTACCTGCTCCTTTACCAGATTGAGATTGTGCATGTATCCGGTTGAGAAATTGTCTAACCCAATTACTCTTTGGTTTAGCTTGAGCAGTGCCTCCAGTAAATTGGATCCGATAAAGCCAGCAACGCCGGTAATTAACCAGCAATATTGATGTTCTTTCAAATGCTGTTGGGCGCTCTGGTATTTTGTCATTTCCAGCTTATTTTTGTTCTTTTAAATTCAGAGACGCCAGACACTAAGGCCAGTTTTGTTAAGTGCTTTCTGGTCAAACTGGGATTTAACGTCAATGAAGCACCCCCCCTCAATAACCTTGGATTGAAGATCAGATATTGGCCTATCAATAAACTCTCGATGAGGCACTGCAACAATAATTGCCTCAGCACGTGGGAGACTCTCCCACGATTCAAGTTCTACTCCATATTCATGACGCGCTTCTTTAGCATCGGCTATGGGGTCATGAATATGTAGCTCAACCCCATAAGATTTTAGTTCATTTATCAAATCAGCAACTTTAGAGTTTCTCAAATCGGAGCAATTTTCCTTGAACGTCAGTCCCAGCACATTTACTTTCGCACCTCTAACATTACAGTTCGCTTTAATAAGCTGCTTTATCGTTTGTTCTGCGACAAACTTTGCCATACTGTCGTTGATACGACGCCCAGCTAAGATCACCTGTGGGCTATATCCAACCATTTCTGCCTTGTGAGTAAGATAATAGGGATCCACACCAATGCAGTGCCCCCCTACCAAACCGGGACGAAAAGGAAGAAAATTCCATTTGGTGCCGGCGGCCTGCAAAACCTCTAAAGAATCAATTTCTAGCCTATCAAAAATAATTGCTAACTCGTTCATCAATGCAATGTTAAGGTCACGCTGTGTATTTTCAATAACTTTAGCAGCTTCAGCAACCTTAATACTTGATGTGCGGTGTACACCAGCGGTTATTACAGTTTCATAGAGCATGGCTATTTTCTCCAGGGTATCCTCATCATCCCCAGATACAACCTTTACGATTGCTGTAAGTGTATGTTCTTTGTCACCAGGATTGATCCGTTCTGGAGAAAAACCAATGTGAAAATCTTCTTTCCATTTCATACCCGAATGCTTCTCTAGAACTGGAACGCAAACTTCCTCAGTCGCTCCAGGGTAAACTGTAGACTCATAGGTAACTATGACACCACGTTTCATATACTTTCCGATAGTTTCACTCGCAGCAATAAGCGACGTAAAGTCAGGCTGGTGAGCAAGGTCTACTGGTGTGGGAACCGAAACTACAATATAGTCAGCCGAAGACAACTTAGTTGGATCGGTAGTCACAATTAGATTCTTTGCAGCCTGCAGATCATCACGTGAAACTTCGCCAGTCGGATCGATGTAACATTTATAGCTCTCGATTTTTCTACTGGAAAGGTCGTAGCCTACAGTTTTCCCTTTTTTACCAAATTCAACTGCCAAAGGTAATCCGACATATCCCAAACCAACCACGGCCACTACGTTCATAAGTCATCTCCAGTCAATTTATTGTTGTTCTTCTTACTACAAGAAAACATCACAATTCTAACCTCATCTCTTACACAAAACTTTCGTTGTAATCTTGTATTAAAAAAATTCTCTCACATTCTTGTATCGGCGTATGATTTAATATCTATAGACAGAAGCAGCGCAATAGGAAGCACTAATCATCAGGACTCAGGATACGCTCTAACTTAAACATAAACGAAATGCTAAGCTTTGTTAACTCGAGAATATATGAGTAAATTGGAAAAAAGAAAAAATAACCAGCGTAAAATTGAGCACTAAATACCCCACAACACCATCATTCTACTGTTACCGATTTTGCCAAGTTTCGTGGTTTATCAATATCGGTGCCTTTTTGTAAGGCGACATGGTAGGCGAGTAACTGTAGTGGAACAGTGTGGAGGATAGGGCTGAGAAGCCCTGCATGCTCAGCCATACGGATAATATGGAGTCCTTCGCTTTCCTGAATACGAGAGTCGGCATCTGCAAAGACATAGAGTTCACCTCCACGTGCGTGCACTTCCTGTAAATTGGATTTAAGTTTCTCCAGCAACGCATCGTTGGGAGCGATGGCAACTACGGGCATGTCCTTATCTACCAAAGCAAGCGGACCATGCTTCAATTCACCTGCGGCGTAGGCTTCAGCATGAATATAGGAAATTTCCTTGAGCTTGAGCGCACCTTCCATGGCAATGGGATAATGCATGCCGCGCCCGAGAAATAGGGCATGACGCTTTTGGGAAAATCTTTCAGCCCAGGCCTTGACCTGCGTCTCCACTTGCAGCGCATGCTGTAGTGCAACGGGCAAGTGGCGTAGTGCGGCAATCATTTCAAGTTCACGCTCATCGGATAATTTACCGCGCAGTTTCGATAATGTCATGGTAAGCAGCATCAGCGCTGCTAACTGCGTGGTGAATGCCTTGGTGGAAGCCACACCGATTTCTGGTCCGGCACGGGTGAGAAAACGTAAATTGGTTTGCCTCACGAGTGCACTTTCCGCTACATTGCAGATAGCAAGACTATGACGATGTCCCAATGATTTAGCGTAGCTGAGTGCGGCCAAAGTATCAGCGGTCTCGCCAGACTGTGAAATTCCCACTACTAGCGCATTGGACTGAGAAACTGGATCACGGTATCGGTATTCGCTAGCAATCTCAACGTTGCAAGTCAATCCAGCCACGGATTCGATCCAGTAACGGGCAACCAATCCTGCGTGGTAACTAGTACCGCAAGCGAGTATCAGGATGCTCTTGGTCTGCTTGAAGATATTTTCTGCCTCACTTCCAAACAATCGTGGAGAAATGGAGTGAGCATTGAGTACCATTTCAAGCGTATTTGCCACCGCACCCGGTTGCTCGAATATTTCTTTTTGCATGAAGTGGGCATAAGGGCCCATCTCCACCGCCTCATTGGTGAGCTTACTTTCGTGTACAGCGCGTTCCACCTCCTTGCACGGTCCGGCACCAAGACAACTAACGATACGGTAGCCATCACGGCGCAACTCAGCAACATCGCCCTCTTCCAAGTAGATCATGCGCTTGGTAACCTGCAGCAACGCGGAGACATCGGAGGCAGCATAGTTGCCATCTTCACCCAGCCCTAGCAGCAGCGGCGCACCGTTGCGAGAAACAATGATACGATCCGGATGCGTCTCTTCCATTACAGCAATGGCATAAGCGCCTTGCAATTCAGCAACCGAACGGCACACCGCTTCTAATAAATCAGGAGTTTTCTCTAAGTTAAGCATGATGAGATGGGCGATAACTTCGGTGTCAGTATCAGAGACAAACTCAAAACCTGCATCCTGCAAGCGCTTATGTAACGCCTCGTGATTCTCGATGATGCCATTATGTACCACCGCGACCTTCGATACCCCACCACCGGAAAAGTGGGGGTGCGTGTTGCGCTCAGAAGGTGCGCCATGTGTAGCCCATCGGGTGTGTGCGATACCAATCTTACTTTGAAATTGCCGTTCGTTTACAAGCTTGCTGAGTTCGGCGACCCGTCCGGTGGTGCGCAATCGATTCAATCCACCATTCAGCAGCGCAATCCCAGCAGAATCATAACCACGATATTCTAGGCGATGCAAGCCTTCTAGTAACGTAGGCACAATATTATTTTTGGCTACTGCACCAACTATGCCACACATGGATGATCTTCCTTGTATCTAGGTTCCATAATCGTAAAGCGGCAAAAAATTCACCGTTTCGTGTTTCATTTTTCATCTTTCTCTTTTTTCACTGGCCTCTTCCATCCAGCAATACTCATCTGTTTGGCGCGTGACAGGGTCAGTTCCTCCGGCGGCGTGTCCCTGGTAATGGTCGACCCTGCACCTATGGTGGAACCTTTTGCTACCTTCACCGGTGCGATTAATTGCGTATTCGAACCAATAAATACATTGTCTTCAATGATAGTCTGGTGCTTGTTGGCCCCATCATAGTTGCAGGTAATTGTCCCGGCGCCAACATTGACATTCTTACCAATTGTTGTGTCACCGATATAGCTCAAGTGATTCGCCTTGCTACCGATGGCGATACTGCTGTTCTTAACTTCGACAAAGTTGCCGACATGGACCTTGTTGGCAAGTCTCGTTCCCGGACGTATACGGGAAAATGGTCCGATTCGGCAGTTTTTTCCAATATCAGCATTTTCGATCAAGCTAAATGGAAAAATTGTCGTATCTACTTCAACCTTCACATTTTTTAATATACTGTGAGCTCCCACTCTCACGCCGTCACCAAGCTTCACCAAACCCTCGAAAATACAGTTGATGTCTATTTCCACATCTTTGCCACAATCAAGTTGTCCGCGAATATCAATACGCGCAGGATCGGCCAAGGTCACACCTTGCTCGAGCAATTTATTTGCAAATTCATTTTGGTAAATTCGCTCGAGCACTACTAATTGTACCTTACTATTGACGCCCAACACCTCCCAGGTGTGGCATGGATGCGCTGCCTCAATCTTGACACCCACCGTGGTCGCCATCGCTACAATGTCGGTGAGGTAGTACTCTTTTTGTGCGTTTTTGTTTTCTAGCCTGGGCAACCAGTCATGCAAACGTGCATTAGGAACCGCCATGATACCAGTGTTAACTTCATGGATTTGTCGCTGAACTAAGCTAGCATCTTTTTCTTCGACAATAGCGGAAATCTTACCCGTTTCAACATCACGCATGATTCTGCCATAACCGGACGGCTCGTTTAGTTCCACAGTCAGCAAAACCAAATTTTCTGACGAGGCAGCTGTTATTAGCTCCTTTAGAGTTTCAACTCTGGTCAGCGGCACATCACCATATAACACCAGCGTCACACCTTTTTCGTCTAAATGCGGCAGGGATTGCATCAGCGCGTGGCCAGTACCCAATTGTGGTTCCTGTTTTACCCAAATAAGTTCATTATCGGCTATCGTTTTCGGAATGGTTTCGTCGCCATGGCCATATACCACACAAATTGTTTGCGGCAACAATGCGTGAGCCGTATCAAGCACATGGGAAAGCAATGGCTTACCTGCTAGCTGGTGCAAAACCTTGGGCAAAGCCGAGTACATGCGCTTTCCGAGTCCGGCGGCTAGAATGACGATATTTAGTTTTTGCACAACAATAACGTGTAAACAACCATTCGTAAGAAGTGTTTCACAATGGATTTCATCAAGCGATAACTTGACTACAATCTAATTAATCGGATGGGATGGTATAAAGTTTAACTTCAATTGCCACTTTTTGTAGAAATTATCGTGGAAAAATAAAAAGGCGGCAGAAGCCGCCTTTTTTGGATCCTAAATAAAACTCAGTGTGCACGTTTTCTCAATTTTTTAATCGCTGCTATCTGCGCAACAGATTCTGCCAATTCAGCCTGGGCACGAGCGTAATCCATCGTAGAGGAGCGATCTTTCATAGCCTCCTCTGCACGTGCTTTAGCTTCGATGGCTTTAGCCTCGTCGAGATCAGCGCCGCGCACGGCAGTGTCAGCAAGAATAGTCACCACACCGGGCTGTACTTCAAGCATTCCACCAGAAACATAAATTAATTCTTCCTCAGACTGATCAGGCACCTTAATCCGTACCGATCCAGGCTTTATTCTTGTAATCAATGGCGCATGACGGGGATAAATCCCCACTTCACCCATTTGTGCCGGCACAATAACAGTCTCCGCAATCCCAGAAAAGACGGACTGCTCAGCACTTACCACGTCTACATGTATTGTCATTACCATAGTCTGCTCTACTTTTACTGAATAGTCTTGGCCTTTTCAACTGCCTCTTCTATCTCGCCGACCATGTAGAAGGCTTGCTCAGGTAAGTGATCATAATCGCCATTAACGATGCCCTTGAAACCTTTGATAGTTTCTTTCAGCGATACGTATTTTCCTGGCGAACCCGTGAACACCTCTGCCACATAAAACGGCTGCGATAGAAAACGTTGGATCTTTCGCGCTCTCGCTACTGCTAGTTTGTCATCGGCAGAAAGTTCGTCCATCCCCAAAATTGCAATGATGTCACGCAATTCCTTGTAACGCTGCAGTGTCTGCTGCACATCGCGTGCGGTATTGTAGTGCTCTTCGCCAACCACCAAAGGATCAAGCTGACGCGACGTAGAATCAAGCGGATCCACTGCTGGATATATTCCTAGCGAAGCAATATCGCGCGATAACACCACGGTTGCATCTAAGTGACCAAAGGTGGTTGCTGGCGACGGATCAGTCAAGTCATCCGCTGGTACATACACGGCTTGAATCGACGTAATCGAGCCAGTTTTGGTAGAAGTAATCCGCTCTTGTAAACGCCCCATTTCTTCAGCCAACGTAGGCTGGTACCCCACTGCAGAGGGCATGCGGCCCAGCAAGGCTGACACTTCTGTTCCAGCAAGCGTGAAACGATAAATATTATCCACAAACAACAGCACATCTCGGCCTTCATCACGGAAAAATTCCGCCATGGTTAATCCGGTTAGCGCCACACGTAGCCTATTACCAGGGGGTTCGTTCATTTGGCCGTATACCAACGCCACTTTATCAAGCACGCCTGAATCTTTCATTTCATGGTAGAAGTCGTTGCCTTCACGGGTACGCTCGCCTACGCCAGCAAATACAGCAAATCCACTGTGCTCAGTAGCGATGTTACGGATCAATTCCATCATATTAACGGTCTTGCCCACACCTGCTCCGCCGAACAGACCCACCTTACCGCCCTTGGCAAAAGGACAGATCAAATCGATAACCTTGATCCCGGTTTCCAGCAATTCAGTGGATGCTGATAGCTCATCAAATGCCGGTGCCGTACGGTGAATCGACATAGATTTTTCTGCGCCGATGGGGCCCATCTCGTCAATTGGCCTACCTAGCACGTCCATGATGCGACCCAATGTCTTGGGACCCACCGGCACCATAATTGGTGTGCGAGTGTTGGTTACCGCCATTCCACGACGCAGCCCATCTGAGGAACCAAGTGCAATCGTGCGCACTATACCGTCACCCAATTGCTGCTGTACTTCGAGAGTGAGTTCTGTTTTTTCCATTATCAGTGCGTCATACACTTTTGGCATTGATTCACGCGAAAATTCAACATCAACTACCGCGCCGATACACTGAACAATTTTTCCTTGGTCCATGGTTGTTCCTTAAATGCTAAATCAAAATTATTAAACTGCTGCAGCGCCGCCTACTATTTCAGAAATCTCTTTCGTAATAGCTGCCTGACGGGTCTTGTTGTAAATTAAAGTCAATTCGTCAATCACGTCGCCTGCATTATCTGATGCGGCCTTCATTGCGACCATCCGGGCTGATTGTTCGGAAGCTAAGTTTTCCGTCAACGACTGATAAATTAGTGCTTCGATATAGCGCACCATGATGTCATCAATAACCGTCTTAGCATCAGGCTCGTAAATGTAGTCCCATATCCCGCCCTGAACCCCATGATCCTGGCGATCATTTTCACCTACACTACCCTGAAGTCGCGCATCAGACAGTGGCAGCAATTTTTCCATTATGGGCTCTTGTTTCATAGCGTTAATGAAGCGGGTGTAAAAAATAAATACCTGGTCGAAGCGATCCTGAGTGTAACCATCAAGTATGATTTTCACTGCACCGATAAGTTTTTCCAAGTGTGGAGCGTCACCCAACCCAACGACATTCGAAACCACATTGGCTCCAAGACGGGTCATAAAACCCAAACTTTTATTTCCGATACAGCAAACTTCAATCTGCTCGTTCTCATCCTCCCACGCTTTCATTTTTGCCAGTGCCAAGCGCAGAACGTTAGTGTTGAGTCCACCACACAAACCCTTGTCGGACGTGACCACAATAATACCGATACGTTTGACTGTATCCCGTTCCACCAAAAAGGGGTGGCGATATTCGCTATTGGCTCGACTCATGTGTGCTGCGATATTGCGGATTTTGTCACCGTAAGGACGTGCTTTTCTCATCCGATCTTGCGCCTTACGCATTTTAGAGGCCGCCACCATTTCCATCGCGCGCGTGATCTTTTGTGTATTTTTTACACTTTTGATCTTGTTCCGTATTTCTCTGCTTCCAGCCATCGGTTAATACGATCCACTTGTCTTAAAGTCCTGAACTGCCATGTCGAGTTCTTTCTCAGTTTCAGCATCGAGATCTTTACTGGTCTCAATCTTGTCCATGATGGCACTGTATTTACCCCGCATATGGCCTCTCAGCGCCGTCTCAAATGCTAGCGCGCGCTTTACTTCCACATCATCTAGATAACCCTTATTGACAGCAAACAACGTGAGCGCCATTTCAGACACACTCAAAGTAGCATATTGAGCCTGCTTCATCAGTTCCGTTACCATTCTGCCGCGCTCCAATTGCCTACGGGTAACATCGTCAAGATCTGAAGCAAATTGTGCGAATGCTGCAAGTTCACGATACTGTGCCAACGCCAAACGTATGCCGCCCCCTAGTTTTTTGATAATTTTGGTTTGTGCCGCACCACCTACACGCGACACCGAAATCCCTGCGTTAATCGCAGGACGAATACCAGCATTGAACAAATCAGTGTCCAGAAAGATCTGGCCGTCAGTAATTGAAATTACGTTGGTAGGAACAAAAGCGGTAACGTCACCCGCCTGGGTCTCGATTATAGGCAACGCCGTTAGCGAACCAGTCTTACCTTTAACCTCTCCGTTAGTAGCTTTTTCCACATATGCCACACTAACTCTAGCGCCACGCTCCAACAAACGTGAGTGCAGGTAAAACAAGTCACCGGGGTAGGCCTCGCGACCAGGTGGACGGCGGAGCAACAATGAAATTTGTCGGTATGCCCAAGCTTGCTTGGTTAAGTCGTCATAAATAATAAGGGCATCTTCACCCTTGTCACGGAAATATTCGCCCATGGTGCAGCCGGAATAGGGTGCAATAAATTGCATTGCTGCCGATTCGGATGCAGTTGCAGCTAATACAATGGTGTATTCCATAGCGCCATGTTCTTCTAGCTTGCGTACTACGTTTGCAATAGACGAAGCTTTTTGTCCGATTGCAACATAGATGCAGGTCATGTTTTCACCCTTCTGATTGATGATTGTATCAATCGCAACTGCGGTTTTACCAGTTTGGCGGTCACCAATGATCAATTCACGCTGACCCCGTCCAATAGGAACCATGGCATCAATTGACTTCAACCCAGACTGCACCGGCTGATCCACCGACTGACGCCAGATCACCCCTGGCGCAATTTTCTCGATCGGTTCAGAATCCTGCGCTGTTATTGGACCCTTGCCGTCTATAGGCTGCCCCAGCGCGTTGACAACACGACCAATTAGCCCTTTACCTACTGGCACCTCCAAAATACGGCTGGTACACTTAACAATATCACCCTCGGTAATGTGCTCATATGCGCCTAGAATCACTGCACCTACGGAATCGCGCTCAAGATTAAGCGCGAGACCAAAAGTGTTACCAGGAAACTCCAACATCTCGCCTTGCATCACGTCAGACAATCCGTGAACACGCACAATCCCGTCGGTCACTGAGATGATAGTACCCTGAGTACGGACTTCCGAAGTGGCATCAAGCCCCTCTATCTTGCTTTTAATCAGCTCGCTGATTTCAGATGGATTTAACTGCATTTCTTATAACTCCTAGCTTTTAAGCGCAACGGACATAGCTTCCAGTTTTCCGCGCACGGAAGCGTCAAATACTTCGTCGCCGATTTCAACTTTTACCCCACCTATCAATTCCGGATTTACATTTACTTTGGCCTCTATTTTTCGCTTAAATTTAGACTCGAGGCCTACTACCAAGTCTTTTAATTGACGGTCAGTCATGGCAAATGCGGAAGAAACTTTTGCCTCCAGCACACCTTCGTGTTGTGCCTTCAACTGCTCAAACAAATCACTCACTTGGGGCAATACTTTGACCCGCTTGCTTTCCACCAACAGCAAAATAAAATTACGACCTTCGTTGCTGAGTTCGTCACCACATATACCGAGAAGTAATTCGCCCAGATGCTTGGCGGAAACCCCTGGGTTGCTGAGGAGAGCAAGAATACGTTCGTCACCAGCTACAATCGCAGCGAATTGCAGCATGTCAGACCAGGCGGGCAGTGTATTGTCCGCCCTAGCCAACCTGAAGACCGCTTCGGCATAGGGGCGTGCAATTGTGAGCGCTTCAGCCATTGCCTATAGCTCCGCTTTAATAGTTGCAAGCAAATCAGCGTGAGTTTTAGCATTTACTTCGCGATGCAGAATTTTCGCCGCGCCCGCCACAGCCAAATCAGCTACATGCTGACGTAACATTTCTCTAGCACGAAACACTTCCTGTTCAACTTCTGCCTTCGCGCCAACAAGAATTCGATTACCTTCTTCCTTGGCAATCTCCTTTGCTTCCTCGACGACCTGGGATGAGCGTTTTTCCGCTTGGGTAATGATCTCGGATGCTCTCTGCTTTGCTTCACGCAGTTTTTCTGCAGCATGCTTAGAAGCCAGCTCCAGCTCCTGTTTTCCACGCTCTCCTGCAGCCAAGCCATCTGCAATTTGTTTCTTGCGATCGCTAAGTGACTGCATGATGGGTGGCCACACAAATTTCATACAGAACCAGACGAACAGGATGAACATGATCGTTTGCCCGAGCAGGGTAGCATTGATATTCATTTACGGACCTTTCTTGAATAATGGACGATGATTTTGGCTCTAACCGCCAACTACCGCAAATAGAATATACATGGAAATACCTACGGCAATCATTGGTACAGCGTCGACCAGACCCATGACAATAAAAAACTGCACACGTAACATTGGAATCAGTTCCGGCTGACGTGCCGCACCCTCAAGGAATCGTCCACCCAAAATGCCGATACCAACTGCAGCACCGAGCGCACCTAGGCCCATCATGATCGCGCCAGCGATATACAATAGTGATTGTTCCACAAAGTTCTCCTATAAATAAAATGATGCGAAAATCAATGATGTTCCTGGTGTGCCATATCCAGATAAACAATAGTAAGCGTCATGAATATAAAAGCCTGCAGCGTGATGATTAGGATGTGAAAAATTGCCCACCCCAAGGATAGTAGAACTTGCGTTCCAAACAATACCGAGTTACCTACACTGGCAACAGCCCACGCGCCCCCCATTAGTGCCAGCAAAATAAAAATCATCTCGCCTGCATACATGTTGCCAAACAATCGCAATGAGAGAGAGAGCGGCTTAGCGATTAAGTTTACGCCTTCTAATAAAAGATTAATCGGGACAAAGACAGTTTTTATCACCGGATTATTGCTGCTGAAAGGCTGTAGGGCAAGTTCACCAGCAAATCCACTCACACCTTTAATTTTGATACTGTAATAAATCACCAGAATAAATATCGCTATGGACATGCCAAATGTTGCATTAGGATCCGTGGTAGGAACCACTTTCAGGAAAGGAAGACCGAGAGCATGAGCCACCACCGGCAAATAATCTATGGGCACCAAATCCATTAGATTCATCAAAAAAATCCATATGAAAATGGTCAGCGCCAACGGTGCAACCATTTTATTACGGCCACTGAATGAGCCACGCACACTAGTGTCAATGAACTCAATAATCCATTCGACGAAATTTTGAGAGCCACCTGGCACATTGATAGTTGCGTTTTTTGCGACTCTGGAAAAAAAATAAAGAAAAAGAACGCCAAGCAAAAATGCAACTCCTAACGTGTCCAGATTAATCGCCCAAAACCCCATAGCTTTAGCCTGTTCGGGATCTTGCGCGAGCCCTAAGGTACCATCTGGCAACTTGCCAAAAGTTAGGTTTTGGAGGTGGTGCTTGATATATTCAGTTGAGGTAATCGATTCGCTGGCCATAAATACTTTATTATATTTTACTTTAGTTGTTTTTTTCGCGTTGTAAGGGGGGCGATCACCCATGCCAATTGACTCGCCACAAAGCCGATCAAAACAGCGGCAGAGACAAGATTAAACGGCCCCATCCCTAGCGCGAGAAACGTACATACAACCAAAAAACGCTCCAAACTGGAGCGATAAAATAACCACAAGTGCTGATGTGTTCCCAGTAGTATTTTCTGTTCGCTACGTCGCATTCGCCAAAGCAACAATAACGTGCCCATCAACGCGACTAACCCGCCGTATAATGCTGCCTTTGCTACCGCCTCCCCTTGCAGCACATAACCCAGCACCCCAGCCACAACCGAAGTTACAATCTGCAGCCATGCGGTGCGGTGTACGCTGGATTCCATTACCGGAGCTCAACGCTTAAAATGGTAAATTCTAATGTTTCATGGAAAAACTGTCAAGGGACAACCTCTGACAACCTCTAGGAGATGATAAAAAATATATTCTCTCAGAGTCGCCGAGGAGCAAAGTTCGAGACCAAAAATGAAAGACCTCTATATCAAGAAAACTTCAAATGCTCTATTCCTGAACTCAGGTCTGCGTCCTTCGCATTCGCTCCCTTGAGTTTAATTTGCAAACGTAGCTCGTTCATGGAATCGGCATTCCTTATGGCATCCTCATAACTGATCTTACCAGCTTCATAAAGCTCGAACAACGCTGTGTCAAAAGTCTGCATACCTAGTTCGCGAGATCTTTTCATGATTTCCTTGATCTCGTGAATATCACCCTTAAGGATTAGATCCGAAATCAACGGGGATTCAAGCAAGATTTCAAACGCTGCTACCCGCCCCTTGCCTGCTTTTATGGGGAGCAACCGCTGAGCAACTAACGCTTTCATATTTAACGATAAATCCATCAGCAATTGCATTCTGCGCTCTTCAGGGAAGAAATTGATTATGCGGTCAAGCGCCTGATTAGCATTGTTGGCATGCAACGTACCCATGCACAGATGCCCAGTTTCGGAAAAGGTAATTGCATGCTCCATGGTCTCGCGCGCACGAATCTCACCTATCAGGATCACATCGGGAGCCTGGCGCAAGGTGTTTTTCAGTGCAGATTCCCACGACTCCGTGTCTATCCCTACCTCGCGCTGAGTTATCATGCAGTTAATGTGCTCATGCACATATTCCACAGGATCTTCGATGGTAATAATATGACCATGACTATTTTGGTTACGATATCCAATCATTGCCGCCAACGAAGTAGATTTACCAGAACCGGTGGCGCCGACAAAAATTACCAGACCCCGCTTGCTCATTGCCACATCTTTTAGTACCGGCGGCAGCCCTAACTCGTCAAATGTTGGGATCACAGTGGTAATAGTACGCAACACCATTCCCGCACACTGCTGCTGGATGAAGGCGTTGACACGGAAACGTCCTATGCTAGGCGGGTGGATGGCAAAGTTGCATTCCTTAGTAGCTCCGAACTCGGCTGTTTGTTTTTCGTCCATAATGGCGCGCACTAGTTCCAAAGTATGCTGCGGCGTCAACGGCTGCTTGGACACCGGAACCATTTTTCCATCGATCTTGAAGGAGGGCGGGAGACCGGCAGTAATGAACACATCTGATGCTTTTTTGCTGAGCATTAAACGCAGCAGATCAAATACAAATTTTGTTGCCTGATCTTGTTCCATGATTTATCCCTGAATTTCTCTATTTCTCGACCATACTTAGGTGAATAATCGTCAACCTGGAAAACTTTCTTTGTTCGCGGCCTTGGTGCGAGCTTCAGCATTGGTAATGAGATTACGTTTCACCAAGTCCGTCAGATTTTGATCTAGTGTTTGCATGCCCACACCTTGGCTGGTTTGGATTGTTGAATACATTTGTGCCACCTTTCCTTCGCGAATCAGATTGCGGATTGCTGGGGTACCAATCATGATTTCGTGAGCCGCTACTCGGCCGGTGCCATCTTTGGTCTTGCACAGCGTCTGTGAAATCACTGCGCGCAGCGATTCTGATAGCATTGCGCGCATCATTTCCTTCTCCTGTGCTGGGAATACATCGATGATCCGGTCGATGGTCTTGGCAGCAGAGCTCGTGTGGAGTGTGCCAAACACCAAATGTCCGGTTTCTGCTGCAGTCATAGCTAAGCGAATAGTTTCCAAGTCGCGCATCTCACCAACTAGAATGATGTCAGGGTCTTCCCGCAATGCTGAGCGTAGCGCATTGCTAAAACTATGGGTGTCACGCCCAATTTCTCGCTGGTTAATAAGACAATTCTTGGGTTCGTGCACGAATTCGATCGGATCTTCAAGCGTCAATATGTGTGCGTGTTCTTTCTCGTTAATGTCATTAATCATTGCTGCTAAGGTTGTGGATTTACCAGAACCGGTAGGACCGGTCACCAACACTACACCACGTGGTTGTTGGGCAATTTCGGCAAATATCTTTGGCGCCTTAAGGTCCTCTAGACTTAACACATTCGAAGGAATAGTCCTTAGAACTGCGGCTGCGCCGCGCTGGGTATTGTAGGCATTTACCCGGAAACGCGCCAGATTAGGAACGTCGAAGGAAAAGTCGCATTCCAGATCTTCCTCATAGGATTTTCGCTGGCCATCGTTCATGATGTCATACACCATTTCGTGAACGTCTTTGTGCTCCATAGCTGGTAAGTTGATACGCCTGATTTCGCCATGTACTCGGATCATTGGCGCCATTCCCGCAGACAGATGTAAATCTGAAGCCTTGTTCTTGACCGCAAAGGAGAGTAGTTCTACTATGTTCATAGTGGCGCCCCGGTAACCAACGTTAATTATGTATTACGGCTCTAACCTCTCAAAATTGAGCAGGCTGTGAGAATTATGTTCAAGACGAAGCAACATAATGAGGCAACATATGGTCTGAGCCGACTCAGGAAAGCGAGTCAAGCTCGCAGGTTATGGTAACAATAGCCTCTACCTTACAGGCCGTAAAGACGCGAATCGCCAAAGCTGCACAAAACACCGGTCGACAGCCAGATGAAATCATGCTGCTGGCAGCGAGTAAAACCAACACCGCCGAGCAAGTGAAGGAAGCGTGGCTCGCAGGACAAACCATTTTCGGTGAAAATTACCTTCAGGAAGCACTGGAAAAAATATTTGTGCTTTCTGATTTGCCCATCGAATGGCATTTCATTGGACCCATACAGAGCAATAAAACAAGACGTATAGCGGAGAACTTTGCTTGGGTCCACAGTGTGGACAGAAAGAAAATTGCCGACCGCTTGTCGCGGGACAGGCCCGAAACGCTACCTCCACTTCAAATCTGTATACAAGTAAACGTAAGTGGAGAGGACACCAAAAGCGGCGTGTCACCTAAATTTGCGGCCGACCTTGCGGCTTATGTGGTAGGGCTGCCCCGCCTGAGACTACGCGGACTAATGGCCGTTCCCGAGCTTACTACCGCCACTGCCTTGCAGCGTAGCCAGTTTCGTATGTTACGGAATATGTACGATCAACTCAGGCAGGATGGGTTTGATCTTGACACTCTCTCAATGGGCATGTCAGAGGATATGGATAACGCCATCGCAGAAGGTTCGACCATTGTGCGAGTCGGTACAGCGATTTTTGGACCAAGACGTTACCCTATACCTGAGGAGCTTGCTGCCCGCGCAACACGTTGAGAGCAAGATACTTATCTTTCAATTGCCCTTTAGTCTCTATGATGTCTGGGTTAATGATAATACAGTCTACCGGGCACACCTCGACACATTGTGCTGTTTCATAATGTCCCACGCATTCGGTGCATGAGGTGGGTTCAATTACGTAGATTTCCTCACCCTGTGAAATCGCACTATTAGGACATTCCGGCTCACATACATCACAATTGATACATTCGTCAGTAATCATTAAAGCCATATAAACCTCTCAAAAATCACATCCCAGCCTTGATACGTAACTGCGCTGAGATCAGGGGATGCACGAACTTGTCGACATTACCACCAAGTAGAGCAATTTCCCGCACGATGGTTGCGGAAATAAACATATATTGTTCAGATGGAGTCATGAATACAGTTTCAACATCGGGATACATGCTGCGATTCATGCCCGCCATCTGAAACTCGTATTCAAAATCAGACACTGCACGTAACCCACGCAGAATCACTCTGGCGTTCTGTTGCTGTAAAAATTCCATCAATAATCCAGAAAATACCATCACCTCTACATTGGGACAATCTGTTAACACCTCTCTCGCCATTTTCACACGCTCATCTAAGCTAAAAAATGGTTCTTTGCCGCTACTCTGGGCTATTGCCACCACCACTTGGTCGAATAAACGTGAAGCACGCCGAACCAGATCCTCGTGACCGCGAGTGATGGGATCGAAGGTACCAGGATAGATGGCTTTATCCATTTTTCTCATATCTTAATAATTGATAACGTACTTTGCCTGCCCGACCGCCGCGCCAAACCAACCAGCCACCATCCAGCTCCGAGAAATTATCGTCCTCCACATAGACCAGCCCATCCTTGGCAAGATGTAGTGGCAACAGGGGCAGCAATTCGGGCAACAACCCCAGCCGATAAGGTGGATCAAGAAAAATCACGTCAAATTGCCGCTGGTCAGACATGATGAATTCTAGCGCATCCATCATCAGCAATTCTATTTGATCTGCTCGCAGTTTTTGCAAATTGGTCTGCAACACACTATATACCGTGGGACTAGATTCCACCATCACTACGCGCTTGGAACCGCGGGATGCGGCCTCAATGCCCATCGCTCCGCTACCAGCAAACAAATCTAGACAAGTTCTGCCACTCATATCCTGTCCTAACCAGTTGAAAACCGTCTCGCGTACCCGATCAGGCGTAGGACGTAAACCTGCGCTACGCGGGAAGGTAATTATGCGGCTGCGCCATTTTCCGCCGATTACACGAACTTTGTTTTGAATTAATGGCACTCAGTGAGGAATTCTGGAGAAAACATTTACAAACAGACTGTCTTTGAAAAGTTTTTCCTATTTCTCTTCTGCTGCTCCCACTACGACCGTTACCATCCCTTCTGGGTGGATACGTCGCTGGAAAGCCTCCCTGATCTGCTCCACGGTTACTTTATCCACCGCACTGACGTAGTCCTCTAAGTAGGTGAGGGGGAGATTATAGAAACCAATCATGGCAAGATACCTCAAGATTTTCTTATTACTATCTATGCGTAGAGGAAAACCGCCAACGATGTTCCCCCTAGCTGCGGTCAATTCCTTCTCAGTTGGGCCACCAGCTATAAAATCAGCTAACACCTTTTGAGTAATCATTAGGGCTTCCTCGGCCTGCTCCTTCTTAGTCTGCAGGCCAATCTGGAATGGACCCGCCTGCTTTAGTGGAAGAAAGCTGCTGCGAACACTGTAGGCTAGCCCACGTTTCTGACGGATTTCCTCCATCAGGCGCGATGCAAATCCGCCACCGCCAAGTATGTAATTCCCGACTACCAGTGGATAATAATCAGGGTCATCACGTTGCAGCCCAGGATAAGCTAACAGAATATGGCTTTGCGACGCAGGATGAGTAATTCTTTTAGTGCCCGCTACAGGCTTTACTACTGGTGGCAAATTATCGACAGCTTTACCTTGTGGTAAATCCTTAGACAGAGCCTCGGCAATAGCAGCTGCTTCGGTACGACTAACATCACCCATGATTGACACTACCGCATTCGTAGCCACATAATGAGATTGATAAAAATCCACCAAATCTCTACGCCGCAATGTTTTTAATGCGGCCACTTCACCCGAACTGCGTAACCCGTAGGGATGATTACCATAAAGCATTTTCATTAGTATACGATCTGCAATATAGCCTGGTTTGGTTTCTGCTTCTTTCAATCTCGCGATTACTCGTGCTCTTTCTCGTAGCATAATGTTTTCAGGGAATTCTGGGTGTTGTATCACTCTAGAGAGGATGTCCAGCGCTTGATCGCGTTCACGTTTACTGCTTAAAGTTCGTAGCGAAATACCAGCACGATCCCGATCAAAGCGGGCACTTAATTGCGCACCAACATCGGCTAATGCCTTTGAAATTTTGTCTTCAGACAAGCCGCCTGCTCCAAGATCGAGTAGATGCAACGTCAGACTAGCACAACCTGATTTTGCTGGCGTATCAGCACTACTGCCTGCACTGAAATCAACGTTTATATCGAGTATCGGCAAACTGCGACTCTCAACAAAATATACCCGTGCACCAGAAGGTGTTTGCCAGTGTTGGATGGGAAGAATGGCAAGCGCCCATTGCGAGTAAATGCCCAAGAGCAAGATAAGTAAAAAGCGCGCTACTTGCATCGAAAACCCCTTTTAAAGTGCCTTTCAAATCAGATTAAGTCCAAATAATCTATATATCTTTCAATACTCATCCAAATATGATTTTCACTTTTGCGCTTAATGCCGCAATCCACCGGGAACAATGAAAGATTTTTGTTCCAGTGGCTGTGGATCAAGCACTGCTACTGTCAGACTGTCCTCTATCAAATATTTCATTGCTACATCGCGTACTTGCTCGGCAGTAACGACCTGTAGCTTTTTTAAAATCGTATCAAGATCGTGATAAGACAGACCAATAGACTCCAACTGGCCGATCTGCATCGCTTGATAAAATATCGAATCAAGCTGAAATACGTGGCCAGACATCACCTGAGCCTTGACACGTGCAAGCTCCTCTTCAGTCACACCATCACGTATAAGTTTTTCAACCTCACCACGCAAGGCCACTTCTAGTTCCACCACCGATTTCCCTTCACTTGGTGTGCCGTTGAGAAAAAACATACCGGGGCCACGCCCGGTAGAATCGTAGCTTGCACTTATCGAACTGGCTATGTGCTGCTCACGCACTATCTCTTTGTTGAGTCGAGCAGATTCGTTACCATCCAACACCCCTACAAGTATCTCCAGCGCATAGGGCTCCCAGTCAGCATTAGCATCGCGCAACACCGGCGCATGATAGCCCATTACGAGGTAAGGCAACCGTGCCGGAGCCTTTACCATCAACCGTTTGATCCCAGCTTGTAGCGGCTCAACCTGTGGCTTACGTGAAGCCAAAGATAATAGTGGCCGAGATTTAATCTTGCCATAATATTTTTGCGCCAAGGAAAATACATCATTCGGGTTAACGTCCCCCACTACTACCAACACAGCGTTGTTGGGTGCATACCAACGGTCATACCACTCCTGAGCATCGCGAACACTCATGTTCTCCAAGTCGTTCATCCAACCAATAATTGGGTGTCTATATGGATGTGATTGATATGCGATGGCCATCATTTTCTCATGTACCAGTGAGCGAGGTTGATCATCGGTGCGTAGCCGCCGCTCCTCCATCACTACCTTGATTTCTTTGGAAAATTCTTCTTTGGTCAATCTCAAGTTACGCATCCGGTCAGCTTCCAGGTTCATTGCTAACGGTAGTTTGGATTTGTGCAATTGCTGAAAATACGCAGTGTAATCGCGAGAGGTAAATGCATTATCGCGCCCACCTACTGCTGCAATTTGCTTAGAAAATTCGCCACTGCTAACTTTTTTGGTTCCCTTAAACATCATATGCTCCAACACATGGGCAACACCTGTGGTACCGTTCGACTCATCAACGCTACCAACCTTGTACCAGATTTGAGAGACAACTACTGGTGAGCGGTGGTCTTCCCTGACAATTAGCTTAAGGCCGTTGGCAAGCATGTATTCGTGTGGATTAGCGGAAGCCTCAAACGAAATCAGTGAAACCAGCACCAAAGCAGCAGCTTGTAATCTAAGAGAATGGAAGACGGCATAAACACAGAAACTAAATTTCATTTTTTAATAGCCCAAGTTTAAGTAAACGGAATAAAATCACACTTGCATATTCCAATAACGAACTGAAACCAATATGACAGCCTACCAGAATGCTAAGTTTCTTCAAATCTAAGAATGACTCTGCCCCAGACGAGACTTTGACCACTAACTGGGCAACCAACCTCAGACGAAGCCTCTCCCACACCCGGGAGAATCTTGGCAAACAGTTATCCAACGTACTCGGTGGCGGTAAGATAGATGAAGCCATCTACGAAGAATTGGAAACTGTATTGCTCACCGCCGATATTGGTATAAATGCGACTACTTGGTTGCTTGATACGCTACGTAAGCAAGTCAAGCAAGATGGCCTGACCGATGCAACGCAATTAAAAGGAGCGCTGAAAGAAGCGCTGATTGCGTTGCTTGCACCGCTTGCGCGCCCCCTTGATACTAGCACGAAAAAACCGTTCATCATCATGCTGACGGGTGTAAACGGTGTGGGGAAAACCACCTCCATCGGCAAACTTGCCCATTACTTTCGGTCTCAAGAGAAATCAGTGCTGCTTGCCGCTGGTGACACCTTCCGTGCCGCAGCACGTGAGCAGCTCATGATTTGGGGTGAGCGCAACAATGTTTCCGTCGTTTCACAGGAGAATAGTAATCAGCAAAAAGGCGATCCAGCAGCGGTGATATTCGATGCGATCAACGCTGCCAAGGCACGCAGTATAGACATCGTATTGGCAGACACTGCTGGGCGTCTCACCACACAGTTACACCTAATGGAGGAAATTAAAAAAATCAAGCGCGTCATTGCTAAAGCTAATACGGACGCACCACATGAAGTGTTGTTGGTACTGGATGCTAACACTGGTCAGAATGCGATTAGCCAGGTAAAAGCGTTCGATGACGCGCTAGGTGTCACCGGCCTTATACTTACTAAGCTTGATGGCACTGCCAAGGGAGGCGTAATAGCTGCTATCGCCAGGCAACGTCAGCAGAACCCAATTCCACTGCGCTTTATCGGAGTAGGCGAGGACATGAAAGATTTAAGGCTATTTGACGCAAGAGAATTTGTGGACGCCTTGTTCGATTGATTTTCACCATAGTTCTCCCTGCATTTCCGTAATTTGGATACTTTTCAAATATGATCAGCTTTAGCAACGTCTATAAGCGTTACCCAAACGGGTTTGATGCGCTAAAGAACATTGATTTCACCATTAAACTGGGAGAGATGGTTTTTATTACCGGACATTCAGGCGCTGGCAAAAGCACACTTTTGAGGCTGATTGCAGCTATCGAACGTCCCACCATCGGCGGCATCATTGTTAATAACAAGAATGTTGGTATGCTCAAACGCCGTGCAATTCCATTTCTGCGACGCAATCTTGGAATGGTTTTCCAGGATCAAAAAATTTTGTTCGATCGTTCCGTATTCGATAACGTATTATTGCCGTTGCAAATTTGCGGTTTTGATCACCGGTCAGCAACCGGACGAGTGCGCGCGGCTCTCGACAAGGTAGGATTGTTGAACAGGGAAAAAGCGCGCCCTATTACACTCTCTGGGGGTGAACGACAGCGATTATGTATTGCCCGTGCTGTAGTTAATCGCCCTTCTATTCTGATCGCTGATGAGCCGACTGCTAATCTTGATGCTGACTACACCAAGGACATCATAAACATGTTCAAGTCGTTTCATCAGGTAGGAGTAACGATTCTAATCGCCATTCCTGATACAAGGCTACTTGACGGCTCCCAGCAACGCATTCTAGCTCTAAATCACGGGAAGCTAGCGACATGAACACGTGGCTTTCTCTTCATTGGCATGCCTTTTTCCTAGCACTGCGGCGGTTAGCAAGCACGCCGTACGCCAGCCTGCTCAACATTATCGTAATAGGGGTTGCCTTCAGTCTACCCACAGGAGTTTACATACTGCTGGAAAACCTTCAGACTTTTTCAGGACAGACGTCAGGGGAACCACAATTAAGCCTGTTTCTAGAGCTGGATACAGACAAAGCTACGATAGCGAAAATTGAATCACGCCTGAAACAACATCCGCAAGTAGCTAATTTCCAATTCATTTCCAAGGACAGCGCTTTGAAACAGCTTAAGCAAGGAAGTGGGCTGACTGACGTAGTGGATAGCTTAACGCAAAATCCGCTACCCGATGCTTTCATAATTAATGCCAAGAGTGCCGCACCCGAAGTACTAGAGCAATTACGTGCCGAAATACAGAAGTGGCCCAAGGCAGAACATGTACAACTCGACTCTGCCTGGACGAAGCGGCTGGAAGCACTACTCAAACTTGGGCAGCTAGCAGTACTGATACTTACTGCCCTACTAAGTTTTGCGTTAGTAGTAGTAACTTTCAACACCATTCGTTTACAAATTCTTACGAAACGTGACGAGATCGAGGTGTCAAAATTGATTGGCGCAACCAGTGGCTTCATACGTCGCCCATTTCTTTATTTTGGTGCAATTCAAGGGGTAGCAGGGGGAGTTATAGCATGGCTTATCATTGCTATTGTAATTCACTTAATAAATAGCGAATTGACGAATTTGGTACAGCTCTATGCGATTGATTTGCACTTGTACCATCTTTCTTTCGAAGACAGTATCAGTTTGTTACTATTTTCATCCTGGCTAGGCTGGATAGGAGCGTGGCTGTCCGTTGCAAGTCATCTCTGGCAAATAGAACCTAAGTAGTTCAACAAGTTATCATGCTTCCCCTGGGAACTTTTCGAGATAATTAGCACTCTCAGTAATAGAGTGCTAAAATCATCGTTAAGATAGGAGGAGGGGAAAATGACTTTTGCTTTAGCGATGCCCACGACTAGCGGCAGTATTGAAAACTATATCCAGTCTGCTAATCGTTTTCCTATTCTTTCCCAAGAAGAGGAGACCCGCCTCGCACGACGCCTGAGAGACGAGGACGATATAAACGCCGCACGCCAATTAGTGCTATCGCACTTGCGCGTGGTAGTTTCCATCGCTCGCGGCTACAAAGGCTATGGCCTGCCACAGGCTGACCTGATTCAGGAGGGCAACATTGGGTTGATGAAAGCGGTCAAACGCTATGACCCAGAACGCGGTGTGCGACTAGTATCGTTCGCAGTGCACTGGATCAAGGCGGAAATCAATGAGTTCATACTACGAAACTGGCGACTAGTAAAAATTGCAGCTACAAAAGCGCAACGCAAACTATTCTTTAACCTGCGAAGCATGAAACAGAGTCTGGACACTATGAACCCGAAAGAAGTTACTGCCGTGGCAAAGCAACTGGGCGTCAAAGCCAAAGAAGTGGTGGAAATGGAAACTCGCTTTAGCGGACGTGACATTTCTATTGAGCCTTTGTCTCAAGACAATGATGAGACATGCAGTTACAGCCCTATTGCTTATCTTACCAATGGTGATGAACCATCAAAGGTGTTGGAAACCCAACAAAATAGCCAACTGCGTGACAAAGGATTAGAACATGCACTGGCTAACTTAGATACACGTAGCCGCCGCATTATCGAGGCCCGCTGGCTGCGGGAAAAGGGCACTCTAACACTTCATAAACTCGCCGATGAGCTGGGAGTATCCGCCGAACGTATCCGCCAAATCGAAGTTAAAGCAATGCAAAAAATGCGAATGGTAATGAAGCCAGTCGTATAAATAGCCATAAGAAACGGGGCCCGAGGGCCCCGTTTCATGCTGTTTTAATTTATTCTACGGATGTGTGACTGCAATTCTCTTTGGCAGGACAGCTTCCCGCTTCGGAATAATGATCTCTAGTACACCATCTTTAGATTTTGCTGATATCGCATCCGAATTTGCCGTGTCGGGCAAGCTAAAACGCCGGTGGAAAGAACCAAAAGTACGTTCAACCCGTTTATAGCCTTCTTTTTCGGCTGTTTCTTCAGTTTTCTTTTCGCCCTTGATGGTAAGCACTCCATCTTCCATGCTCACATCTGTATCCTCAGGCTTGACTCCTGGAAGATCTGCATACAGGACATATTTATCAGACTCCTCCTTGATATCTACAGACGGCGCCCACGCTGCTGTGGCCATTGATCCCTCACTGGAACCCCATATCATTTCTCTATGTAATTGATTTAGCCAGCCTAACGGTTCATAACGAGTAATTGTCATAATAGCCTCCATATAATTATTTCTTTCTATCAAACAATACTGGAATATCACTTGCACCAGTTCTTAGTATTTAATATGGGGCCATTTTCTATCTTTTCAAGTAACGCAAGCTGTGTATAAATTCATGAAGCTCAATCAACTTAGAAACCATACG
>SMVA01382799.1_pt1 | contig 38350 bp, 32 predicted proteins | sample 2456451 | NCBI WGS metagenome assembly SMVA01 (sample SAMN11095933, study PRJNA526329) | marine sediment metagenome | biome: Marine sediment; feature: Surficial sediment; material: Deep marine sediment; isolation source: Hadal surficial sediment | place: Pacific Ocean | collected 2014-05 | depth...
GCAGTGCCCAAACTTACAGGCGCTACTTGATATGGCTGAGGATTCCGTCCAACTCATCCAGGCTGTTATAGCTGAACACCAGTTTGCCCCTGCCTTTGGCCGTGTGGTTTATCTGTACCTTGGCCCCTGTTTTTTGTGATAAATCATCCTGTAATTGCCGTATATTGGGGTCCAGCTTTTTCTCTACCACCGGATTATCCTTTTTTTCCAACGCTGTGCGCACCAGCGCCTCCGTTTGCCGCACCGACAGCCCTCTGGCTACCACAAGCCTGGCACTCCGGGATTGCTCCAGCGCAGACAGTGCCAATAAAGCTCGGGCGTGACCCATTTCCAGGTCGCCGTGTTCCAGCAGCCTGCGAACATCCTCCTCCAGGGTCATTAAACGCAGCAAATTAGCCACAGTAGAGCGGCTCTTGCCCACCGCGGTGGCCACTTCCTGTTGGGTCAACTCAAACTCCTGCTGCAGGCGCTGCAGGGAACTGGCCTCCTCTATGGGGTTCAGGTCTTCGCGCTGAATATTTTCAATCAGGGCCATGGCGATGGCGGTCTCATCCCCAACATTTCTCACAATAACGGGAATTTCATCCAGGCCCGCCAACTGGGTGGCACGCCAGCGTCGCTCACCGGCTATAATTTCGTATTTCTTATCGGAGATAGCGCGGACAATTATGGGCTGCATAACACCCTGAACCTTAATACTGTCCGCCAGCTCCTGCAGCGACTCCGGGTGCATATCCCTGCGCGGCTGGTATTTACCACGCTGAATCAGGTCCACCGCCAGTATTTTTAGTTGCCTGCCCGTCTCACTGTCGGCAGACGCCGGGGCAGTGCTGGAGCCCAATAGTGCATCCAGTCCCCTACCTAATCCGCGCTTTCTCGCTGCCATCTATGCTGTCTCCGGTTGGGTTAAATAGTTACGGCTGCTAGCGCCAGGCCAGTTCGTGGGCCGCATTAATACGTTTTTCTTCGCGCCGAATGATTTCTCCTGCGAATGCCATATAGGCTTTGGCGCCCCGGGAGTATTTATCGTAGTACATGGCGGGCAACCCGTGGCTGGGAGCCTCGGCCAGGCGTACATTGCGGGGCACTACGGTGCGGTATACCTTGTCGCCAAAATGGCTGTGCAGCTGTGCTGAAACATCGTTGGTCAAGCTGTTGCGGGGGTCGTACATGGTACGCAAGATACCTTCAACCTTGAGTGCCGGGTTCAGGGACTCTGATACGCGGTTTATTGTGTCAATCAGGGCTGACAAGCCCTCCAGGGCATAGTATTCACACTGCATGGCTATCACCACGCCATCGGCGGCGACCATGCCGTTGAGTGTCAGCATATTGAGGGACGGGGGGCAATCAATCAAAATATAATCGTAGTGCGCGGCGACCCCGGCCAGGGCCGTCTGCAAGCGCCGCTCCCGGTGTTCAACCTCCAGTAATTCAACTTCGGCAGCGGTTAAATCGCCATTGGCGGGCAGCACGTTATAGCCAGAATCTCCCGCCGGCAACGCTACTTTCTCTACCGCGGCGCCATCCACCAACACATCGTAAATACTCAGTTCAAGCGAATGCTTGTCGACGCCGCTACCCATGGTGGCGTTGCCTTGAGGGTCCAGGTCTACCAGCAGTACTCGCTGTTTCATCGCTGCCAGGGAGGCCGCCAGGTTTACACAGGTAGTGGTTTTGCCAACCCCACCTTTTTGATTCGCTATTGCGAGAACTCTAACCACGTTTTATTCCTGAAAGTACGACCAGGTGCCGCTGCTCAGCCAGCCCCGGCACAGACAACGCATGCACGGTGGACAACAGGCCCAAAGCCTCGACTGCGGCGACCTCTACCTCGTTGACAACACCCTTCATGGCGAGAAACTGCCCTGTATCGTCCAGTAGATGACCGCATCCATTTACCATATCCAAAAGCGATGAAAACGCCCTGGATAATACAGCATCATACCTTTCATTGGGTTTAAAATATTCCACCCGGGTATGGTGGACGGTAATATTTTCCAGGCGAAGCGCTGTCTTCACCTGGAAAAGGAAACGGGTTTTCTTGCCGTTGCTGTCCAGCAGGTGAAATTCTTTTTCGGGATATAAAATTGCCAGAGGCACCCCGGGAAGGCCGGCTCCTGTGCCCACATCGATTAGACGTTGGCCGCCACACCAGGGTGCGACAGCCATACTATCCAGAAGATGACGAACCAACATCTGCGCTGGATCGCGAACTGCGGTCAGATTATAGACCTTGTTCCACTTCTGTAATAAGTCTATGTAGTTCAACAGGGAAAGGTATTGTTGGTCAGCGAGCTCCAGTCCAAGTTCGCTGATGCCGGCCCGCAACCTGGGTTCCAATGGGTTTTTCACCTCGCTGATCAGGCGCTTTTTCTGGTCTGGATGCGGGCCAGGGCCCCTTTTTTCTTGAGAAAAATCAGCAATAAAGAAATTGCGGCGGCGGTGACACCGGGAATCCTACTGGCTCCAGCCAGGGTTTCCGGTCTGGCCTCAGACAATTTTTCTTTGACTTCGTTAGACAGACCATCCACCTCGTCGTAGTTAAAATTGGGGTCGAAGCGTGTGTTTTCGTGGCGTCTCAGTCTTTTAATTTCTTCGTGCTGGCGGTCTATGTAACCCGCGTACTTGGCCTGTATCGCAACTTGTTCAGCGGCCTGTTGATCCTCGGTTGCTGCGCCTTTTAAGTTGGCTATATCGCTATACTCCAACTCGGGACGTTTCAGCAGTTCAGCCAGGGAATACTCCCTTTTAATGGGATCTTTCACCTTGTCTTTCAGGGCTTTTGCCTGGGCCGTATCAGGATGAATCCACGTTGTGCGAAGCCGCTCAGTTTCATGTTCTACAGCGGCCATTTTTTTCTCGAAGCGCTGCCAACGCCTGTCGTCAACAAGTCCGAAGGCCCTGCCGTGTTCGGTCAGGCGTATGTCGGCATTGTCCTGGCGCAACATCAGTCGATATTCCGCCCGCGAGGTAAACATTCGATAGGGCTCCAGCGTCCCCAATGTAATCAAGTCATCAACCAGCACACCGATGTAAGCCTCGTCCCGCCGCGGGCACCAGGGTTGCAGCTCTTTCACCGCCAGGGCTGCATTCATGCCCGCCAGCAAACCCTGTGCAGCGGCCTCTTCATAGCCGGTGGTACCGTTTATCTGGCCGGCAAAATAGAGGCCGGGAACCACTTTGGTTTCCAGCGAGTAATTCAGGTCGCGGGGATCAAAAAAATCGTATTCAATGGCGTAGCCTGGGCGCGAGATGTGCGCGTTCTCAAAACCTTTGATAGAGCGGACAAATTCCACCTGCACATCAAAGGGCAAGCTGGTTGATATGCCATTGGGGTAAAGCTCTGATGTACTCAAGCCCTCGGGCTCTATGAATATCTGGTGTGAATTCTTGTCGGCGAAACGGTGTATTTTATCCTCTACACTGGGACAATAGCGGGGCCCAACTCCTTCAATTACACCACTGTACAAGGGCGATCGGTCCAGGCCGGCGCGGATAATGTCATGGGTTTTTTCATTGGTATAGGTAATCCAGCAACAGGTCTGGCGGGGATGCTGGTCTACGCTACCCATGAATGACATAACCGGCGTGGGTGTGTCGCCCCATTGTTCCTGCAATTCAGAAAAATCTACCGTGTTGGCATCAATGCGAGGGGGGGTACCTGTTTTTAAGCGGCCTACTCGCAGCGGCAATTCACGCAAGCGGTGAGCTAAAGCGATGGAGGGCGGGTCGCCCGCCCGGCCACCGGAGCTAGTCTCCAGACCAATGTGCAACTTGCCCCCCAGAAATGTGCCCGTGGTAAGTACCACTCTCGGTGCTTTGAAAACCAGGCCCATCTGCGTGACGGCACCGGCAACCTTGCCATTTTCTATCAGCAGATCATCTACGCCCTGCTGGAAAATAAAAAGATTTTCCTGGCTCTCAAGAATTTTCCGGATCGCATTTTTGTAAAGAATACGATCTGCCTGTGCCCGCGTTGCCCGCACTGCCGGACCTTTCCGGGAGTTGAGAGTTCTGAACTGAATGCCGGCCAGGTCGGTTGCCAGGGCCATGGCTCCACCCAGAGCATCAACCTCCTTCACCAGATGACTCTTGCCTATGCCGCCAATGGCCGGGTTGCATGACATTTGTCCCAGGGTGTCAATGCTGTGGGTAAGCAACAGAGTACGACAGCCCATGCGCGCGGCCGCCAGGCAGGCCTCGGTACCGGCATGGCCACCGCCAATCACTATGACGTCAAATTCTTCCCGGTGTTGCACGCTGCAGCATTCCTGTTGTTGCCAGTAGATTTCATCAATGGGGCCGCGATTATACGGGTGCTGGATTCACTTGTACAAAAATATTCTGGGTTTTCAGCTGATAAATCATTATTTCCAGAACTTGAATACACATCCAGAGTCTGTCGAGTTTTCGATGGATTTTATTTAGTTGCTTTATAAATATTTAATATAAAACTATGTATATAGATAGGTATATAGGACTGTTATAGTTATTATTATATAGGGCATAATTTCCGTGGAAAACTCCATTTTAACTATATAAAACAACTAGATACGAGAAGTATAAACCGGGGTACATGTGCTGTTTAAGCCGGTGAAAAGCTCTGCATGACCCGTGCACAAATCCACTTTTACTGTGGATGATTCCCAAACTCGAAAATCGTACGATGATCCGTCCATTTTTATACCTGTGCGCATCCAAGGTGTTTACAACACTTACCCACAGAGCCTTGGCTTCGCTCGGTATTGGGGGTGATTTGTGGATAAGCCTTGTGGTTTCACTGGACTAACTGGTGATGAGCGCTGGACTAGCTGTGGAAAGTTGATCCAGGGCTATTTACCAATGCAGAAGCTGGAAAATATCTTCCCCAGAAGTTCATCGCTGCTCACTGTCCCGGTTATTTCTCCCAGGGTGTTTTGGCATTGTCGCAGATCCTCAGCCAGCAGTTCACCCGCCCCGGCATGTGCCAGTTGGCTGTGTCCCGCTTGCAGAAAATCAGCCGCCAGTGCCAGGGAATGTAAATGCCGTCGCCTTGCACTAAAGCGACCCTCTTCGTTACCACCATAACCCATGCAGATTTTGAGATGCTCCCTGAGCAGGTTGATGCCTGCACCGCTCTTGGCCGAGAGAGAGATAAGCACCGACTCTCCGTCCTGCTTTAGCGAAGGCGCGCGACCAGACAGGTCACATTTGTTATAGACCAGCGTGACAGGGGTGTTTTGCAGGAAACCATTGTTTTTTATCGAGTGGACAAGTGCCTGTACATCGTCTTTTGTGGGTGTGGAACTCTCGTCGATAACCAATAAAATACGATCCGCGGACTCCATTTCACGCCAGGTGCGCCGAATACCCTCTTGCTCTATCTCGTCATCTGAGTCTCGGAGGCCTGCGGTATCGACAATGTGCAGCGGCATTCCATCGATTTGGATATGCTCGCGCAGCGTATCGCGGGTAGTGCCCTCTATGGCGGTAACAATAGCCGTATCGCGGCCTGAAAGCGCGTTGAGCAAGCTGGATTTACCCGCATTGGGTTTGCCGGCGATAACCAGCTTCATGCCCTCCCGGGTGAGGCTTCCCTGTTTGGCCTCACCTTGTACCTGGGCAAGCTGGGCCATTATGGCCCGAAGCTTTTCCAGTACCTTGCCGTCCTGGATAAAATCAATTTCCTCTTCTGGAAAATCGATGGCCGCTTCTACATAGATGCGTAAATTGGTCACGTCTTTTATCAAGGTATTAATTTCTTTAGAAAAAGAACCCTGCAAAGATTGGCTGGCATTGAGTGCCGCTTTTTCTGTGGTACTGGCGATGAGATCGGCGATAGCCTCGGCCTGTGCCAGATCTATTTTGTCATTAAGGTAGGCGCGTTCGGAAAATTCGCCCGCCCGTGCGGGCCTGGCGCCCAGAGCGCAGCAGGTTTTAACCAGCAGATCCAACACCACGGGCCCACCGTGGGCTTGTAGTTCGACCACCTCTTCCCCGGTAAACGAGTTGGGCGCGGGAAAATACAGAATGATGCCGGAGTCTAGGGTGACGTTGTCGGAATTGTAAAAGCGGGAGAAGTGCGCGAAACGCGGTGTTGGCTCAACTTTGCTGATTTTCTGGCCAATTGCCAGGGCCCTGGGCCCGGAGAGCCTCACGATACCGATACCACCACGGCCAGGCGCCGTGGCAATGGCGACTATGGTGTCAGTACTATAAGGGGCCAGAGTCATTTGGATAGTATTCCCTGTGAGCTATGCTCTGGCCCGGCGGGCAGAACCCTGGCGTTTCGATTCCCCTCAGCCAGCAGCTTCGATTCTTTTGGTGATGACATATTGTTGGGCCATGGATAACAGGTTGTTAACAACCCAATACAATACCAGCCCCGCGGGGAACCACAAAAAGAAGAAGGTAAACATCACTGGCATCCACTGCATAATCTTGGCCTGCATGGGGTCTGGTGGCGGGGGGTTCAACTTCTGCATAAACCACATGCTGGCACCCATCATTAATGGCAGCACAAAGTACGGGTCCATCACTGACAGATCGTGTATCCACAGGATAAATGGTGCGTGGCGTAAATCGACCGCTTCCATCAACACCCAGTAGAGGGAGATGAACACGGGCATTTGTACCAGTATGGGCAAGCAACCGCCCATGGGATTGATTTTTTCTTTCTTGTACAACTCCATCATGGCCTGCGACTGTTTTTGCTTGTCGTCAGCATATTGCTCTTTTATATCGGCCATCTTGGGCTGGACGCGGCGCATGTTCGCCATGGACTGATAGCTTTTGGCAGAGAGTTTGAAGAAAGCGGCTTTGATGATTACAGTGAGCAGGATTATTGCCAGGCCCCAGTTCACGACAATTGCCTGTATCTGGGTGAGCAACCAAAATATGGGCTGTGCTATCCACCACAGCCAGCCATAGTCAACACTCAGCTCGAGATAGGGTGATATCTCGCGCAAGTCGTACTGATCTTTCGGCCCCGCGTAAAATCGAGCGCCTGTGGAGCCCTGCTTGCCCGGGTCCACGGTAACGGCCGGGCTGGTAAAACCTGCGATATTAAAACCGCCAGATGTTACCCGGGTGCTGTAGTTATGGGTTTGGTCCGGGTTGGGAATCCACGCACTGAGAAAGTAGTGCTGTATCATGGCAACCCAACCGCCTGGCAGTTGCGCCTTGAAGGGCTCCTCTTGCATATCATCAAAACTGAACTTGGTAAAACGGTCATCCGGTTGTGTTACCGCGGCACCCAGGAAGGGCACCATGCCCATGCCGGAACTACTGGCGGTGGGGTCTTTGCTGCCGTCCCGCTTGATTTGACCAAAGAGATTTGCCTGGAAACGCTGAGAGCTGTTATTGGTAATGATGAAGTCTATATCGACCACATAGCTGTCGCGTTGAAAAGTGAAGCGTTTGATGATGTTCAAACCCGACTCATCGCTCCAGTGTAAATCCACTTGCAGTGATTCTTCTCCGCCATCCAGGGAGTAACGAGTGGCATCGGCGGTATAGTCGGCGCGCTGACCCTTGTCGATTCCATTGGGACCGATCAGGCCGCTTTGCGCGACATAGACTCGCTGGCCATTTTGCTCGAGTAAGATAAAAGGTTGGTCGGGGTCATCGAGCTTTTCCAGATGTTTAGAGAGTGCCAGCTCAACAATATCGCCACCGTGAAGGTCTATGGCCAGTTGCAGGGTGCCGGTTTTAACCTGGACAATACGACCGCTGTTGCTGGTCTCAGGCAGTAGAGGGGTTTCAGCCGTCTCCTCCCCGACAATTGCTACCGCCACGGGAATTTCGTCGCTGTTGTTGTGGCTGGTGTCGGCAACCTCGGCTGGAAATTCGTTAACTTCCTGTGGGAAGTCGGAGGTCATTCGGGCGACCGCCTGCGGGGCTGCCGCATGGTCTTCCTTAAAAGACACCCACTCGGTGAGCAGCATGAATGAGAGAACGGCAATAGCACCGATAAGCAATGAGCGTTGCAAATCCATAATTTGGTAGTCAGTTATTGGTGGGCGGGGTGATTGCACAAAGGTACGGGGTCGACTCCGCCTTCATGCCAGGGGTGGCACTTGGATAATCTTCGTATAGCCAGGTAGCTGCCTTTGAAAACACCGTGTATCTCTATGGCTTCCATCGCATAGCTGGAGCAACTGGGGTAAAAACGGCAGTGATTGCCCAAAAAAGGGCTGAGCAGTGTCTTGTAGCAAGAGAGCAGGAAAATCAAAATTCGGCGCATTGGGAACCCTGGGTCTTGTTAGATTCGAGTTTGGCTACGTTGCGAGCGAGTTTGTGCCACTGCCGCTGGAACAACAATGCCAATTCAGCATTGTTCATCTGGTCCAGTCCCCGGCGTGCCAGTACCACTACATCCAGCGCAACGCCCTCGGATGTCTGGCGTACAAACTCACGCGCGATGCGCTTGATTCTATTCCGCTGTACCGCGTGGCGGACATTCTTTTTGGCGATAACCAGGCCCAGACGATGTCCGGGCCCATTATTTATCCGTGCCAAGAGAAGCAAGTTACGATGGAAAGCTTTGGCATCCGGTTTGTCAAACACCCTGCTGTAGTCCCGGGCATTGAGAAGACGCTTTGATTTTCCAAAAGAGGCGTCAAACTGGTGGCTCACCGCGCACCGCTACTGCTTTATGCAGCTAAACGCTTGCGGCCTTTTGCACGACGGCGATTCAGCACGTGACGGCCAGCCTTGGTGGACATGCGAGAGCGAAAACCGTGGGTGCGCTTACGTTTGATTACGCTGGGCTGAAATGTTCTTTTCATGATGCTGTTCCGTTAATAAAGTAAATCGGGCGGGAAACCTTACTGCCCGAGAAAAAAGGTGGTGTATTCTATTGAAAAGGCAGTATTAATTCAATCCTAATGACGGTATTTTTGCGCTTATCCCGAAAGCACTTAGCGGTTTATTTTAGTGGCTTTGGCGGCGTCTTACCGGAGTCTGGCCGCGAAAGACTCGCCCCCGAAAACAGTGGCTATGGGACATCCACGCACACTTTCCACGCAGTTTATCCACAGGATACACACAATAAAAACTATCCCCAGTGTCTCTGAGTTAAGTCGATTAAAAAACGATCTAAAACAGCATAAGTTATTGATATATAACAATATAAATAATAACAAATATTTTAATATTTGTGTGGATAAGTGGCAGTTTCGGGCGTATTATGCGTGCATTGGTTGCCACTTTTCCGCCGACAAAAAAGAAAAGAGAATTCGGCCGGCCGGTGACCAAAACACAATACCCGGTTGGTATTTGTTAAACATTTTTTATGAATTAGACAAAAAGTTGATATTTGATGTCAGCTTTAAGGGGGTAAGTTTGCCTGATGTAGTTTGGCAGCAGTGTGTCACTCGCCTGCGGGAAGAGCTGCCTTCGCAGCAATTTAATACCTGGATACGACCGCTTCAAGCCAGTCTTGATGGACATGAGCTAAAGCTCTATGCACCCAACCGCTTCATCAAGGAATTTGTATCGGATAAATTCGCAGAGCGAATAAGTGAGTTGGTCCGGGAGCTCGCGCCCGAGGGGGCCACTAGTGTGGTTCTGGAGATAGGCGCGGCCGCCAACAGTTTTTCCATTGCGGCGAGTGAGCCCGTGCAGCCAGCAGTGGCTGATGTCGCCACGGCGATGACCACCGCCCCCGCTCCGCTTTCGGTCAGTGCCCCTACTCCCAATATGGGAAACTGGGCGGCGACAGCCAGAAAAAGCTCGCGTCGCGTAGAAGTAGAAGGCTCCTTGCAGCACCAGCATCATCTGGTCGAGAATTACACCTTTGACAATTTTGTGGAAGGTAAGTCAAATCAACTGGCCCTCGCCGCCTCACGGCAGGTCGCTGAAAACCCCGGGGACTCCTACAATCCGCTATTTCTCTATGGTGGCGTTGGTTTGGGCAAAACTCACCTGATGCAGGCGGTGGGCAATGCGCTAAAGGCGCGCGACCCCGGGGCAAAGGTTGTCTACCTGCACTCCGAACGGTTTGTGGCAGATATGGTAAAGGCACTGCAGCTAAACGCCATCAGTGATTTCAAACGCTATTACCGTTCGGTTGATGCTCTGCTCATTGACGATATCCAGTTTTTTGCCAAAAAGGAGCGCTCACAGGAAGAATTTTTCCACACCTTTAATGCGCTTCTGGAGGGTGGGCAGCAGATGATTCTGACCTGCGACCGCTATCCCAAGGAAATCGATGGCCTGGAAGAGCGGTTGAAATCCCGCTTTGGCTGGGGGCTGACCGTTGCGGTAGAGCCCCCGGAACTGGAGACGCGGGTGGCCATCCTGATGAAAAAGGCGGCGCAAGCCAATATAGATCTACCACACGATGCTGCTTTCTTTATCGCCCAGCGCATCCGTTCTAATGTAAGAGAGCTAGAGGGGGCGCTTAAGAGAGTAATAGCGAGCGCTCACTTCACTGCCAGGCCAATCGATGTGGCCCTGGTAAAGGACAGCCTCAAAGACCTGCTGGCATTACAGGCCAGGCAGGTTAGCCTGGATAACATCCAGCGCACGGTGGCCGAGTACTACAAGATAAAAGTAGCCGACCTCATGTCACGCCGGCGCAGCCGCTCGGTGGCCAGGCCGCGGCAGGTAGCCATGGCATTGGCCAAGGAGTTAACCAATCATAGCCTTCCCGAAATTGGCGATAGCTTTGGCGGTAGAGATCACACGACAGTGCTTCACGGGTGTCGTAAAATCAAGGAACTTCGCGAAAGCAACGCGGATATTCGCGAAGATTACAAGAACTTGCTACGATCTCTCACGACCTGATGATATTGTGTAGCAGTTGTCGCCACACTGTATTTCCGGCGGTTTTATGAAAATAATTAGGGAAGGGAAGCAGGCACTATGAAGTTTGTTATTTCGCGGGATGCATTGCTGAAGCCATTGAATCTCGTGGCAGGAGTGGTTGAAAGGCGCCAGACCTTACCTATTCTGGCCAATATATTGCTGGTAGTAGAGGGAGAAAGAGTGTCCATGACGGGCACAGACCTGGAAGTGGAGTTGGTGGGCCGCATTGTTTTGCCCGCCGCTGCAACAGAGTCCGGTGAAGTGACCATTCCCGCACGCAAGCTCGTTGATATTTGTAAATCGCTACCCGAGGGCAGCGATATTCAGTTCAATTCCTCGGAAGGCAAGGTTACGCTTAAATCTGGTCGCAGCCGCTTTACCTTGTCAACGCTGCCCGCCAGAGAGTTTCCCAACATTGAAGACAGCATGGGAACACAGAAGTTTACCGTCAAGCAGGGTCAACTGAAGCGACTTATAGAGCGAACCGCCTTTGCTATGGCCCAGCAGGATGTCCGTTATTATCTGAATGGTATGCTGTGGGAGCTTGAGCCCAACCAGATCAGGGTTGTGGCCACCGACGGTCATCGTTTGGCCATGTGTACACTGGAAACAGCGCTGGGCGTCTCGGAGACCACCCAGGTTATACTCCCGCGCAAGGGCGTAATAGAACTCGCGCGCCTGCTCTTGGATGACGAGGCCGATATATCGATTGTTATTGGCCGAAACCATATTCGTGCCACCACGGATGATTTCACTTTCACCTCCAAGCTGGTTGATGGGAAGTTTCCCGATTACAAGCGGGTATTGCCTAGAGCGGCGGATAAAATACTGTTGGGCTCCCGCCAGGAACTACGCCAGGCTTTTTCCCGAACGGCCATTTTGTCCAATGAAAAATACCGTGGCGTGCGCCTTAAGTTGACGGAAAACAATCTCGAAATTGTGGCTAATAACCCTGAGCAAGAAGAGGCCGAGGAGATGGTTTCTGTTGATTATCAAGGGGATAGTCTCGAAATGGGCTTTAATGTTGGCTACTTACTTGATGTCCTGGGTGTTCTTAGCGGTGACCAGATTAAGCTTTCACTGGCCGACCCCAATAGCAGCGCATTGCTGGAGGAGTCCGATGGCGGAGACTCTCTCTACGTCGTAATGCCCATGCGGCTCTGAGACACGACGAAGACGATTGCTTAGGGCGTGGGTTCGGCGCCGAAGTGATATTTTGTGGATCTGTCGCAACTTCAAATCAATAATGTAAGAAACCTGGGGCAGGTTAAGCTGCGGAACCTGGGTAAAGTTAACGTTTTTTATGGCCCCAATGGGGCGGGGAAAACCAGCCTGCTAGAGGCCATCCACTTGCTGGGCATGGCCCGGTCTTTTCGAGGAAGTAGCGTCAAGCCACTCATCAGTCACGGCAGCACTCACTGCGCTGTTTTTGGCAGCATCAAGACCGCTGGTGTATCAGGGCCAGGCGGCAACTTAACCCTGGGCGTACAGCGCAGTGCGACCGGCGAGGTACAAATCAAAGTGGCCGGGGCCGTGGTGCGCACAGCGGCCCAGTTGGCAGAGCATTTGCCATTGCAAACCATTGATGCCAGCAGCTTCGACCTTCTCAACGGCGCGCCGCAGGCCAGACGACAATATCTGGACTGGGGAGTGTTCCACGTGGAACAACGCTTCTTCAGCCAGTGGCAACGTTTTCAGAGGTGTATAAAACAACGCAATAATCTTCTCCGACATGGTAAAATGTCAGATGTGGAGCTGGCTGTATGGACACGAGACATGGCGGCGGCGGGAATCGCCATCAGCGAGTACAGGCAGAGCTACTTTGAAAAGCTGGAACGGCAGTTTTACGGTATCCTGGCGTCACTGGCGCCAAGCCTACAGGGTCTGGAGCTACGCTACAGACGGGGCTGGGACAAGACCCTGGGGTATGAGCAGGCCTTGAAGGCCAGCCTTGTCGTGGACAAAGAGCGAGGTTATACCCATGTTGGGCCCCAACGTGCTGACATTCGGGTTACAATTGACGGGCGGTTGGCCGCAGATGTGTTATCCAGAGGCCAGCAAAAGCTTGTGGTTTGTGCGCTTAAGTTAGCCCAGGGGCAATTGATGGGCGCGATGGGTAAAGGGCGGTGTACGTATCTGCTGGATGACCTTAGATCCGAGCTTGACGAACAGCATAGCAAACTTGTTTGTAGCCTGTTGTCCACCATGGGTGTACAGGTCTTTGTCACCAGCATTGCGAGGGACGACATAGGTTCGGTTTGGCCAAGTGGTGACAATATTGTGATGTTCCACGTGGAACATGGGCAGGTAAGCCCGGGATGAATGAGTTAACACACGGAATTCAATAGAATTTTTACAAATAAGGTATCAACGACTCCTATGAGTGACGCAGAACAGAATTACGATTCCTCCAGTATTAAAGTATTAAAAGGCCTGGATGCCGTGCGCAAGCGCCCCGGCATGTACATTGGTGACACAGATGATGGCACCGGCCTACACCACATGGTTTTCGAGTTAGTTGATAACTCTATTGATGAGTCCCTGGCGGGCCATTGTACTCAGATAAACATCACCATTCACCCGGACGAATCAGTGTCCGTGGGCGACGATGGTAGAGGGATTCCCACCGAGATGCATGAGGAAGGGGTTTCCGCTGCTGAAGTGATCATGACGGTGTTACACGCCGGGGGTAAGTTTGACGACAACTCCTATAAGGTGTCCGGCGGACTGCATGGGGTGGGGGTTTCTGTTGTAAACGCCCTTTCGGAAGAGCTGACGCTTACTATTCGCCGCCAGGGCAAAATGTTTGAACAAGTATACAAGCACGGCGTGCCGCAGGCACCCCTGGCAGAAATTGGCACGACAGAGAGCTCTGGCACACTGGTGCGTTTCAAGCCCTCTCCCGAAACCTTTACACACATAAAGTTCCACTTTGACCAACTCGCCAAACGGGTACGGGAGTTGGCCTTCCTGAACTCTGGTGTCAAAATTGTGCTCAAGGATGAGCGCAGCGGCAAAGAAGAACTATTTTGCTATCAGGGCGGTTTAAATGCGTTTGTGGAGTACCTCAACCAGAATAAAACCCCCGTCAACAAGATATTCCACTTCAGCGATGTCTATGGCGACGGTGTGGGGGTAGAGGTTGCCCTGCAATGGACCGACTCCTTCCAGGAGAATATCTATTGTTATACCAATAACATCCCCCAGCGCGACGGCGGCACGCACATGGCGGGCTTTCGCGCCTCCCTGACGCGTAACCTCAACAGCTATATAGAAAGAGAGGGTCTGGCCAAAAAGGCGTCAGTGTCCACCTCCGGTGATGACGCCAGAGAGGGCTTAACAGCTATTATCTCGGTCAAAGTGCCAGACCCTAAGTTTTCCTCCCAAACCAAGGATAAGTTGGTCTCTTCTGAAGTGAAGACGGCCGTCGAGCAGGCGATGAATTCGCGCTTCAATGATTACCTGCAGGAAAATCCCCAGGAGGCCAGGCTGGTGGTCGGCAAGATGATAGATGCCGCCAGAGCCAGGGAGGCCGCACGCAAGGCGCGCGAAATGACACGGCGTAAAGGCGCGTTGGACATAGCGGGCTTACCGGGCAAGTTGGCGGACTGCCAGGAAAAAGACCCAGCTCTATCCGAAATTTACCTGGTGGAGGGCGATTCTGCCGGCGGCTCCGCCAAACAGGGCCGAAACCGTAAATACCAGGCCATTCTGCCCCTGAAGGGTAAGATTCTCAATGTGGAGAAGGCCAGGTTTGACAAGATGCTGGGTTCAGCTGAAGTGGGCACCATAGTGACTGCCCTGGGCTGCGGTATAGGCAAAAGCGAATTTAATGCCGATAAACTGCGCTACCACAGCGTTATCATTATGACCGACGCCGATGTGGATGGGTCCCATATTAGAACTCTCTTGCTGACATTCTTTTTCCGGCAGATGCGTGAACTCATCGAGCGCGGGCATATCTTTATCGCGCAGCCCCCGCTTTACAAAATCGCCAAGGGAAAACAGCATCAATATCTGAAGGATGACGAGGCACTCAACCAATACCTGACACAGTCCGCCCTGGACAAAGCCGCCATCTACGTCAACCCGGATGCACCCCCCATTACCGGTAGCGCCCTGGAAGAATTGGTGGTTCAGTATCGGAAAGTGGCGGCAACAATCGACCGCTTGAGTCGCCTGTACAGCGCAGATGTGCTGTGGCAAATGGTTTATGGTGGGGATCTGAGCGTAGAGGAAATGACAGACGAGGCGCTGGTCAGCGCTTTTGCAGATCAACTTAGTGAGCGCTTACAAACCGTTTCAGCCAAGGGTAGCAGCTATACAACCGTGGTTCGTAAGGATCAGGAGCGCCAGCTGTACTTCCCGGTAGTCAAGCTCCTGTCGCATGGGGTGGAGTCCGAAACGGAATACCACCACGAGTTCTTCTCATCTGGAGAGTACCGGAGCATGGTGGCCCTGGGCGAAACACTCAACACTCTGATTGAGGAAGAGGGCTATATCCAGCGCGGCGAAAAGGTACTGCACACCCGTAGCTTTGCCGAGGGCCTGGAGTGGTTAATGAATGAGGCGCGCCGGGGCTATACCATTCAGCGCTATAAAGGTCTGGGCGAGATGAACCCGGAACAGCTGTGGGAAACCACCATGGATCCCGAGGTGCGCCGTATGCTGGTAGTAACTATCGAGGACGCCATCGCCGCCGACCAGATCTTCACCACGCTCATGGGCGACCATGTGGAGCCCAGGCGAGAATTTATCGAGAAAAATGCGCTTAATGTGGCTAATCTGGACGTGTAGTGTCGATTCTTTGTTGAGCCACTTCGGCCCCAAATACCGTTTCTTAAGTGCCGGGAACGGATGCTGATCATCCTGCAAGCGGAAAGAGTCCAATCATCGATTTAGCCAAGCATTGCAATCCTCACCTCCGAGATGAATTTTACTCTCGTCGATAGCCACTTGCTGACTGACGGCAAATCGGTCCGAGTCTATTTCGATGTTTTAATCGCAATTGAACTGAGCGAGCTATACAGATCTACATCCTCCTGGAAGATGGTCCTTATTAGATAATCCATTCGCGTACCCCTCAGCAGTTCCTCTGTAATTTTGGGTACTTTGAAGTTTTCCGACCGGACCAAGGGAATAGACTTCTCCAAGAGCTGAATTGCTGCCGCAGCCGGAAGTTCTACCTTTGGGTTGTGGTGGCCTGACGAATGAATACGCTCGTCCGAATCTGAAGAACGCAATCCATACTCGCGCTCAAGCATCGAGGTCACCTGGTCAAAGTCATCCAGCCTGAAATGGGAAATATTTGAATAGCGGTAGATTTCTGAAGATTGGGGTGTGTGGTGGGGATCTATATTGCTCATATCCTGGTCCGCCATCCACTCCAGGTAATCGTGGAACGAAAGCGGGTAATCCAACGCAACATTTACGCCATATGTGCTGTCGAGAATGCTTCGCCGCAATAACAATCCAGGCGACGGTATACCCTTCTTTTCTTGACCCAGAAAGAAGCGATTGCAAAGCTGCATATAACTGCTAAAAACACGCTGATAGGGGCAGCGCACAAAATTCAAAACTGGTTTCCCGGACTTGAGGTCCGAGGCTACATCTTCTAGATAGCCATCCCTCCCACGAAAAATTTTTCTCTCATAGAGATGGATGTTTAGGCCCACCTCACCGGATACGTAATCCAGAGCTTCATCAAGTAAGTTCGCATGATAAAAGAACCACTTTAATAAGGTCGTACAGCCCGCCTTTTGACTCCAACTCAACAAAAAAGGTACTGCAGCACTGCGATGGGGAATTCTGTTTCCGGTCACAAGGGCCATATTCATCAGGCCCTCAGATTCAGCACTCAACACGCTGTTTTTCTCATGGTTTCTATTACTCATAATCAGATTCAATAGTTAACGGTATATTGTACGGAACAAAATTTTGTTGAGAGAGTGGATTAGGCGTATTTATAAGCGTCGCCATTGCTGCCTTTGTTATGCTTTTTTCTGCCATACCAACCACGCCGCTTCTAACCACGAAAACGTGCCTGCACACTCCTACTGCGCACTCTGATTTGCTCCTGCCTTTCATTTTTAGTAAAGACAGGTACATCCGCTGGCAACAGATCTCTAATCCGGTCGAACTTTACTCGCCTAATGCTGGGTTGCGCATGTTTCGGCAATTCGTTTTTTAGCCCTTGCCAGCGCATCATAATTAATCCAGTTTTGTGACCTTCAGTATCGAGCCAATTTTGTACGCCAGGGTCATTGGCTGAGATTATGTAATGATACAGTCCGTCACTACTTTGATAGCTTTGAGCCGGAGTCAGCGTCGATGTTCTATGTTCATACTCGAGACTTACAAACCAGCGACTGCCAAGCTCTATACCTTGGTATGCGGCGCCCACTGGATGGGTAGTTAGGATCAAAGCTTCATCGCCTCCAAGCTCCCAAGAGCCGAAAGCAGAATATTGACCCGGCAAACCACCTGTAGATTCCCTGGATTCCGAAATGCTGTTTTGCGGGGAAAATTTCCAAAGTTTGTTGGAAAAGCCCAGCCATGTGGCCGTCCGGTCAAAAAGTGATATGGCGGTGTTATTCAGCTTCTCGGCCAACATGGCTTCAGTCAGGGCGGGTTTTTGACTAGTCCGCGGACCAAGTTTCTCTATAAGTAACTCTCCAGCACGTTCTGTTTGCCAATTGTTATGGGTATAACGAGCCAGTATTGTTTCTGCACCTTCAGCGTTTGGTAGCCAGTTGACCCCCTTGCCAGGATTATTACGGCTAACAATGATTTCAAAATTACCATTGGGACTTATTATCATGTCCTGGGAATCTAGCACGCTAACATTTGTGCTGCTGCCCGCCCCTTTTACACCGGGCTGTCCTACAACAAGCTGAAATACCAGGCCTATAGTTGAGCCTCGGGTTCCAATTATTTTATAGTCCGAATCATCATCAATAAGTGCGATGTAATAGTTGTTGTCTGGATTATCTAAGCCACTTTTTGAAGACCAATCTACAGCACGCATAAATCGAGGATATTCATGCTCCATCAGAGCCCCGGATTTTATTGAACCGACAATTGCGTAAAGCAGGGCCCGATAGCCTTCGGCTTTGCTTTGACTATCTTGATAAAATGGTTGTGCTTGCACCAGCGTTAGTGCCTCCTGTTGAGCACGAATAAAATTGTCCCAAGCGTTGTCCAGTGTAGAGTTGTTTCCGCTTGTTTGCTTTATGTTGAACACGGCAGGCTTTGAAAACAATTGCCCGGCAAAAACACCGATGGCTAATGCAATGACTGGAATAATTAGCGTGAGAATTATTTTCTTCATATCAGAACCATGGGTCTACTGGCGATTATTAACCAGGCCAAATCTCATTTTTATCGCATAGGGCAGTGGCAATGGACGGACCACGCAGTGATCCTATACTACTTCCGCAGACACTTTTTATGCACACAGTTTTTCACACCCTTGCGGTGATTGAAAGTTGAGCGCGGTGTGCGAACGCTCGCCATTGTAGAATTCGAAGTGCTCGATAATGTGTGCTGCAACGCCATCTTCAGAGCGCTGATTGTCAATCCGGTGTTGCGCTCACCCCCAGGCGGACATACCTGCACTGGATATAGGATATTCACTTCAACCTGCGTACACTCAGCATACGCCAGGGTAGGGGTAGTAAAGTCCAGGCCGTCTGTCACAGTAAAAATGGTTGAGAAATTATGGATCTGAAGAGGTTTTTCCCACTGCTACTGATCAGCAGTGCTCTGTTTATGGGCGGCTCCATCCGGGCCGCTGATGAACCTGCAGGGCCGCAGCCCGCATGGCTTGGCTTGTCCGCAACTCAGCAAAGGGCAGTGCTCTCCTTTGCCGAAGACTATAAAGAATTCATGGGTGTGGCGAAGACGGAGATCAGCTTTGTCAGCGAGGCGGTAAAATTAGCCCGGGCCGCCGGCTTCTCGCCGCTTTCGGAGAAAAGCGTGCTCAAACCGGGCAAGCGGTTTTACGACATCAACCGGGACCGTACTATCACACTGATGGTGATCGGCCAGCAGTCTTTTATGCAGGGCTTTCGGGTAATCGGTGCGCACATTGATTCCCCCAGGCTAGAATTGAAGGGTCGTCCTCTCTATGAAAGCGAGGGCTTTGCCCTGTTCCAGACCTACAGGCACGGCGGCATCAAAAACTATCAGTGGGTAAACCTGCCCCTGGCATTGGTGGGCCACGTGGACAAAAAAGATGGCTCCCGGGTGATGATATCCGTGGGCCTGGACGCCGATGATCCGGTTTTTATCATTCCCGACCTGTCACCCCATGTCGACCAGGACTTTCGCGAGCGGGTAAACCGCGATGTGATTGCTGGCGAGGAGCTGGATCCCATTATTGCCTCGTTGCCGGGTAGGGAATCCTCGGTGTCGGATGAGGTCATGGCCTACTTGAAGGCAGAATACGGTATAGAGAAACAAGACCTGGTCTCTGCCGAACTGGCGCTGATACCGGCCATGGCGCCCAGAGATGTGGGCTTTGATCGCAGCCTAATGGCCATTTATGGCCAGGATGACAAGTTGTCTTCCTATGCGGCACTGCGGGCGCTTTTTGACCAGAAGATACCACAACACACGGCAATGGCTTTTCTGGTGGACAATGAGGAGGTGGGAAACGTTAACAACACCGGGGCAAAATCTACGTATCTTGTTGATTTAATGAGCGAATTAATTTATCGCGAGCGCGGCGAGCGCTACAGTGACCACGATTTAAGACAGGCCCTGCGAAATACCAAAGTTGTATCCGCCGATGTAAACCCCGGGGTCCACCCCACCTGGCCTGAAGTTTGGGAGGCGGGTAACGCGCCCCGGCTGGGGTACGGTATAAACATCAAGCTCTACGGTGGCGGCTTCAACGCCAACTCAGAATACATCGCCTGGAGTCGCGCCTACCTCGATGCGTCTGATATTGCGTGGCAAACAGCCACCTATAAAGGCCGGGCCTCCGGCGGCACTATTGGCAGCTCCCTGTCCAAGGATAATATGGAAGTAATCGACTATGGCGTGCCGGTGTTATCCATCCACTCCACCTATGCCGTTAGCGCCAAAGTGGACGTGCACATGCTATACCGGGCTATGGCCGCTTTTTATGCGTATCAAAACTGAGCCCGCTATGAATTTATACAACAGAGCGTAGGCTTGGCATCTGTACTTACAAACTAACGACTATTAGTATATAGTTTGCAGCCAGAAAGAAATCCAAATATTGTGGACCGAATCCAGGAGAGCCCCATGAGCCAGTGCCCCTTCGATAATTTTAGCAATATGATTGACCCCGACACCTATGCCGAGGGCATGCCCTATGAGGAGTTGGCGCGTATTCGCAAGTCCGGCCCCATCCACTACCTGGACGACCCCACCATGGGAGTGCCCTACTGGCTAATCACCGGTCGTGATGAAATAGACTTTATCTCAAAAAACCCCAAGCTATTTTCCAGTGCAGCCCGCTCTGCCCTTTCGGATGAATATTCGGAGGAGGATATGGAGACAATTCACCGCAATATGCTGATAAACATGGATCCACCGCGACAGATGAAGTCGCGTAAAATTGTCAGGCCCCACTTTACTCCGCGGGCTGTCGCTTCCTACGAGCGACGCTTTCGTGATCTGGCCAAAGAAATCGTCGACCGGGTAGCCAGCCGTGGTGAATGTGAATTTGTCGAGGAAGTGGCGGCGGAGCTGCCGCTGTTGGCAATTTTGGAGCTGTTTGGTATTCCAGCTGAAGATCGCAAGGATTTCTTTCAGTGGACTAACGCCATGATGTTCAGCCAGGACCCCGATATGGCGGTGGATGAGGAGTCCGCCCAGCTGGCATCGCTGGAGGTAATCTCCTACGCCATGAAGCTGATGGCACAGCACCGCGAAGAACCCACAGATACCTTGATCGGCGCCCTGCTGGACGGCAATGGCGATGATGAGGGGCTGGATGAAGATGAGTTTGTCTGGTTCTTCCTGCTAATGATTTCCGCAGGCAATGAGTCCACCCGCACGGTGACCAGCCACGGTATGCGCATGCTGATGGAACACCCCGACCAGATGCAATACCTGGTAGATAACCCCGATAAAATTGCCAATGCCTGTGAAGAAATGTTGCGCTATAACACGGCCTTTATCCTGATGCGCCGCACGGCCATGGAAGATGTTGAGGTAGCAGGCAGGCAGATTAAGAAGGGCGACAAGATCATCATGCATTACCACACGGTAAACCAGGATGAGAGTATTTTTGGCGAAGATGCCATGGAGTTTGACGTAACTCGCGCAGAGAGAATGCCCGATCTGTATAAGCAGCACCGCGCCTTTGGTGTCGGCCAGCATTTTTGCCTGGGTACGCATTTGGCCCGCCTGGAAGTGCGGGTGATGTTTGAAGAGATTATTCCGCGCCTGCGAAATCCAAGTTTGGTTGGCGAGGTGGCTTATACCCGCTCTAGCCTGGTCAGCGGCATCAAGCGCATGCACATCACCTTCGACCCCGAGGTAAGAGAGGGTGAGCAGGCGGCCTGACCACTACGTCCGTCCCGGGTCTAACTTGCCCTGAGTGTCGCCATCATCACCCCGGCGCTAAAATAGCCTGGCTTGCTGCAAGCAGATTTGCGTACACCGGTATTTTCCTGAGTTGGGCAAGGTCGGCCAGCTCAGGTTGATGCTCGGCGGTCAGTTGGGCCAGCGTGTCTTTGCCCTTCCCTGTTTTCACCAACACAGGCTGGCAGCCAGACGCCAAAGCCGCCTGTAAATCCTTCAGGCTGTCACCCACAAAATAGGCACCCTTAGCTGTCTCGCCCAGCTCGGTTTCCATGGCTTCGATCAAACCGGTGGCGGGTTTACGGCAGCGGCACCGCTCCTGGGGCAGGTGCGGGCAATAAAATATGCCGGCGATAGTGCCCCCCTCCCCCTCTACCAATTCGAGCAATTTGGCGTGAATTTCCTCCAGCGTATCCAGGGTAAAAAAGCCGCGGCTCAAGCCCGATTGATTGGTGGCAATTGCAACGCGAAACCCGGCGCGCGATAAATGTGCGATGGCCTTTATACTGCCGGGAATGGGTATCCACTCTGCCAGGGTGCGAATATAGGTGTCGGAATCCTGATTGATGACCCCGTCCCTGTCCAGAATCAGCAGCGTCACTGTCTTTTCCCTATTTACTCACAACAAGCAGTGAAATGTCCGCAACTTCCATAAACGTGTCGCGTAATGTCTTTAACAGGTTTAGTCGGTTGTCGCGTAGCGCGGCGTCCTCTGCGTTCACCATGACACCGTCGAAAAAGGCATCCACCGGCTCGCGTAAGCCCGCCAGTGCAGCCAGCGCTTCGGCGTATTCGCCTTTTTGGCTATGCCCATGGCTGATGTCTTTCGAGGTCTCCAATGCCTTAAAGAGTGATATTTCCTGGGCCTCTACCAGTAAGTTGGCGCTTACTTCTGAAAACACATGGCCGGGGTCTAGCTTGCCCAGGATATTTGACACGCGCTTATTGGCGGCCGCCAGCGCGCTCGCTTCAGGCAGTTGGGTAAAGGCGTGTACCGCGTGAACCCGGTGCTGAATATCAATAGGCCGGCCGAGTTTCTTGGCACTGACCGCCCTGAATACCTCGACCGGAATATCTTCATCTTCATACCAGGCCCGGAACCGCTCTATCATGTAATCAAACACCTGGGCGGTGGTGCCCTGCGCTAGCAGCCCATCGGGGTATTGCGCAACGGCCAGTTCCAGGGCGTCCCGCAAATCCAGATCCAGCTCTTTTTCCACAATAATGCGCAGTACAGCCAAAGAGGCCCGGCGCAGTGCGAAGGGATCTTTGGAGCCGGTGGGCGCCTGGCCTATGCCAAAAATACCGCACAGTGTATCCAGACGATCTGCCAGCCCCAGGGCACACGCCGTCGGTGTCTGCGGTAGCTGATCGCCGGCGAACTTAGGCCAGTATTGTTGGGCCAGCGCGGCGGCCACGTCGGCCTCCTCGCCATCGTGCACCGCGTAATAGCTGCCGGCTATGCCCTGCATGTCGGAAAATTCCAGCACCATATCGGTGCCCAGGTCTGCCTTGGACAAAAATGCCGCCCGCCTGGCCTTTTCTGCCGAGCTGCCAATTTTCTGGGCAATCTCACCGGCCAGTTGCTCTACCCTTTTCGTTTTATCATAGAGTGAGCCCAGCTTTTGCTGAAAAACAATATTTTTCAGAGACTCCACCCGGGCCGCCAGAGGCTTTTTCTTGTCGGTCTCAAAGAAAAAGGCGGTGTCGCTGAGCCGGGGGCGTATCACCCGCTCGTTTCCTGCAATGACCTGGATTGGGTCAGTGCTCTCGATATTGCAGATGGTGATGAAGTTGGCTTTAAGCGCTCCGTGTTCATCCACCAGGTGAAAATATTTCTGGTGTTCTTTCATGGAAGAGACCAGGGCCTCGGCGGGCAGCTGCAAAAACCGTTTATCGAAGGAGCCGGTGAGAGCAACCGGCCATTCCACCAGGCCGGTAACCTCATCCAGAAGCTTGGGGTCTATGACAGCGGTGGCTCTGAGGGCGCTGGCTTCCACCTCAAGCTGATCGCGAATCATACTCTGGCGCAAGCCGAAGTCGGCAACAACCTTGGCATCCAACAGAATATCCGCATAATTTTCCGGCAGGTCGATGGCCAGTGGCCCCTGGCTGTGAAAGCGGTGACCGTAGGTGGTATTACCCGTTGGCACACCCAGTATTTCACCGTGATCACTGTCCTGACCCAGCATGAGCACAACCCAGTGCACCGGCCGGACAAATTCAATGCGGCTGGCTCCCCAGCGCATTTTCTTGGCAATGGGAAGCTGCGCAATGGCATTGCTGACAATACCGTTCAGGGCGTCTTTGGCCGTCGCCCCCTGTACGGTTGAGCGCAGGCCCAGGCGGACGCCTTTTGCGCTGTCGATGGCCTGAAGTTGCTCGGGCTGCACGCCCTGCTTGCGGGCAAAGCCCAGGGCGGCAGGGGTCCAGTCGCCATTGTCATCTTTGGCGCGGTCCACGGGGGGGCCCAGCACCTCAATATCCTTGGCGGGTGCCTGCAGTTGTACCGCGGCAATTTGCACCGCCAGTCGCCTGGGAGAGGCGTACCACTTTACCTCGCCAAAACCCAGTTTGTTTTGTTCCAGCCCCTGGCAAATACCGTCTCGAAAAGCGAGAGCCAGTGTTTTTAGGGCCTTGGGGGGAAGCTCCTCTGTCCCCAGTTCAATCAGCAGAGTCTCTGTGCTCATTTAGCTGGCCTCCGCTTGAAGTTTGGCCAGGGTTTCGCGTCGTAGGCCCTCCTCGGCGAGGGGAAAGCCCAGGGCTGCGCGGGCATTGAAATAGGCCTGGGCGACAGCGCGGGACAGGCTTCGCACCCGCAGGATAAAGCGCTGGCGCTCGGTAACCGAGATGGCGTGGCGGGCATCCAGCAGGTTGAACGCGTGGGAGGCCTTCATCACCATCTCGTAGGCGGGCAGGGGCAGGTTCTTGTCAATCAAGCCGGTGGCTTGAGACTCACAGTGGTCGAAAAAGGCGAACAATTGCTGTGTATCGGCCTCTTCAAAGTTATAGCGCGACATTTCCACCTCGTTTTGGTGGAAGACATCGCCGTAAGTGATCACCCCTTGTGGGCCCTTTGCCCACACCAGGTCGTAGATGCTGTCCACGCCCTGCAGGTACATGGCAATACGTTCCAGGCCGTAGGTAATTTCGCCGCTGACGGGGAAGCACTCAAGCCCCCCCACTTGTTGGAAATAGGTGAACTGGGTGACCTCCATGCCATTGAGCCACACCTCCCAACCCAGACCCCACGCGCCCAGGGTGGGCGATTCCCAGTTGTCCTCGACAAAACGTACATCGTGTATGGCAGTATCAATGCCCAGCGCTTTCAGGGAGTCCAGATACAGCTCCTGTAGATTGTCCGGGGAGGGCTTCATAATTACCTGAAACTGGTAATAGTGCTGCAGCCGGTTGGGGTTTTCGCCATAGCGGCCATCGGTGGGGCGCCTGCAGGGCTGTACGTAGGCGGCATTCCAGCTCTCCGGGCCTATAGCCCGCAGGAAGGTGGCCGGGTGAAACGTGCCCGCACCCACCTCCATATCCAGCGGCTGCAGCACAACGCAGCCCTTGTCACCCCAGAATTGCTGTAGTTTGAAGATAAGCTCTTGAAATGTATGCGTTTGTTCCAGAATCTCTGACACCGGGGTTCCCGTTTGGTGGTTGCAAAAAGCGGCCTATTATACAGGCTCTTTTGTCGGCATAATACGCGCTTTCGCCACTGCCCACCGTGAGTATGGCATACCGCCCAGAACAGACCTGTTAATGGACCAGATCAAAGCATTGTTGATAAAGGGGTTGCTGCACCTGAGCGCCCTGCTCCCTCTGTCTGTCGCCCGTGCCCTGGGGCGCCTGGTCGGTCGCCTGTACTGGCCACTAGGGGGGCGCAGCCGCAAGGTAACCCTGCACAATATTCGGGCCGCCTTTCCAGAGATGTCCGATGCCGAGGTGCGTGCACTGGCCAGGCAAAGCCTGATTGCCACCGGGGAGACAGCGGCCGAGATGGGCCACGTGTGGATAAAGCCCTGGAGCGAGGCGTCGCTGCTGATCAAAGAAGTCCATGGAACCGAATTGATTGCCAGCGCACTAAGAGACGGCCGGGGAGTGATTGGCCTGGCCCCGCACTTTGGCAACTGGGAAGTGATGGGGCTTCACCTGGCAACCCTGGGCAAAACGGTTTCCCTGTATAGTCCCCCCACATTGGAGGCGCTGGGGCCGATTATCGAAAAATCGCGCAGGGGCAGTGGTGCGACCCTGGTGCCCACCACCCGTCGCGGCTTGGCCAAACTACTGAAGAGTGTGAAGGCCGGGTGTATTTCGGGGATATTGCCCGACCAGGTGCCACCGGATGTGAGCGCTGGGCAGAACAGCCTGTTTATGGGCATACCCTGCTTTACTGGCACCCTGGCCTGCAATATTATTCGCCGCACCGGAGCTCTGGCTGTTTTTGGCTCGGCCCAGCGAGTGCCGGGCGGGTTCGTGGTTCGCTACGAACTGGCCGACCCGGAAATTTACGATGAAGATATGGCGGTCTCCCTGGCGGCATTGAACCGGGGCGTGGAGACCTGCGTGCGCAGATGCGTGGAGCAGTACCAGTGGGAGTACAAGCGTTTTCGTGTGAGACCAGGCAATGGCCCTGGCTTCTACGATGACATGTAATAGTTTCAAAGGCTTTTTAACAACAATCGAGGTGTTATGTTTTACGGAAAGATAGTGGCGGGGCTTTTGGGCCTCCTGGTGGGCGGCCCCATTGGTCTTATGGTCGGTGTGTTTATTGGCCATTCCTTTGACAAAGGGCTAGTCAGGACACTGCAATTTGGTTCACCGGAAAATATAGAGCGCATCAAGCTCAGTTTTTTTGAAACCACTTTTTTGTTATTGGGGTATTTGGCCAAGGCCGATGGTCGGGTTTCGCAGCAGGAAATTGACCACACCGAAACCCTGTTTTCCCAGATGGGGCTCACTGGCGAGCAGCGCAACCGAGCCAAGGAACTGTTTCGCGATGGCGCGGCGGCAAGTTTTAACCTGGAGCAAACGGTCGCCTCGTTTGTACAGGTCTGTGGTGCTCAAAAGCGGTTGCAGCAAACCGCGTTGTTGTTCCTCATCTCCCTGGCTCTGGCCGATCAGTCCATAGATCAGGCAGAGCACGCGGCGCTACAAAGAATCGCCACCCTGATGGGTTTCAGCACAGCGCATCTGGAACAGCTGTTGGCCATGGTGCAGGCCCAGGGGCAATTTCATACGGGCGCCGGTGGCCAGTCGCCCGGTACCAGCCTGAGCAATGCCTATCGGGCACTGGGTGTTTCCGAGACGGCATCCGATAAAGAAATAAAGCGAGCCTACCGCAAGCTGATGAGTGAAAATCACCCGGACAAGCTTATCGCCAGAGGTGTACCCGAGGATATGATCAAAATCGCCACCGAGAAATCACAGGATATCTCCGGCGCCTACGACATGATTCGGAAAAATAGAAAGTAACTAATAAGTACTAGAAGAGGAGTCCGGGGAGTGTAGTTGATCTGGAAAACCGTCTGCCGCAGGGAAGCGGGGGGCGGCATGCTAGATGTTTATTCTTAGTATTTCTGAACAGAGGTTGCTCATGGTCGCCAGAACATCGGCGTAAACAACACCAGCAAGGTAAATATTTCCAGGCGGCCCAATAACATGGCGAAGCATAGAACACCCATGGCGGTATCGCTCACAGAACTGTAGTTGCTGGCCACTTCGCCCAGACCAGGCCCCAGGTTGTTGAGAGAAGCCGCCACCGCGGAAAAAGCGGTGATGAAGTCCATGCCGGTTGCCATCAATACCAGCATGATGATGATGTAGGAAATGAGGTACACGGCGAAAAAACTCCACACCGCGCTGACCACGGTGGCATCCACCCGGCGCTTGCCGATTTTCAGGGGAATTACCGCCTGGGGGTGAACCAGTTGCTTGAGTTCGCGAATGCCCTGCTTGTAAATCAACATCAGGCGCATGGCCTTGATGCCACCGCCAGTGGAACCTACGCAGCCACCCATAAAGGAGAAAGTGAGTAGCATAATTGGCAGAAATGTTGGCCAGGCGGAAAAATCCTGGGTGGAAAAGCCCGTGGTGGTGGTAATAGAGATCGCGTGAAATACGCCGTGAATCAGGCTGTCTGAGGTTTCCAGGGTGCCCGTGCGCCAGAGGTGGAAGCAGGTGATAACAATTCCGATCAGCAGCACCGAGAGGAAAAAGCGAGTCTCCGAGTCCTTGCGATAAACACCGGCGTTGCGATTACGCCAGGCCTGGAAATGCAGGCCAAAATTCATTGCCGAAATCACCATGAAGACACTGCAAATAATGAGAATTTTATCGCTTTCGAAATAACCCATACTGGCGTCGTGAGTTGAAAACCCCCCTATGGCCACAGTCGAAAAGGCGTGGCAAATAGCGTCGAACCCGGACATGCCAGCCATGTAATACGCCAGGGCGCAGGCCATGGTTAAGCCAACGTAAACGGAGAACAGCGCCTTGGCGGTGCCGGTGATTCGGGGAGTTAGTTTGCTGTCTTTGGAGGGGCCCGGGGTCTCCGCTCTATAAAGTTGCATGCCGCCAATCCCCAACATGGGCAGCACGGCTACTGCGACTACGATGATGCCTATCCCCCCCATCCACTGCAACAGTTGACGGTAAAGCAAAATGGATTGGGGCAAGCTGTCCAGGCCCACAATAACGGTAGCGCCGGTAGTTGTCAGGCCGGACACCGACTCAAAAATAGCCTCCGCCGGGGACAGGGACAGCGAGTCCGCAAGGGCGAATGGCAGAGCGCCAAAAAGCCCCAACACCACCCAGAAAAGAGAGGTAATCAGGAAGCCGTCGCGGATTCTCAATTCGTGTCGGGCGCCCCGTGTGGGCAGCCAAATGGCCAGGCCGGACAGCAGGGTAATACACCCGGCAGAGACAAAGCCGGTCACGGTATTGTCATCTGCGATCAGGGCCATCATCAGCGGGGGTAGCATGGCGCTGCTGAACAACATGAGCAGTATGCCGAGAATACGAAAGGAGATGGACAGATGCATGCGGCTTGCCTAGGAGAAAAACCCGAAGCCCACGGCAAACAATTTCTCCACCGCCGAGATCTGGCTGCGGTCCACCAGAAATAGAATAACGTGGTCATCGGTTTCCACTACCACGTGGCTGTGGGCGATGAGCACCTCATCTTTTCGCACGATGGCACCGATGGTGACACTCTCCGGCAAACCAATTTCGTCCAGGCGCCGCCCCACGACCTTGGAGGAATAGGCATCGCCGTGGGCGATGACTTCGATGGCTTCCGCAGCGCCGCGTCGCAGGGGGTGTGCGGTGCTGATGTCGCCCCGGCGTATATGGGCCAGCAGGCTGCCTATGGTTATTTGCTGCGGGGAAATAGAGATGTCGATTTCATCCCCCACCAGGTCTGCATAGGCGGGATTGGTAATAAGCGTGATGACTTTTTTGGCGCCCATGCGCTTGGCCAACATGGACATCATGATATTGGATTCATCATTGTTGGTCAGCGCACAAAAGACATCGGTGGCCTCGATATTTTCGGCGGCCAACAAGGAGGGGTCGGAGGCACTGCCGTGGAGGACGAGGCCGTGTTTGAGTCGCTCGGACAACACGCGGCACCGCTGGTAGGAGATCTCAATTATTTTGACCTGATATTGGTCTTCGATGGTCTGTGCCAGAGTGGCGCCGATATTCCCCCCCCCGGCAATCATGATACGTTTATATGGCTTGTCTGCCTTTCGGAGCTCTGCCATGACGGTGCGAATATTTTCCTTGGCGGCAATGAAGAACACTTCGTCACCCGCCTCGATAACCGTGCTGCCCAGGGGAATGATAGACCTGTCCTGACGAAAAATTGCCGCCACCCTGGCGTCGGTTTTGGGCATGTGCTTGCGCAGATCCTGTATTTCGTGACCGACAATAGGGCCGCCATAAATAGCTTTGACCGCCACCAGTTGTACGCGCCCCTCGGCGAAATCCAGAACCTGCAGGGCGCCGGGGTTGGATATTAACTGGCGAATATTTTTTGTGACTAACTGCTCTGGCCCGATAATGACATCCACAGGAATATTGGCATTGTTGAACAACTTGTCCTGGTAGCGAAGATAGCTGGGAGAGCGGACCCGGGAAATTTTGGTGGGTGTGTTAAACAGAGTGTGTGCCACCTGGCAGGCCATCATGTTGATTTCGTCACTGTTGGTGACCGCGATTATCATGTCCGCGTCCTCGGCGCCCGCTTTGGAAAGTGTACTGGGGTGTGAAGCCTCGCCGGTTACCGTGCCTATATCGAGCTTGTCCTGCAGCGCCCTGAGTTTGTCAGCATCGGTATCCACCACGGTGATGTCGTTCTGCTCGTTCGCCATGTGTTCGGCCAGTGTGCCGCCTACCTGACCTGCGCCGAGAATAATTATTTTCATGGGCTGAAAAACTTGTGGAAGTAGCTTTCCACAATAATGAAATCATCGGGCAATTGTAAGTACTCGCTTCGGGGAATTATGCACAATGTTCCGCCGGCAAAATTAAGGTGATTTATTCAGCATGGCATAAAACAGCCCATCGGCACCGTGGACCTGTGGCAGCAACTGGCGGCCATGGCTACAGGGCTCTCCCCAGGATTGTTCGCGCACACCGAGGGCCGCATCATCGCGCTGCGACAGAAATTTGGCCACGACGCGACTATTTTCTTCGTTGAGAATGGAGCAGGTGACGTAGAGCAAGCGGCCGCCCGGCTTCAACAAAGGCCACAGTCCCAGCAAAATTGAGAGTTGTTGTGCCGCCAGCTGCGGAATATCACTTTCTCTGCGCAGCACTTTAACGTCCGGGTGGCGGCGAATGACACCGATGGCGGAACAAGGCGCATCGACCAGTATTGCATCGAAACTGCCGGGCTTGAGTGTCGCGGGTGGCGAACTGGCATCCCCGGTTACGATCGTGGCTTCCAGCTCCAGGCGCTGCAAGTTTTCGGCCACTCTTTGCAGGCGCTGCTGATCAATATCCATGCTGACCAATTCACCCAGTTCCGCTTGCAGCTCCAGCATGTGACAGGCCTTACCACCGGGGGCCGAGCAGGCATCGAGAATGCGCTCCCCGGGACGCGCAGCCAATAACAGGGCGGCCATTTGAGCGGCCTCATCCTGCACACTGGCCTCGCCGGCTTCGAAACCGGGTAGCTCTGCCACATCTACCGGCTGCTGCAGTACGATAGCCTGTCCCGCGATTGTACCGGGGCTGCCAGGGATACCGGCAGCATCGAGTTTGTCCAGATAGGCCGCCCGACTGATTTTTCGGGCGTTGATGCGCAGGGTCATGGGTGGTTGCGCATTGGCCGCGGCGAAAATACCGGCTGCAACGGTGGGCCACTGCTTGGTCAGCTTGTTATACAGCCACTGGGGGTGGGCGGCGGCCGCGGCGTCGTCCAACCCTTGTTCCAGCTGGTCCCGCTCGCGAAGAAAACGGCGTAAAACGGCGTTGGTCAAGCCCTTTGCCCAGGGCTTTTTCAGTTCCCGAACGGCTTCCACCGTTGCCGATACCGCGGCGTGGTCGGGTACCCGGGTGGCCGACAGTTGATAGAGGCCAAGCAACAGCAGCGCTTGCACATCGCGGTCTTTGTCCCGCAGGGGCTTGCTTAGCAACTGCTGCAGCACGCCCTGCAATCTGGGCAGTTGGCGCAGTGTGCCATAGCACAACTGCTGCAACAGGCCGCGGTCGCGTGGCTCGACCCGGGGCAGCCATGGGGGCAGCGCCTGGTTCAGCGATTTGCCCGACAAAACTGACGCCAGCACCTGTGCGGCGGCGGCCCGGGTGCCTGTGACCATCAGCCGGGCTCGGTCGCGATCTGGCTAGACCCCAACACCGTGCCGGGGGCGAACTTTGCACTTCTGGCGTTCAGCATCTGCTCGGTTGTCAGCGCTTTGCCACCGGGCAATTGCAAACGGGTAATTTGTAGTTGGCCCTCGCCACAGGTGATGACCAGCCCGGCGGGGCCGGCTTTAACAATGCTGCCCGGTGGCTGGCACACACCGCCATCGGCGCTGGCTATACCGGCATGAACTTTCAGCCTATCGTCGCCTAAAAGTGTGTAACTGATGGGAAAAGGGTTAAACGCCCTGATTTTTCGCGCTATTGTCTCTGCGCTCTCTGACCAGTCGATTTCTGCCTCGGGTTTGAGAATTTTACCGGCATAGGTGGCGAGCTCATCGTTTTGAGTGCGGCCATTGGCCAAATGCTGTGCCGGCTTGTCCAGTACTTGCAGCAACAGCGGCACGCCCAACCGGGCCAGTTCGTCGTGCAGGGATGCCGCTGTGGTGTCCAAACCGATGGCGCATCGGGCTGTGGCCAGCATGGCGCCGGTATCCAGGCCGGCGTCCATTTGCATGATAGTCACGCCCGATTCCCTGTCTCCGGCCTCAATGGCGCGCTGTATAGGGGCCGCGCCGCGCCATCGGGGCAGCAGCGAGGCGTGCACATTGAGGCAGGCGATACGGGGGGCATCCAGTACTTTACCAGGCAGGATCAGGCCATAGGCGACCACTACCATGACATCTGCACCCAGCTGGGCCAGTTGCCGCTGCGCGGCCTCATCCCTCAGGCTGGAGGGCTGGTACACATCAATGTCGGCGTCTATCGCCAGCTGTTTGACCGGACTGGCCTGAAGTTTCTTGCCTCGCCCGGAGGGCCGATCGGGCTGGGTGTATACCGCTATCACTTGGTGTTGACTGGCCAGCAGACCGCGCAGGTGGGTGGCGGCGAACGCTGGCGTGCCGGCAAAAATAACTCGCAAAGGAGGGCCGCTCACGCCCGGCTACGCTGGTCTTTTTCCAGCTTCTTGCGTATTCGCTGGCGTTTCAATGGCGACAGGTAATCGACGAAGAGCTTGCCCTCAAGGTGATCTACTTCGTGCTGCAGACAGATTGCCAGCAGGCCGTCCAGTTCCCGCGTATAGCGGTTGCCCTCCCGGTCCAGGGCGGTGACGGAGACCCGTTTGGGCCTGTTAACGGTCTCATAGAAGCCCGGTACTGACAGGCAGCCCTCGTCATATTCCCCCAATTCCGGGTCGAGAATTGTGATCTCGGGGTTGATAAAAACCTGGGGCTGGTCGCCCTCCTCCGAGATATCAATTACCAGCAAACGCTGATGCACGTTGACCTGTGTTGCCGCCAGGCCTATACCCGGCGCGGCGTACATGGTTTCCAGCATGTCGTCTATCAGCGTGCGCATTTCGGCGGTGACCTGTTTAACGGGCTTTGCCGTGGTGCGGAGTCTGGGGTCGGGAAATTCCAGTATTTCGAGTACTGCCATGGGGTTAATTTGCTCTTTGAGTGGCCCGCTAGAGAGTGGTGAATTAATAACATTAGGGCTTGCCAGCGTCCGTTTGCCGTAACAAACTAGGTGTATTATATAGCTAGGGAGGCTGTGGACAAGTACATTGGCCTCCCGCAGGCCCGCCGTGCCTATTTTTAGGGAGTAGGTAGGGGTTTTGGAGCGGGCAGATAATTATAAAGGCCACACAGGAACAATAAAATGAAAATAAAACTTATGTCGGTGTGCCTGTTGACGATGTCACTGCTTTTTAGCGGCGGGCTATTCGCAGCAGTGGAACTCAACGAGGAAGTGCCAGAGGTCTATATTGTCAAGAAAGGTGACACACTTTGGGGGATTTCGGGTATGTACCTGGCGGAGCCCTGGCTGTGGCCCGAACTGTGGGACGTCAACCCGCAAATAGACAACCCTCACCTGATATACCCCGGGGACGAACTGTACCTGGTCTGGGTGGACGGTCAGCCCCGGTTGCGGTTGAAGCGTGGACGGGATGTAAAACTCTCACCCAATATGCGTGTATCACCGCTGGACCTCGCGATTCCGGTGATCGCCCTGGATGAAATAGGCGCGTTTTTGCGACGCCACCGGATCATGGGGCCGGATGAAATCAACAACTCGGCCTACGTGGTCGCCGGTGCCCAGGGGCACTTAATTAGCGCGCCGGGTGATCGAATTTTTGGTCGTGGCCCCTTCCCCGATGGCGAGCGAGCCTACGGTATCTACCGAGCCGGCGATATTTATAGGGACCCCATCACCAACGAAGTTCTAGGCTACCAGGCCCAGGATATAGGTAATGCACAGCTACTGAGCAGCAACAAAGATGAAGTGGTGGAGCTGGAAATTACCCGGGTAACCGAGGAAGTGCGAATTACCGACCGCCTGTTACCCCTGGAAGATAGAATTCTGGATGCCACATTCCACCCCCGGGCGCCTACTGTAGAAATTGTAGACGGTTTTATGATTGCCGTGGATGGCGGCATCAGTCAAATTGGTGCATGGGATATCGTGGTGCTGAACCGGGGTGAGCGCGAGGGCTTGGAGATTGGCCATGTGCTGGCTGTTTATCAGGCCGGGCAGATCGTTCACGATGAAATCAGAGGCGATAATGTGGCACTACCTGATGTCCGTGCCGGTCTGGCCATGGTTTTTGAAGTGTTCGAAAAGGCCAGCTACGCCATCGTGCTGAAAACCAACCGCCCGCTGAAGATTTTGGACAAGGTTAAAAACCCCTGATCGGCCAAATGTGTTCAAAGCCGGGTAGGGGCGCGCCGACCCTGGTAAGCTAGAGATAGGGCTTGCGGGAGGTGAGCCCACGCCAAACCCCCACTGAAACATGACGTCAAGGATGATGTATGGATGTTTTGGACCTTCGGCCGTGCCTGCAACTGCACTGCATTCCCACGCTCAGCGACTCTCTATTGGTAACTTTGTTGCGTCACTACGGCAGCCCGGCCGCGGTATGGCAGTCCGATGCCAACGAATGGGCAGTGCTGGGAGCGGCAAAAGAAACCATCCGGCAGGCTGCAAAACTGCAAGGTGGCCTGTCACCCCCCTTTGATATTGACGCGCAGCTGCTTACCCTGGAGGCGCTGGATGTCCGGGTGTTGGCCCTCAGCGATGCGGCCTATCCCGCCCTGCTTCGCACTATCTACGACCCGCCGCCGTTTCTTTACACGCGGGGCAATAGCGCTTTGCTGCAACAGCCACAACTGGCGGTGGTGGGTAGCCGCCAGGCCAGCCCGGCGGGGCTAAGAGCCACTCGAACCCTGAGCAGACAGCTGGTGGCCGCGGGCCTGCATATTTGCAGTGGCCTGGCCCAGGGTATTGATGGCGAGGCACACTGGGCGGCCCTGGGGGCGGGCGGGGGCAGTGTGGCGGTTATGGCGACCGGTATCGATGTGATTTATCCCACCAGACATGCCGGGCTCGCGCAGCAGCTGGTAGAACGGGGCTGCCTGGCCACCGAGTATCCCCCCGGTTGCCAGCCGGAGCGCTACCGTTTCCCACAACGAAACCGCATTCTCAGCGGCTTGTCCCTGGGGGTGCTGGTGGTGGAGGCGGCACTGCGCAGCGGCTCCCTGATTACAGCGAGGACGGCCATGGAGCAGGGGCGCGAGGTGTTTGCCCTACCCTGGGCAGCGCTACACCAGGGTGGGCGCGGTTGCCTGAGGCTGATTCGCGACGGGGCAAAAATGGTGGAGTCGATTGAAGACATACTGGAAGAACTGGGGCCCTTGTATACGCTGCAACAGGAGCTGTTTGAACCTGCTGAGGCAGCGCTAGAGCTGCCGCCAGTGCAGGCCACAACACTGGCGATGATTGGCTACGAGGCGGTGGCCGTGGACGAGTTACTGCGGCACAGTGAACTGCCGGTGGCCCGACTTATGGCGGCGCTCTCCGCCCTGGAACTCGACGGCATAGTCGAGCGTTGTGCGGGGGGTTATATTCGCTGTTGACGTGCTGGCCAGTTGTTGCTTTAATCTCGCGCCTTTTAGAGGCGAGGCACTAGGTCCTGGCCAGAACCACCGGGAGAGAACCAATGAGCAAGCCATTTGTAGCCATCGTTATGGGGTCGGATTCAGATTTACCTGTAATGGAAGCTTGTTTCGCCGTGCTGAAGTCACTCGATATACCCTTTGAGGCCCGTATTACTTCGGCGCACCGCACGCCCCAGATCACCAAGGACTTTGTGGAGGACGCCGATGCGCGCGGCTGTGTTGTGTTTATCGCGGCGGCGGGTATGGCCGCGCACCTGGCGGGTGCCGTGGCAGCCACCACGGTCAAACCGGTTATCGGTATCCCCATCAATGCGTCTCTGGATGGCCTGGATGCCCTGCTCTCCACGGTACAAATGCCCGCGGGCATCCCGGTTGCCACGGTTGCCATTGGCAAAGCCGGTGCCAAGAATGCCGCCTACCTCGCCGCTCAAATTTTGGCAGCCCAGGATGCCGAGCTGGCCGGAAAACTGCGCGCTGAACGCGCCGCCAACGCCGCAACCATCGTGGCAAAAGATGCGGCACTGCAGGAATCCCTGAAAGGCTAAGCCTTGTCTGCCGCGCCATCACCGCTATCTATCCGCCAGGCCGTCGCCGCCATCTGCGGGGGTGGCGTCATTGCCAGCCCCACCGAAGCGGTCTGGGGCTTGAGTTGTGACCCCTTCAGTGAAATCGCTGTTGCGCGGCTGTTAAATTTGAAAGCCCGGCCCGAGAAAAAGGGCCTGATACTGGTCGTGGCGGCCATGTCACAACTCGATTGGCTGCTTCACGACCTGCCCGGTCCGGCGCGTGCGCGCCTGCAACTGTCCTGGCCCGGGCACACCACCTGGTTGGTTCCCCACCACGACAGAGTACCCCACTGGATTCACGGCGAGCACGACACGGTGGCCGTGCGGGTCAGCGCCCACCCGGCTATCAAAGCCCTGTGTCGGGAGTGGGGTGGTGCGCTGGTGTCCAGCTCTGCTAATCCTGCGGGCTGCCAGCCGGCGCTACACCGCTTCGCCGTGCACCGGTACTTCGGCGATAGACTGGATTATATTGTTGCCGGGGCAGTGGGTGGAGCGCCCCGCCCCTCGGTTATCAAGCACCTGGGTCGCGATGAAGTAGTACGCAATTAGCATGTGCTTCTCCCAAGTAGTGAGTATCTCCAGGGCAGCGCTGGCAATGTTTTGTGCGAGGCGTATAATTCGGCGCCTTCGTAGTTGTAGAGTTTGACAGGCATGCAAATAGACCAGGTCAGGTCTTATCTGTTGGCGCTTCAAGATAGTATTTGTGAGGCTCTGGCTGAGGAAGATGGGCAGGCAGATTTTATTGCCGATGAATGGCAGCGCGCGGAAGGCGGTGGCGGCCGCAGTAGAGTGCTGACCGGCGGCGCGGTTTTTGAGCGGGCCGGGGTCAATTTCTCCCATGTTATGGGCGCAGCGCTGCCCGCCTCTGCCAGCGCCGCGCGGCCGGAGCTGGCCGGGCGCAGTTTCGAGGCCCTGGGTGTGTCACTGGTTGTGCACCCTCTCAACCCCCACGTACCCACCTCCCACGCCAATGTCCGATTTTTTGTTGCGGAAGAAGACGGTGAAGATCCCGTGTGGTGGTTTGGCGGGGGCTACGATCTGACCCCCTATTACGGCAATCACGAGGATTGTGTGAGCTGGCACACGGTGGCCGCGAAGGCCTGCGCCGCGTTTGGTGAGGACGTGTATCCCCGTTACAAGAGCTGGTGCGACGAGTACTTCTACCTGCCCCATCGCGATGAGGCCCGGGGTGTGGGGGGCTTGTTTTTTGATGACCTCAACAGCTGGGGTTTCGATACCTGTTTTGCCTTTATGCAGGCTGTTGGCAATTCTTATATAGAGGCTTACCGGCCTATTGTTGCGCGGCGAAAAGAAACTCCCTACACAGAGCAACAGCGCCAGTTTCAACTGTATCGCCGCGGCCGCTATGTGGAGTTTAACCTGGTATACGACAGGGGGACTTTGTTTGGCCTGCAGTCCAAGGGTCGCACCGAGGCGATATTGATGTCCATGCCCCCCCTGGTTCGCTGGGAATACGACTACCGCCCGGAGGCCGGCACCCCCGAACATGAACTGACAAACTACTACCTACAGGGCCGCGATTGGCTGGCCCCGGACTGAGTTGCAAAGAGATGACCGCAAATAATAACTACGCCGTATTTGGCAACCCCATAAAGCACAGTAAGTCACCGATTATTCACACCGCCTTTGCCCAGCAGTGTGACCTGCGTGTGCAATATCGCGCGGTGAGAGTAGAGCTGGATGACTTCGCCAGGGCGGCGGGCGACTTCTTTGCCAGTGGCGGGGCCGGGCTTAATGTAACCGTGCCGTTCAAGCAACAGGCCTTTGCGTTTGCCACTCGCTTAAGTGAACGGGCCCAGCGCGCTGGTGCGGTCAATACGCTCAGTCCACTGCCTGGCGGTGGGGTGAGCGGCGACAACACCGACGGTATTGGCCTGGTGGCCGATATGGTGGCCAACCTGGGTTGGCAGCTGCGCGACAAGCGTGTGCTGGTGCTGGGAGCCGGCGGGGCAGTGAGAGGTATTTTGGAGCCTTTGTTGCGCGAACGTCCCCGGGACGTATTGATAGTCAATCGTACGCCAGAACGCGCACAACAGTTAAGCGAAGAGTTTTCGGACCTGGGGACGATAAGTGGCGGCGCCTATTCCCTGATCGGTGCTGACCAGTTCGACTTGGTTGTCAATGGCACCAGTGCCGGCCTGAGCGGCGAGATGCCAGACCTGCCCAGCTCGATTCTCACCGAACACAGCTGTTGCTACGATATGGTGTACGGCGCAGAACCTACGGTATTTATGCGCTGGGCCGCTCATCACGCGGCCTGGGCGGTATCTGATGGCCTGGGGATGCTGGTAGAGCAGGCCGCACAGTCATTTTACCTGTGGCATAAGATGCGTCCGGAAACCGGTCCGGTGATACACCAGCTGAGAGGTGCGCTGGCTGCAGCGTAACGGGTTGATGCGAGCATGGGTAGCTGAACGGTCTGGGTAAAGCGACTCAAGGGCGTGGGGTTCCAACCGAGAGTTGCTTTACCCAGACCGTTCAGCGGAACCTACCCCACAAAACTTGTCACCACTCAGGCGCTCGCCTCCAACGCTGCAATATGCTGGTCCTTCAACTTCACGTAGTTATTGGCACTGTAAC